>Ga0137308_100569_pt1 | contig 56283 bp, 70 predicted proteins | sample Inofrocosms_June_FD_97181 | JGI IMG/M metagenome (GOLD analysis project Ga0137308, IMG submission 97181) | Mouse cecal microbial communities from Vienna, Austria - N-Acetylneuraminic and N-Acetylglucosamine D2O microcosms_June | ecosystem: Host-associated > Mammals > Digestive system > Large... | reverse complement strand
AAACAGAATTCCCAAATAGTCATCCATTCCACCTTTGAGAATAAGTACTACTATTATTAAAAAAACTACTATGTACATATTCATATGTAACATAAAATTAATCTCATGAGTTATTCTTAAAGTACCACACATTAATAACATAAGCTGAAGAGAAATGTCCATAAATAGTATAAAATCAAAAATTGTACACTTTTCAACTTTAATCTTCATATAGTAGATTCTCCATTACTTCAACAATCTCTTGATATGATAGTTCGATACTATACCCATTAACAATAATATTCTTTATTGCTTCTCGTCGATTGAATCCATTTTGTAATCGAGTTTATTTCTACAAAATCAACATTGCCCAAAATATTTGCTTCTTTTGATATTCCATTAGAAACAATACATTTCAACCCCGATGCCTGCGCTTCAATCAAAGCAAATGGCAAACCCTCATTTAATGACGGCATTAAAAAAATATCCATAGCACTCAAATATCTTTCTACATCTTTTTTTAAACCTAATAAGTATACTCTTTTCTTTAGTTCCCGTTGAATAATTAAGTCTTCTACTAATTTATAATCTTCTCCATTTCCAATTATAAACAACTTATAATTCTCCGACAAATTCCCTAACAGTTCAATTAAAAAAGGATAATTTTTGACCCTTGTAATCCTACCTATAGTTCCCATTAATATATCTTGATCATCTATTTCGTATTCCGTTCGAATTTCCCTCCTATAATTAGGATTAAACTGAAATTTATTTACCCATATTCCATTATGAAGAACTTTACATTTTCTTCTCAATTCTCCATGGTAAAAGTAATCTGCTGATTCCTCTGAACATGCAAATGGAATATCTATTAAATTATCATATTTTGAACTAAATATTTTTTCAATAATAGTAAATATAATTTTTTTTAAGCCTGTTTCTTCACACGAAACTCCATGTGAATGTGATATAATCATCACACCTTTCTCTTTTGCAATTTGAGGAAGAATTAAATTTATTTTACTTGTATTGTTAATCCATAAAAAGTCATATCTATTATTATTAAAAATCTTTTTTATGATATATTTGTACTCTATATTACTAATTTGAGGAATTTTATAAAAAGTAATATTTTTTTTGGATAACAATATCTTATACTCAGACTCTCTTGGTAATAGAAATTCAAATATATACTTATCCTTATTCCCAACAATCAAATTGTAATCAACTATATTTAATAATAACGTCCCTATTCCACCAATACTTCTTGGCATACCGTCTACTAATATTCTCATTTTTTTATTCCCCGAAATAGTCTTATAATACTATAAAAATTAAATACTACAAAAGCAATAATCTTCCTCGATTTTGGTATACTAGGTTCTTTATAAAATTCTTTTTTATTATTTTTAAAAACTGATGAAAAAATCCTTTTACATTCTCCTTCGTCAAGTTCCTTTGCTACTCCATAAAAGGACATCCTACACTGAAGACCAAATGCAGCACGAGCATATAATGCTTTTGCAAGGCATCTCAATTCATTATCTTTATCAATATAATATTCTGATATATTCCTCCGAAATTCAAGATAATTAAACATATTTCTATCCAACACACCATTACTAATAGATTCTGAATTATAGTAATAAAAATATCTCTTTTCAGGTAAATATACAAATGACTCTGCTTTACAAAATATCTCGAAATTGAACGGAATATCCTCGCTAGTTTTTCCTTCAATAAATCTCTGTGAACTAATAATATCTCTGTGGTATAATCCCACACAAACACTATCAATTTTTAATTTTAAAAAAGCTTTTTCCACTTCTTTCCCTTGATAGAAAATAGCTTTTCTGGTCTTTATCTGTGGTAATTTTTTACTATCTTTCACTTCTACATAATTTAACATAGCTAAACTAGCTTCATATTTTACAATAAGATTATATAAACATTCAATAAACCTATTATCAATAAAATCATCTGAGTCAATAAACGATATATATTTTCCCTTGCAAATGTCTAGTCCTGCGTTTCTAGCTGAAGAAAGTCCTCCATTTACTTTATGAATAACCTTAATATTTTTATATTGAGCAGCCAATTCATCACACATTTTGGGACAATTATCTGGTGATCCATCATCGACAAGTATTATTTCCGTATTTCTATATGTTTGTTGTATAATACTTTTAACACATCTGTTCAAATATTGTTCTACCCTATATACTGGGACAATAACAGATATTAAATCCATTTTATTCCTCGTTTACTTTTACTAAACAATCCTCTAAAAGTACCAATTCCATACCCAATATGTAATATCAAAAACATAAAAGGCATAATCACGCTCTGTAAATAGAAACCATTTTGGATGACTAATATTATTGTATTTCCAATTGAAAAAAATGCATATAATCCCCACATAACGGCAGCCCATTGCCATATACCAAGTACTGCAAGAATACTTGTTATGATGATTGCAAACACAAATATAAATGGAATTAGATAATAACTACTTATACATCCCGAACAAATTTTTAATGTTAATCCTATCCAATATCCGTTTCCAAATTTTTGCTTAATCATTTTCTTAAAATTATTACGTATATATTGATATGAAATAATTGTGGGATCATAACATAACTTGTATCCACTTTTATTTATTCGATAATGGAATTCATTATCTTCTGTTCTGAGTAACTCTTCATTGAAAAAACCAACTTTTTCTAAAACTTCTCTCCTATAGGCAGCATGAAACATTGTCTTTACATATGTCTTTTTCATACTTCTACGACTTATATTAATACTACTTCCAAACAATGAATTTTCAACCTGTAAGAGCACATTAGACCACGACGTATCACCTTCAGTTATTGCAGGTCGTATGCCACCTACTACCATTTCACCTTCATTAATATTCTTCATCACTCTTTCAGAATACTCGGATGTAACTTTTGTATGAGCATCAATTCTAGCTAATACATCTCCAGTAAAATTTTGTAATGCTATATTCCATCCTGCAGCTTGTATTTTCTTAGAATTATCCAGTACTTGTATAGAATAGAAATCCTTACTATTATCCCTAAATTCTTCCATTATTGCTTTGGTTCTATCAGTAGAACAACTATCAATTAAAAGAATTTCTATTAATTCATGCGGATATTTCTGAGCTTTCATATCACCCAAGAGATTCGGCAAAAATGATTCTTCATTATATGCAACTATTCCGATTGATAACTTTTTACACATATAATCTATCCTTCTTTATCTTTTTTCTAAAACTATAAAAATTGTCCAAATCATAGTTGCAATTTCTCTATAAAAGCTGAATTTTTTAATACTCTCCAAGTTATATTTCATTTTTTCTGGAAGCACTTTTTCCAAATAAATTTTATCCACATCATCTGCTTCATCTAGTAATTCTGCTTCATTTTTGTATTTAATACTTGTTTCACTTGTAATTCCAGCTGGCAACAATAAAGTTGCCATATACTCTGATGTATACTTTTCCACATATTTTACTACTTCTGGTCTTGTACCAACAAAACTCATATTTCCAATAAGTACATCAAATACCTGCGGAAGTTCATCTAATCTCAACTCTCTAAGCCTCGTACCAACTTTAGTAATACGACTATCTTTATCTACTGTTACCGCTGTACCGATTGTATCAGCGTTACTTACCATCGTTCGAAACTTATGAATCCTAAATTTTTTACCATAAGCCGTAACTCTTTCCTGCCGATAGAACACTGGTCCGTAACTATCCTTTTTAATCATCATTGCAATGATTCCCATCGGAATGGCCAAAACAATAATCAGAACTGTGCTAACAACAATATCAAATGCTCTCTTAAGCACTAAACTTCCTTTTCTTTTTTCCAAAATCTGATAATATTCCTTAACCGCCTCATTCCTCATATTATCCGGAAGATTTTCCCACTTTTTTAACCCCATACAAATACTCCCAATTCATAACATATATCAATTTAAAGACTCTCTTATAAACAACATATTATCTAGTACATCATTGCATTAATCTTGAAATAATAGTGCTTGATATTCGTGTCAGCTGTGCGTCTACGAACCGACGGTGTAGCGGGCTACATCTAGGTTCGAAGGCGTGCAGATGGCATGGATAGCAAGTGCTTATTACTCGATAATTAATGCAATGATGTACTAGTTTATTGCACTACTAAACATAGGATATTTGACCCTTGCGACAATCGCCAAATATGCATGTAAGCATGCCCATTTGGTTCGTTGCATGCAGGAATAAACTTCTTATAGTCTCCTTAATTATGCTGTGTATCTCACAATAACATAACGATATCAATTTCTATATGGATTAGAAAAACAATTCATATATCAGTTCACATAAATATATTCTTTGACAACATCTTTATAATTTTTAATTACATACTCAACATCTTCATCCGTTAGCTTAGTATGAACAGGAAGCGTAATCACATTTTCATAGTAACAATATGAATTGGGAAAATTACTAATATTCCACCCCATCCTTTTATATGCTGTCATCATAGGCAACGGTTTATAATGAACATTAGTAGCTACACCTCTTTCTGCCAATTTAATAATAATATCTCTTCTTTGTCGATCATTGATTCCCGGCACTCTTGTTAGATATAGGTGTCCACTACTTGCGCTATGCTCTGTATAATGCTTCAGATGTAAAACTCCAAGTTCATCACACATCTTATCATATTTGCCAATAATTTCTTTACGTCTTTCCAAAATTCCTGGATATCTATCTAATTGTCTCAAACCAATAGCTGCCATAATATCTGTCATGTTACATTTATACCATGCTCCTACAATATCGTACTCCCAATTACCAATCTTTGTCTTAGTAAAAGCATCTTTCGACTGGCCATGTAGACTATAGAGCTGATACTGATGGTATATTTCCTCATTATCAATCCCCTCAATATCTTTCCATGTACTTGCTCCACCTTCAGCAGTCGTAAAATTCTTCACAGCATGAAATGAAAAATCTGTAAAATCCGCAATTTCACCAGCCACTTTCCCATTTCTACTTGCCCCAAGTGCATGAGCACAATCTGAAAATATAATAACACGACCAATGGCCTGCTGAATTCTCGCCCCAAGATCATCCCCTTCTTTTGCCTTGAAAAGAGACCTCTTCTTTTCAACATTTGCTAAAATAGTATCGTAATCAGCAATAATACCTCCAAGATCAACAGCAACAATAGCCTTGGTTTTCTCTGTAATAGCCTCAGCCATAACTTCATAATCCATTTCTGGTGAATCCTTCTGGGTATCAACAAAGACTACCTTTGCGCCGCAATGAATTGCCGCAGATGCTGACGCAGTATAAGTGTATACCGGGACAATTACTTCATCACCTTCTCCTATACCGCAGATTCTAAAATTAAGTTCTTCTGCTGCAGTAGCTGAACTTAGACAAACTACTTTAGATGTATGACAAAATTGGGCTAATCTCTTTTCCAATTCTTTTGTTCTGGGTCCCGTAGTAATCCAGCCTGATCTTAATGTCTCTATTACTTCATTTTCTTCTAATACAGAAATATCTGGTGGACTAAATGGAATTACTCTAGACTTAATATTTTCATTCATTTATTTCCTCCTAAGAATATCATTTAATAGTCAATCTTTATTATTACAATACAAATCGACCATTTTGTATGTTCTAATTTTTTGTTGTCTAAACTTAAAATCACTATCCAAACACAGCTGTACGGCTTAACCACCGGCTCCGTTGGTAGTTGGCTAAGCACCTCCAGAGCATTTTTCGGTGTCGCCTATAGACGGCGTCTAAGCACCCCTTCTTTCGATACTGCCTATAGGCAGTATCTCACTCTGGTACTTGACGACCTCTTAAAAGAGGTCAGACCCCTTATCCTTCTATTCTGCTACACTCTTCCTATTCTTCAATGTATTTCTTAATAGTCTTCTCATTCACCTACCCGATTGTTTCCGCATAATATCCTCTTGCCCAGAAATACCTGCCGTATTTGTCCTTGTATTCCAGATGACGGTCGAATATCATAAGCACACTCTTTCCTTTCAGTTTCGACATCACTTCTGAGATACTCATTTTGAGCGATATTGCTACATATAAATGTACATGGTTTGGGCAAACCCACCTTTTATTAGTTCGATTTCTGTGATTTTTACGTATCGTTGACAATATCTCCTCTATTTCTTTTCCAATCTTCCCATACATTACCTTCCGGCAATATTTCGGAATAAACACAATGTGATACGTGCAATTATACTTGGTATGTGTTAAAATCTTATTATTCGTTATGGATACCTCCTGTTATTATAGATTAGGTTGCCTAGACCCATATCCATAATAGTATGGAGGTTTTATTTTTGGTACTCTGGGTATCGCTACTGCTTACTCCGTTCTCCCCAGCTCTGCTGGAGGCTTAATAGATGTTCAGTTAGAATCACTTTCGATTCTGTCTACCATCTTCTATAATAATTACACTAATTTGATGGAGTAAATTCTTTAATCACTATCTTATTTGTACCTATGTACACAAATAAGCCCGTGAGCCATTTATTGACTTCGAGCTTAAGCTTCCTACTTCTTATTTATTACATGTACATTTCCATACAAATTAATTATAAGAGATATTTACTTCAGGAATAAAATAACAGTTAACTTATAAATTTACCTACTATTTACCCCTAATTTTTTAACGACTCTAAAAAAATATATATCTAAAATATTTGAACAATCATTAACATAAAATAGCACCTAATACTTTTATATCCCTATCTAATGCCAACTCGATTTCCTGCCTAATAAGTTTCTCATATGACTCTTCCTTTTTCTCCACAAACACAATTCCATCATAATATTCTAATTTTTTAAGTGCCGTCGCATGAAATACAATCTGCCTATACGGAGAAAATGTAACATCCCCTATCTCTTCCGCAAGTCGTTCACATATCTCTATCACATCATCGCTCGTAATAGTTCCTGCAAGCATAACTCTTCTTATCTTTTCTTCTGTATTTCTATGAATCGTAGCCTGAATATTAACCGCCGCAATTTTTATCTGCTCATTCCTCGTAATCTTTGCATATGGACCTTCTTCCAACCGACAAATCCACCGATCTACAAACCCAAATATTTTTCTTTTTGTTTCTCTTTTTCGTACAACACCTAGCAATGGCATTCCAAACCTTTGTTGAAAATTACTCTCGTTTTGTAATTTTCCACTCATAATATAACTTATGGAAAACATTAAACAAACCAAACATACACCGCCAATCATCCCAACAATACCAAACTTGACAGCCGAAGACAACGGATCTTCAAACACAATCGGCTCACTCTCAACCTCCGCTTCCCCCTCAACCGGTTCTGCCATCTCTTGTTTCATCTGCTCTTCTCTCTTCACCAGATTTTCATCAATCGTTGCCTGGTACTTATACACTCCCGCAAGAATTCCAAACACCACCATACCAACAACAATCAATCTCCATCTTTTCAGACAATAGAACATCAAGTCTATCAGATCAATTTCATTAATCTCCTGATATCCCTTCATCAGCCATAGTCTCCTCTCACAATTTCAAAAGCGAAGATATCACTATATCTTCGCCACAATCTCCAACCCCACCTGTATCTTCTGCACCCTCCCGAACATTGGCATCTCTAAAAATGCTCGACGTTTATGGCGATCAATCTTCTTAATATATCCTTCTTTTCCTATTAAAGGCCCCGACATTACCATAACTTTAGAATTCTCAATTATTCCTTCTGACATCTCAACAATCTGTTCTTCTCCGCCAAAAGTCTTCAGAAACTGCACCTCTTCCTTCGTAAGCGGCACCACTTCGTCACCGGTCTTCAGAAGTTTCGTAAGTCCGGACACCTGCTGCAGGTTTGAATACAATCTCACAACTTGCTGAGAATCCAAGAACACATACCCAGGGAAGAGAATCTTCCTCTGTGTCATCCACTCTCCTTTTATATTCCGCTTTTCTTCATAATAGGGGATAAAACAATCCTCCAGTACTTCCGAGGATATATCCTTCTGACACTGTAACTGAATATTTTCCTCAGAACCGGTGCGTACCTGCATCACGTACCACATAGCATTCTCCTTATTTTTATTTCTACGAACAACAAACTAAACGAACATGCTTACGAGCATATTTAGCGGCTACCATGCGAATCAAAACTCCTTGTCCGACAGCACTGCAAGTTTGATACCACAACGCTTGCAGTGAAGTCATTGACTCCTACCTCTTCACCGCGAAATATCCATCTTTGCGACATAAATAAAAATCCAAAATGAAAATATAGACTTAATAAAACAACACTCCACAACCTCAAATTCCTTAAAGGTTATGGAGTGCTATTTTAGTAAATCTACATTCAGGCAATCAAATATCCTTCCCATCCAAAATGGGTAAGCTTCGCCATTCCGTCTCTAAATCAGGCGGATTACTAATTCTCTCATGACAACTTAAATTTCCAAACGCGGCGAAGCGACGATTTGGAAACCCAAGAATTTTTCATAAAGTTTAAAGCATATAATCTAAATAAAATAACCAATCTGTTCAATCAGTTACTTCTATAATAAAATAGCCTATTTACAGCGATTTGTCAAGCTATTTCATCATTCCACCACTGGCAATAACTCTCACCTTTGCCTGAATCTTACTATTTCCACTACTACTCTCTGTATCACAACAATCTATCCGCTAATGTCACACACTATATCGTGTACCATCAATTCTGCCTCTTCCACTGATAAGTCGGCACAATTTCAGCCACAATCTCCTTAATCTTCTCCGACTCATGCTCACTGGCCTCATCCAGCAGCTTAAGCTTCTCCTCGAACCAATCGTCATCCATCTCGATCGGATGGCCGATATGGATCAGCTCATTCGCCGTATCCTGCAAGCCTTCCTCGCTCATCAGAAGCTCCTCAAATAGCTTCTCGCCAGGCCGAAGCCCCGTATATACGATCGGAATATCGATATCCGGCGTATAGCCCGACAGACGAATCAGATTGCGCGCCATATCATCGATCCGGACAGGCTCACCCATATCCAGGATGAAGATCTCCCCGCCCTTGGCATAATAAGACGCCTGCAGCACCAGAGACACAGCCTCCGGGATCGTCATGAAGTACCGGATGATGTCCTTATCCGTGACAGTAACCGGACCGCCCTCTGCGATCTGCTTCTTGAACAGCGGAATCACACTTCCATTGCTGCCCAGAACGTTGCCGAACCGGACCGCCACAAAATCCGTCTCATACTTACGGTCCATCATCTGGATCACCATCTCACAGAGACGCTTGGAAGCTCCCATAATATTCGTCGGGTTCACGGCCTTATCCGTAGAAATGAATACGAACTTCCTGACTCCAACTCTTGCTGCCGCTTTGGCAGTCTTATAAGTACCGATGACATTATTCTTGATAGCCTCATTCGGACTCTCCTCCATCAGCGGTACATGCTTATGAGCCGCCGCATGGTAGATAATATCCGGCTCATATGTATCCATCACCCAATTAATCCGGTTCGTGTTCCGCACAGAGCCGATCAGGGCGATGACCTCAAGATTTCTATGAGTACGCTTAAGCTCCTGCTGAATCTCATAAGCGTTATTTTCATATATATCAAATATGATCAGCCGCTTCGGCCTTGCCTTCGCGATCTGCCGGCATAACTCGCTTCCGATAGAACCGCCGCCCCCGGTAACCATAACAACCTGATTCCTGATCGCCGCCAGGATCTCATCATTATTAACCTTAACCTGCGCCCGGCCAAGCAAGTCTGTAATCTCCACGTCGCGGACTCTGCTGACGCTTACCTCTCCATTGATGAGCTGCGCCACACTTGGAACCGTCTGAAGCTTACAGTTCGTCTCCTTACAGATATTCAAGATATCCTTCCGATTCTTCCCGGTTGTCGCCGGAATCGCGTAAATGATATGATTGATCCTGTACTTCTTTACCATCTCCAGAATATCATACCGGTTACCTACGATCGGAATTCCCTCCAGGACTCTGCCCAGCTTATTCGGATTATCGTCAATTACACAGCATACCTTGGTGTGGACTCTCTTGCCGTTGGTCAGTTCCTTGATTAGAACCTGTCCTGCAGCGCCGCCGCCGACCATCATAATCCGATCCGTCTCATCCGCATCCCCATCACTTTTTATCAGATAGAATCTGAAGATCCGATAAGAAAAACGAAGAAACGTCGTAAGCCCGAAGCTTAACATATATCCAACGAAATAATAGGCCTTCGGCATCCTAAGATGCATAAATAACGCTCCGGCAACATATACCAACGCCAGAATCATATATGCCATCACGCTCATCTGAATCTCAGCAATACTCGCCAAACTCCAAACACTGTGATAGAGCTTGCATACATAGAAGATTACGATCGTCGACGCGATCCAGAAAGGCATCGACCACAGATATCCCTGGATATACATGCCCGGAACATTGGTGTACTTGAAATCAAACCGGGCTACCAATGCAACCGCATAGGAAAACATGATAATCAGAGCGTCAATGAATGCAACCATCACGGCCTTATGAACCCAGGTCAATTCAAACTCATGTTTACTCATATTTTTTTACCAACCTACTTTTCCATGTTTTCTTATTCCTATATACGAAAATAAATAACCCAATTGCGATCACTACGGCCGCCGCAATCACTGCTCGCTGTGGATCTACTATTAACATACTTCTCCCGCTCTCTTTCCTCGACTAATTTACTGTAAGCGCTTGGCAAGATCCCCCTCGAACCCAGCGCAAACAACATCATTTTTCCTCTAAAACCAGCCTCATCTTCTCCGACATCTCTGCGACCGCCGCATCATCCGGCCACATTACATATAGGGGCTGTGATCCAGATGAAAAACAGGTCTGCGTATCTCCTTTACCGCTGGCTGCCTGAGACTCGACATCCCAATCTCCGCCGTCAGATAACTGCATATTAATAAGCTGTGCCATCTCATCCTGCGTCATATTCGTCTCCACCGATTTGCTGATACTCGCCAGTATCTTATTCGCACTGGCAAGAACCGCCGGCGAGGACGCCTTCTTGATAATCGCTGCAAGGACTGCCTCTTGATTCTTCCCCCGCTGGTTATCGCCGTCTGAGAAGCTGTAACGCTCCCGTGAGAATGCAAGCGCCGCGTCACCGTCCAGATGGTTAATCCCCTCCGAGAAGCTATAGCCGCCCGCGCTGAACGCATATTCAGACTCTACATCCACACCGCCAAGCGCATCCACGATCTTGATCAGGGACGTGAAATTCACCTTTGCATAATAGGATAACTCAACCCCATAGAGATTCTCCAAAGCCGCCATAGACCGATCGACTCCATAGATACCTGCATGGGTCAATTTGTCTCTGCGTTCCCCTGATATCCCAGGAATCGTCACGTAATAATCTCTTGGTGTCGTTGTCAGAAGAATCTTCTTCGTATCCGGATTCACATTCATAATGATATTAACATCGCTCCGGCTAGTCGTCGTGATCGCTCCCGAGACATCAATCCCGCTGATATATACATTGAAGGGCTTATTCACACTCCTGCCCGCCGTATCTACCTTCGTCCTGATCTCAAAATGATCCAGAACCTTCACGCTCTCCGAGTATCCCTCTATGGATTCTTCCAATACTCCTGTAAATGCTTCGTTATATACAGCCGCTTGAATCTCACCGTTAAGAAGCGCCGCCGCCTCACTCTGAACTGTATCATACTCAAGAAGCGATATCTCCTGTCCTACACGCGATCTGACCTCACTCAGCATCTTCTCCGTATTCTCCTGGTCCGCATAAGTCTGCCTGCCGAACACATAATCCTTCGCATCCATAAGATTCTCTGCAGGGTCGTCTATTCTGACAACTACCAGCATATTATCAATCTTATAAGTCGCTCCGCCGACATTGGCAAGCATCGAGTTCGCCGACATGAAGATCGTCGCTCCCTTGGCTGCTACCGCCATAAACAGGACGCTCAAGATCATCCCCAGAAGATTCGTCCCAAGACTATCTGAGACCTGCATCACATATGCAGCTATAAGCAGAACAAATACGATTCCCACTATGACAGCAAGCATCTTCATCGGAATCATACCGGTGCTCCACAGGCTGATCACAAGCCAAGCAGACATCAGAAGCTGCAATAATATAATGAATTTACCTATGATACCTATGTGTCTCAAGTAAACTTATCTCCTTCTTAAATAAGTATGTACACCCCTCACAGTCTGCTTATTCGTCTCTACTATAAAATACCCTTATTGCGTGCTTTTGTCAAGGCATTTCGACAATCCCATACCTGCAAAAAACGCTTAATTTCTGGTAATTGCGCCTGGAATTTCCTCTATTAGTCAAAAAGGCGCACCCTTACTCTTAGAGTGCGCCATAATCTTTCAACATTTACCTTACATTATACAAGCTCGATCAGAACTTCCATCGCAGCGTCACCTTTGCGCTGTCCGATCTTAACGATTCTTGTATAACCCCCGTGACGGTTCTCATACTTCGGTGCAATCTCATCGAAAAGCTTCGCAACAAGGTCTACATCCTTCGTATTCTTCTTTCTTCCTGCCTGAGCTGTCGGCACTTCCTTAACCGGATACAGAACCTTGAGCATCTGGCGGCGGGCATGCAGCCTGCTTGGCTGATCCTTCTTGATCTTCTTCTCTACTTCATCGTATACGGTAACCTTCTTACCGTCCACAACCTCTTTGACCCTCTTGCCGTCCTTGTCCTTGCGGGCAACCTTAGCTTTTACAGTCACTTCGTCGTAGTTATCTCTTTCCTTCACAGCCAGAGCGATCAGATGCTCTGCAATCTTGCGGATCTCTTTTGCCTTCGTTTCTGTGGTAACGATCTTACCGCGGTAGATCAACGCTGTTACCTGGTTTCTCAACAATGCTTTTCTCTGGCTGGATGTCCTGCCGAGCTTTCTATATTTTGCCATTATTCTAATCCTCCATCTATAACACTTGGTTATGCTTCTTCGGGCTTACTAGCCAAATGCTCCGTCATGCTCTTTGGGCTTACTGGCGGACTTCTATTCTTCTCCTCTGCTTAATCCTAAGCCTAATTCATCTAACTTCGCAAGCACTTCCTCTAAGGACTTCCGTCCAAGATTACGCACCTTCATCATATCCTCCGGTGTCCGGTTCGTAAGCTCCTCCACCGTGTTGATCCCCGCTCTCTTCAAGCAATTGTAAGAACGAACGGACAACTCTAATTCGTCAATGCTCATCTCAAGGACTTTTTCCTTCTCGTCATCCTCTTTCTCGATCATGACCTCTGCAGCCTGAGCCACTTCAGACAAGTCGATAAAAAGTTTCAGATGCTCGCTTAATACCTTCGCGGCAAGGCTGACCGCCTCATCCGGAAGCAAAGTACCATTGGTATATACGTCTAATGTTAATTTGTCAAAATCTGTAATCTGCCCAACACGTGTATTCTCAACCATAAGGTTTACGCGTTCCACCGGGGTGTAAATAGAATCGATCGGAATCACCGCGATCGGCAATTCATCATTCTTATTCTTATCGGAGCTTACATAGCCCCTGCCCTTTGTGATGGTCAGTTCCATATATAACTTGCTGTCAGCCCCGCCGTTCAAAGTGGCGATGACTGTCTCCGGATTCATGATCTCAATATCCTGGTCCACCTGGATATCCGCCGCCGTGACAACTCCTTCTCCTTCAAATTCGATATAAGCTGTCTTAGGCTCATCCGTCTCAGATGTATTCTTAATAGCCAGTGACTTAAGATTCATGATAATCTCAGTAACATCTTCTTTAACACCCGGAATAGAACTGAACTCATGAAGAACGCCGTCAATCTTCACCTGGCTGATCGCAGCTCCCGGCAAAGATGAAAGCATGATTCTTCTCAGAGAATTCCCTAATGTCGTACCATAACCTCTCTCAAGGGGTTCTACAACAAATCTTCCATACTTCTTATCTTCCGAAATCTCAGTTATCTCAATATTGGGTTTATTAAAATCAAACACTAAGTCCACCTCCTGTGGTGTTAAGGGTTATTATTTAGAATACAACTCGACGATTAACATCTCATCTACAGGAACATCGATCACTTCACGTCTTGGAAGCTCCTTCACCGTTCCCTTGAGGTTCTCAAGATCAGCCTCTAACCACTCTGGAACCAAGCGTCCTCCTGTAACCTCTACGATCTCTTTGTATCTTGGAGAGCTTTTGTGTTTTTCCTTAATTTCAATAACGTCGCCTGCCTTGATCAGGTAAGACGGAATGTTGATCTGCTTGCCGTTCACCATGATGTGCTTGTGGTCAACGATCTGTCTTGCCTCACGTCTCGTTCTTGCAAGGCCAAGACGGAACACTACGTTATCTAATCTTGATTCAAGCAGTCTCATCAAGTTCTCACCTGTCATACCGCTCATACGCTGAGCCTTCTCGAAGTAATTTCTGAAAGGCTTCTCTAATACTCCATAGATGAATTTTGCTTTCTGCTTCTCACGCAGCTGGAGACCATACTCGCTCATTTTTCTATTGGATCTCTTTAACTGTCTGTTAGACTTCTTGTCAATTCCCAAATATACCGGGTCCATACCGAGAGATCTGCATCTTTTAAGGACCGGAACTCTATTAACTGCCATGTTATGCTTTCCTCCTAAATTTTTCGAATTACCTTGCGGATGTTCTTCTCTTAGCGTAGATACTCCTCATTATATTCGGAGTATCCGCTTTCCTACCAGGCTCGAAAATACCTCGCCAGGTACTCAATGCGTCGCTAACCTTTTTATGCTATACTCTCCTCCGCTTCGGTGGACGGCAACCATTGTGTGGTACCGGAGTAACATCCTTGATACTTGTCACATCAATTCCACATGCCTGAAGTGCACGGATTGCTGCTTCTCTACCTGAACCTGGTCCCTTAACCATAACATCTACTGATTTCAAACCATGTACCAATGCTGCCTTAGCTGCTGTCTCAGCCGCCATCTGCGCTGCATAAGGGGTAGATTTCCTTGAACCTCTAAATCCCAGACCGCCTGCACTCGCCCATGAAAGAGCATTACCCTGTGCATCTGTCAATGTAACGATCGTGTTATTAAAAGATGACTGGATATGTGCTTGTCCGCGTTCAACGTTTTTCTTGACACGCTTTTTTGTCACTTTCTTTGTAACTTTCTTTGCCATAATAAAACTAACCTACTCTTTCCTTTTTGTTTTTGTTAATTAAGGTAGTTCTTCTCGCTTTGCTCGAAGAACGGCTTAAGACCTAAGCTCGAAAAAACCTCGCTAAGTTCTTAATGCCTCGCTAAGTGCTCTACTTCTTTTTATTAGCCACTGTCCTCTTCGGACCCTTTCTGGTTCTTGCGTTGGTCTTCGTCTTCTGACCGCGAACCGGGAGTCCTTTTCTGTGGCGGATACCTCTGTAGCATCCGATCTCCTGTAACCTCTTGATGTTCAGAGCGATCTCTCTTCTAAGATCACCTTCCACCGTCTGGGTCTCATCGATTACTGCACTGATCTTCTTAACATCATCGTCTGTAAGATCTCTGCAGCGAATGTCAGGACTTACTCCTGCCTCTGCTAAGATACGGTTAGAACTCGCTCTTCCGATTCCATAGATATAAGTTAATCCGATCTCAACACGTTTGTCTCTTGGTAAATCTACACCTGCAATACGAGCCATGTGAATTTTCCTCCATTTTCTTTTCATTATCGTCTTTAATAGGGACTTTCGTCCAGGCATGTTCGGTATCATGCCCTTTCCGGCCACCGCGCCGGGATGTTTCCTCTGGCTGCTGGTAAATGACAGGCCGGCATTAGAAGCAATATACGAAGGACTTACACCGGCTACAGGTGCTCCTTGTATATTAAATAGTCTACACACTTCCTGGTGTGTCGGCTATCAGCCGCCTAATTTAGTTCCTTACCCTTGGCGCTGCTTATGCTTCGGGTTCTCGCAGATTATGCGAACACTTCCTTTTCTCTTAATTACTTTGCATTTTTCGCAAATTGGTTTTACTGATGATCTAACCTTCACGTCAAATCCTCCTTTCATCCATTGCTCTGCCTACATTTCCGCGGCGCATACCAAGCACTTAAGATTGCAATCTATACCCCTGCAAATGAATATATTTTCACAAATGCCCAGAAACGCGCTTATATATTATAGCACCACCTGTCAAACAAAGTCAATAGACAATTTAAATTTATTCGAATGCTTTCTTTATCTTTCTTTCAAAGCTTCTTGCACTGTAACATTGTTCCGTTATAAGATTCCATTCATGGCATACCTTTGGCAAGAACTGACTGTAAACCGAAGTTCTCTTTTTACTTCCAGGTACACGGACTCCATGATATTCTTTTTTTCTGGACACTGTTATTTGACTGAGGAGAAATCTGACAGCTTCTCCCCCACAATGCAGATCCGTTTCCACAAAGACTTTCTGAATAATATGTCCAGACATCATCATCCTTAGGTGTTGTTAATCTGACCAAGTAGTCATAATCTTGGTCATCTGTCCACTTAATGCCGAAATCCGCTGTCAGACCTTCTTCTATAGACCTGAATCTTGACCTGTATAAAGGAGACGCGCTCAAACGTATTCCTTTTCTTTGAAGACTGTTATTATTTACTCTGTCCGTCATAGCCGCGCTTAAATTCCAACCGCCTCCAAAATAATGGATTTTCCTGAACCGTTGACTCCAATAAACACATTCACTTTCCCGGGACAGAATGCTGTCTCATATAAAGATTTAAAGTTCTTAATATATATTTCTTGAATTGTCATGTTTTCTCACGAAAATCCTTTTTCTACTTATCTCTCCAGATAATCCTCCCCTTAGACAGATCGTACGGTGATAACTCCAGTGTCACCTTATCTCCCGGCAGAATCTTGATGAAATTCATTCTTAACTTTCCGCTGATATGTGCGAGCACCTGGTGCCCGTTCTCCAGCTCTACCTGGAACATTGCATTCGGCAATTTCTCTACTACGGTTCCTTCGATTTCGATTACGTCAGCTTTTGACATCTTAATATTCCTCCATCTTTACTATCTTCCTAATAGCTATATCATCAGCTCCGGCAATATCATACTCTCTGCAGATAACCTGCACATGCTTCTTTTTCTTCTTCTTTAGATTCTTAAGCGTTCTAATACTGCCGTCCGCTAAATATACATATGTGTCGTCAACTTCAATTATAACATAAACTTTTCCTATGTCATGGCCTGCCTTCGATCTTGCAAGCATCCCGGCCTTAAATCTCTCCATACCGCATCCATCCATAATTATGATTCCTGGTTCAGCGTCAGCAGCACCGGCTCATCCTTCGTGATGAGGACCGTATTCTCATAATGCGCGGACAGGCTGCGGTCCCGGGTTACGACCGTCCATTCGTCGTCTAACCAGTCAACCTCCCAGGTCCCCCTGTTGATCATAGGCTCTATTGCAAGAGTCATTCCGGCTTTCAGCTTGACACCTCTTCTGTTCATCTTATAATTCGGTATCTCCGGTGCCTCGTGCAATGCAGTGCCTATCCCGTGCCCGCACAGATCCCTGACTACTCCAAACCCGTGGCTTACGGCATGACTGTCAATCGCTGCTGAAATATCAAATAGATAATTGCCTTCTTTTGCATATTTTATACCTTCAAAGAAGCATTCTCTCGTAACACGTATCAATTCCTCTGCTTCTTTGCTGATCACTCCGATGCCATGGGTTCTAGCGGCATCGGAATGATATCCCTTATAGATCACGCCTGCATCCAGGCTTACGATATCTCCGTCCCTTAAGATCCTGTGCTTATCAGGAATTCCGTGGACAACCTCCTCATTCACCGACACACAGATCGACGCCGGGTATCCCCTGTAATCAAGGAAGGATGGGATACATCCATAACTTCTGATGATCTCTTCTCCCAGCCTGTCTATGTCCAGTGTGCTCATTCCCGGATGCAGAGCCTTTCCCAATTCATTATGGACAATCTCCAATATACGCCCGGCTTCCTTCATAAGTTCGATCTCTCTCGCCGATTTGATAGTGATTGCCATCGCTCCCTACTCCCCTAATATATCCACGATCGCCTGGAACACGTCATTGATATCGATCGTACCGTCAACCGTCTTAAGAATACCCGCATTCGTGTAGTAATCGATCAACGGCTGAGTCTGCTCGTGATAAACTCCAAGGCGCTTCTTAACTGTCTCCGGCTTATCATCATCACGAAGAATCAGCTCCTTGCCGCATACATCGCAGATCCCTTCCGTCTTAGTCGGCGCATATTCCAGATGATATGTAGCCCCGCAGCCCACGCACGCACGGCGTCCGGACATACGGTGCACGATATTCTCATCCGGAACATCTACATCGACAGCATAATCCATCTTCTCTCCGATTGCCGCCAGCGCCTTATCAAGCGCCTCTGCCTGCGGAATCGTCCTTGGAAAACCATCCAGCACATAGCCGTTCGTGCAGTCGTCCTGCTTTACCCTGTCAACCACAAGGTCCACTACCAGCTCATCCGGAACCAGAAGCCCCTGATCCATGTATGTCTTCGCCTTATTGCCAAGCTCTGTTCCATTCTTAATATTCGCCCTGAAAATATCGCCGGTTGAGATATGAGGAATACTGTACTTCGCAGCAATCTTCTTCGCCTGAGTTCCCTTGCCCGCTCCAGGGGCGCCTAACATAATAATCTTCATATGGCTCTTCCTCCTCTTCGCCTATATAGCAGTTTAACCCGCGAAAATATTCCCGCGAGTTGAAACTGTTAACTATTCAAAAATCCTTTATAATTACGCACAAGCATCTGTGATTCAACCTGTTTCATCGTCTCTAATACAACGCTGACAATAATGATCAGGGAAGTTCCTCCGAAGGATACCCTTGCTCCAACCCAGCCGTTAAACAGGATGGGAACGATCTGGATCACGATCAGGCCGCATGCACCGATAAAGATCACATAATTCAATATCTTAGTCAGATACTCAACCGTTGGTTTCCCAGGACGGATACCCGGAACGAATCCTCCGCTCTTCTTCATATTATTAGCAATCTCCAACGGATTGAATGTAATAGAAGTATAGAAATACGCGAAGAACACAGTCAGAATAATATATACGATCAACCCCCAGGTATACTTGATCTGTTCCGGATTACACCAGTTGCTCTGATTCAATCCGTTTAAGATCTCTCCGCCGATGCCGCCTCCCCCGTCTTTGCCAAGGAAAGAAGCAATAATGATCGGAAACTGCATCAAGGATGACGAGAAGATGATAGGAATTACTCCTGCAGTATTGACCTTAAGAGGAATGTTGGAAGTACGCCCGCCATACATCCTTCTGCCTGCCATCTTCTGTGAATAGGATACCGCTATCCTTCTCTCTCCTCCCTGCAGGATCACTACGAACACTACCAGGAGAATAATGATCGCCAATATAATAATAACTGCCAGACCGGCAGATGCAATCGGCTTATCCTTCACAAACTGCTCGAACAATGATGTCATATCGCTCGGTATTCTTGAAACGATATTGATCACCAGGACGATAGAGATACCGTTGCCGACACCCTTACTGGTGATCTGCTCGCCGATCCACATCAGGAACGCAGAGCCCGCGGTAAGCGTCAGAACTACAATCGCCGCATTTACGAAATTAAAATCTACCAGAAGACCCTGACGTCCGAAACCTACGGCCATGGCCGTTGATTCAAACAATGCCAGACCTACGGTAAGATAACGTGTGATCGCTACGATCTTCTTCCTTCCATCCTCTCCTTCTTTCTGCATCTCCTCTAACTTAGGGATTGCAATCGTAAGAAGCTGCATGATGATGGAAGACGTGATATATGGCGTGATACTCAGCGCAAAGACTGACATCTGCTCAAAAGAGCCACCAGTGAAAGCGTTAAACAGATTAAACGCCTCACCAGTGTTCTGTGCGAAAAAGTCCTTGATATAGCTGGAATCCACACCAGGTGTTGGTAACTGTGAACCGATTCGAATCACGATCAACATCAGGAATGTGTAGCCGATCTTTTTTCGGATGTCTTTAATCTGAAATGCCTTCCGAAATGTCTCTAACATTAGATCACCTCTGCTTTTCCACCTACAGCCTCAATCTTTTCTACAGCGCTTTTGCTGAATGCATTGGCCTGTACAGTCAGTTTCTTCGTCAATTCACCGTTTCCAAGGATCTTAACACCATCTCTCGGATTCTTAACGATTCCCTGTTCCAGCAGCGTCTCTACAGATACAACTGCATCATTATCAAACACTTCGAGAGCGCTAATATTAATACCAACGATTGTCTTAGAATTCCTGTTCGTGAATCCTCTCTTTGGAATTCTTCTATATAACGGCATCTGACCGCCTTCGAAACCTGGCCTTGTTGCTCCTGAACGAGCTTTCTGACCCTTGTGTCCCTTACCGGCTGTCTTGCCATTACCAGAACCGTGTCCACGTCCTCTTCTGAAATTATCACTCTGTTTTGCTCCGTCAGCAGGTCTTAAGTTTGATAAATCCATTGTGACACCTCCTTATCCGATTATTTGAACTATACTTCTTCTACTTTTACCAGGTGCTGAACCTGTTTTACCATACCTCTGGTTGCTGCATTATCCGGCAGTTCAACTGTCTTGTTAAGCTTTCTTAAGCCTAATGCTTCTACAGTCTTCTTATGCTTTGGTACAGCACCGATCGTGGATTTTACTAACGTAATTTTCAAATTTGCCATCTGAATCCGCCTCCTTAGCCTAAGATCTCTTCAACAGATTTACCGCGAAGTCTGGCTACTTCATCCGGAGTCTTGATCTCACGTAATCCGGCGATCGTAGCAAGAACAACGTTCTGCTTATTGTTAGAACCAAGTGATTTGGTACGGATGTTCTTGATCCCAGCCATCTCGATCACGGCACGCGCCGGACCTCCGGCAATCACACCAGTACCTTCCGGAGCCTTCTTAAGCAATACGGAAGCGCCTCCGAATTTGCCGGTAAAATCATGTGTAATACTATCATTATCATCCAATGCAACAGTGATCATGTTCTTTGCCGCATCTTCTTTTCCCTTACGGATTGCTTCTGGAATCTCAGTAGCCTTTCCTAAGCCTGCACCAACATGGCCATTACCATCGCCAACAACTACTAAAGCTGTGAATCTCATATTACGGCCACCCTTAACAACTTTGGTTACACGCTTAATTGACACTACTTTCTCGTTTAACTCTAATGAACCAGCATCAATACGTTCTTGTTTCATGTGTAGCTCCTCCTTCTAGAAATTCAACCCAGCTTCTCTAGCTGCGTCTGCTAATGCCTGAATCTTTCCATGGTATATAAAGCCGCCTCTGTCAAAGACAACATCCTTAATACCCTTCTCGATCGCCTTCTCGGCAATCACCTTTCCTAAATATGCTGCTGCATCAACGTTGTTAGTCTTTTCTAAGTTCGCCTTCACGCCTTTCTGAAGAGTGGAAGCGGAAACCAGAGTATTTCCAACTGTATCGTCAATAATTTGAGCATACATATGATTATTGCTTCTAAACACAGCCAAACGCGGGCATGCGGTTGTACCGCTCAAACGATTGCGTATTCTTCTGTGCTTTTTAACGCGAACTTCGCTTCTTGATTTTTTGCTAACCATTTTCACACTCTCCTTACTTATTTCTTACCAGTCTTACCAACTTTACGTCTGATCACTTCATCAGCATACTTGATACCCTTGCCCTTATATGGCTCCGGTCTTCTCTTGTCTCTGATCTCAGCTGCGTATTGGCCTACTTTTTCTTTATTGATACCTTTAACGACGATCTTGTTCTGTCCTTCTACGACAGTCTCAACACCTTCCGGATCTATCATTTCAACTGGGTGAGAGTAACCAAGGTTCAATGTAAGCTTGTTTCCGGACTTCGCAGCCCTGTAACCTACACCGTTAACCTCCAGAACCTTCTGGTAACCTTCTGTAACACCGACAACCATGTTGTTCACCAGTGTTCTTGTCAGGCCGTGAAGAGATTTCATCTTCTTCAAGTCATTCGGTCTTGTTACAACTACTGTATCGCCTTCCACCTTAACTTCCATCTCAGTCGGAAGCTCTCTTTCAAGAGTTCCTTTCGGACCCTTTACGGTTATCTTATTATTCTCTGCAATCTCAACGGTAACCCCTGCTGGAATTGCAACCGGCAGTCTTCCTATACGTGACATACCTGTATCCTCCTTAACTTAGATTCTCGGAGCAGATACTTGTGTCTGCTCTGTTTTCAGTTGCTGTGAGCAGTTGCTGTGAGCACTTAACGAGGTTTTTCACGAGTTTAGTGCGAACGCACATCGCAACACTTAACGAGGTCCTTCGCGAGTTTAGTGACGCGATGTCTCCTCCCCATTACGAGACCCCTTCTCCCTCGCCTCTTGATTGAATATTCACTAAGCATTTGATGCCTACCAGATATAACACAGCACCTCTCCGCCAACGCCGAGCTTTCTTGCTTCTTTGTCTGTGATCACGCCTGCGTTTGTAGAGATGATCGCCGTGCCAAGTCCGCCGAATACCTTCGGTACATCAGCGCTTCCTGCGTATACACGAAGTCCTGGCTTGGATATTCTCTTAAGGCCTGTGATAACTTTTTCATTTTTGTCCGCACCGTATTTTAATACGATGTGAATTGTCTTGAATACTCCATCTTCTACGATTTCATAATTCTCAATGTAACCTTCGTCCAGTAAGATATTTGCTATTGCAAGCTTCATCTTGGAAGACGGTACATCTACTGTATCATGTTTAGCAGTATTAGCATTACGGATTCTTGTAAGCATATCTGCGATTGGATCACTCATAGTCATGATTGTTTTTCCTCCTTACCAACTTGCTTTCTTAACTCCTGGAATCTGTCCTTTGTATGCTAATTCGCGGAAGCAAACACGGCAGATTCCATATTTTCTCAAATATGCATGTGGACGTCCGCAAATCCTGCAGCGGTTGTATTCTCTGGTGGAGAATTTCTGCTTACGCTGCTGCTTGATCTTCATTGCTGTTTTAGCCATAATTTACCTCCTCCTTACTTTGCAAACGGCATATTGAACTGCCGAAGCAATTCACGCGCCTCTTCGTCTGTCTTAGCAGTTGTGACAAATATGATATCCATACCTCTTACCTTATCGATCTTGTCATACTCGATCTCAGGGAAGATCAACTGCTCCTTGATACCAAGAGCATAGTTGCCTCTTCCGTCGAATGCGTTAGGATTCACTCCTCGGAAGTCACGTACACGTGGTAAGGAAAGGTTGATCAGACGGTCAACGAACTCATACATCTTCTCGCCTCTTAAGGTAACCTTACATCCGATTGACATTCCTTCTCTTAACTTGAAGTTAGCAACTGACTTCTTTGCCTTACAGATAACAGCCTTCTGTCCTGTGATCCTTTCAAGATCAGCAACCGCTGAATCCAACAGCTTCGCATTATCCTTTGCCTCGCCGACGCCCATGTTGATCACAACCTTGTCGAGCTTCGGCACTTCCATGATATTTTTATAACCGAACTTTTTATTCATCGCATCAACGATTTCGTTCTGGTATTGTTCTTTCAGTCTACTCAAAGCACTGGCCCTCCTTCCTCAGATTAATCAATCACTTCGCCTGTTGATTTTGCATAACGAACCTTCTTATCTCCGTCCATCTTGATACCCACTCTGGTCGCTTTGCCTTTGTGCATATACATTACATTAGAGGCATCGATCGGGCCTTCCTGATGGATGATTCCGCCATTCTGATTCGCAGCGCTTGGCTTTGTGTGCTTTGTCAGCATATTAACGCCTTCCACAACGACCTTGCCGTCCTTCTGGTTCACGGCGATAACCTTGCCCTCTTTATCTACATCCTTGCCGGCGATAACCTTAACGGTATCACCCTTCTTGATTTTTAACATTGACATCTCGTGCACCTCCTTATAGTACTTCCGGAGCCAGGGAAACAATTCTCATGAACTGCTTGTCACGAAGCTCCCTCGCTACTGGCCCGAAGATACGGGTTCCTCTTGGTGTCTTGTCTTCTTTTATAATAACAGCAGCATTCTCATCAAAACGGATATAAGAACCGTCTTTACGGCGTGTGCTCTTCACGGTACGAACAACAACAGCCTTCACTACATCGCCTTTTTTAACAACGCCGCCTGGTGTTGCATCTTTAACGGTCGCAATAATTACATCGCCAATACTTGCATACCTTCTTGTTGAACCGCCAAGTACGCGGATACACAGTAACTCTTTTGCGCCTGTGTTGTCTGCTACTCTCAGTCTGCTTTCTTGCTGTATCATGCAGGTTTCCCTCCTTATACTATTTCACTTTTTCCATAACCTCGACAAGTCTCCATCTCTTATCCTTAGAGAGCGGTCTTGTCTCCATAACTTTTACCTTGTCGCCGATGTTGCATTCGTTCGCTTCATCGTGAGCTTTTAATTTATAAGTTCTTTTAACGATCTTCTTATAAAGCGGATGTTTTACATGATCTTCAACCGCAACAACAATGGTCTTATCCATTTTATTGCTGACAACCTTACCCACACGGGTTTTTCTAAGATTTCTTTCCACGGTTTACACTCCTTTTTGTGCCTGTGCCATTACAGTCTGGATTCTTGCGATATTTCTTCTGACTTCTTTGATTCTGCTTGTATTATCTAACTGATTCGTTGCGTTCTGGAATCTCAGATTAAAGAGTTCCTTTTTAGCAGCTACTAATTCTTCATTCAGCTCTGCAGCTGATTTTGTTCTTAAATCTTCTACAAATGCATTAATTTTCACTGTTATCACCGCCTTCTAAGTCTGCGCGAGAAACTACTTTACATTTACATGGCAGCTTGTGTGTAGCCAGACGAAGAGCTTCTCTCGCAACTTCCTCTGATACGCCGGCAATCTCGAACATTACACGGCCCGGTTTCACAACTGCTACCCAGTATTCTAAGGTTCCTTTACCAGAACCCATACGTGTCTCAGCTGGTTTCGTAGTTACAGGTTTATCCGGGAATATCTTGATCCATACTTTACCGCCACGCTTGATATAACGAGTCATAGCAATACGTGCAGCCTCGATCTGATTGGATTTGATCCAGCATGGTTCCATTGCAACGATACCATATTCACCGTTAGTAATCTTGTTTCCGCGAAGAGCTTTTCCCTTCATAGAACCACGGAATTGTTTACGACGTTTTACTCTCTTTGGCATTAACATGATTTATCTCTCTCCTTCCTTTGCTGCTTTTTCCGGAAGAACTTCGCCTTTATAGATCCATACCTTGACACCAACTTTTCCATAGGTTGTGTCTGCTTCAGCGAATCCGTAGTCAATGTCTGCTCTCAGTGTCTGAAGCGGAATTGTTCCCTCGCTGTAGAACTCTGTACGAGCCATATCAGCTCCGCCAAGACGTCCTGATACGGATGTCTTAACTCCAAGCGCACCTGACTTCATGGTTCTTGACATACAAGACTTCATTGCACGTCTGAAAGAGATACGGTTTTCAAGCTGTAATGCGATATTCTCTGCTACAAGCTGGGCATCTTTGTCCGGTCTCTTGATCTCCTTGATATCAACAACTAACTTCTTATCGGTAAACTGTGTAAGCTCGCCTTTTACTTTCTCAATCTCAGCGCCGCCCTTGCCGATCACTACGCCCGGCTTCGCTGTATAAATGATGATCTTAACACGGTCGGATGCTCTCTCAATCTCAATCCTAGAAACACCGGCGCTGTATAATCTCTTCTTAAGATACGTTCTGATTTCATGGTCTTCTACTAAGTAATCTGCGAAATCCTTCTCTGCATACCACTTAGAATCCCAGTCTTTGATAATACCGACTCTCAAGCCATGAGGATTAACTTTCTGTCCCATGATTGCCCCTCCTTATCTTTCATCAAGCACCAGTGTAATGTGGCTCATTCTCTTCTCGATCCTGTAAGCCCTACCCTGTGCCCTCGGTCTGATTCTCTTCATTGTTGGTCCTTTATTCGCATAAGCCTCTGCGATATAAAGGTTCTCAGCATTCATACCGTTGTTGTTCTCAGCATTCGCAATCGCTGATTCCAGCAGTTTCTTTATTAAACTAGAAGCATATCTTGGATTGTAAGTTAAAATACCAAGCGCTGTCGTTACATCCTTACCTCTGATGGCATCTAATACATAGCATGCTTTCTGGACAGAAACTCTTGCATAAGATAACTTAGCAGAAGGTCTCGTATCTTTGTTAGCATTTCTCTCTCTCTTGATTTGGGATCTGTGTCCTTTTGCCATGGATGAACCCTCCTTTCACAATGTAATTATCTAACTCTTGATTTCTTTTCGTCTTTTCCATGTCCTCTGTATGTCCTGGTTGCAACAAACTCGCCGAGCTTGTGTCCAACCATATCTTCTGTCACATATACAGGTACATGTTTTCTTCCGTCATGTACGGCAATTGTATGTCCAACCATGCTTGGGAAGATCGTAGAACGGCGGGACCAGGTCTTGATCACAGACTTGTCACCAGAAGCGTTCATTGCATCAATCTTCTTAAGCAGACTTGCATCTGCGAATGGTCCTTTTTTAACTGAACGTGCCATAGGTTATAACCTCCTCCATGAAAATTATTTGATTGCTCTGCCATCTCTTCTTCTTACAATCAGCTTGTTAGATGACTTATTCTTCTTCCTTGTCTTAAGACCAAGTGCTGGCTTGCCCCAAGGTGTACATGGACCCGGACGGCCGATTCCTGTCTTACCTTCACCACCGCCGTGCGGATGGTCATTCGGGTTCATAACAGAACCGCGGACTGTCGGTCTGAATCCCATGTGGCGTTTACGTCCTGCTTTACCGATATTGATCAGGTTGTGATCTCCGTTGCCTACAACACCGATAGATGCACGGCAATTGATCGGAACCATTCTCATCTCCCCTGATGGGAGTCTCAAAGTTGCATACTTGCCTTCCTTAGCCATCAGCTGTGCGCTGTTACCAGCGGAACGAACCAGCTGACCGCCTTTTCCAGGATAGAGTTCGATATTGTGAATCTGAGTACCTACCGGAATCTCAGAAAGAGGAAGACAATTGCCTACTCTTACTTCGGCCTCCGGTCCGTTCATGACCTTCATTCCATCCTTCAATCCTTCCGGGGCAATGATATATGCCTTCTCGCCGTCTTCATAGCAGATCAGGGCGATATTTGCAGATCTGTTCGGATCATACTCGATACCAAGTACAGTTGCGTGGATACCGTCTTTTTTCCTCTTGAAGTCGATAATTCTATATTTTCTCTTAGCGCCGCCTCCGCGGTGTCTAACTGTAATCTTACCTTGATTGTTACGTCCTGCCTGTCTGCTCTTCGGAGCTAACAAAGACTTCTCCGGTGTCTTCTTGCTGATCTCAGAGAAATCAGAACCAGTCATCTGTCTTCTGGAAGGCGTATATGGGCGGTATGTTTTAATTCCCATGATTGCTTCTCCTTTCGAATCCTAATTATTATTGTCACGGAATTGCACCGTATACTTTGAGCACTCGCATTGAGCACTTAGCGAGGTCTTTCACGAGCTTAGTAGCCATGGTGTCTCCTTAGCCAGTCCCCTCACGAGCTTAGTGCTCCATCATTTTCTCGGTTATATTCACTTCTGCGCGCTCCGCGCGGTGAATGTTCGCTTCGCTAAGCTCGGAAGAACCTCGCTAAGCTCACCGAACAGGGTCCGACTAAGGCTCAGCCTGCGCTGCGCTTGTCTTCGCCAAGTCTTATAACCCTTCAAAAATCTCGATCTCTGCGCTGTCAGCCGTAAGCTTAACAATCGCTTTCTTCGTCTTAGCTGTCTTGCCGAACTGCATGGTTCCGCGCACTCTTCTCTTCTTGCCCGGGCAGTTCATAGTATTCACGCTCTCCACCTTGGTTCCGTTGAACATCTTCTCAACAGCTTCTTTTACCTGAGACTTGGTTGCTTCCGGGTGAACTAAGAACGTATACTTCTTCTCTCCCATCAGCTCCATACTCTTCTCTGTCACAACCGGTTTAAGGATTACATCATAATATTGAATATTAGCCATTATGCGTACACCTCCTCAATGCTGGCAACAGCAGCTTTCGTTGCGATCACTGTGTTGTACTTCAGGATATCATACACATTGATGGTATTGGTCTTAGCAGTCTTCACATCTGCGATATTCCTTGCGGAAAGCTCCGCGTTCTTGTTGCCGTCCTCCAATACTACCAACGCCTTGGATACATCTAAATTCTTCAGGATATTAGCGAAATTCTTCGTCTTGATCTCGTCAAACTTGATCTCGTCGATCACGATGAACTTCTTCTCCTCTACTCTGGATGTAAGAGCGGACTTAAGCGCTGCTCTCTTCTCCTTCTTATTCATCTTGAACGAATAATCTCTCGGTACAGGTGCGAATACTACGCCGCCGCCTGTCCACTGCGGAGCTCTCGTTGAGCCCTGTCTTGCATGACCGGTCCCCTTCTGTCTCCATGGTTTTCTGCCGCCTCCGGAAACTTCAGAACGCGTCTTGGCCTTCTGCGTTCCCTGGCGTTTATTTGCAAGCTGGCTGACAACTGCCATGTGTACAAGATGCTCATTCACTTCCACACCAAATACAGCATCATTTAAGTCGATCGTACCAACTTCTTTGCCTTCGATGTTATAAACGGATACGTTTGCCATCTTAAAGTGTCCTCCTTCCTTCGCCAAAGCTTAAATAGCTTTTACTGCTTCTTTAATAGTTACTAAAGACTTCTTCGGTCCCGGTACAGACCCCTTGATCAGAAGCAGGTTATTCTCTGCGTCTACACGTACAACCTCAAGGTTCTGGATCGTGATCCTCTTGTTACCCATCTGACCAGGCATCTTCTTGCCCTTGAACACCTTGCTCGGATCAGAAGCAGCTCCGTTAGAACCTGCATGACGGTGGAACTTGGAACCATGTGTCATAGGCCCTCTGTGCTGACCATGTCTCTTGATCGCGCCCTGGAATCCCTTACCTTTGGAGATTGCCGTCGCATCGATCTTATCGCCTGCCGCGAAGATATCAGCCTTGATCTCCTGTCCCAATTCATACTCGCCAGCATTCTCGAACTTGAACTCTCTTACAAATCTCTTGCCGGTAACGCCCGCTTTCGCGAAATGTCCCTGCTCTGCCTTCGTAACGCCATGACGATGAACGATTTCCTTCTTACCACTCTTATCCTTGTTGACAATTCTGTCTTTCTTATCAACGAACCCAACCTGAACAGCCTCATAACCGTCATTCTCGACCGTCTTGATCTGTGTTACCACACAAGGCCCGGCCTGAAGAACAGTAACCGGCGTCAGCGTTCCGTCTTCGTTGAAGATCTGAGTCATTCCGACTTTTGTAGCTAAGATAGCTTTCTTCATTATAATTACCTCCTGTTATTTACAGCGGAGCGCATATCACGCTCATCCTAAATGATAGGAACTACTGTTTGCTTTTCATCTTGATATCAATATACACACCTGCAGGCATCTCAAGCCTTGATAACGCGTCAACCGTCTTCTGGGTCGGTGCGATGATATCGATCAGTCTCTTATGAGTCCTCTGCTCGAACTGCTCCCTGGAATCCTTATACTTATGAACAGCCCTTAAGATCGTAACAACTTCCTTCTTGGTCGGAAGCGGTACCGGTCCGCTCACCTTAGATCCGTTCTTCTTAACAGTTTCGATGATTTTCCTGGCGGATGCATCAACCATCTGATGGTCATACGCCTTCAAAGTGATTCTCATTACTTGACTTGCCATAAAAAAAGTCGCCTCCTTATTCGTACTTTTCAACAGTACGACAAGCGGTGACTGTACACTCTTCCGTGTGTGTCGTGAGAACCTCACACGTCGTATATAGCACTTTCCAGCCGTCAAAGGCTGTCTTACGTGCGGTACATGCAGTCCTTAATCTGCGGCGCAGTACCAACGATTACAGTGTTACAGTGACTTGTCGCCAGTTTCCTAACTTGACATTCGCTCCACGGAAAACCTGCCATATATAAGCAGCAACCTCGCGCTTCAACGCTATCAATGTCACAGCTTTTTTAGTATATCTGAGGAAACCGCATTTTTCAAGCCTTTTTTTAGAAATATTGTATTTTTTTTCATACATAGGATCCGCCGGAAATCTGATTTAAGAAAGTTTTAAAAAATATTTTGCATTTTGCCCAAACAAACACAAGAAATCATTGACTTTTTCGTGCGATAATGATAAATTGATTATATCAGAGATGATAAATCGGGGTATCGTCTTTGAAGAAGCTATACTAATCTATACTAATCTATTCTAAAAGATCTGGAGGGAGAAATTATGTTACTAGCATTACAAATTTTATTCGGCGTACTGGCAGCCGGCACCGGACTTGGACTTATCGTCGACATCTTTAAGAATCGTATGGACGGTCTTAAGAATGCAACCGGTAAGCAGTGGGCATCTGGTTTTGCAGTAGGTATCGTTGCTAACTTCTTAGACACACTTGGCTGCGGCTCTTTCGCCCCATCAACGTTCATGTACAAACTTTTCAACCAAATCGATGATATCGATATTCCTGGTACTCTGAACGTTGGAGATACATTCCCTGTTATTTTTGAGGCATTTATCTTCACGGCTTCCGTAGATTGTGATCCTAAGTTCTTGTGGATCATGTATATCTGTGCCGCTGTAGGCTCTTTCGGATTCGCAACTATCGTAACGAAGTGGCCTCGCAACAAGATCAGATACGCTCTTGGCTTTATTATGATTCCTCTTGCAATTATCATGCTGTGCAAGAACACTGGCGTGGGACCATTCGGAATCGTTGGAACGGCTACCGGATTAACTGGCTGGAAATTGATCGTAGCTGCTGCTCTTAACATTTTGTGGGGCGCTCTCATGGATATCGGCTTCGGTCTGTATGCACCATGTATGGCTACATGTCTTCTGCTCGGCGTTGATGCCGGAGCTTGTTTCCCAGTATTCATGGGATCATGTGCCTGCCTGATGCCGGCATGTTCTATCGAGTTCATCAGGACTCACAGATACGATGTACCGCATACAGTTGGTAACGCACTCGGCGGATGTATCGGTGTATTTATCGCATGGAAGCTCATCACTAACCTGCCGATGTTCTGGCTGATCAATCTGATCTGTGTAGTTCTTCTTTGGACATCATACTCACTGCTCAGCGCAGCTAACAAGGATAGGAAGGCTGGAATAGCTTAAGCAATTTAATTATAAGAATACATACATAAATGGCCGCTCCGATCGGGCAGCCATTTATGTTTTTTACTACAAAATATTTATCACAGAAATCGGAGAAATAAGATGTTCATAAATGAATACATAATGAATCGACGACGTTATGATAAATGGGCAACTCCTAAGTTTTGGAAGTTACCTATTTTTTATGTGTACCTTGTCATATTTGTTGCGGGGATTTTTGGCTGGATCTATTTCGAGAGGGTTAACGCCCCTGCACGATGGCAGACGATCGGCGCATTCCTTACTTTTGTCGCAGTATACAGGGGAGTTTTTTTCAGATGGATGCACGCCGACAAAACATTCCGCCTTACCCGCGCGAACTATTTCGACGGCAAGGATTGGACCTGTAAGGTGATCGTAGGTGAGAGGAATATCTCTCTGTATATCAACGGGAAGATCAATAATAAAGTCGAATGGGACCAAATCCTCAGATTCGAAGAAGCAAAATCCTACTTCCGATTATCAACAGACGAATACAACGAAGGCGTCATGATCGACAAAGCATCCTTTACCGAGGGCGATACCGACAGCTTCAGACAATGGATGCTTGATAAACATCCTGAGATCAAATACGGGCCTGTAACCCCATCACTCGATAAATAACAGCCTCAGACGCTCTCTCCCGCCAGGAGGCCTCCTACGGCGTCAGAAGGCCAACATCAAATTGCATAAAACTTTTGTGTACTTATAATAAATAATTGTTATTTTGCATGAAATTTATTTTTACTCTGCAATAGTATTGACATAAAAATACAAAAATGATATATTAAACACATCTTAAATGTATAAACTTTTTCAAACAATACAAAGTGTTTATTTTATGAAAAGTTTATACATTAAGTGACCGTTGCGGTTGTATTTGCAGTTACGCAGCTTGCCGATCGTTTCCCCCAAGAACGTTCTTGCAGCAGCGTACTCAATTAATATATACGCCTCTTTTAGAGGAGCATTCCCCAGCTTTGTATATACAAAACTGCAATGCAACGAGGAAAACCTCTCAATGACATACCAAAAAGAAAGGGCACGACATACAGGTCGTGCCTTTTCTTTTCGCATTTATTCCGATCACTGTCTATCTCCAAAAAGAAAGAGACCCGCATCGTCAATCCTCGATGCGGAATCTCTTCCAACCTCTCTAAAATTACTTCATCAAACTGCAAAAGAACAGCTATCTATTCTCTTGGTCTTTTTGGCGCATCTTCAGTTTCAGAAGCGCCATCGCCTTCCTGCAGTCGAGCGCGACCATGTTGTTTTCCCCCACTACATTGGTCTCCGTTCCATCTGCGCTCTTATTGATGTCTACAATACCGTCCAGATATTCATTCACCACCACGAACTGTGCTACCGTACCGCTGAAATTGAGCCCTGTCACCGGAATTCCCCTTATTCCTAACTGCTCACATGTATTCGTGAAGTCTACGTCACTGTTTCCCCAACCGTCAGACGAGATAATCACACCGTCAGCCCGCATCGCTTCCGCCCAGACGGCCGAACGTGTCCCTACCAGCATCTTATCCTTGTTGTCATCCGGCGTTCCTACCAGAAGAATCCCCATCAGATCAAGATCCGTGTCATTAGACACCACATCAAGGAGCGGATCCCTGAAATGATGCAGTGAAGTCTCCTTGGTTGATGGTCCTATTCCCATGTGCTCACCTCCTTATTGCATTGAGCGGATGATCCCGTCCCGGTACTCATTCGGAGTCACCAGAATCGGCATATTCCCCATATCAATGATCGATCGTCCGCCTTCTACCCCAGATGGTTCCTCTGCAAAAAAGTGTGTATCATACATAGCTCCCTGTCCTGCGACCTGCTTGATAATCAACACTCTCTTTTTTCCCGGTCTTACAATGTCGTGATATTCGTGCCTCTCCGTACATTTTTCTCCACGGAATTTCTTCAGCTTCTCACGGTAGGTCTGAATGAACTTATCACAGGCGCGGTGCGCTGCCGTCGGCCCTGGCCGTTCCTGTCCCATACCGGCAGTGAGAGTTACGTCAAAGGAAATAATATAGTCGTCATCTCCAGGAGTACCTGCTCGATTCAAGTATAACTGATCCTTCAGATTCCCTTCCGATGACCCGAATTCATGGCACTGTTTACCATTCACATCCACACCCGTAAGCATTACATAGACGCCGGTGATCGTGTGCGTAATCCCATCCCCAATCTTGCCAAGAACTTTTGTAGAGATCGGTATAATATCCATGATGGTGTTCGTCCACCTGTCATGGTCGCCCGGCTTAATAAGCTGAATATCGATCTTCTCGATATATTCCTCCTCTGCCGCCAGTCCGTCAAGCATCTCCTTACTGACTGTCATGTTACCGTCTACTTTAATGTCGTTATGCTCGCCCCATTCTACACTATTCATATGGAATGATTTGATCACTAATTTCCTAAGGTCTTTTACTTCATCAGCCACTTTCATCACCTCCGTTAACACAGTCTGCCAAGCAGACCCTCTCATATATGTATTATACAATATATCGAATGATATTCCAATATATCGTCATGATATTTTTCAAAAAAAGGCAGATGTATCATACATCTGCCTCCTGATACTATGAGTTAATTATACCTTAGCAATATACTCGAATGGCAACGGAACGATCTTTCCCGGCGTCTGGATCTCAACCAACTGTTCCAGAGTAGCCTTTACGATCTGTGTCTGCTGTTCCGGGTTATTCGGAGCTCCAGCATTCGCACCCATAGGTACCAACGGAGCTACCGCACGAGGAGTACCGGTCTGACGAACAACCGGCGGAAGAGCTGCAATAATAATAGTAGGAATTCCAGCCTCTTCAATCGCTCTCTGCACCAATACTGCAGAGCGGTGACAGGTACCTCATCCAGCAGTGAGGATTACCGCGTCAACTTCCTCTTCCTTAAACATCTGCGCAATCGCCGGTCCGGTTTCACCTTTGAATTTCTCCTGGTTTCCGCCGCCGCCCATGAATCCCGCGTGTACAGGAGCACATGCTTTGATAAAACCTTCTTTTGCAAGCTCATGAATTCTGTCAATCGGGAACATACAGTTGATGTCCTTGTTAACATCACTGTTGTCATATCCGCCGTGTGATACCATCAATTCACTAGACGGCATATCATCCGTAACTTTTCTCCATGTAAAGTCGCCTGCCAGGTTGAATCTTTCCTGTTCCTTGTGATGAACACCTGCTGCTGTAGCAAGAGCAATCGTCATATCTTTCAACTCTTTTGTAACAGGAGCCCATACAGACGGCGGAGTAATAGGAACAAATATCTCTGATTGCATTCCTTTAACTAACGTTAAACTCATTGTTATACCTCCTTATTGTTCTGGTTCTTTTCGCGCATCTCTTTCTGACGCCGCGTATAAGTGTCCAGGTTACTTACATACTTTTCATTGATCTCGGGTCCAAGCTGTTCCACAAAGCTCATATTCCATGCAACCTCCTGGCCTACCTTAATGGGATAATCACTGATGAACATGCGCATCGGTACTTTCAGATAACCCAGGCGGCCTTTCAGGTCGATCGCCACCGATCCGTCGTGCACCTCCACAATCACGCCTTCCATCCGTATGATCTTATCGCCATATTTCAAATCTGTCATGCTTTTCACCTGACTTTAGTCATATTTTTCCTTACGCTTCTGGCTCATCGGCAGAGATTGCTCATTCTCAACCAGATTCAGTCCTTTTCCTGTTACACTTTCAATTGCTTCCACATTAGAAGTCTTCACATTCGGATTCCATTTCTTCTCCGCTGCCTTCACATCTTCTCCGCCCATAGCGTTCTTAAGCATCTGCACTGCGCGGACAGCATCCTCAGGACAAAGTGTATTACAAGCAAGAACTTCGTTCTCAATACCTGACTCAGACTTATTATTATCGACCATATGCGTCATATACTTGTTTCCAACAACCAGAGCGCCCTGTACCGCACAGAAAGACATACCCACTACCGGGATTCCCCTCATACCGATCTGCTCATGGTGGCTTGCAAAATCAATGTGATTATTGCCGAAACCTTCAGTTGTAACGAATGCACCGTCTACATCCAGCATCTCACAGATCTGGCCTACACGCTTAGATACATAGAACTTCTCAGCGTTGATCTGCGGGCTTCCTACGAAGATAACGCCGCACAGGTCGATCTCTTCATCATGCAGAGCTTCAAGAACCAACGGCTCTCTCCAGTAATGTCTGGACATCTCCTTAGATGCAGGTCCGATACATGTAAGAGCATGAATACATCCGTCAAGAACTTCCAACGGAGATACGGCTACCGGAACATTTCCAAGGTCAACATTCGGCTTACCGCCAAGGATACCAACCGGCTCAACCGGAAGGATCAGGTTGTCATGCATAGCGCCCTGTCCCATAATCTCTTTAACGATAACAACTTTCTTCTTGCCAGGTCTTCTGTACTGGTCGAAAGTCTCTGTATCCGTCACAAGGGACTCATCCAACTTCTTCAGGCACTCACGGATCTCCTGTGTGATGATATCGCTTGCACTATGAGCTGCCAGCGGGCCAGGTCTCTCCATGTTCGTTCCTTCTTTAACTGTAACCTGTGTCTTGATGAAGATCTCACCCTTCTCAGGCGCCCCCGGACGTCCCCACATAATATTCTCATCCAAGAATCCTTCCGAAGAACCAAACTCACCGATCTGAACTCCATTCGCGTCTGTACCTGTTACCATCATAACAACGCCGTCAAGAACTCTGGTAACGCCTGATCCAAGTTCATCCTCGCCCTCTTTCGCAGCGATCGGCTGAACATCCATGATCGTCTCCGAATATGTGTGATAATCTGCCGGTGTAATAATATCAATCTTAAGGTCGTAAACTAACTTCTGAGAATCAATACACTCTTTCTCGATACCTTCACGGATATAAAGCGTAGTTCCGTCAATCTTCGTCTCCGGTCCCCTCTTAACTTCCGTGATATTAAAATGCTTTCTCGTAAGGCTTCTGATCAGCTTGGCCTCCTGCTCTGCCGCCGGTGCCGCTGCAACCGCTGCTGCTGCGCCTGCCGGAACCTCCGCCGCCGCTGCGCCGCCTCCGCCAAGTGCTCCAACCGGAATCTCAAGATCAATGTCCTTGCCTTCTCCGATATGGATCTTCAGCACTCCGCCTGCTGCCGGTGCCGCTGCCGCAACTGGCGCTGCCGCCGGTGCCGCTTCCTCTTCCGCCGCCTCTGGTGCTGCCGGTTTGCTTGGTGCTTTTGCCCCTTCCACAACGTCTGCAGTAAGCGGGCAAAGTGAATCACAAGTCTTTGTGAGTTTTGCTCCTAAAACCTCCTCGATGGTCAACGCTCCATCCAGGTTCAGTAATCCAGAATCTACCAGATCATCAAAAATCGCCGGATCTTCCAGATTAGCAGCTTCGATTGTAATGCCAGCTTCTGCTCTACAACATAATACCGCAGGATCATGAGCGTGCGCTTTCGCTGTTTCAGCTGTGATTGACATATTGTTTTCCCTCCTTAATTTGGTTCGAGCGTCCCTTACAGTCCGCATAAATTATGTTACCCGTTCCGGCACATTGTTATGTATGCCTCGCAGGCGGCCGCGTTCTCCACGGCCTTGATTATATATACAGCCGCATGCAACACGGAGAGTCCTCTCTTTCTCCATCCAAAGGAATCGGGGGTCCTTCGGATCCTTTGCACACAACAGTAATACCTGGTATTTATTTGCCGTTCGGAAGCTGATCTACCTGCTTGGAAACAGTCAGCCTTCTGTACAGCGAATGTCCGATCGTCCTCATTACATGGTCTGTCTGATGGAACGTCTTAAGCTTCATCTTCGGTGCGGATCCCATAACCGTATTCGAACAGTCAGAGCAGTTGCCGATTATGATATATTCCGCGCCGTCCTTCTTAAATTGCAGACACTTCTGCGCCTGTCCCGGACAATTGCCCGGATTCTCGCACTTCAGCGCCGCGCCCGGCTTCGGCTCAACCGCCTGTTTGCATCTTGCTACAGAAACAACCTTGCCGTTCATCTTCTCGCAGATCTCACGCATACGGTCTTCGCTTCCGCCGCACGCACAGACAAGAAGCCCAACCGGCGCTCCGTGCAGATCAGGGAATTCGATAGTTACGATGATACCGCCTGTCGTCTTCGTAACCGGTGCGTCCAATGCCGTTGACTTCCCTGTAAACGGTCCGCCCATAATAATCTCTCCGTAAGGCTCCTCTATGCCGCCGGCTCTCTCGATCATATCGCCGACGCTGGTTCCTACCGGAATATCCATATATACATGCGGCTCATTGCCGCCGTTAAGCTTGCCTATCACCGTCATATTCTTGCTGTAGCAAGGCTTCTTCTCCTCAACCGCCTCCGCAATACGAAGCAGCGTCTCACAATTGATCACCACTGCATCCGCCGCCGAAGGAAGCTGAGTCGGATCAAGCAGCTTATCCAGACATTCTCTTACGACTGCACGCTCCTCCCCCATCGGGTAAATGTCAGGCAGAAGGTGAATGGTAAGGCTGTCGTCATCCTTGATCGCATCTCTTAAGATCCGGACCGCCTTCTCGTTCTTCTTCTTGATCGCGATGATTCCCTTCGACGCATTGGAGATCTCCATACAATACTTAAGTCCGCGTATGGTAATATCCGCCCTCTCCTCCAACTGCATGACATTGTGACGCAGTCCCGGTTCGCACTCTGCAGCATTGACAAGGACATATCCGCCCTTCAGATCCGTTCCGATCTTAACGCCCGTAGGGAATCCGGCGCCGCCCATACCCACGATCCCCGCCTCTTTTACCAAGGCAAGCTTATCATTCTCATCTTCCACTTCGATCGGTACAAACTCATCCTTCTGCTCTTCGTCGGGCCTGATAACGATCCTGTCTTCCAGGACTTCTTCAACTACGCCGTACACACTGGAAAAAATATTCGCTCCAAGACCTGTCGGCGTTGCGATCTTCGTACCTTTTTTCACTTCGTCCCCTGCCTGTACAATCGCTGCACAGGGCGCACCGACATGCTGACGCAATAAAATCTGTACATTTCCCATTGACATCCTTCTCCTTTTCATTGATATATAAGCAACAAAACTTCTCAGTTCGTCTACTTACTTCTGCAGTTGCTTTCCCGCCTATCTATAAATAAACTCTATAACTAATTTCTTTTGGCGAGGGCATGTGGGAATCGAACCCACCCAGGACGCTCTTAACGCCCCACACTGGTTTTGAAGACCAGGAGGCACACCAGTCACCCATCTACCCCCATAATATTAATCTCATGTGCTTTAACAATAGCATAATTCGCGTATGATTTCAACACTTTTTTTGTATTTTTATAATACCAAAAAACCATTGACTTTTCAAGGTTTTTCGTACATAATGTAGTTAAGAAATTGAACAGCATACTAGAACGTAGTCTAATTGTTAATTTTTTGCTGTTCTCACTGGACTTTCTCCTTAATTATATTTGAAAAAGACACGGAGAGAGTAAGGGGCCTTTCAAAGTGCTTTTATAAAAAATTTATAGAATATCTCTATAAATCAAAATCAATCTATCTTTTATTAGGAGGTACAAGAACTATGGAATTAAAAGCAAATGTTAATTTCGAACGTTTCGAAGGCGCATTGCAGGTGGTTGACTCCCATACCGTTGGAGAGTTCTGCCGCATCGTGATCGGCGGTTTCCCTGAGCCGGAAGGAAACACCATGATCGAGAAGAAGAAATGGATGGAAGAGAACTATGATCATGTTCGTACCGCTCTCATGTTCGAGCCTCGCGGACATCATGATATGTTCGGCGCATTCCTGTGCGAACCTGTGAACAAGGAAGCTGACTTCGGCGTTATGTTCATGGACACAGGCGGATACCTGAATATGTGCGGGCACTGTACGATCGGCGCTGTTACTGTCGCTGTTGAAGCCGGACTCGTAGAGTCTAAGGAAGGTGAGAATGAGGTTGTTCTGGACGCTCCCGCAGGACTGATCCGTACCAAGGCTGTCGTTAAGAACGGCAAGGTAGAGAACGTTACACTGACCAACGTTCCTTCCTTCGTTTACAAGGAGAATCAGAAGGTTACCATCGACGGCAAAGAGATTGAATTCACCATCTCCTTCGGCGGAAGCTTCTTCGCTCTGGTAGACACCACCAAGCTGGATATCGGCGAGATCAATCCCAAGACCGTTCCGGAATACACGAAGCTTGGTATGAAGATGTTAGATGCCATCAACAAGGAGATCCCTATTCAGCATCCGCTCCTTGACATCACAAGCGTTGACTTAGTTGAATTCTACGGACCGACCCCGAATCCAGAGAAAGCAACCATGAGGAACGTCGTAATCTTCGGCGATGCTATGGCTGACCGCTCACCGTGCGGAACCGGAACAAGCGCGAAGCTTGCTACGCTTCATCACTGGGGTGAGATCAAGGTTGGAGAAGAATTTATTTACGAGAGCTTTATCGGTTCCTTATTCAAGGGCGTGATCAAAGAGACCACGAAAGTCGGCGATTTTGATGCGGTTATTCCGATGATCACCGGAAGCTGCTACCTGACAGGCGTAGCTACGTATCTTATCGATCCGGAAGATCCGTTGAAGTACGGTTTCCAGGTTGGCTAATCATTAGATAAAAGAAGAATAAAAGAAGCGTTATATTAATCTTTGCATTTTATGCAGAGATATGGTATACTAATTAACGAAACAAAGAAGCGGGTTACTGTTAGAATAATCCGCTTCTCTTCATATTCATTTACAATCGGAAAGGAGTGATGTCAATGCCACGTAAGAGGCGGTCAACGAAGAGCCGTATTGTAAGAGCTGCGTGGAATTTATTTTACAAGAACGGATACGATAACACAACTGTGGAGGACATTATTACAGCATCCAAGACCTCCAAAGGTACTTTTTACCACTATTTCAAGGGAAAGGAAGCGCTTTTGAACTCCCTCTCCTACTTATTCGATCAGAAGTACGAGGAACTGGCCGCTGTGATCGATCCCGATATGCCGGCTTATGACAAGCTGCTTCTTCTGAATCACGAACTGTTCCATATGATCGAGACAAGCGTCGATATCAACCTTCTTGCTTACCTCTATTCTTCACAGCTCACTACGAAGGATAAGAAGTCGCTTGCTGACAAGAAACGTTTCTATTACAAATGGGTTTCAGAGATTATCGGCGAAGCCTTGGAATCCGGGAAGTTCAGCAATACCAGCACAACTGAAGAACTGATGAACATCTATGCTATGTACGAGCGGGCATTGCTCTATGACTGGGCACTATTCAAAGGGAAATTTTCACTCACCGAACAGAGCGACAGATTGCTGCCGCATGTGTTAGATATGTTTGTGAAAGGAGTATAGTTAGTTATGGATGTTATCCCCTGAAAGACAGGTATGTTGATCGCAGAATGTACCTGTCTTTTTTCTATTCTTTTTTACGGCTATCGACCACGGAAGATTTTCTCCCTGCCTGCTGTGCCGAAGCGTACCGCTCCGTGCACGCAAAAAGGGATGCCGAAGCATCCCCCTTTCTGGCCGCTGCTCCCCTGCACACGGCTAAACCATACATTCGTGCATCGCTTCCTCTTCTATGCCCGCTCTGCGCATCATGGAGACGATCTGTTCTCTGTCGTTCAGCGCGGCGCACCAGGACAGCCCGCAGCCTGCGGAGATCGCTCTCGGCACCGGGATGATACGCCCCGGAACCTGATATTCCTTGCAGGCCTTCTCCATCGCCATCGCATCTGCAGTAGTATGGAAGGTTACAACCAGTTTTAATTCTTTTTTTCTCATGTTTACTCAATCACCACTTCGAAATATCCGTCCTTCTCGCTGGCCGTTGACTTCCTGCCGTGATCTTTGGCGTATTTCTCAACATTCATCTTCTGATGCGGCTCCGTAACCAGTATCTTCACCGGCCCCGAAGCGCCTTTTAACGCTTCCGCAGTAAGCATTAACGGTTCCGGACAAGAAAGACCTCTTGCATCTACTTCCTTCATATTATTACCTTCTTTCCTAGAATACTATGTATCGTTTATGATTTCAATCCTTTTTTACAGTTTACCGTCAAATCTATTTCGCTTCGTCTCTCTTGTTGGTAAATGCGATAACAAAGCATACGATTATGCAGACAATACAAGCCACTTTTCCATGCGGCGGCACCGCGCCTGCAACAATCTCCTGCGTCTCTGCATTCATCGCCGTTCCGCTTGCGGCAAGTCCCAGATTATGGCACAGAGCCGCACCCACGAACATCCCCATCACCGTCACAGCGGAATCAGAAGATCCCTGTCCCGCAAGGATCAATTGACGCAGCGGGCAGCCTCCTGCAAGAGTCGCCGCAAATCCTACGGTATACATACCAAGGATATTCCACAGATGATCGGAATGCGCGATAATGCCAGGCGTATCAAACCCCAGCACAAAACGGTTCGTCGCCAGATTGAATACAAGCATCACTACAAACAAGCCTGCGATCACGCTGAACAGATCAAAATTCTTCATCAGGATCACATCGCGGATACTTCCCGCGAAACACATCCTGGACTTCTGGGCAACCGCTCCGAACACAAGCCCGCCTATAAGCGACGCAATAAGCGGTGCATGCATACTTCCCGGACCTGCTTCGCTCGCCTTAAGAACAGATGAAACCAATGCAAGGATCAGTATACCGACCATCATTGCCGGAAGCATCGTACCTCCCGATTTATTGACCGCATGCGCCCGTCCAAGGCTGAAGCCCTTCTTAAGTGCAAATACGCCTGTCGCCACGCCAAGAATAAAACCTATCAAAGCAACCCATGCATTCAAGTCTCCCGCAGACATACGGATAATCATACGAAGCGGGCAGCCTAAGAATACAAGGGATCCAATCACAATGATCATTCCCAGAACAAAACGGATCATCGGAGACGAACCTCCCGTAGAACAGTATTCCTTCGTCCCTACAGAGATTATAAACGCCCCGAGCACCAGACCGATAATCTCCGGTCTCGCATACTGAACCACCTCTGCCTGATGCATTCCAAGCGCTCCCGCAGTATCACGGATAAAGCACGCGATACAGAACGCCATATTCGCCGGATTGCCAAGGAATGCGAGACATGCCGCTACAAGTCCGCAGATGACACCGGCAAGTGCCAGTTTTTTCTTTGAATCTGATAAATTCATGTTACTTCCTCCAATCTTTCCTGTGAGTACTCTCCTCCCGGCAGCCAGAACGGCCGCCTTCCCCTTATCTTAAGGCCCGGATATCCGATCACTCTTCATCCGCGGCAAGTTCCTGGACAGCCTTGACGGCAGCGTCCACTTCTTCATCCGTATTATAATGTGAGAAGCTGAACCTTACAGCCCCCTGCTCCACCGTCCCAAGAGCCTTATGCATAAGCGGTGCACAATGTCCCCCTGATCTTGTAGAAATACCATATCCTGTAAGAAGCTCGTCACTAACTTCTGAAGAATCATAATCACCGATATTCAGAGTCACGATCGCACAACGGTCCATCGTATCAAAGTCCCCGTATACCGTCACATTCTCAATGTCTTTTACCCCTTCATAGAACCTCCGCATTAATTCCTGCTCTCTTTTACGGATCGCATCGATGCCATGCTCCTCAATATATCCAAGAGCCGCATGCAGCCCGGCAATTCCGTGCCCGTTCAGCGTACCGGCCTCCAGCGCCGTGGGCATCTGTACCGGCTGAGACTTGCTGTATGTCTGAACCCCTGTACCGCCGGCCTTCAGCGGCCGGATGTTCACACCTTCCCGCACATACATACCTCCGGTTCCCTGCGGTCCCAGAAGGCCCTTGTGCCCGGTAAAGCACAGCACATCTATCTTCATCTCTTCTACATTAATCGGAAATACTCCTGCCGTCTGAGATGCATCCACCACAAACAATATCCCGCGTTCCCGGGCAAATTCACCGATGGGCTTAAGCTCCACATAATTCCCCGTCAGGTTCGATCCGTTCGTACAGACGATCATCTTCGTCTCCGGCCTGACCGCCTTCTTCATATCCTCTATATCAAAGTTCCCGCTTCTGTCACTCTCTATGATCGTAAGGCTTGTCCCCTTAGCCTCCAGGTCATAGAGCGGCCTTAACACAGAATTATGCTCCAGCATCGTCGTGATCACGTGATCTCCCGGATTCAGCAATCCTCTGATCGCTATATTAAGACTCTCCGTGGAATTGCAGGTAAATACGACCTGTCTGGGATCTGTCCCGCCGAACATCCGGCAGAGCCTTTCCCTTGTGTCGTAGATCAGCCTGGATGCGCTTAAGGACGCATCGTTCACTCCCCTTCCCGCATTCCCCATGGAGCCCATGGCGAGCATCACCGCATCGATCACTTCCTGCGGTTTACGCATGGTTGTCGCCGCATTATCCAAATATATCATATTTCCTTCCTCTCTGCCCCCAAAGGCCATCATATCCTGCGTAAAAATACGGTTCCGAAACAAGTTATTTCGGGACCGTTCCTGTAATAAGTATATTCCAATTTCACCGCCAAGTCTAATCGAATTAGCTGATAAGACAGCGCTTTTATAGGTTCTATCTATATCTTTTTAACCTGATATACCTCCTTCACCACTTTGATAAAACGCTCTGCCGACCCGGAGAGCTGATAATTCTTATTATATACCAGATTAATGTCTCGTCCTTCATCTGCACGCGGAATCGGGAATGCGAGCAGATATCCGTCTCTCGTCTCGTCCTTTGTGGCAAGCCGGGACAGCACCGAGACGCCCATTCCCTGGCGCACCGACTTCTTGATCGTCTCCTGATTCTCAATACTGGCAATGATATCCAGATCTAAGGGATTGATACCCGCCTTCTTAAGCTGCTTCCTAGCCTCCTTGCGCGTACCGGAACCTTCCTCCCGCATGATCACATGCTCTTTGAGGAGCCACTGTATATCTTCCGGCGACTCCTCCTGGAATCTGCGGTATTTCTCCGTATTCGGCGTAACGATTACCAGCTCATCCTTATAGAACGGCATATATTTACAGTGCTTCTTCTCAAGTACCGTTCCGGTAAAGCCTACGTCCGCCATGTGGTCTATGATCTGCGTTACAACCTTCGCACTGTCCGTCTCTATGATCTTGATCTGTTCGTTCGGATACTTCTCATTGAACCGGATCAGCACCTTCGGCAGAAGATACTGCGCCGGTATCGTAGACGCTGCAATCGTGATACAGTGCTTTTCTCCGTCCTCCTTCGAACCGAACCTCTCTTCTATCTTCTTCTCCAGATCCACGATCTGTCTGGCATATTTGTACATATCCTTTCCGTCATCAGACAGGCCTACTTCCTTCGTATTCCTGACGAACAGCCTGACTCCCAGTTCCTTCTCCAGAGAAGCAATATGGGCGCTGATGGTCGGCTGCGTCAGATACAATTCTTTGGCTGCTTTCGAGAAGCTGCCGCCTTCTGCCACCTGGACAAAAGCCTCTAATTGTTTCAAATTCATCAGTATGCAATCCTTTCGCTTTCTGCCCCTGTCTTCTTGGTCACCTTGATACTGTCCATATATTCCAGTATCGGTTTCGCGCTCTTTCTGCTGGTCTCAAATAAATCCCTGACCTGAGCGATCGTGATCACCGGATCCTCCGCCAGCTTCTTCCCGATCACTTCCTTCGCACGCTCCATATAGTCCGCAAGCGTATACATATCCTCCGTCACCTTCACGACCTGCTTCTCTTCCAGAAGAATATTCAGGATATCATCCGCCGCTGCCCGATCCGCGCCTCCAAGACCGATCTCCGAGTACCGCGCGAAGTCATATTTCGCTTTTGCAAATGTGTCCAGAAGAAGCTTCGATACCTTATCATAGGTCTTATCCTTCCTCACTTCATATTCCGGCGTACACAGGAATTCATCAACACGCTTCAGACATCCTGCTCCGATCAAAAGCTCCAGGATCTTGTCGAATACGTTCGGCTTGATCTTCTGGAAATGTGTTGCCTGCACCTCCGCCTTCTTCATCCCATACCGATATGGATATTTTTCTTCATAAGCTCTTAGAGTCGTGCCGATGGTCTGCTCGGCTGCCCGCCTGCTGTCTGCATGCCATACATAGGTGTCCTTACGCATAGGAAATACGTACACGATTCCCTGGCTTTCAAGCTGAGTTACATCGTCCTGCACTTCCTCAACCGAAAGCGCCGTCAGCTTCGCAAGCTCCGCAAGCGTGATCAGCGTATCTCCATGTCCTTTCACATGCAGTTCGATCACGTCCGCTGTCGAACCAGACTCTTTGCGCTCCAGTTCTTCTATTACATTCTGCTGAAAACGCCGCTTCACTCCCGGATTCGGCTCCAATACCACGCCGCCTCCGATCGTCTCCATCGGTGAATAAAAACGCACCACAAACTTATCGCCGCGCCTTACCGCCGCTTCCTCTTCCAGCCTAAGCTGTACATAACCGCTCTCTCCCGGTCCGATCTCCTCCCGATCAAGAAGAACCGCACGGCACAGGATCTCGCTGGTCCCAGTGTAAAAATGCAGCCGCATATGATTGGTAAGGACACGCATGGACGAATCCAACACCCGAAGCTTCACATCCAGAAGATCCGTGTTCTTCATACTGTTCTTCGGCGCAAGCACGCATCCCCGCTTAATCTCTCTCTTCTTCACATTGGACAGGTTGATGGCCACGCGCTGTCCCGCATAACACTTATCCTTATCCTGCCCGTGTACCTGGATGCTGCGGATCTTACACTCCTTGCCGACCGGATACATCTCCAGCGTATCCTCCTTAGAAATGGTTCCGGATACCAGCGTCCCGGTAATGATCGTGCCGAATCCCGACAAGGAAAACGCCCGGTCCACCGGAAGCCTTGGTATCGTCTGGATATCCTTCGCCACCACTTCATCACTGGTCATCCTCTCGATCGTACTGATCAGACCGTCAAGCCCCTCGCCTGTCGCCGCCGATACCTTCACCACCGGCGCATGTTCAAGGAATGTCCCTTCCAGTTCCTCCCTGACCTCTTCTTCTACCAGCTCAAGCCACTCCCCGTCTACCAGGTCACATTTGTTCAGAACAATAATACTCTTCTCGATTCCAAGCAGGCTTAATATATCCACATGCTCCTTCGTCTGAGGCATGATGCCTTCATCCGCGGAGATCACCAGCAGCACCAGATCCATACCTACTACTCCGGCAACCATATTGTTGATGAATCTCTCATGCCCCGGTACATCAATAATTCCCACACGGTCTCCGCCCGGAAGGTCAAAATAAGTGAATCCCAGGTCAATAGTGATCCCTCTTCTCTGCTCTTCCTCCCAGCGGTCCGTATTCCTTCCCGTCAGCGCCTTGATCAGCGTCGTCTTCCCGTGATCAATATGGCCTGCCGTACCAACAATTATATTCTTCATATCTTACCCCAATCCAGTTCCTTCAATTGCCGCGCAACCACGTCAAAATACCGGCGCTCTATCGTCCTCACATCCAGAATAACCGTATCGTTGACCGTCCTCGGTATGATCGGCACCGCAAGACGGCGCATACGCTCCTCTAGCTCTGCCACGCTGATCTCTTCCGGGTGGATCGCAACCGCCATACTCGGTATCCGTTCAAGCGGAAGCGAGCCTCCTCCGATCTGCGACTCACAGGCTTCCAGCTCTATCCTTGCCGGAAGCCCCGCCTCTTTTAAGATCCCGCACAAGGTCCCGGCCTCCTCTGTCACCTCGTCCAATGTCCTGGTGATCATGCGAAGCACAGGTATATTCTGGATCGCCTTCTCTTCCGACAGATACTCCTGAAGCACCAGTTCAAGCGCCGTTGCCGTGAATTTATCGATCCTCAGGGCACGGGTAAGCTGATTCTTCTTCATCATATCGATATACTTCTTACGCCCGATAATGATTCCTGCCTGCGGCCCGCCAAGCAGCTTATCCCCGCTGAAGCACACCACATCCGCACCTTTTCTGATAGAATCCTGAACCGTCGGCTCATATGTAATGCCATATCTGCTCAGATCAATGAGCACACCGCTTCCCAGGTCCTCTATCACCGGAATCCCATGCTCCTTCGCGGCAGGGATCAATTCATCGATCGCCACGCTCTCTGTGAATCCCACGATCCTGTAATTACTGGTATGCACCTTAAGAAGCGCCTTCGTCTCCTCCGTGATCGCACTCTCATAATCGTCAAAGTGCGTCTTATTGGTAGTACCCACTTCCACCAGCTTCGCACCGCTCTGCTCCATTACATCAGGAATACGGAACTTGCCTCCGATCTCCACCAACTCGCCCCGGGAGACCACAACCTCCCCTCCCTTGGCAAGAGAGCTTAAGATCAGCATGACCGCCGCCGCGTTATTATTGACCGCCATCGCAGCCTCCGCTCCGGTGATCTTGCACAGAAGCTCTTCAAAATGAGAATAACGCTCACCCCTTCTTCCTGCATCCAGATTATATTCCAGATTGGAATATCCGGTTGCAATGGCAGCCAATCTCTTCATATGCTCCTGGCCGATCGGCGCACGGCCGAGATTCGTGTGAAGGATCGTCCCTGTGCCGTTGACGACCATGCGCATGTTCGGCGTGTGCATGGCGGCAACCGCCGCCTCAATATTCACCGGGAGCAGTTCAATCTGCTTCTTCGCCGCTTCCTCATCCTCGCATTCACCGATAAACTTGCGCAGTTTATCCATCTCGGTGTGAATGGACTCCATCACCGTATCTCTGCTGTAACGCCCGATCAATTCCTGAACGGCAGCATTCTCCAACAGTATATCCACCTTCGGAATACTGCGGTACAACATATTCTTATTCATCATTCCTTATCCTTTTCTCAATATTCTTGCGCAATGACCGCGCCCGGCCGCCTTAGCCGCACCCGTCTCCAGGTACATAAGGATCAAGACAACCGTATCAGCTTATCGCTCTTCTCTGCCACTCTTCCTATGACAGAAACCGTTGTATCCATCCCTGCTCTGTCAAAATCACCCAGCAATTCAGCAAGATGCTCCGGGGCAACGCTGATCAGTAGTCCGCCCGAAGTCTGAGGATCATAGAGAAGATCTAGGTAATACTCTTCAATACCCTCCGCCTCCACCTTGCCGATCGAGTACCCCCGGTTTTTATAAGCGCCTGCCGGAACCAGTCCCATCTTCGCATAACTGATCGCATCTTCAAAATACGCAATATCCTTCACCCGTATCTCGAAGGTCACTTCACTCGCCGACGCCATCTCCACACAGTGACCAAGAAGACCAAATCCTGTAATATCGGTACATGCCGACACATCGTACTTCTCCACTGCCTGTTTACCCTTCTTATTCAGGGATGCCATCACCGTCTGCGCTTCCCTGACCGCTGAAGCGGAAGCCATCTCGGCCTTGATCGCAGTATTCACGATACCGCTCCCGATCTGTTTCGTCAGTACCAGGATATCTCCCGGCCTGCAGCCATAATTCTTAAATATCTTATCAGGGTGTACGAATCCTGACACACATAGACCATACTTCGGCTCATCGTCCTGTACGGAATGTCCGCCAACCAGTACCGCCCCTGCTTCTTTCACCTTATCCGCGCCACCCGCCAGGATGTCGCCCAATATCGCCGGATCCAGACAATTCGGGAATCCGACTATGTTAAGTGCCACTGCCGGCTCTCCTCCCATCGCCCATACGTCGCTTAAGGAGTTCGCCGCCGCTATCTGTCCAAACATATAAGGATCATCTACAATCGGAGTGAAGAAATCTACCGTCTGGATCATCGCAATCTCGTCAGTGACTTTATAGATGGCTGCATCGTCGGACGTCTCAATCCCTACTATTAAATTATCATCATGAAACTTAGGAAGCTTACTCAAAACCTGAGCAAGGGTCTCTGGACCGATCTTGGCCGCTCAGCCAGCCGTCTTACTTAATTGCGTCAATCTGACATCTGATTTCATTTACACATCCTCCTTGAGATCATATATTTTGAGCGCTCCCGCGCTGCCGCAGGAGAGCATGCCCAATCATCTTAAAAAGCCGGACCCCTGAAATCACAGGAATCCGGCTGATATCTGTCTTGCTTATACCATTACGGTCTGATAATCTTTCCTGCCTTCTCCATTGTCTCAACAATGCTGTACATATTCGTCACAGACCCTACCGCCAGCTTGTCCTTCAATCCATAATAATCCAGGCAGGTTCCGCATGTCAGGATCTCTACACCCTGCGCCTCTAAGGACTTAAGATCCTCCAGAGACTCTGAACCCTCCGCTGTCAAGGTTGCTCCGCCGTTATAGAACAGCATAGTCTTCGGCAGAGTATCTAACTGGGTAACCGCAAAAATAAATCCCTTGATCAATACTTTGCCCAATTCATCATTTCCTATACCCATTCTGTCAGAGGAAACTACTACCACCGTGCTGCTTCTTGCATCCGGCGCACATACTGCTTCCTCAGAAGCCTCTTCCTTCACCGCGCCTTCCATCTGGATCGTGATCTTGAATTCAGCGTCGTTCACCTTCTCGGAAGAAACCTGTCCGCCTGCCTGCGACGCCATCTTCGTTACATTCTGGACTGCGATCTCGTTGTCCACCAGCACTTCGATGGTCTCCGGGCCGGTAAGCGCCTGCATTGCCTTTTTGGTCTTAATGACCGGGATCGGGCAATTGTCTCCCATTGCATTGACTGTAACCATGATTCTTTCCACCTTTCTTCGCCGGTCCCCTGAAAATTCTCATCTTCAACACTTATAGACATATTCTATCACTGTTTGTCGAAAAGGTAAACCGGTAATTAATATATTATAAAATAGTCTGAAAGAAAATCTCAGACTTTTTTATATCCATTCTATATCCATTCTCTGTTTAGATTTCCTGCACCAGTGTACTGGCTTCACAGCCATGCCGCCCGTAAGTTCATACTGCTCTTAATATCTATGATATGATACTCATGGTCCGCATAATAAGCAGGTTTCATCTGCCCTTTCTTAAAAACAGCAAGGAATTCCTGCATGGTATGTACCTCTTCCGGGAAATATGTCGCGCAGACGCCCACCTTCTTCGGCACATGGCAATCGCTGGAGCCCAATGTAAACAGATTAAGTTCCATCGCATATTCTGCCGCTTTCATACAAGCCTCTGCCGATGTACTTCCGTTGAGCACTTCCAGTCCGTCCAGCCCATGTACCGTGCGAAGGTTCTCCTCCAGTCCCCGGTTATTGCTGCGGAAAGGATGGGCCGCAAAGCATACTCCGCCCTGAGCCTTTACCAGATCAATAAATTCCTGCGCAGGGATGCGCTCTTTGGGATAATCCTCAATCCCGAAAGCCACGATATCTCCCTGCCAGGAGAAGAACTCAATCCCCACGAAGACCGGAAAACCTGTCCGCTCAGTATATTCCGCCGCATAGTCCTTAAGTCCCATGCTGTCATGATCGGTGATGCAGATCCCTCCCAACCCTTTTTGTCTGGCTATGCTTACCATCTCATCCAACTTCAGGAAGCTGTCTTTTGAATATGTCATCTCATGCATGTGGGTATCTATAAACATATCTTCTCTCCTATTCCCGTTTACTTCTATTATATAAATCATTGACCCGGGTATCAAATAGAGTTTCGTGATATATAATCTTATATATTTGCTATATCTATAAATCAGGCGGACAAAGCTCTCTATATTCAAAAAAACCACCGCGTATTCCCTGTACACGGTGGTTATAAACAATATACTTTTTATATCTTTACTTCTCGATCATATGTTTTTTTCCGATATCTCTGCAAATTCCCTCTCCTCCAGATCCGCCGTGATCTGCGGGAATTCCTTATCCAGTTTATAGACCAGCAGAATCGCCGCCGCTGCGCTCCAGATGATCAACGGGCCATATTTGTATATATTCTCTATCATATCAACGGCTGCCGCCGGCTGTGCCACGCTCCCCGTCGTGGAACTTATATAACCGCTGCAGGTCAAAAGCCCCGTCATGATCGCGCTGGTAATTCCGGTACCTACTTTGAACCCAAGGCTTGCTCCGCCGAATATCAGACTCTCCTGCCGGTATCCGTTTTTCCAGTATCCATATTCCACAACGTCTCCCATCATTCCAAACACCGTTGCAGACAGCTGCGATACGCCGATCGACCGGATAAGCGTTACGGCAAAAAACCAGTAGAAGCTGTACGGATTCAAGAATGTCGCCAGGTGCGCCGCAATCGCCAGGATACTTCCGGCCAACGTGACATTGCGTTTTCCCCAGCGTTTGATCAGCACAGGGCAGACCATAGCGCCGAGGATCATGATAACCGTCTCAAGGAAATACAAGACACTGTACATCCATGAATCGTTTCCAAATATATATTTGCAATAATAAGGCAGATCCGTACCGATCACAGTCTGATGTATGACCTGAATAGACCACAGCCCCAATACACACCAGAAGTACTTGTTCGTCACCAACCCTTTGATACTTTTTCCGACCGGTATCTTCTCATCTGCTTCCTTTTTCTGGATTTTAACTGTTTCTTCACACCTGAGGAAACAGTATAATAGCAGGAGCATCGCGATAACTACCCAGATACACATCGTCTTAATCCACGCGGACTGATCGTCGCCGAATAATTTGACCAGCGGCATGGTTGCTGTTACCGAGATGATCCTTCCCACCGGCGATAAGATCATCCGGAAAACAGAGAGCATATCCTGCTGGTAGGAATCTCTGGTCATCATGGTTGAGAGCGAGCCGTACGGAACATTGATCGCCGTATAGATCACAGTCGTAGTCAGATTATATGTAACGAATATGTAGATGCCCTTCAGGAAATCTGTCGTATGCGGCACCGTATACATCAGCACCGCCGCAAGCCCATAGGGAACCATCATCCATAGCAGCCATGGCCTTGATTTGCCCCATCGGGACTTCGTCCTGTCAACGATAAATCCCATGATCAGATCAGAGCTTCCGTCAAACACCCTTGATACCAGCATAACGATCCCGACCGTGATGGGCGATATCCCTGCATAGTCGGTGTAAAATAGCGTCAGCAGAGAAGAGATCATCCCATATACTATGTTACATGCAGTATCTCCGCATCCATAAGCAATCCTTGTGCCGACAGATATCCTATCCGCAGCAGCTTCCTTTTTCATAGCTTAATGCCTCCTTTACCGGGCAAAACGCAATGCACAGCACGGTCCGCCCCAAATCCCGCATGCGGATTAACAATGCTCCATGATCGCCTGCACAGCCTGCTTTGTACCCGCTGACGGGAACAACTCATACCCGACCAATCCGCGGTATCCGCATTCTTCGAGGTGGCGGATGACCTTCTTATAGTTAATCTCCCCGGTTCCCGGCTCATGGCGTCCCGGTGCATCTGCAACATGGATATGCCCGAACTGATCCCAATAGTTGCTGATCGTGTCACAGATACATCCTTCATTGATCTGCATGTGATATACATCATATAATAATTTCAGGCGGGGCGAACCTATCAAGCGGCAGATCTCAGCTCCTGTCTGTGTATATTTCAGGAAATTCCCCACATGGTCCGTCGTAACATTCAGCGCTTCTAAGTTCAGGTTGACTCCTTCCTGTTCTGCCAGCCTTGCACATGCCAGCAGAGTATCATACATGGAGCAAAGCTTCACGGTATCAGAAAGCTCATTGTATGCATTCACTACAACTCCGCCTTCTCCCAGTGCATTGGAATGAATCGTAACACTTCCGGCATTAACCGCCCTGGCCGCTTCGATGGATCTCTTAAGCTCTTCCAGATACTTCGTCTTATGCCCGGGATCTACCAGCGAATAATCCGCGTCTCCGTTAAATCCGCTGATCTTAATCCCCGCATCCTCGGCCGCCTCCCGCGTCTCTTTCAGGTCGCGGATCCTCCAATCCCAGAATTCCACTGCAGCAAATCCATCATTTTTCGCCGCCCGGAATCTCTCTCTCCACTCCAGTTCCGTATATAATGTATCAATACATGCGCATTTTCCCAGACTCATCTTATTCTACCTCCGCAATCTTCACTGGTCTTCCTTCTCTGGCTGATCTGGTTGCCGCAGCCGCCATAAGTACCGGATATAACCCGTCCATGCCTGTTACCGGCGTCTCCTTGTTATTCACTACCGCGTCTGCAAACGCCTGTATCTCAGAGACAAACGCACCCGTATACCGGTCCCACATTACCGAATAAGTATTTGCATAGCTTGTATTCTCGGCATCAGAGACAATTACCGTATTCGGGATGTCATTCTCATTGCGGACACAGCCCTTAGATCCGAATACCTCTACCCTCTGATCATATCCATAGACTGCCTTACGGCTGTTATCGATCATTCCGATCGCCCCGCCTGCGAATTTCAGAGTAACGACCGCCGTATCCACATCACCGGCATTGCCAATCTCCGGATCTACAAGGACAGAACCTACGGCGTTCACTTCCACAACCTCGTCGCCGGCGAGGAAACGCGCCATATCAAAATCATGTATCATCATATCATAGAAAATTCCGCCGGATACCTTCACATAATCGATGCACGGCGGTTCCGGATCCCTGGAGCTGATTTTTATCATGTGCACGTCGCCGATCTTACCGGAACGGACCACATCATACACTCCTCTGTGGTTATGGTCGAACCGCCTGCAGAATCCGATCTGAAGCTTGACATTCGCCTCTTTCGCGGTATCAATGGCTTCATGGACTTTTTTAAGGTCATAATCTACAGGCTTCTCGCAGAATATGTGCTTTCCTGCTTTCGCCGCTTCAATGATATACTTTGAATGCGTGTCTGTGGATGAGCAGATGATCACCGCCTCGATCTCCTTATCCTGGAGAATTTCCTCCGCATCTTTTGTTACTTTTGTAACACCGCATTTCCTGACAAATTCTTCCGTCTCCGCATTCATAAATGGATCTGCTACGGTCTTGATCTCAACCTCCGGTACATACATAGATATATTTTTAATATGTACTTTCCCAATTCTCCCTGCTCCGATCACTCCTGCTTTCATGTTGATTTCCTCACTTTCTTTTTTGTTGTTTTTGCAACACTTCTGTGCTTTTGTAACAACATTGTACCCCCGCCGCTGCACATTGTCAACTCCTCTTTTCATGTTTGTTGCAATTGCACAGTTTGAGGATTAATAATTTATGCACTATTACTTTCACACACATATGTTTCAATTGCACATGGAGTTATCCTATGATAAACTATTGTGTAGATTTAAGATTAAGGAATCGAGGAAAAGATAATGAAGAAACGTCCAACGATACAGGCTGTTGCCGACAAAGCGGGCGTATCCCGCGGCACCGTGGACCGTGTGCTGAACAATCGTGCGAATGTCAGCGCCGAAGTATATAAGAAGGTTATCAACGCGCTGGAAGAGACCGGATATCTCTCCCACAAGGAAATACATCTGCAGAACCTGCAAAAAAAAGCGGCCGAACCTGACATGCGGCTTGGTATGCTCCTGCCCAACTGGACAGGACATTTCAAGACTGAGATCCTGCGCGGTATTGAGGCCGCGCGCCGGGAGTTAGAAGACCTCAACGTCGAAATCTTTGTTGAAGAATGCCAGACAGACGTCCCTCAAGAGGCTCTTATACTGCTTGAACGTATGCTTGAGAAAGGCGCTCAGGGTATCGCGCTGTGCGCTCCCGATGTTCCCGCCGTCACTGATCGTATACTTGAATTGAACCGCCGGAAATTCCCTGTCATTACCTTTAACTCAGATCTTCCCAAATGCCAGAAGCTCTGTTTCGTCGGCCAGGATTACCGTCAAAGCGGAAGGATCGCTGCAGAATTGATCTGCAAGTGCATTCCCAGGGACGGCCATGTGCTGGCTGTAATCGGCAATCATGAATTCGAGGGACACCGCACCCGGCTGAATGGTTTTCAGGAACGTTTTGCTGAATTGAATTTTTCCGAATCTCAGCTGGACGTCATCGAATCCTATAATGACTATCAGATTACCTACCGCAAAGTTCTGGATTATCTCAGGGAGCATCCAAAGCTTCATGCCGTCTATATGGCAAACCGAAGCGTATCCGGATGTACGGAAGCAGTAAAAGAGGCGGACCGCAAGGGCAGCGTACGCGTGATCTGCCATGATTTTTCCCAGAGCACGAAACTCCTGCTTAAGGATGGGAGCATTGATTTTACAATCACACATGATCTCTTCCGCCAGGGCTACCTGCCGCTTATATTACTCCGCGGCTACCTCATGAAGAACCAGCTTCCAGATCCCAGAGAGAGTCAGCCTCAGATCTCCATCATCTGTTCGCAGAATATCTGAATATGGCGGCCGCACGCAGTATGCTTCTTCCCGCAGGAACACTCAGGCTGTCTTAAGGTCTTGTGATATAGGGAACCATGTTTCCTGTATCACAAAAAAAGGAACCGCCTACTTCCCGGCGGCTCCTGACATCACCACCCTGTTCAGATGGCTTACATCTTTCCTCTTCGTACTTAGTCTTAACTCTTCTTGTTCTCGCAGGCAATCTAAGATCGCCTCATTCAGCGACAGCATCTTCTCATCTAACGACGACACCATCTCTGCACATTCTCTTAATTCCCGGCTGATATACTCGGGAGCATTTCCTTCGAATTTATAATAGATCTTATGTTCAAGGCTTGCCCAGAAATCCATGGCAATGGTCCGTATCTGTATCTCTACCTTCGTATCTACCACACTGTCCGACAAAAAGATCGGCACGGATACCAGCATATGATAGCTCTTATAACCGCTTACTTTCGGGTTCCTGATATAATCCTTGATCGATAAGACCTTCAAGTCGCTCTGGTTCCCGATCATCTCTCCTAACCGATATATGTCGGATGTGAAGGAGCAGATCAGCCTCACGCCGGCAATATCATTGACATATCTGACCATATTCTCAATGGATATCTCATAACCGTTCTTTCTTAACTTCTTTACAATACTTTCTGGTGTCTTTACTCTTGTCTTGATATGCTCGATCGGATTATACTTATGTACATGTTGGAATTCATCGTTCAATATCTCCAGCTTCGTTCCCACTTCCTTCAATGCTGAATTATACAGAAACATGATAGTCTTCCAACTGTCTACATCCTCATAATTCTTAAT
>Ga0137308_100568_pt1 | contig 56292 bp, 48 predicted proteins | sample Inofrocosms_June_FD_97181 | JGI IMG/M metagenome (GOLD analysis project Ga0137308, IMG submission 97181) | Mouse cecal microbial communities from Vienna, Austria - N-Acetylneuraminic and N-Acetylglucosamine D2O microcosms_June | ecosystem: Host-associated > Mammals > Digestive system > Large... | reverse complement strand
ATATTGTATTCTGGATGGGGGGATCAGAGCAGTGCGCTCCGCCTATGATGCATCCGGAGGCCTTTGACTTGTTCGTGGAGCCGTATGATTCGCAGATTGTGGAGAAGATTCACAGTTACGGTTATGCTGTGGGCTGTCATTGTCATGGAAAGGTCAAACACGCATTGGGGGTGATGAAGCGCATCGGCTATGATGCCACAGAGCCGGTAGAGCCCAGTCCTCAGGGGAATGTGTCTATGAGGGAAGGGTTTGAGATTGCGTCCGGTAAAATGACCTTGATCGGAAATCTGGAGTGGGCGGATTTGGAATTGTGCTCCCAGGAACAGATCCGGGAGCGTGTGAGGGCACTGGGGGAATTTAAGCATGAGCGTCTGATTGTGGCTTCCTCAGCAGGGCCCATTACCAGCGTTACATCTAAGCTGGTGGATAATCATCTGGCGTGGCTGGAGGCTTATGAGGAGGTGTTTGGGTGATTTTTGAGAGGGCCAGGGACATAGAAATGACGTGATGAAGGATATTGGAATCAAAAACACAAATGAAACTGCAATATCAAAAATCCGGCAGGTAAGGGACGGCGCATTAATGAAACGTGAGGATATTGACGAGTGATTTTTTTAGATACATGCGTGTGGATTGAGTTACTAGTACTACAGCGAGCGATTCAAATTTAGCAATGTATAATGGGCAATATCCGCTTTTGTAATAGTTAAAATTCGATTATTTTGTATTGAAATCGCTACAAGAGCGGTTTTTTCAAAGCACCATACAATATGCTCGCTGTAGTACTAGTATAACCCAATTTAAATAACCTTACGTTTCGCTTGCCTGCCTCTCCGATAGCACATGTGTAAAAGCCTCAGCGTAGCCCACTGCGCTTCGTTTTTACACATGCCCTCTCGAAAGAGCATCCTCAGCGAAACAGAAAGGTATTTAAAGCGGTTTATAATAGCTTTTTATGGCAGAAGTGAAGTTCCATCAGGTTTCACACCAATTCTCAAAAGTTTTCTATATACTTTTCCGTTGTTTATACGTCGTACTGCGCATCTTGCAGTAGCCCAGATACCACAAATTTGAAAAGTGGATTTTGGGATATTTCGCTAAAATCCATTGCATTCTCTGCCGCACTTATACATATAGTTTGACAATTTTTGAATGTTTAGCTAACTCATAAATGTCAGGGCTCTTTATTTACTTTTTGTAAAAGGATTATAAAAAGCAGAAATTGAAGATATCTAATGTCAAAAAATGTCAGAGCCTCCTTTCTTAAAATTATTGGCTTTATTATAGCTATTTTAGAGAAATAGTAACAGCATTTCCAATCTTAGTCATCTGATAAACATTTTCATCAAGGAATGATTCTTCCATAAACGAATCGTCTTCCTCAGAATCAATAAGTGTCCCCAGGCTGCTGTGCTCGTAAAGCTGTAATTCCACATTTGAGGCATTGGGCGAGAGATACCCGTTATTGTCGATGACAAAAACCATTTCAGGATTTTCATAAGAAAGCAGTCTGTAAGTCACCTGATTTCCCAGGTTATCTTTTCCTTTTAAGTAATACTCTCTGTCCGGCGGAAGGTTTTCACATACAGCAGTCATCGTGCTTTCTACGCTGTTGAATGAAAAATCTTTTATTGTTATGGGGGTTCCGTCAGAGAGTGTGATTACCTGACCGCTCTGAACGACGGCGGTGCGCTGGTTTGATTTTTCCATGGATGCATGGAAAATGAATCTGTATTTTCCGATTTCATCCATGTTATGGATTTTGTTGACAGTAAATACTGCTTCTATTTCAACGGGGTCTTCCAGGCGGAAGTCTTTATCCAGGTAATAGTTCAGAACATATTTACCGGCAGGTGCTTCAGGGGAGGCGTCTGTTTTATGCTGGATTTTCACATGGAGCTTCCTGCCGTTTACTTTTACATGATCGGATAATTCGGTATCAATTATCTGTCTGCCGTCCTCAAATTTTTGTGATACCAGAAGAAACAGCTGGTTTTTATCTAAGATAACTTCCTCTAATGTGAGTGTCAGGCCGTTTTTTGTGACAGAGGAATTTTTTATCTCTGTATAAGAGGATATATCTTCTGAAATTCCAAGCATTTCGCCGATTGCTGTTGTAAATTTATGGAGCGCTGCCTTGACTTCTGAATGGAAAATACATGCCATACTCAGGAGAATGATAACTGCGGCACAGGCGGCACCTGTCAGATATTTACGCAGCGCCAGGGTGTTTTGGGAACCCTGCCAGGGTTTTTCTGAACGTATCACCAATTCGTCATCAATACCGCCAAATAGTGATAAGAATAAAAAGTGGTTTTTGTTCATGGTAAGTACCTCTCTTCCATCAATTTTTTTCTAAGCTTTTTTCTTGTGCGAAATAGATTTGACTTTATGGAACTCACTGAATTACGGTGCCTTTTGGCTATTTCTTCAATGGAATCCATGTACCAGTATCGGCGTATAAAAATATCCTGATCTTTTTCTTTGAGGTGATACAGGAATTCATTGATAATCTGCAGGAGCTCTTGCTCCTGTACGTGGTCTTCCAAAGGGCTTTTCAGTGCCTGATTGAGCATCTGTGTTTCTTCCAGGATATTCAGGCTGGTCATATGCATGTCTGTTCTTTTTGAAGCATATTTTTTTCTCAGCTTGTCTATTGCGAAGCCGCGGGTGATTTTCCCCAGAAAGCTGGAGAGAACGGCGGGCTTCTTAGGTGGGATGTATCTCCAGGCGGCAAACCATGTATCATTTACGCATTCCTCTGAATCCTCCCGGTTCATTAGAATGTTCCATGCGATATGAAAGCAGAAAGGAGTATATTTACTGCTGGCTTTTTCCAGAGCGGCTTCATCCCGGTTCCAAAATAAATCGACGATTTTTGTATCTTCCATGAGGAACCTCCCTTTGCAGTGGATGTCATCAGAAAAATTCCTGGCAGGACTTCTGAGAGCATCTTAATTTATTTGACGATTTAAAGGCCTTCTGTGAATATAATTCGTGTTTTTTTACGGATGGTTGCATTTTATGAAGTTATTTTCTTACAGTTTCTTAGCCAAGTATATAATACTTTTTAGGATTGGTCGATAATTTATCTGCATTCCTTATTTGTTTCATTTGTCCAAATTCTGGTTGTGGAATGATATAGACAAATGATTTTTGTAAAGAAACTCTAAGGATGACGCAGAGCAGGGATGATCTAGAAATATAATCCAGATGGAACCAGTTTGAATGGGGGAGGGCGGCTCCAAATGGCGAAAACGCTGGCAATTCCTGTGCGTTCAGCCCAATTTGCATTTATACGATAAAAGGGTTTGCCTGTTGCTGGATATGACGATGAAACTCAGAAGGCATATCTTGAATATCCGGACGGGAGGCGCGGGTATGTCGGGAAATGATGTGGTAAGGTTTCCGGAAGTCATTGTAATTGCCGGTCCATATGGAAGCGGCTGTAAAAGCAGAAGAATTAAGGGAACGCATGATAGTGGACAGAAAAGATTTTACATTGAGACTGTGCTGTCTTTCTCACCCACCAACTTTCTGCAATATGCTATGTAATATTTCTGCTGTATCTTGATAAGTGAATTGCTGATGCCGTTGTATGGGCAAAACCCAAGCAACGGCATTTCCTATGGCATGGAGGATAGCATCCCAAGTCCGGTGCGTAATCTGACAGAAATAATTTTCTTCCCATATCTGTATAAGTGGTGCATTGCGCCCTGTGGACAGCTGCCCTTTAGTGACTTGATGGTTACCTGTTTTATAGATTATACCTTAATATCCAAAGATGGCCTCGGCTTTAACGCAAATTTACTTCTAACTTTTACAATGCGTTTTTCTACATCTTCGCGGGTAATGCTGCGTACAATGCTTGTATGAAATGGCGCATTGTTTCATCAAACATATCTTGCCGGGCAGTTTCGGAAACATCTATTATTTTATGGAATTCGGACGGGTCTTTACCTGTAATGTCCATTCCCGCTGCACCATAGGCATTTACGAAATCACCGTCTTCATCAAAAAGTCCCATATAGTTACGGATAAATGTTTCTTCGTCTGCTTCAAGTGGATTTTTAAATTTAAAATCAAGGTCATCATATTTTTGCCCAAGCATTTGCTTAAGCATTTTCAGATTTTGTAAATCCTGTTGAACCTTTGCTTGTGCAGCAGACTTAGTTTCTTCTCCGTTGGGATGTCCTTCGTCATACATTGCTTTAGTACGTTTGTACCGTGCGCTGTTTGTTTTAATTGTGCCTGTGTAAGGCTTATAACCTACAGTCATTGACATAACGTAACCCTCCTTAGATACAAAATTCCTTTTGACCATACACTTTATTGTTATGTCAGCAATTTGACAGGATTTTGTAAGGAAGTTTGAGAAAATTGATGATTTTTACAGAAAAGCTCCAATACCCCCCCACGCCCACATGAAATGTGGTATATTCAAAAATATTTGAAATTACCTATTGACCCTCACGGAACGTGATGGGTTAAAGTGGATATATCAAGAACAGGAGGCCGACAGCTATGAAGACAGTAAAAGAAGTATCAAATTTAACAGGTATCAGCGTGCGCACGCTCCACTATTATGATGAAATCGGGCTGTTAAAGCCGACTGGAAAAAGTGAAGCGGGATACAGGCTTTATGACGATAAAGCACTGGAAACATTACAACAAGTGTTGTTCTTCCGTGAGTTTGATATTCCCCTGAAGGAAATCAAAGTGATTATGGCGGATCCGGCTCGTGATAGAAATCAGATTTTACAAATGCAAAGGAAAATGCTGACAGCAAAAAAAGAGCGTATGGAACGCCTGATCGCCAGCATTGACAGGATTTTGAAAGGAGATAATAAAATGGATTTTGCGATTTTTGACAGAAAAGAAATTGAAGAAATGTTCCGGCAGACTTATGAACGTATGCCGGAAAAGATACGTCAGCTTGCCGTAGATGAATTTGGAGGCGTTGAGGAATGGAAAAACCATTATATGGATGTAGTGTCATCAGAAGATATGCAGAAAAAATATGCAAAGATGGTTGAATGGTATGGTGGAAAGGAGGCATATCAGGCAGCGTCTGCCCATCCATTGGGCAGGGATGTGGCAGAAAGCTATGGCAGGCGTATAGAAGCCGTCATAAAAAAACTTGCCGGGAAGAAAAACTGTTCCCCGGATTCCTTTGAAGTAAAGGAACTGATTGGCGAATATGGTTTTGTCATGAAACAGCTTACCCAGGTAAAGGAAGAAGCTGGAATGATGAAATACCTTGCGTGGTTCCAAAACTCAGAGCCGACAAAATCCAAGATAGATAAGCAGCATGGAGAAGGATCAGCAGAATTTATCGCACAGGCGGTTGAAGCGTTCTATGGGAATGAATGATATAAAATATAATTAATCGAGATGTAGTTACCAAATGCCCCGCTTTACGGGAGATTTTCCCCTCATTCCGTTGACGCATCCCTCTGCGCCGCCTTCATTTGGAGCAAATCTCCCATATGATACCCTTGGGTGCAAACTGTGACGAATGGTTGACATAAAGCATTTTTAAGACACGTTCTGGGTCAGTCTTTCAACCATCCGAAGAATCCGCCCCGCACTGCATCGTATCTTTTCCTCGGAAAGCATTCCCTGTTCATACGCCTTTCGGATATTTTCATCATCTTTGGGATTTCCCGGCATAATTAGGTCGTTTCCCGCAGCAATACACTGCCATGGCACACTGCCGTTTTCGGGGGCTGTTGTGTTCCAGTCGGACATAATCACTCCCTCAAATCCCCACTCTTCACGAGCGATGGTGGTACACAGATCCTGGTTACTTGCCGAGTGAACGCCGTTTACCAGATTATAGGAGGACATTAGAGCAGCAGGACGGCTTTTCTTTATTGCAATCTGAAATCCCCGCAGGTAAATTTCCCGGAGTGTCCGCTCAGAAATGTACACGTCTACGTCCATCCGGTTATCCTCCTGGTTGTTACAGGCAAAGTGTTTGAGGGTGACGCCGCATCCTCTGCGGCTTTGTACACCATCTGTTACGGCGGCGGCCAGAAGTCCTGACAGCAGAGGGTCTTCGGAATAATATTCGAAATTGCGGCCGCATAAGGGATTCCTTTGGATATTCATGCCCGGCGCCAGCCACAGGTTCACATGAAATTCTTCCATTTCCACAGCTATAGCCGCTCCAAATTCCCGCATCAAGTCCGTATCCCAGGTCTGTGCCAATGCGGTTCCAACAGGAAAGGCTGTGCAGTAATGATAATAAGTATCCGCGTTTTCATGATGCTCTGCTTCTTCCAGAAAGCCATTTTCCAGAGAACCCAGGACACTGGCTCCATATACAATGCCTGTCTTACGGTCTGCTTCATAACTCTGCCTCAGACGAAGTCCTGCCGGTCCATCGGCCATAATCAGGGAGCAGATGCCATATTTTTCTTCCAACTCTTCCGTGGTCTCACCGGCAGACCCTGGCACCCGAGTCCCTGTGGAGCCAAGTGTGGCGGTACCTGGAGTGATATTTCCATATAGGAGAGGAATCAGCTCTGTAAGGGGATATTCTTCTGCCGTGGGCGCCTGATAGACGGCTTCCTTTTCTTTCACAGGCGTTATGGGGAAATGAGGCAGGTCGTCTTCTTCTGACTGCCTTAGCTGCTCCTGGTTTCTGTTTACAGCAGATTTGGCTTTGCCAAGCTCAGAAAAAACTTCTTTTTTCCAGGACAGTTCCCTGGTGTGGGTTAATATCACCTGTTCCTGGACGGTCAGAAATGCTGCAGGTTTCAGAGATGCCGAATCACTGCCGATCCACAGGCCGTATTTTCCGGCTTCCACCACCCATGCATGCATCTGTTCTGAATAACCGGCAAGAGATGAGTACTCTATGAAAACCGCTGTCTTCTGCATTTCCTGGGGCTTTAAAAGCCCAGTCTTTGCAAAACCTGCCAGCCGCTGATATTCCTTGGCCCTGCCTGTCTGGGGCGGCGTTATATATGCCTGCACCACCTCTCTGCCAGAATGAACATTTCCGGTGTTTTTTACAGAAACCAGCAGGCGGATCCCATCTTTTGCAGTCTCCAGACCTTCAAATGTTATGGAAAATGTGGTGTAAGATAGGCCATATCCAAAAGGAAATAAAGGTTTGATGTCAAAACTATCAAAGTAACGGTAACCCACATAAATTCCTTCCTGATAGATTTCCTGATCCAGATTCCCATTGAGAATGCCAAAGCTTTCGGCTGAGGGATAGTCTTCATAATGTTTTGCCCAGGTGGCAGTGAGTTTTCCCCCTGGCGCTGCGCGGCCAAATAAAACATCTGCAGCCGCATGGCCCCCTTCCTGTCCGGGAAGGGAAATGTTTAGGACTGCCTGGATATGACGAGCTTCCTGCAGGATATCTGTCAGTTCAATGGGGCCGCCAGTATTCAGGAGAAGAACCACAGGAATGCCTGCCTGCTCCAGAGACAGAAGATCTTCCCGTTCTTTTGAGCTCAGGTAATAATCTCCCGCTGCCTTTCTCCGATCCCTTCCTTCTCCGGAAATACGGCTGATTACATAGACCGCGGCAAAAGCCCCTTTCACATCATCTGCGGTAACAGGGCGTCCTTCCGGCAGGGAAAAGGGATTTGCCGCATAGGCGTCAAAGGGGTTTTCCTCCTGTGCGGCGGCCTGTAAGACTTTTTTTCTCCAGACAGCCCTGGCAGTTTCATAGCGTTTTTCATAATCAGTAATCCAGTCCAGGCTTGTAATCTCTGCGCCTGCTGCTTTTAATCCCTGATACACAGATACACTTTCTCTGTTATTCACATCTCCGGAACCGGTGCCGCCCTTGACCGTATAAACCCCGCCGCCGCCAAACAGAGCAACAGGCGTGGAAATATCCAGGGGGAGTAAGTTTTCATTTTTCAACAGAACCATGCCCTCTGCAGCTGCTTTCCTGGCCAGCAGGCTGTGGGCCGTCTCCCGTTTGGATGGCTCTGTTTTCGGTGTTCCACTATGTTTATAATTAATCATTGTCATAAATTATTCCTTTCAGAAGATATATAGGCAAGCGGCACCCGCAGGCCAGGTCATTTGTATGGATATTATTAAGTATAACACACAGGGAAAAGACTGCCATAATTATTTTTCCCAAAATGGAAAGATTTGCACTACAGCAGTCTTAAAAGATTGTATTTTGTTACTCTTTTACACTGCCCAGCGTTACACCTGCGATAATAACCTTTGTTTCTTTGCTTTTCTGGCAGCCGCTTTGGAGCCGTCCGGGTCATCATTGTTGGTCATACGGTATACAATAAAGCATAGAATACCGCTGACAATGAACAGGTAAACAGATAACGCACCTGCCATACCGTAATTCCGGCTTTTCAAATGGCTGTTCAGGAACATAATCAAGGTCATGGATGTACGGTCCGGTGTTCCTTGTCCGTTTGTCAAAATCTGCGGAACGTCAAACATCTGAAGTCCGCCGATTATGGAATTGATTAACGTATAGGCCAGGATGGGGCGGATCAGCGGAAGGGTGATATAGAAAAATTTTTGTATGCTGTTACATCCATCCAGTTCGCACGCCTCAAATACATCCGGGCTGATGCCCATAATGGCAGCCATCAGCATAATTGTTGAATTTCCAAACCACATGAGAAAGTTCATCAATCCCACCAGAGATCTGGTCCCCATTACGGTACCCAGAAAATCAATGGGTTCACGGAGCCATCCCATAGACATCAAAATGGCGTTGATGGGTCCGTTTGAAGAAAACAGGGTGAAAAATAACATGGCAAATGCCGACGCCATGATCAGGTTTGGCAGGTAAATCACAACCTTGAAAAACTGAGAACCTCGTATTTTCAGGCGGGTATCTACAAACCACTGGGCCAGCACTAAAGCGACCACTATCTGAGGGATAAAGCCTATCAGCCATAATAGTAAAGTGTTCCCTGCGTATTTCAGCATATCGGAACCCAGAAGTTTGATATAATTCGCGGCTCCCACAAAATTGGGGCCCACTTCTTTAATTCCTGAGCGGTAATATTCAAAGAAGCTGTACCGGATGGTGTCCACCAGAGGAATAAAAGAAAAAATGAAAAAACTTGCGAAAAAGGGAATAATAAAAAGATATCCCCATTTGGCATAATTAATTTTTTTGTGTTTCTGTTTCATAGACTGTCATTCCTTTCCATTGGGAATCGGGGCGTCAGATCCCGCTGTAGTTTACTTTGGCCACTGAATCTCAGTAAGTTCCGGATAGCGCTCCAGGATTGCTGTCTCGAAGTTCTCCTTCGCCTTGTCAAAGTCTACGTTTCCCTGAAGATAATCGTTGAAAGAATTCTGAATCAGTTCCACGCATCCCTGGTCGTAAGCGGAAAGGGGCGCGATCTGAATACTCTCCGCAACCGGCACAAAATATTGGAACGCGTTCTGCCCGCCCAAAAAATCTGACGCAAATGAGTCGTTTTCCGACGCTTCTTTCATGCCGCTTGTTGTGTTTGTAAAATCAGAGTAATCTTTGGAAATCTTCATCAGGTTCTCTTTATCGGCAGTTACGGAGAGAATGATATCCTTTACATGCTGCGGATTATCTGTACCAGTACAGGCATGAACATAGGAGCCGCCCCAGTTATATTCCTGCGGGGGATTGGTAACTGCCCATACGCCGTCTTCACCGTCCCAGTTTGGGTTCAGGGTGAAGTCGATTCCCCACGCCGGGAAGAGGAACGCGAATACTTTTGCGGAAGAACTCATGGCCTTGTTCCAGTCGTCATTCCACTGGCCTTTGATGTTCTTGTCCAGGTAGCCAGCGTCCAGCCAGTCCTGGGAATCCTTGATCCAGTCCATGATCTTCTGGTCAACCTGGATGGTGGTTTCGCCGGGGCTTACCCAGGCTTTTTCAATGCTATTGCCGTACAGACGGAAAGTATCTGCGTAGGAAGAAAACGTAAAATACCCTTTCTTTTTCAGCTCTTTTGCAGTGGTCTGCATAGTATCCCAATCTTTTACCTTCTGGCCGATTTCCTCTGGATCATCTGTTCCGAACACGTCTTTGGCGATGTCCCGCCTGTACACTAGAAGTCCCGGGCAGCACTGCCATGTGGAACCTCTTTGAACGCCCTCTGTGTCAGAGGCTGTCATTTTTGTAAAATCATATTGGTCTGCCAGATCCTTGTCCGGGTCAATTCCCAGATCCTTCAGGGGCATGGCCACGTCCGCTTCGGCATCGGTATATTTGTTCACGTAGTCTGTCTCTGACAAAAAGATATCCACTTTGGCCTCATCGGATACGTCGGGTTGTCTAATCAGCGCCTCGTCCAGCTTCTGCTGATAGACGCCGTCCTGATTGGGATTGATGATCCAATGGATTTCAGTCCCGTCTTTCAGAGCCGTTATTGTCCCATCCTTTGATGTCTCCTTTACTTCTGGATAAACGGCCTCCACACGCTTGCGGAACTCGTCATTCCAGCTGTAGATGTTAATGACGCCGCCCTCCCCGTCCGCCGATGTACCGTCTGAACCCGGCGGTTTTCCGCAGCCGGATAGGATGCCCGCCGACATAGACGCAATTAGCAAGATGCTGAACGCCTTCTTTTTTTTCATTTGCAATACCTCCTTTATATAAATTTTCGATAAAAAAATTATAGCGGAAATGATTTCCCGGTTATATTAAAGATTTTAACAAAATGTCAAATTCATGATACGTTTTTTTTATTTTTGCTTATTTTAGGTCATGATTTTGATATTTTTCACACGGTTTTTATTTTTTTTATTCCGGGTTTTTTATATCATCAGGTATAAAAAATGAGAAAGGTGTATAAAAATTGAATCACATAGAATTCATAGATGAACATGGCAGCTTTTGTCTGAAACAGCCGGAAAATATCAGCTATTTATACTTTCCCCTTGCTTCAGAAACAGGGTTAAAAAGCGCTGTTACACCCAATTTTGGCGGGGACTCTAAGATTGACCAGGAAACCTTCCTCCTGGAACCAGTAAGTGCGGAAAACCTTCACAATAACCGTTCCACCCGCAATTTCTGGTTCGCGGACAAGGAAGGAGGCGCCTATTCGGCTGTGGGATCTTCCGCGGAACAGGAATGTGACAAATTCACACGAATGCAGGATGAAAGCCAGCTGACGGCAGGATTTATGTGGCAGAGCTTAAAGCGCTTTTCGAAAGTCTATCAGTTAACATCTACGGTCACCTCCTTCATTCCGAGAGATGACAATGTGGAAATTATGTTTGTGACAGTATGCAATCAGGGAGAGACGCCGCAGGAATTGACAGCCTATGCAGCGGTTCCCGTTTATGGACGCAGCGCGGATAATATACGGGACCATCGGAATGTAACTTCCATGCTTCACCGGATAAAAACGGATAAAAACGGAGTCTTTGTCTGCCCTGCCATGTCTTTTGATGAAAAAGGCCACCGCCCCAATCAGAAAATCTATTATGCGGCAGGATGCACGGGAAACGGCGGCGCGCCAGAGAGCTTTTATCCTTCTGTGGAGGACTTTATCGGGGAAGGGGGAACTTTCACCCGCCCCCGGGCCGTATATGAACAATATCCCGGCTGTCCGGCTTTCAGCCGCGCAGACGGAAAGGAAGCCATGGGTGCTTTTCGTTTTGCGCCGGTTTTGCTGGCTCCTGGTGAAAAAGCAAAATACATCGTACTTCTGGGTGTAGACGATACGGAAGCAGATATTTTGCGTATTTTGGAAAAATATCATACCAGGGATAAAGTGCAAAAGGCCTTTGAAGATACAAAAGATTACTGGCAGAATCAGACAGCTGTCTATTTTCATACGAATGATTCGGAGTTTGACCACTGGATGAAATGGATCTGCTTTCAGCCGTTTCTGCGCCGGCTGTTCGGCTGTTCTTTCCTTCCCCACCACGATTATGGCCGGGGCGGGCGGGGATGGAGAGATCTGTGGCAGGACTGCCTGTCGCTGCTTCTGATGAAACCGGAAAGCGTGAGAGAGATGATCATTGCCAATTACGGAGGGGTCCGCATTGACGGCACCAATGCCACCATAATCGGAGACGGGGACGGGAATTTCCTGGCAGACAGAAACGGGATTGCCCGGGTCTGGATGGATCATGCCGTCTGGCCGCTGATGACCACAAAACTGTATATAGACCAAACGGGAGATATGGAAATTCTGAATCAGAAAGTTTTCTATTTTAAAGACATGCAGACCATGCGGGGGACAGATGTGGACAGGCTGTGGAATCCCGGCTGTGGAAACCGGCAGCGGACCAAAGATGATGAGATTTATGAGGGCAGTATTCTGGAGCATCTGCTTATACAACAGCTGACCGCTTTTTACGAGACAGGAGGGCATAATATCTGCCGGCTCCGGGGGGCTGACTGGAATGATGCCTTGGATATGGCTTCTGAACATGGGGAAAGCGTTGCGTTCACCTGTGCCTACGCCGGTAATCTCAGAGAACTTGCGAAGATGATCCGTCTGCTGGACAGCCGCTCAGTGGTTCATACAGCAAAACTTCTGGAAGAAATTTCGGTTCTTCTGGACAATGACACAGAAAGTTTTCACCATACCGTACAAAAGCAAAGAATACTTGCCGATTATGCAGACCGGTGCCGCCACAATATCAGCGGCAGGCACATCAGTGTTTCACTTTTGGATCTAGCGGCAGATCTGGATCGAAAGGCGGACTGGCTCATGGAACATATCAGAACCCAGGAATGGATAGAGGGGGAAGACGGCGAAGGGTGGTTCAGCAGCTATTATGATAATCATGGACGGGCCGTGGAGGGATTTTTTGAGGGGCGCGTCCGCATGATGCTGACGGGACAGGTTTTTGCCATCATGAGCAAAACGGAACCTGAAGCGGGCAGTGGAATTTTCTTTCGATCATCTGGGGCCCCATGGTATGCCCGCGGGACTTTATGCTGATTGGAATGACTGCCTGCGCTTGGGCGCGGACGGGGAATCTGCCTTCGTAGCGATGCAGTTCTATTACGCATTGGCAATCCTGAAGAAATTTGCCGGGCACAGGGAAGATGGGGATTATGTGAAATATCTGGAGGAAAAGCTGGAAGAAACCGGGACACTGATTCAGAAACTGTGCTGGGACAACGACCGCTTTATCCGGGGATATACAGAAAGGGGAGGGAGGATTGGCGCGGCGGACGACCCGGAAGCGAATCTGTGGCTAAATCCCCAGAGCTGGGCGGTTATCAGCGGCCTTGCCTCCCCGGAGCAGGCTGTGACAGTCCTTGAGAATGTCTATGAAAGATTAAATACAGAATATGGCGCCCTTCTCATGGATCCACCCTACCATGCCCATGCGTTTGACGGGGCTCTGGCGGTGATCTATAATCAGGGAACAAAAGAAAACGCGGGGATTTTCTCACAGTCCCAGGGGTGGCTGGTTTTGGCGGAAGCCTTATGCGGCCGCGGCGGGAGGGCATTTACCTATTTTATGGAAAATGCCCCTGCCGCGTGGAATGACAGGGCCCAGATCCGCCGCCTGGAACCCTATTGCTACGGGCAGTTTACAGAGGGGAGAGCCAGCAGGCATCCTGGACGTTCCCATGTTCATTGGCTCACAGGCACTGCTTCTACCATGATGGTGGGATGTGTGGAGGGAATACTGGGTCTTCGCCCGGATCTGAACGGAATCGCCGTCTCTCCGTCTATTCCCAGGGAATGGACACATCTGGAAATAGAGAAAAGTTTCCGCGGAAAGTATCTGCACATTATCGTTGATAACCCCCATGGGAGGGAGTCGGGCTGTGAAAAACTTACAGTAAATGGAACAAAAGTGGACGGCAGTTATATTCCCGAAAGCCTTCTGGCCGCTGAAAATCAGATTCAGCTTATTCTATAATGTCCCACTGAATGGTGTGATACAAATCCCGGTACTTCTTCGGCGTCATGCCCTCGTATTCGCGGAATTGCTGGATAAAATGGCTTTGGGAAGAAAAAGACAGGCGGTTGGCGATATCAATCATGGAATAATCGCTGTACTGAAGCAGATTTTTTGCCATATCGATCTTCTGTCTGCGTATATACCCGCTGACAGAATCTCCGGTTTCTTTCTTGAACAGCCGGGACAGATAGCTGGCAGATACACCCAGTGTATCTGCCAGGTCTTCCACCGTAATCCGCTCTTTGATATGGGAATAAATGTACTCCCTGCAGGCACTGATGTGACGGGAGGTTGTGTCGCTCTGGCAGAGTCTGCGCATCTTTTCAGCATAATCCAAAACCATTTCGTCATGCAGGCTCCGGATGCCCTGTACGGTATGGATATCATCCAGTTTTTGAATATAGAAATCGCTCATCCGGAAAGCCTGTTCCAGTTCCATGCCTTTCTGCCTGCACAGCCGGGTAATCATTGCCGTTGTAATCACGAAATGATACTTTAAATTCGTGACAGGATTTCTGGACAGTGTTCCAACCCCCTCACTGTCCAAAAAACGTTCCTGTTCACAATTTTTCCGGACGGCTTCCACATCGCCGTTGGTCACCGCCTGATAAAACAAAAATTCTTCTGTGGGCGGCCTGTGTTCTATTTCGTCCATATCATCTTCTGTTTCCAGAAGAAGCCATTCACGCTGATACCTCATAGAATACCCCCTTTTGTGCTTTTCAACCGTTAATCTCACTCAAATACCGGTACACAGTAGCCGTAGAACAGGAGAACTGCTTGGCCACAAAGGAGATCGCGCCTTTTAACTGAAACAGTCCCTGGTCATTTAATTTCTGCACGATATCTTTGCGTTCATACTGATTCAGACGGGTGATGGGTGTGGCAAGGTCTTTGGTGACATCATCGAAAATTTTCTGCATCAGCAGTGTGATGTCTGTGGGAAAGCTCTCTGTCATGGGCATGGCGGCAGGCTGTTCGGCGGCAGCGGGCTGCTGGTCGATGGGCGCCTGTTCTAAGAAGGACTCTGGGTGTATGGTGGACAGGAGTTTCTGGTGGAGCTCCATGAAGCGGCTGTCGTCGTAATTGATACACAGAAATCCCACAGGTTCATTGTTTTCATCTTTTATCATCATGGTTGAGGACCGCAGAACATGGCCGTTGGCAGCAACACCTTTGTAGTTGCACAGGAAATCGTGGGTTTCGTATATTTTGGAGGAGAGCAGGTGCAGAGCTGTGTTGGTCAGGGGGCTTCCCACAGTCCGTCCGCTGACATGGCCGTTGGCGATTGCCACGATCGCCTGATGTTTCGGGTCCAGGTCCTGGAGGACGACCTCGTAATCCGGGCCCAGAGTTTTACCGAGAAAATCAACAATAACAGTATATTGCTGAAGAATATGTTTATTCATATAAATTCCCCATTTCATTGTGAAGCGTGTCAGGAACTGTATGTAAATAACCTATGCCATCTTTAAAGTTCCCAAGGCTGGAGTAAACAGTGACAATAAATACATTATCGCATTTCACCTGCTAAAATTCAATATGAAATTCCGGGTCTGGCGGCTTATTGCGGCTTACGCTGCTAGAAATCATTTTAATATTGTGGTATGATATACAAAAAATTACGCTGGACGACGGCTGAAAGGAACGATTAGATGACAATGATAACAACAATTTTGTTTGATATGGACGGAACCCTGCTTCCTATGGACCAGGATAATTTCACAAAAGGCTATTTTCGTGAGCTGGTGAGAAAGTTTGCCCCTTATGGCTATGAACCGGAACAGTTCACAAAGACCGTGTGGGACGGAACTGCGGCCATGGTGAAAAACGACGGAAGCCAATGGAATGAGCAGGCTTTCTGGAAAGTGTTTTCAGCAGTGTACGGGGAGGAAAAGACTAAAAAAGACAAAGGAGTCTTTGATGACTTTTACAGCAATGAATTTATGCGGACCAGGGAGTTCTGCGGTTACAATCCCCAGGCGGCGCAGGCGGTGAGGAAGCTGAAAGACGCAGGGTATCGGCTGGTGCTGGCCACCAACCCTATTTTTCCTGCGGAGGCTATTGAAGCCCGCATCCGCTGGGCGGGAATTGAGCCGGAAGAATTTGTCCTTCGCACTACATATGAGAACACAAAATACTGTAAACCCAACCTGGATTATTATAGAGAGATCTCACAGAAACTGGGAGTCCAGCCGGAAGAATGCCTGATGGCGGGCAATGATGTGAGAGATGATATGACAGCAGAGACTGTGGGGATGCAGGTGTTTCTGATGACAGACTGTCTGATTAACAGGGAGAATAAGGATTTGTCAAAATATTCTAAGGGGAGTTTTTCCCAGTTATTGGACTATATTTTAAATACCTGCCAGAGTGGATTATGAGCGGTGAAAAAGCACACTGCAGGCCTTTATAAGAATCTCGGAACAAAGTTGAATTTTCCGGGGTTCTTTTCTTTTTTCCAAAAACGTGATAATCTTAAGAAAGTCTTAAATAAATTCCAACCATGTATTTAAAAAAGAATGTGTATGATGGATGCAGAAACAGTCAGAAAGACAGCGACAGAGAGGGGGAGCTTATGATGGAGGGGATTCTGGTGTGTGACGATGACCAGGAGATTGTGCAGGCCATAGAAATCTATCTTTCCCAGGAGGGATATGAAGTGTATCAGGCCCATGACGGTCTGGAAGCTTTGAAAGTCCTGCAGGAGAAGAAGGTACAGCTGATTATCATGGACATTATGATGCCACGGCTGGACGGAATACGTGCCACGCTGAAGATTCGGGAGCAAAATGCAGTGCCTATCATTATTTTGTCTGCCAAGTCGGAGGATGCGGATAAGATCCTGGGGCTGAATATCGGCGCGGACGATTATCTGACCAAACCTTTTAATCCGCTGGAGCTGGTAGCGCGGGTGAAGTCGCAGCTGCGCCGGTATACTAGACTGGGGGCAAGCCCGGAGCTGGGAAGAATCGGCATATATGAGACAGGAGGCCTGGTGGTGGACGATGAGAGAAAGGAGGTTACCCTGGACGGGCAGATGATCCGCATGACGCCCATTGAGTATCAGATTCTTTTGCTGTTGATTAAAAATAAGGGGCGGGTGTTTTCCACTTCGCAGATATATGAGTATATCTGGAAGGAAGATGCCATCGGCGCGGAGAGCACAGTGGCAGTACATATCCGCCATATCCGTGAAAAGATTGAGATTAACCCCAGGGAACCACGGTATCTGAAGGTCGTCTGGGGAGTGGGTTATAAAATGGAAGTTTTGTAAGGAGGCAAGAGAGATGAAGAAATGGTTGGAATCTGGAATTGGGAAGGCTGTGGGTATTGTTCTGGCATGTCTGGCGGCGGGAGGATTTGTCCTCAGCATGCTGTGGATGGTGTCAGTTCCCTCTGTGCAGCCCCAGGATCTATTGTTGGGCGGACAGGACTTTTGGGAGAGCAGTACTTACAACAGTGAGCTTATGTGGAGAGCTGGCCAGGAAATGGATGTTTACACGAATCAGTGGATGTTTAAAGAGGATGGGGAGCTGAACCGGGATGCATCTGTGGATATTGGCCAGATCACCGTTTATCCGGTGGAGGGGCTTAAATACAACCTGGGAGAGCTGATGGACTGGAGCAAAAATATTTCGGATGACGGGGGAGAAGCTATTGTGGTCTGCAAAAGGGCAGAAGACGGCGGCAGATCCTATTTCTATCTGGATGATTTTCGCAGGCAGTTTGAAGATGGGACTTTAAGGGCTGTGTGGAAAGAAGATGGGCAGGCAGGCTCTGATTTGGACCAGATTTTCGGAACCTGGGAGAAAATGTATGACCAGGAAGTCAGTCTGGAAGAGGCCTATGTGGAGGAATACAGCGTAGATACCGACTGGCAAGAACAGGTCTATGAGGCGGAGGCAGCGGAGGTGGACGACGGCCTCTATGAGGAGGGAGTATCCGGGAATCTGGAGGCAGTTGTGGACAAAGATGGCAATCGTGTGATTACTGATTTCTGGATTTATCAGGGAAACTGTCTGGAGGAACGCTATCATCCACAGGGAGCGGACTCTCTGCTGGAGCTGGTAAATGAGAAACAATGGAAACTTTCTGAGGCTTTTGCGGCTGTGGGAACTGCTGTGACGCGGATTGCGGAGAGTGCAGAGCTCATGGAGGAACAAAAATATGAGCGGATGCAGGACACTAATGTGAGTTATTTGTATGTGGATTTGGGGCAGAAACAGGCATTTTCCAATAAAAGCCAGTTTAGAAAGTTTAAAACCTGGGAGGACAGCCTGGAACAGATGAAACAGATGGGCAGTTATCTGTGGCTGTCAAAGGGGGCTGCCGGAACCAATTACGACAGCAACAATATTGCGGCCCGTGAAGACCAGTGGCGGGATATGGTGGAGTATCCTTCCGGCGAAGCATACCGCAGTCAAAACAAGAACTATGTGTTTGCAGCAGCTGTGGACATGTCACTGCCGGTTCAGGACTGGGTGTCTGAACAAAGAGAAAACTTTCAGATCTACAGGGGAGTTCTGCGAAAGGCCGCTGGCGGCTGTGCAGCCTGTGTTGTGATTGGGCTTGCGGCACTGGTATGGCTCACCTGGTCTGCGGGACACAGCAGGAAAAAGAACGGCGTGGCATTGAATTTTTTTGATAAATGGAAGACAGAAGCCGGGGCGCTGCTGGTCTTTTTGGTGTGGGCCCTTCACCTGGCGTGGGTGGTGGAGAGCGGGATTATCCAGCCGTCCGTATTCCAGGAGTACCTGGATTCTCAATGGGGAGGCGGCGGGGTTACCCGGGCACAGATGATGCTTTATACTGCTCTGGTTCTCCTGAGCTTCAGCCTGACGGCGCTGCTGATCCTGTGGGGGTACCTGAGTCTGGTGCGCAGATGGAAGGCTGGGATATTGTGGAAGAACAGCCTGCTGTATCTGATGCTTTGCCAGGGAAAACGGGGATTTCTTGCCCTGAAGGTGATACCGAAGAAAGCGGTGATGCTGGGAGGTTTTTTGGTGATCCAGCTGCTGCTGAGTGTGGCAGTGGCAAGCTGTATGTATGGCGGGCAGGTTTTCCTGTTTTTCCTGATTTTAACAGGGGCGGCCGGGATTGGCTGGATCGGGAAAGTGTCTGTGGAGTATGCCGGGATTCAAAAAGGCATTCGAAAAATTGCCGATGGGGATATTGGGTATCAGATTCCCATCAAGGGACTGACCCTTGACCGTAAAATGATGGCTCAGGATATTAACCGTGTGGGGGAGGGACTGGACCAGGCGGTGGAGAAAAGTGTGAGAAGCGAACGGATGAAAACGGAGCTGATTACCAATGTATCCCATGATATCAAGACGCCGCTGACTTCCATTGTGAATTACGTGGATTTGTTAAAAAGGGAACAGCTTCCGGGAGAGCATGTGCAAGAGTATCTGGACATATTGGACAAAAAATCCCAGCAGTTGAAAAATCTCACAGAGGATGTGGTAGAGGCATCAAAAGCCAGTACCGGCAATCTGGCCCTGCAGTATGATGAGCTGGACCTGGTGGAGATGGTTCTCCAGGTAAATGGAGAATTTCAGGAAAAATTTGAGGAGAGAAATCTGTCTCTGAAACTGCGCCTGCCAGAAGATACGGTGATGGTGTGGGCAGACGGCAGGCGTATGTGGCGTATTCTGGAAAATATCTACCAAAATGCAGCAAAATATGCAATGCCTCACACCAGAGTCTATGTGGACTTGTCCCTCCACGCGCTGCAGGCTGTTTTTACTATGAAAAATATCTCTGAACAGCCGCTGGACATTTCACCGGAGGAGCTGACGGAACGTTTTGTGCGTGGGGACAGCTCCAGAAATACCCAGGGCAGCGGGCTGGGATTATCCATCGCCAGAAGTCTGACAGAACTGCAGTCAGGAGAATTCCAGCTGTTCCTGGATGGGGATTTGTTCAAAGTCCAGCTTTCCTTTCCTGTTCGTGAGCGGACTGGAAGCTGAGGCAGCCTTAGATGCGGGAAAATCAAGACAATAACCGGGCAAGCGGGAGAGGAGGTATTATGGAAAGTATGACCAAAGAAGAAATGCAAAGATTTCTAAACCGTGAAGCGGAAAAAGGCAGCACGGAAGAGGAAGCTCTGAAAGCGTTAGTAGATATTTTAGGTATTAAATTTCCGAAAATAGAAACAGAAAAGACTGAGTAAATCAGGTAGAAGCAAAAGGAGGGCGGGCTTGCCACCGCCCCTCATTTTACGGAAGAAAGTTCTTCAATATAAACCATAAAACAGGCACCAGCAGGCTGGGGAGCATATTCAGCGCCTTGCAGTCTTTGATACCCAGAATGGACAGCCCAGAGCTGAAAATCAGGACACCACCCACAATGGATACTTCTGACATGAGCTCCGGGGATATGAAGCCTGAGAGCAGCCCGGCAGACAGATAAATGCTCCCCTGCCATAGAAACAAAACCATTGCAGCCAGCGCCATTCCTATACCGTAGGTGGAAGCCAGCACCATGGAAGTGACAAAGTCCAGGGTGGCGTTGGTAAATAAGTATGTATGGTCATGGTTGATGGCGCTTTGGATAGGGCCCAGAATGGACAGCGTGCCGATACAGTAGAGGAGAATTCCCGTGGAGAGCCCCTGTCCCAGATTGGAGCTGGAGAACTTCCCCACAAAGCTCTGGAAGCGTCCATCCAGGTCAGCCATGGTGCCCAGGAGACTTCCGGCTGCCAGGCTCAGGATAAAAAGCACCGGGTACTGGCTGTCGGGGAGGTTTCCTGCCACAGCATTGATTCCCAGAACCGCGGCGGCCAGACCCATGGCGTTATAAAGGGCGTTCTGGTATTTTTCTTTGATTCCTTTTCTGATGATACTTCCGATCAGGCTGCCAGCGAGTATGGTGCCTGTGTTGACAATGGTTCCAATCATATAGTCGATTCCCCCTGTGAAAAATATTTTTATACATAAAAAATTTTCAAAAATGAACTTTTGGTGCTCAATCTATAGAATACGCTTTTTGCGGGTTTCGGTCAAGAGGTATATAATTTAACAAAATTTTGTTGACTTTTTGTGACTTTCGTAGGATAATATAATTACTTAAATAAAAGGTTTAAGAAAGTTTCGAATAAATGCGTGAGGAGGATTTGGAAAATGGAAGGAAAAATGAAAACTGCGGTAATGCTGGGGATTGGAAAGATGGGATTTGAAGAACGTGATATCCCCACGCCGGCCGCAGATGAAGTGTTGGTAAAATTGGATTATGTGGGGATCTGCGGTTCGGATTTACATTATTATGAAACTGGGGCCATCGGTGCGTATGTGGTGGAGCCGCCGTTTGTTCTTGGGCACGAACCTGGCGGGGTCGTGGTGGAAGTGGGTGAAAATGTAAAACATTTGAAAATAGGTGACCGGGTGGCGCTGGAGCCAGGAAAGACATGCGGACACTGTGAGTTCTGCAAAGGCGGAAAATACAATCTCTGTCCGGAAGTGGAGTTCTTTGCCACACCGCCAATCGACGGGGTGTTCCAGGAATATGTTGCCCATGAAGCGAATCTGTGCTTCCGTCTTCCTGATAATGTAAGCACGCTGGAGGGGGCTTTGATCGAGCCTCTGGCGGTGGGATTCCACGCGGCTATTCAGGGCGGAGCTCAGGCAGGACAGACAGCAGTGGTAATGGGAGCAGGCTGTATTGGTCTGGTGAGTATGATGGCACTGAAAGCCATGGGCGTATCCAGGGTTTATGTGGTGGACGTGATGGAGAAGCGTCTGGAGAAAGCCATGGAGCTGGGAGCAGACGGAGTGATCAACGGGAAAGAGAAAGATGCAGTGGAGGAAGTCCTGAGACTCACAGACGGCAAAGGATGTGACCTGTCTATTGAGACAGCAGGCACCCAGATTACCACGGTGCAGACGGTGCAGATGTCTAAGAAAGGGGCCACAGTTGTACTGGTGGGATATACGGCAAGCGGCGAGGCCAATATGCCCTTGAGCCTTGCTCTGGACAAGGAGCTCACATTCAAGACGGTATTCCGCTATCGCAATATTTATCCCATGGCCATTGACGCGGTGGCATCGGGAAAAGTGAATTTGAAAGGGATTGCCACTCATATCTTTGATCTGGACGATGTGCAGCATGGGATGGATTACAGCATACATAATAAAGCGGATATTGTTAAGGGTGTGATACGGATTCATAAAGATGCAAAATAATGCGGGGGAACTGTAAGACTGGGGGAAGCCTCTAAAGTGGTGCCGATTGATAAGCTGAGTGTTGTGATTACCCTTTTGCTGGCATTTGTTTTCCTTCATGAAGAATTTACCATAAAGTCGCTGGCTGGTTGTCTGTTGATTGGTGCAGGAACATTGCTTATGGTTATATGATTCTTTTGCATGGGCATTATAGAATTGATACAAAAAATGAAAATAGAATAGCCGCAGAACCAGTGAAATAAAGGCATTTGACGATATTGGATATTGTCAGATGCCTTTTCTTTTAGTTTTTATGGGATACATGAAAACATTGTGTCAAAATGGATTAAAATCAGGTCAAAATGATCAATATCAAGTCATGATTGTGGCAAATAGGATTGACACGATTTGCTATAATTTGAACGGGCTATTGACGCTTCTTCTTTATGGATTTATAGCTGTGGAGGCATGGGATTTTAACACTTGTTAGTTGATTAATATTCTGGACAGTTAAAAGTTCTTTATTACAGTCTCAGCAGCCTGCTTCTGCTTGGCAAAAGAATAAAGAGCACAGCTGCCGTACACATAAGCGGTAACTGTGCTCTGTTCGTATTTTACGACGGAAGCTTCCGTATCCGCCAATTATAATATATAAAAAATAAGATACTGCTGAGAAGCCATGTGGCCGGATAGCTGACCAGAATGGTGGTGAGTACCGGCCATATGGGCATGGCGATCATAATCCAGACACTTCGCAGGATGCATATACTGCACAGGATAATGATGGTGGGGATGACCACATCGCCGATTCCCCTCAGAGCTCCGGAGGAGATTTCCACAATCACATAAACCAGGTAAAAAGGCGCGATCATCTGCAGCATCTGAGAACCGATTTTCACCACGTCTGCATCGGTGGTAAAAATACCGAACAGGGGAGTACGCAGGAAAAACAAAAAGGCAATGAGACCCACAGCAATGACAGATTCCATCCCCATGCAGACCCAGACGCTTTTCTTCAGGCGTTTATATTTTCCGGCACCATAATTCTGTCCCACAAATGTGGTGATGGCAATACCGAAGGCGCCGCTGATCATCCAGTAGATGGCGTCCAGTTTTCCATAGGCGGCCCATGCGGCCATGGTATCCGTGCCGAACCGGTTCAGGGCGGCCTGGATAATGATGTTGGAAATGTTGTACATAGTGGTCTGGATGCCTGCGGGAATGCCGATGTAGAGCTGGGATTTCAGCATTCTTCTGGAAAAATGGATTCTGCCCAGTTCCAGATGGAGTCCGCCCTTTTCCTTCATCAAAGTCCGGGTCACCAGTCCGGCGCTGACAGCCTGGGCGGCCACTGTGGCAATGGAAACACCGGCGATGCCCAGGTCAAATGCCAGCACCAGAACCACATCCAGCACAATGTTAATCAGACAGCAGACGGCCAGATAATACAAGGGACGGCGGGAATCCCCGGAAGCCCGCAGAATACTAGAGCCTGTATTAAAGATAAAGGAAAACAAAATACCGCCGTAATAAATGCGCAGGTAAATAAGTGAACCTGTCATCAATTCTTCCGGGGTATTCATCCACCGCAGCAGGGCAGGAGCACTGATGATTCCAGCCAATGTGATGACCAGGCTGGCGGCTATGGAAAACGCGTAAGCAGTATGTACACTTTCCTTGACACTTTTTTCATTTTTTGCCCCCCAGAACTGGGAGAGAACCACAGCTGCGCCGGAGGAAAGCCCGGTGAAAAATCCGATGACCAGATTGGACAGCTGTCCGGCAGAGCCTCCAACACTGGCCAGGGCTTCTTTCCCCACAAAGCGCCCTACAATGATGGTATCTACAGTATTATACAGCTGTTGAAAAAAAGTTCCCAATACAATGGGAAAAAAGAAAATTAACAGCTGTTTCCAGATAATTCCCTCAGTAATGCGGTCTGAGGAGGAATCTATTTTACTTTTACGAGGGGTATGCATAGTATCTAACCTCCTTTAACAAAAATAATTTTGCTGGGCCGCCGCACCAGTATTTATGGTATAATTGAGTGATCATATCACAGTCAGATGGAAAAAACAACTATGAGGTGAAATTTATGGATCAAAAAGATATTCTGGTCAGCCAGGGAACCAACTACAAGAAAATGACCCGGGAGCTTTTAGAAGCGTCAGATTTAATCGGCCATATACCGGATAAAAACTGTACTGTGGGAATCAAGCCCAATCTGGTGTCACCTACGGAGGCTTCTTATGGAGCCACCACCCATACAGAAGTGATAGCGGGAATAATCGAATATCTCCAGATGTACGGCGTCAGCCGCATCGTCCTGGCGGAGAGCTCCTGGGTGGGGGCAAAAACATCAGAATCCATCCGGGTCTGCGGTTATGATAAACTCTGCCGGTTCTATCAGGTAGAATTCATCGATACTCAGAAAGATTCTTGGAAGAAAAAAGACTGTAAAGGCATGGAACTATCAGTGTGCTCCTGTGTGGACCAAATTGATTTTCTAATCAATGTACCGGTATGGAAAGGCCACTGCCAGACGAAAATCACCTGTGCGTTGAAAAACCTGAAAGGGCTGATTCCCAACAAGGAAAAAAGGCGGTTTCATCAGCTGGGTCTGCACCGGCCCATTGCCCACCTGGCGGCGGGAATTCATCAGGATTTTATTGTGATTGACCATATCTGCGGAGACCTGGACTTTGAGGACGGAGGCAATCCGGTAGTGTGCAATCAGATACTGACAGCCAGGGACCCGGTTCTGGCGGATGCATGGGTGTGTCAGCAGATGGGGTATCGAAAAGAAGACGTTCCGTATATCGGCATGGCGGAAAAGCTGGGGGCAGGCTGCGGCGACTGGAAACAGGCCCGGGTGAGAAAATGGCAGGAAGGGGAGCTTTCGTCGTATGGTGTTCAGGAGCCGTCTCTTTTGGGTCCCAGAAAAGTAGTAGAAGTGCAGGATGCGGTGGAGGAAGTGGATTCCTGCAGTGCATGTTACGGTTATCTTATTCCGGTTTTGAACCGGCTGCAAGAAGAAGGCCTGCTGGAGAAACTAGATGACAAAATTTGTATCGGGCAGGGGTATCAGGGACAGTCCGGCGGTCTGGGAATCGGAAACTGTACCAGTAAGTTTGAGAAGCACCTTCCAGGATGTCCGCCCATGCCGGATGAAATCTATGAATTTCTAAAGGAGTACTTAAATGTATGAGAAGTTCTTGGACCAGATTACAGATTTTATCTTTGTGGAAACACAGGTAAAACCGGCGGACATGATTTTTGTGCCGGGAAATGGATATCCCCAGATGGCAGAACAGGCAGCCAGGCTGTGGAAGGACGGCCTGGCCCCCTGGGTACTGCCCAGCGGCAGGTACAGCATTTTAAGCGGAAAATTTTCCGGGGTATTGAGTCAGAAAGAGCGCTATGAAAAAACGTATGAAACAGAGTGGGAATTTCTGAAAGATGTTCTGGTAAAAAACGGGGTGAAAGAGTCCTGCATACTGAGAGAAGAACAGGCTTCCTACACCTACGAAAATGCCATCTATTCCAGGCAGGTTACAGAAGGAAAAGGGCTGGATATCAGGAAAGGAATTCTCTGCTGTAAAAATTATCACGCACGCAGGTGTTTGATGTATTATCAGCTTCTGTTTCCGGAGACAGAATTTTTTGTGGTGCCCAGTGAGACAGACGGGATTACCCGGGAAAACTGGCATAAGACAAAGCAGGGGATTCAATCTGTGCTGGGGGAGATGGAGCGCTGCGGCAGCCAGTTCCATCAGATTATAGAAAATCTGGGGCATGAAAATTGTTGAACGCAATTTTCATGCCCCGCAGACTTTCAAGTCTTTTAATCCTCTAAATTTTTGTCGTGATTGACTTCATGATAAAATTCTTTCGGAATATAGATACGGACTTTTTCGATCCGGTTCTTGTCAATATGTTCTACCAAAAAGCGGATATCGTTGTCCAGGGTGATGGTCTGTCCTTCCTCGGGCAGATTATCAATTTGTTCAATGATGTAACCGCCGATGGAATCATAATCATCGGAATCCAGAGATAACTGCAGCTTGTCGTTCAAATCATCAATTCGTGTAGTGCCAAGAACTACATATTCTTCCAGAGGCACAATCTCCGTGATGTCCTCTTCCTCTTCGATATCGTATTCGTCCCGGATCTCTCCCACAATTTCCTCTAGAAGATTCTCCAGAGTCACCAGTCCGGCGGTGGTTCCATATTCGTCCAGCACAATGGCAAGATTATAGGAAGCCTCCCGCATTTCCAGGAGAAGAGAGGCAGTGCTCTTGTGCTCATAAGTAAAATAAGGTTCCCGCAGATGGTCCCGGAGTACAAAAGGTTCATCGGGGTCCAGAAGAAGCAGATCCTTCATGTTTATGATACCGATTACATTGTCAGTGGTATCTTCGTAAACAGGGAATCTGGTATGCATATGTTCCTTGAAGATGGCAAGCAGTTCCTGATAAGTGCAGTTTACATCCACAAAAGCCATATCAATGCGGGGTACCATCACGTCTCTGGCAGAAGAATCTCCGAAGTCGAATACATTGTAGATCATCTGCTTTTCTTCATTTTCAATGACACCGTCCTGTTCACTGACATTCACAATGGTGCGCAGTTCATGCTCTGTGATTGTGCTGGTCTTGGCATTGGGGTCAATCCTTAACAGCAGCATTATGCCGCTGGCCAGGGTCTGCACCAGGAATACTACAGGTGTCAGTAAAACCATCAATGTGTGGATAATCCGCGCATAGGCCAGGGAAATCTTTTCTGCGTGGAGAGTGGCCAGGGTTTTCGGGATAATTTCCCCCCAGATTAGAATCAGAAGGGTTAAAATTCCGGTACCTGCCCCCACATAAGCATTGCCGAATTTACGGATTACCAGGGTAGTCACCAGGGATGAGGCACATATGTTGACGATATTATTCCCGATTAATACGGTGCTGAGCATTTTCCCTGAATCATCAATAATCTTTAGAAGAATCTGCGCCTTTTTGCTGTCCTGTTCCGCCAGGGACTGAATTCTTATCCGGTTGACAGTTGTCATGGCTGTTTCCGCAGAGGAAAAAAATGCGGAAGCTGCAATCAGTAATAAAATCATGACGATCTGTAGGCCGTCACTCGAGTCCAATAGTGTTCACTCCTTTTTCACAATAAATGATTAATTAGAATAGTTACTTTTAAAAATGATACATGATTTTTCATAAAAATGCAAGTGCTGCCATAGATTTATGTGGTGATTTATCTCAAAGCAGGCCGGTGGAATGTGTGTATTGTCCATAAAAGCGATTTTTTGGTCGAAGGGTGACGAATGAAAAAAAACAAAAAGGGCTGTCAAAAAAGAAAGGAATGTGATACAATAGATTAGCTAATTGTTAGATATAGTCAGATTCTGCATAATTCAGGAATTTCAGAATAATTACATATAATTTGCGGAATCCTTACCAAGTTGTCATTCATATGGATGGTTTTGAGGTGTATGATATGAAAAAATCTAAAAAGATTAATCGGGAAGTAAGCAGAAGATTGTTTTATACAGGCAGAGTGCGGACAGGGTGTTTTCTCATGGCTGCCGCGTTGATTTGTCTCAGCCCGGGAGCCGGGCAGGTATATGCAGATGCGGCGCCGGCTGTGAAGAAGACGGTGTCTCAAAATAAAGTGGAAAAAGATGCTGAAAAGAATAAAACGGGAAAGCCGGCAGCGTCCGTTACGGTGCAGCCGTCTGCTCCTCCCGCCGCGTCCCTGGGGGCAGCTGCGTCACCGGTGCCTCCGGCCGCATATGTTCCCCAGGTAACGGGACTGCCCCAGGTGACGGGTATGCCTCAGGCAACACCCATTCCTCAGATTACAGGGAGTGCTCAGGTTACGCCTGCTCCTCAGCCTGCGGCGGATGAAGAGGAAAAAGAGGAAGAAACCGTGAAGCCATCACAAGAAGATGAAAAGCAGGAGACTGGAAGTACATCAGAAGAGGAAAACGGCGGCGGAGAAGCCGGGGAAGATGATGTGGAACCGGGAACAGAAGAACCGGCAGAGACTCCGGCAGCAGCGGAAACCCCAAGCCCTGCAGATGATGATGGTTCCGGCGGAAACGGCCAGGACAGCCAGGGAGAGGGCCAGCCTGTACAGACTGTTTTGGACAGTACAGACAAAAGCGGGGAAGAAAATGCAGGGAGTCCTTCAGAAATCGACGGCGGAATGTCTGTGCAGCCGTCCGAAACAGGATACGATAACAATCAGGAAGGCTCATCTTATGCAGAAGAGGAGATTACAGCGGCTCCGGTTGTGGGGGTAGTGGAAGGCGCGTCTACGATTATTACGGGCGGTCTGGCTCCTGCGGTCCCGGTGGGAGACGGCAGCGGGGAGCAGATGAATGATGAAGCGGATGGAGTGAATGAAGAAATAGAGGAAGAGGACGGCCAGGAAGAGCAGGCGCTGATTGCCGGAAGCACTCCTTTAGTGGGCGGTGCGATCGCCGGCGACGGATACGGCAATACAGGAAGTAAGTCAAAAGACAAGAAGAAGACTACTGTTACGCCCAAAGCGTCTGCCACACCTGCATCCACCCGCAGTAACGGAAGCGGTACTTCTGCGGCAGCTTCTTCTGTTACCCCGTCGGCATCCACACAGAATTCTTCTGCTGCCACGGATACTTCCGGGCAGAGGTCTATAGTTCCTGCGGCAGCGCCCTCTGGCACCACCAATCCAGGGGACGGGCTTCGTGTTGCAGGGGTGAGGACCGAGGATTCTACCAAGATTCTGCCCCTGATACTTGTAGGCGCAGCTGCACTGGCTGCTGTTGCAGTGCTGGTGGTGGTGAAAGTGAGACGTGGAAGAAAGAACCTGTCTGACCAGGAGCAGGAACAGGAATAAATGTCAGTCCCTCCCATATGATATAGTATGGGAGGGTTGTATCAATGAAAGCAAAAGCAGTATTAAAATCTTTGTTGTGTTCCTATACACTGACAGGCGTTTTGCTTCTGATTCTGGCTTTTTTGTTGTTTAAGATGGATTTAAGCGAAGCAGTGGTCAGTGTGGGGATTATTGTAATCTACATACTTTCCTGTTTTCTGGGCGGTCTGCTTCTGGGCAGGAAAATGAAGAAGCAGAAATATGTATGGGGCCTGCTGCTGGGCACAGGGTATTTTTTACTGCTGGCAGGGGTATCCTGTCTGGTAGAAAGAAGCTTTTCTATGAACCCGGCACAGATTATAACAACTTTTGCCATGTGCGCAGGGGGCGGTACTCTGGGGGGAATGATTTCCTGAAAGAGTATGGGTATAGGTTTCTGGATGATGGACTGAGCCAACAGCAGAAAAAGTACTAGGAAAAAGAAAAATACTGTGCTATAATGATGAAAAAATTTTTGTATTTAGAAAATATACATAGAAAATGGAGGAAGAACGATGGAACATATTAAAACCCTGAATACGAGAAAATTACAGAATACAGTAAAGAAGGGCGGGTGCGGTGAGTGCCAGACATCCTGCCAGTCAGCGTGCAAAACCTCTTGTACAGTGGGAAACCAGAGTTGTGAGAACACAAAATAGAGATAACTGTTACCAGCAGGGAAGCGGCGGTGTGAAATCCGCTGCTTCCCTGTATGTGGGTGGACAAAAAGAATGCATAGCGGAGGCAGAAACATGGGGTTGATTCACCAATATAAGAATAATGGTTATAATATTGTATTGGATATTAACAGCGGTTCCGTCCATGTGGTTGATGATTTGGTATATGACCTGGTGGAAGCTATGGAGCAGGGGCTGGAAAAGAAACATATCATGGAAAAACTGCTCCCGGTTTACGGCAGAGAACAGGTGGAGACGGCTTATGGGGAGTGCGGAGAATTAATCCAAAGCGGACAGCTTTTTTCTAAAGATATTTATAAAGAGGAGATACAATCCTTTGCCGGAAGAAAGACGGTTGTGAAAGCACTGTGTCTCCATGCAGCGCACAACTGCAATCTTTCCTGCAGATACTGCTTTGCCCAGGAGGGGGAATATCACGGCCGCCGGGGGCTGATGTCAGTGGAAGTGGGGAAACAGGCGCTGGATTTTCTTGTTGAGAATTCCGGGTCCCGCAGGAATCTGGAAGTGGACTTTTTCGGAGGAGAGCCGCTGATGAATTGGAAAGCGGTTCAGGAAATTGTGGAATATGGCCGCGGCCTGGAAAAGAAACATGACAAGAAGTTCCGGTTTACCTTGACCACAAACGGAGTTCTGCTGGATGAGGAGAAGATGGAGTTTGCCAACCGGGAAATGTCCAACGTGGTTCTCAGTCTGGACGGACGGCGCCAGGTGCATGACTTTATGCGTCCTTTTCCCAATGGGGCGGGAAGTTATGACCGGATTGTTCCTAAGTTTCAGGAGTTTGCAAAGCTCCGGGGGCAGAAAGATTATTATGTCAGGGGAACCTTTACCCGGCATAACTTGGATTTTGCCAAAGATGTTCTTCATCTGGCGGATTTGGGATTTAAACAGATTTCTATGGAGCCGGTGGTGGCGCAGGAAAGTGAGGATTATGCACTGCGCAAAGAGGATCTCCCCGTGGTATGTGAACAGTATGATATCCTGGCCAGGGAAATGATTGCCCGGGAAAAAGAGGGAAGAGGATTTCAGTTTTTTCACTTTATGCTGGACTTGTCGGGCGGGCCCTGTGTATATAAACGATTATCCGGATGCGGCTCTGGTACAGAGTATCTGGCGGTGACTCCCTGGGGGGATTTGTACCCCTGTCATCAATTTGTGGGAGAGGATGCTTTTCGAATGGGGACTGTGTTTGAGGGGATTCAGAAGCCGGAGATAAGGGAATCTTTTTCCAAATGCAATGTGTACTCAAAACCAGCCTGCCAGGAGTGTTTTGCGCGGTTTTACTGCAGCGGAGGCTGTGCGGCAAACTCTTATAATTTTCATGGGGATATGGGGCAGGTCTATGAGACTGGCTGTGTCCTGGAGCGAAAACGGGTGGAGTGTGCCATTATGCTCAAAGCAGCAGCACTGGAATCATTTGACGAATGGAGGAAATCATGAAGAAAAACAAAGGGATTGTTGTACTGATTGTTTCAGTACTTGTGTTGGCATTCCTGATTTTTACCGCCGGCGTGGGGCTTGGGCCGACGGGAACCGGGTCTGCCAGGAATATTAATCTGGGACTTGACTTAAGCGGCGGTGTGAGTATCACCTACCAGACTGTGAATAAGAATCCGTCTCAGGATGATATGGATGATACGGTATATAAGCTGCAGAAACGTGTGGAAGAATACAGCACAGAGGCTCAGGCATACCAGGAAGGGGATAACAGGATCAATGTGGAAATCCCAGGTGTGACAGATGCCAATTCTATTTTGGAAGATCTGGGAAAACCAGGCTCGCTGGTATTTCAGGATGAGGATGGCAATGTGGTGCTGGAAGGGTCTGATATTGCGTCCGCAGAGGGTATAGTGGGACAGGATGAGACCACCAAGAGCAATGAATATGTGGTAACTCTTTCCATGACAGAAGAGGGTACACAGAAATTTGCAGAAGCCACGGCAAACAATGTGGGTAAGACCATCAGCATCGTATATGACGGAGAAGTGATCAGTTCACCACAGGTGCGCCAAGCCATTACCGGAGGACAGGCTCAGATTGACGGTATGGATTCTATTGAAGAGGCCAAGGAACTGGCTTCCTTCATTCGTATCGGCGGTTTGAAGCTGGAGCTTCAGGAGCTGCGTTCCAACGTGGTGGCTGCCCAGCTGGGACAGGAAGCCATTTCTACCAGCCTGGTGGCTGCGGCTATTGGACTTGCCCTGGTCATTTTGTTTATGGTTCTTGTTTACCGGGTACCCGGTGTGGCGGCATCCCTGGCACTGCTCACCTATGTGGCACTGGTGCTGATTACACTGAATGCCTTTGACATTACCCTGACACTTCCAGGTGTGGCAGGTATTATTCTGGGTATCGGTATGGCTGTGGATGCCAATGTAATTATCTATGCCCGTATACAGGAAGAAATTGCAGCGGGAATTTCCGTCCGTTCAGCCATGAAAAGCGGTTTCCAGAAAGCGTTTTCGGCTATCTTTGACGGAAATATTACCACACTGATTGCCTCCTTTGTGCTTATGTGGCTGGGGTCCGGTACGGTTAAAGGTTTTGCTTATACTCTGGCAATCGGTATTATCTTTTCCATGTTCACCGCCCTGGTGGTGTCCCGCCTTCTTTTGAACGCCCTGTTTGCCATTGGGATACGTGATGAGAAGTTTTATGGAAAAGCAAAAGAGAGAAAAACCATTGATTTCTTGGGAAAATGCAAAGTTTTCTTTATTGTATCTATTGTGGTAATTTTATGTGTTCCTGTGGGAATGTTTGCGTTCCAAGCATCCACGGGAAAAGCTTTGAATTACGGTTTGGATTTCCAGGGAGGTACTTCTACTAATGTAACATTCCCGGAAGAAATGAGCATGGACGATATTGATGCCAATGTGGTGCCTATCATCGAGGATATCACAGGAGATCCCAATGTGCAGGCGACGAAAGTTGTGGATAGTGCACAGGTGATTTTCAAAACACAGGAGTTGGATCTGGAGACGAGAAATGAGCTGGATGAAGCTTTGGCAGAAAAGTTTGATGTGGATAAAGATTTGATTCAGGCGGAGAGTATTTCTTCTACAATCAGCGGTGAGATGCGCAGGGACGCCATTGTGGCTGTGATTGTGTCCGCAATCTTTATGCTGATTTACATCTGGTTCCGGTTTAAGGATATCCGCTTTGCAGGCAGCGCTGTGCTGGCGCTGATGCACGATGTGTTGTTTGTGCTGGCCTTCTATGTACTGGCAAGGGTATCTGTGGGTAATACGTTCATTGCGTGTATGTTGACGATTCTGGGTTACTCTATTAATGCCACCATTGTAATTTTTGACAGGATCAGAGAAAATCTTCACGGTGCCAAGAAACATCCGGATCTGAAAGAAATTGTGAATATGAGTATCACACAGACGCTGACAAGAAGTATTTACACTTCACTCACCACATTTATCATGGTTGTGCTGCTGTTTATCATGGGGGTATCTTCCATTCGTGAGTTTGCAGCGCCTCTGATGGTGGGTATTCTCTGCGGAGCTTATTCTTCCGTATGTATTACGGGTGCTCTGTGGTATGTGATGAAGACAAGAAAAGAAAAAGTGAAGAAGTAGACCATAAGATTGGAAGGAGGGAAGTGTTTGTGCACTTCCCTTTTCTGGGTCATTCATTTCGAAGCTCAAAACCGTTTTGATTAGATTAAGGAGTAAAGATAGATGGACGAGAAATGGGTAGTTGCAGCTAAGAGGGCGGATTTTAACAGAATCGGGCAGAAGTTTGGGATTGATCCTGTGATTGCCAGGATTATCCGAAACCGGGATGTGGTGGATGATGAGGATATCAGGCTGTATCTGGAAGGGGAGCTGAGAGATCTGGCCTCTCCCTGGCTGATGAAGGATATGGAGAAAGCAGCCGCTATTATAATAGAAGCAATTCAGCAGAAACAAAGGGTGCGGATTGTGGGAGATTATGATATTGACGGGGTTTGTGCCACAGCGGTGCTGTATAAGGGGTTTCTCAGGGCAGGGCTGAATGCGGATACCTATATCCCCCACAGAGTCACCGACGGTTACGGGCTGAATGCCCATGTTGTGGAGCAGGCTGGAAAGGATGGAATTGATCTTCTGGTCACCTGTGATAACGGTATTGCCGCCAGAGAGGAGATACGGCTTGCCAAAGAGCTGGGAATGACTGTGATTATCACCGACCATCACAATATTCCCTATGAGACAAAAGGGGATAAGCGGATACCTGTGATTCCCCCGGCAGATGCTGTGGTGAATCCCAAGCAGGAGGACTGCGGCTATCCTTTTGAAGAACTGTGCGGGGCGGCGGTGGCCTATAAACTGGTGACGGCTCTCTATGAAAGGTGTGGGATTCCAGGAGAAGAACTGGAGGAATTGATGGTTTTGGCGGCCATAGCAACTGTGGGGGATGTGATGGACCTGCAGGGGGAAAACCGGATTCTGGTGAAGGAAGGGCTGAAGCGTCTGCCAGATACGCGCAATCCAGGCCTGCAGGCTCTGATGAGGGCAAATAAACTGGACAGACCGGTGTCGGCTTATCATATCGGGTTTGTTCTGGGGCCCTGCATCAATGCCAGCGGCAGGCTGGATACAGCGGCACGTTCCCTGAATCTTCTTTTGGAGAAGGATGAGCCGAAGGCGGCGGTCCTGGCCGGCGACCTGGTACATATGAATGAAAGCCGCAAGTCCATGACAGCCCTCCAGGTGGAGGAGGCGGCGAATCAGATTGAAAACAGTTCCCTGAAAAATGATCCGGTTCTGGTGGTGTATCTTCCCCAGTGTCATGAGAGCCTGGCGGGAATCGTGGCTGGGCGTATCCGGGAGCGGTATCACAGACCCGTGTTTATTCTGACAAAAGGGGAACAGGGAGTCAAGGGATCCGGGCGCTCCATCGAAGAGTATTCCATGTATGATGAGCTCACAGCCTGCAGGGAGCTGCTGGTGAAATATGGAGGACATCCCATGGCGGCGGGGCTGTCTATGAACCCGGAGCATATGGAAACCCTGCGGATACAGCTGAATGAGCAGTGCTGCTTAAAACCAGAGGAGATGATCCCCAAATTTGTGATTGATGTGCCCATGCCCATTGGATATGTGACAGAACCGCTGGTGGAACAGATGGAACTGCTGGAGCCGTTTGGAAAAGGAAATCCCAGACCTTTGTTCGCGCAGAAAAATATTCAGGTGTCTCGATTTTCGGTTTTTGGAAAAAATAAAAATGTGGCGAAAATGCTTCTAACAGACGAGACGGGATGCCGTCAGGAGGGGATTTATTTTGGAGATATGGAGAAAATAACAGAGACTTTATCTAAAAAGGCAGCAGTATCTATTTTATATTATCCTAGAATCAATGAGTATCAGGGGCGCAGAAGCCTTCAGATTGTCATACAAAGTGTTCAGTAATTGCAGTTATGATTGATTATCCGAAAAAAAAATGGTATACTTATGCATAAAAAAGCGTAGGTGATAAGGTGGCGGAGCGGGAGATTATTGAAAAATTAAAGAGAGTGGATGCCAGAGCAAAGGCCATGGATGATTTTACAAGCCCAAATGACCTGTACAGGGAGCTGATATCCAGTGTGAGGAAATACCATCCTTCCGCTGACATTTCCCTGATTCAGAAAGCATACGATTCTGCGTACCGGGCCCACGAGGGGCAGAAGCGCAAATCCGGGGAGCCTTATATTATTCATCCCCTGTGTGTGGCGATTATACTGGCAGATTTGGAACTGGACAAAGAGACTATTGTGGCAGGGCTTCTACACGATGCGGTGGAGGATACCTGGATGACTGTGGAGGAAGTCACCAAGGAGTTCAGCCAGGAGGTGGCGCTTCTGGTGGACGGGGTGACCAAGCTGGGGCAGCTGTCCTATTCGGCAGATAAGCTGGAACTGCAGGCGGAGAATCTGCGGAAAATGTTCCTGGCCATGGCGAAGGATATCAGGGTCATATTGATTAAGCTGGCGGACCGTCTCCACAATATGCGGACGCTGAAATACATGACACCAAAAAAACAGCTGGAGAAGGCCAGGGAAACCATGGACATCTATGCGCCCATTGCCATGCGTCTGGGGATATCCAAAATTAAGGTGGAGCTGGACGATTTGTCTTTGAGATATTCTAACCCCGAGGTCTATTACGATTTGGTGGAGAAAATATCTCTTAGGAAAAGCGCCCGGGAAGAATTTATTAACAATATTGTGGGAGAAGTAAAGGAAAAAATGGCCGTGTCCAACATCGATGCCCAGGTGGATGGCCGGGTGAAGCATTTTTTCAGCATTTACAAGAAAATGGTCAATCAGGATAAGACCCTGGACCAGATCTATGACCTGTTTGCCGTGCGCATACTGGTGGAGTCAGTGAAAGACTGCTATGCGGCGCTGGGGGCCATCCATGAGATGTACAAACCTATCCCCGGACGGTTCAAAGATTATATTGCCATGCCTAAGCCCAATATGTATCAATCCCTTCATACCACGCTGATCGGCCCCAGCGGCCAGCCTTTTGAGATTCAGATCCGTACGTATGAGATGCATAAAACAGCAGAATTCGGGATTGCGGCACACTGGAAGTATAAAGAGTCTTCCGACGGCAAAAAGCCTCTGGGCAAAAGCGAAGAGGAGAAGCTGAGCTGGCTGCGGCACATTCTGGAATGGCAGCGGGATATGTCAGATAACCGGGAATTTATGACTCTGTTAAAGAGTGACCTGGATTTATTCGCGGATAATGTATATTGTTTTACCCCGGCGGGAGATGTGAAGACACTGCCTGCCGGGTCCACCCCCATTGACTTTGCCTACAGCATCCACAGTGCTGTGGGGAATACCATGGTGGGGGCCAGGGTGAACGGGCGTCTGGTTTCCATTGAGTATGTGATTAAAAACGGGGACAGGATAGAGATTATCACTTCCCAGAACTCCCAGGGGCCCAGCAGGGACTGGCTGAAACTGGTCAGGAGTACCCAGGCGAAGAAAAAGATTAATGACTGGTTTAAGCAGGAATTAAAGGAAGATAACATTTTAAAAGGCAGGGAAATGCTGTCACAGTACGCAAAGAGCAAAGGGATACCTCTGGGCACATACACCAAGTCCAAATATCAGGAACCGGTGATGAAAAAATATGGGTTCCGTGACTGGGATTCTGTGCTGGCCGCCATCGGGCATGGCGGTCTGAAAGAAGGCCAGGTGCTTAATAAACTGGTGGAAACTTACGAGAAAGACCATCAGATGAATCTTCTGGATGAGGATGTGCTGGAGGCGGTATCCGATAACCACAATAAGATTCAGGTGGTAAAGGCCAAGGGAGGCATTGTGGTAAAGGGCGCCCACGATGTGAGCGTGCGCTTTTCTAAATGCTGCGGTCCCATACCAGGTGACGAGATTGTCGGCTTTATCACCAGAGGCAGGGGAATTTCCATCCACAGGACGGACTGCGTCAATGTGCTGAGCATGGGGGAAGAAGACAGGGCCCGTCTGGTGGAAGCTGAGTGGGAAATGCCGGAGGAAAAGGCGCAGGAGAAGTATCTGGCGGAAATCAATATTTATGCCGATAACCGGACCGGCCTGCTGGCGGATATTTCCAGGATCTTTACGGAACGGAAAATTGATTTGAGGGGAATCAACAGCAGAACCAGCAAGCAGGAAGTGGCAACGATTTCTCTGGACTTTGAAATTGGCAGTAAGGAAGAATTAAGGTCTCTGATAGAGAAACTGCGGCAGGTGGAAAATGTAATCGACGTGAAACGGACCACGGGATAAAGGAGTGAAGGCGATATGAAAGACATGAAGGCGGGCCAGTGCTGTGTAGGTATGGTGAGGACCAATTGCTACGGGCTCATGAATGAGCAGACGAAGGAGATGATCTTCGTAGACCCAGGGGACAGTCCGGAAACAATAGTGTCAATGGCGGAGAAAATGGGCGGAACACCGGTGGCGATTCTGCTGACACACGGTCATTTTGACCATATTATGGCTGTGGAGGCATTGAAGGAAAAATATCAGATTCCAGTGTATGCCGGACAGGAGGAAGCGGATATTTTGGAACAGACGGCGTTCAATCTGACCGATACCCTCCGCCGTCCGCTCTCCATCTATCCGGAGGTGCTGTTAAAAGACGAGGAGACATTTACCGCGGCAGGTTTTTCCATTCAGGCATTCCATACCCCTGGTCATACCAAAGGAAGTATGTGCTATTATTTTCCGGAAGAAGGGGTTCTGGCCAGCGGTGACACCCTGTTCTGTGAATCTGTGGGGCGTTCGGATCTTCCCACGGGAAGCTCACGGCAGCTGGTGGAAAGTGTGAAGCGCCTTCTGGAAATTCTGCCGGAGGATACCCAGGTGCTTCCAGGCCACGAGTCCGCTACCACAATCGGTCATGAAAAGAGGTACAATCCTTTTGTGTGAGATTTTGGTATGGCTGAACAGGCAGGAATTTGAATACGATGTGTATTCGCTGGTGAGAGCCTTTTACCCGGGCAGCCAGGTGAATGTCCGGTGTATGGAGGAATTTCCAGAGGAAACCCAGCCGCTTCGGGGGGAGCAGATATTTCTGAAAGCCTGGTGCGGCAGCGGAGAAATCTATGTGGAATACAAAAGAGCCGGGGAAGCTGCTTCTGGGGAGGCGGTCCCTGATCTCCAGGAGAAAAGCCGTTTTGAGGAAAAGAATTGTTTAAAACAGGTGTTGTATCAGGTACTGAAGCGTGCCACGGGACGTGTCCTGGAATGGGGAACCTTGACAGGTATCCGCCCGGTAAAGCTGGCTGAGGGGCTGCTGGAGGCAGGCAGGAGTCCCCAGGAGGCCAGAAGGGACATGCAGGAGAAGTATTATCTCAGCGATACCAAAAGCAGGCTGTGCGTGGAGATTGCCTGCCGGGAAGAAGACGTTCTGAAAAGTCTGGATTACCACCAGGGTTACAGCATCTATGTGGGTATCCCTTTCTGCCCCAGTATCTGTATGTACTGTTCCTTCAGCTCCTATCCCCTGGACAGATGGAAAAATCGGGTGGACGAATATGTGGATATTCTCTGCAGGGAGATGAAGGCTGTAAGCGGGTTTATGGCAGGGAAGGAGCTTCACACCCTTTATATAGGCGGAGGTACTCCCACCACACTGTCTCCGGTACAGATGGAGAAGGTACTCAGCTGTCTGGAAGAGACTTTTTCGTTGGCGCATCTGCGGGAATTTACGGTAGAAGCAGGCCGTCCTGACAGCATTACCAGGGAGAAGCTGCAGGTTTTGAAGGAGCATCCGGTCACCAGGATTTCCGTAAATCCTCAGACTATGAATCAGGATACCCTGGACTTTATCGGCAGGCGGCATACGACAGAAGATACCAGGCAGGCATTTGGACTGGCACGGGAGATGGGATTTGACAATATCAATATGGATTTAATCGCCGGACTGCCGAAAGAGGGCATCCGGGAGGTGGAAAACACGCTGGAGCAGATTCGGGATCTGGGACCGGACAGCCTGACCATGCATTCGCTGGCTGTGAAGCGTGCGGCACGTCTTCGTCTGTTTTCAGAGGAACACAGAGAACTCACATTCGAGAACAGCAGTAAAATTATGGATATGGCTGACAGCTGCGCCAGGGATATGGGCATGGTTCCCTATTATTTGTACCGCCAGAAAAATATGGCTGGGAATCTGGAAAATGTGGGATATGCAAAGCCCAAGCAGGCAGGTGTGTATAATGTTTTGATGATGGAGGAGAAACAGTCTATCATAGCCCTGGGAGCCGGGAGCACCTCCAAACGTGTATACCCCGACGGGCGTGTGGAGCGGTGCGAGAATGTGAAGGATGTGGCACTATATATACAAAAAATAGATGAGATGATTGACAGAAAGCGGAGAATAGGTCTTGGTTAGAGGATGGTCATTCGTATGGGAATTCTTACGAAAATGTAAGAAAAAAAGGGAGGCAAAATGCTTCCCTTTTTTTATATACGGGTATAAAATAAAAAGCGTATTGACAAATAAAAGTGTATGTATTATTGTATTAATTAAGCAGTACAGATAAAGGCAGCCGGGGAGGATTATATGGGAAAACTAATTGAGATTCAGGATATGTGTAAGATTTATAATCCGGGAGAGAATGAAGTCTGGGCTTTGAACCACGTGAATCTGGAGGTGGAGGAAGGGGAATTTGTGGCAATCATCGGCCATTCCGGTTCTGGAAAGTCTACCCTCATGAATATGCTGGGATGTCTGGATGTGCCCACCAGGGGGCGGTATCTGCTCCACGGGCAGGACGTATCTTACATGACAGACAACGAGCTTTCCACCATTCGGAATGTGGAAATCGGGTTTATTTTCCAGGGGTTTAATCTGATCGGGAATCTGAATGCGCTGGCCAATGTGGAACTGCCCCTGATTTACCGGGGTGTGGACCGATGGGAGCGGCGGGAACTGGCAGAGCAGGCCCTGCGGATGGTGGGACTGGAAAAGAGAATGACCCATAAGCCCTCGGAGATGTCCGGCGGCCAGCAGCAGAGGGTGGCCATCGCCAGGGCCATTGCAGCCTGTCCGCCTGTGATTCTGGCGGATGAGCCCACTGGTAATCTGGACTCTACATCTACAAAAGAAATCATGGATATTCTCAAGAATTTATACCGGGAGGGGCGCACCGTGATTTTGATCACCCACGATGATGAGATCGCGGCCAGTGCCCGCAGGATCATCCGTATTATGGATGGAAAGATCGAAGAAGACTTTATAAATCCAAATTACAAGGAGGAACATAGCTATGTCAGCGAACAGAATGCCTAAACGGCCAAAAGGAAGGAAAACACCTGAGCAAAGGAGACGTCAGGGAAAGATAACCACAGCGGTTATCGGTGTTCTGGCAATTCTGGCGATGGCAGCTATGGTGATGGTTCCGAAGATGACACAGACGGACACCACCCCTATGGTGGACACAAGGGAGGCAGAAAAAAGCGATGTGACCGCTTATCTGGAAGTGAGCGGTACGGTGAAAAGTCTGAGGACCAAGACCTACTATTCGCCAGTAAATGCCACAATTAAGGAATTCTCTGCCAAAAACGGACAGATTGTCAATGTGGGGAGCATGCTGGTGAGCTTTGAGACAGATACACTGGAGGCAGATAATAAGAAAGCGGAGCTGACACATCTGGCCATGGTGAATACCAATCTGGACACTGTGGGCAAGGCAGATAAAGCAATGGCAGAGGCACAGACAGCAAAGGGGAATTCCCAGATCATCCAGGGAGATATTGACAATTATAAAAATTATATCAACGGGCTGAAGCAGTCCATCAATGACAGGACTCTCCAGCTGGCACGCCAGGCTTCTGAATCCGCGGTTTCTATGTCCAAAGAACAGGCAAAAGAGCTGAAAACGCTGAATAAAATGCTGGAGGCGGCCACACAGATAGAGAAACTGGAGACTGAGAATGAGAGTTATCAGGCCGAAATCGACAAGCTGGCCATTGAACAGTCACAGGCTGAATTTGAGGAAGACAGCAATACGGCAAAAACCATAGAAGCCCAGCTGAAAAAACGACAGAAGGCCGTAGACGCCAATGAAATAGAGCTGGAACAGCTGGAAAATCAGATGGGCGCCTATTCCGGGATGGAAGCTGCGGATATCCAGGCAATGATTCAGGAAATGTCCACAGCAGGAGAGCTGGAAGCTGTGGAGAAGGACAGCGCTTCCACAGACGCCCAGCTGGCCCAGTGGCAGATGGATCTGGAAAATGCCCAGTCCGTTCTGGCGGATCTTCAGTCAGACCTGGCGGAGGAAAAAGCAAAAGTGGACGCAGGCGATACCATGGAAATCAGCAATGCCAATAAGAAGGCCATGGAGAATAATAATAATCTTGCAGAGCTGGATGCCATGTCCCAGGAAGAGCTGCTGGAAAAAGGGCGTCAGGGGATTAAGGCGGAATTCAACGGCATTGTTACCAGTGCGGCGCTGTCAGACGGTATGCTGGCCACCCAGGGGCTGGAGCTGGTGAGTATAGCCAGCAACGATGATGTTGCCGTGGAGGCCACTGTCTCCAAATACGATTATCATAAGCTGAAAGAGGGACAGAAAGCGGAAATCACCATAGCAAATAATACATATCAGGGAACCGTTGGAGATATCAACCGGGTGGCCCAGCAGAATGAAAAGGGCGCGCCCATTGTCACCTGTGAAGTGGTCATAGACAATCCGGACGACAATATTTTCCTGGGTGTGGAGGCGAAAGCATCTATTCTCATCGGATCTGAGAAAAATGTACTGACTGTTCCCGCAGATGCGGTGAATACCGGGAAAGATAACACGTTCTGCTATGTGCTGGAGGACGGGGTGATTGCCCGCAGGGAAATTACCACAGGAATCAGTTCTGATACTTTGACAGAGATCAAATCAGGTCTGAAAGAGGGGGATCTGGTGATACCGCAGCTTCAGGAAGGTCTTACAGAGGGAAGTCCTGCCAAAAGCGCTCCGGCTGCAGATGAATTAGGAGGGACTCCATGAGCCAGTTAGTTGAATACCTGAAAATGGCGCTGTCCAATATCCGTTCCAACAAAGGCCGCTCCTTTCTTACCATGCTGGGCATTATCATTGGTATCTCCTCCGTAATCACAATTATGGGCGTGGGAAACGGGTTTGAGGACGAGATGAACGAGCAGCTGTCGGACTTTGCCGGAGGCCAGATCTATATCTATATGAGCGATGAGGGCACTGAGAATATGGAGTATCTCAATGCAGACGATATGGAAGCCGTGGAAGCACTGGAGGGAGTCTCCGGAACCAGTCCGGATTACATGGATACAGGCACAGCGCTGACGCCCAAGGGGACTTTCGATGTCTCCATGCGGGGAGGAGGATCTGCTCAGCTGGAAGTGTCAGGTGTTGAAATCGTATCCGGCCGCTATTACAACGATAGCGATATTGCCACAGGAAATCATGTGTGTGTGATCCGGAAAAAAGATGCACTGAAAGCATTCGGCACAGAGGATATTCTGGGAATGAACCTGCAGGTGACTCAGAATAACATGACCCTTGACCTGACCATTATTGGAATTTCGGCTTCCAAAAACGAAGACAGTATGGTTTCCTTTGATTATGCGGGGGATTCCATCTCTCTGGAGCTTCCCTATACGGCTTTTGAGGCGTTTGGATGGGAGACTACAGACAGTATCTATGGGTTTTACACCACCACAAACGGCACTGTAGATTCCGGCGTAGTGGCCCAGAATGCCATACAGCTTTTGAACAGACGCCACTACAGCCAGGGCGAAGATTATTATCAGATGCAGGACTATAACGACCAGGTGAGCCAGGTAAATGATATGCTGGGGATGATTACCGGATTTATCTCCTTTGTGGCGGGGATTTCTCTGCTGGTGGGCGGCATCGGCGTCATGAATATTATGCTGGTGTCTGTGACAGAGCGCACCCGGGAAATCGGAATCCGCAAGGCTCTGGGTGCGAAGACTTCGTCTATCACCATGCAGTTTTTGGCAGAATCCGCCATTATTTCCTGTATTGGCGGGATTATCGGGATTGTCATCGGCATTGGCCTGGCCCATGCAATCTGTTCCGTGCCCACACTAGACTTCCCGCCGGGAATTCACGTGTCTACTGTTTTGATGGCCACGCTGTTTTCTTCCGGAATCGGTATTTTCTTCGGACTGTATCCAGCGCGGAAGGCGGCAAAATTAAGTCCTATTGAGGCATTGCGAAGGGATTAAGAGGGGGCGCAAACTCTGGTTTGTGGAAGTGTGTAGGTTGGAGCTTGATTTTTTGAAAGGGATGTCAGCGATTGTGGGATTGTTGATGTCCTTTTTGTGTGTCTGGATATGTGCGGGGCACTGTGGCGTTGTATCTGAGTATCTGCGGGGTGGTGTGCTGGATGGAACAGCAGGGCATATTTGGGGAATGATCTGCAAAATATTCTTGACATATGGGCGGGGTTCTCTTATAATAACTGTATTAATACTAATGATACAGTTGATACGGTCAATACAATCGACACAGTGTGTGAGTGCCCTGGGGAATCAGCGGGATACACGGGCGCGGGGATTTCCGGGGCACATGATTCAAAAAGGGAGGAATGCGTATGATCATTCTGGACTATCAGGACCGAAGGCCCATTTATGAGCAGATTGTAGAGAAATTCCAGACATTGATTTTAAACGGAGCGCTTCCGCCGGAGAGCAAGCTCCCGTCGGTGCGGAAATTGGCTCTGGATTTGTCTATCAATCCCAATACCATTCAGCGGGCTTACGCTCAGCTGGAACAGCAGGGCCTTGTATATCCGGTGAAGGGAAGAGGGAGCTTTGTCTCTCCGAATCTGGAAACTGCGGCCAGGAAGCAGGAGATGTATTACCAGGAACTGCGGGAATGTGTCCGTAAAGGGAAGACCTGCGGGGTCACTGAGGAAGAACTTCTGGAACATGTGAGAGATTATTATAGGGAGGAAGCCATATGATACAGACGTTAGGTGTCAGCAAAAGGTTTGAAGATGTGCAGGCAGTGAACAGCCTGTCTATGGAAATCCATCAGGGGGAAGTCTTTGGTCTGGTGGGCACCAACGGGGCGGGTAAGAGCACATTGCTGCGGATGCTGTGCGGAATTCTCAGGCAGGATGAGGGCAGTATTACTGTGGACGGACAGCCGGTTTATGAAGACGAGGCTGTGAAACAGGAGATCTTTTACATCTCAGATGACAGTTACTATTTTACCGGCAGCACCCCTGTGGATATGGAGCGGTATTACAAACAGTTTTACCACAAACTGGACAGTGTCCGCTTTTATAAACTGCTTCTTCAATTCGGCCTGGATAAAAAGCGGAAAATCCGTACTTTTTCAAAGGGAATGAAAAAGCAGCTGAGTGCCATTTTAGGCATTTGTGCAAATACAAAATATTTGCTGTGCGATGAGACCTTTGACGGCCTGGACCCGGTGATGCGCCAGGCAGTGAAAGGCATCTTCGCCACAGAGGTGATGGAACGGGAGTTTACCCCGGTGATCGCATCCCACAATCTGCGGGAACTGGAAGATATCTGCGAAAATGTAGGACTGCTTCATAAAGGGGGGATTCTCCTGTCAGAGAATCTGGAAAATATGAAACTGCATCTTCATAAAGTACAGTGCGTGATACCAGAGGAAGAGCAGGAAAAACAGATTCTGCGGGAATTGGATGTAATCCGCAGTGACCATCAGGGGTCGCTTTTGATGGTGACAGCCAGGGGAACCAGATCGGAGATCATGAAGTGCATTCAGGAGAAAAATCCCCTGTTCTGCGAAATACTTCCCCTGACATTGGAAGAAATATTTATCAGCGAGACGGAGGTGGCTGGCTATGAAGTCAAGAATCTTATCTTTTAGTGTATTGCTTGAAACAATGAAAAAGCAGATATGGGTTCCGGCTCTTATTATTCTTGGATTTTTCCTGTGTCTGCCTGTGGCAGGCATAATGTCCATGGGATGGCTTCAGGCAGACGGAAGAGAGCATGCGGAGATGATTCGTATTTATACAGAGTTTCTCGCGGGAAGCAATCTGCCGTTTTACGCAATGATGACTGTGGGAAGTGCTGTGCTGGCTGGAGTCAGCGGCTTTTCCTGGCTGCATTCCCGGGTAAAGACAGACTTTTATCACAGCCTGCCCATCCGCAGGGAAAAGCTGTTTGTCAGCCAGGTGATTCTGGATACCGCATATTTCGCGGTTCCGTATCTGCTGAATCTGTTTCTGGCCTATGTGGTGGGCCTGGGGTATGGGGTTCTGCAAGGGTATGCGGTGCGGGTATCACTGGAAAGTTTTGTCTTCCAGCTGCTGTTTTATCTGGTGATTTATTTTGTGGTGGTTCTTGCCATGCTGCTGTCCGGAAAAGTTTTGGCGGGAGTCATGGGAGCCGTGGTTTTGCTGTTTTACTGTCCGCTGCTTGACGCAGTGCTGCGGGGAACGGCGTCAACGTTTTTTTCCACTTATGCCAATGAGGGACTTCCGTTTAGCAGATTTTTGCAGGGGGGTTCTCCAATTATAAAATATTATCAGATGTATACAGCCGGAAAATATCCGGTTCTGTCCGGAAAATCCCTGTTGCTGTGTGTGCTGGGTGTTGCTGCACTGGCTCTCTTATGCTTTTATCTTTACAAGAAGCGTCCCTCTGAGTCAGCAGGCCGGACTATGGCATTTTACAGAATCGGCAAGGTGACACAGTATTTAATTGAACTGCTGGTGGTTCTGGGCTTTGGCATTATGTTCTGCAATATAGCGGCACAGGCCCAGGGAGCATGGCTGATATTTGGCGTAGTGTTCGGCGGAGTGCTCTCCCATGGGATTATGGAAGTGATCCAGGAGGGGGATATCCGCAGGGTCATGGCCCATAAAGGACTGCTCACTGCGGTTGTTGCCTCCTCACTGGTGATTTTCGGAATTTGTCATTGGGATGTATTCCAATATGATGAGTTTCTGCCAAAGCAGGAAGAAGTGAAAGCTGTGAGCATCCGGGCAGACGATGGTTTTGGTTATTCGGGAGAAGATACAAGAGTAAATGATCAAATACAGATGGCCATGGAACAGATGGCCCAAGACCCGCAGGTCTATGAGACTCTGAAGCAGGTTGTAAAAAACCATGTGGGCTGGAGTACCAATGGGGACGGAAAATGGGTGGAAAGATTAGCGGCGGTTCGCAATAGCCAGGAGAGTGTGAATACCCGGTATGTACGGGTAAGATATGTTCTGGCCGGCGGCCGGATTGTGCATAGGAAATATCTGGTGGACTATGATAAAGTCCGGCAGCAGTTGATGGCGCTATACGACAGCCAGGATTACAAAAAGACTATTTTTCCGCTGACGGTTATGACAGAAGAGGAACTGTTGAATAAAATCGAGTCAGTGGAGATCGAATCTATTGATAACGCTTTTGGACTGCCGGGAAATCAGGAGATGAAGGCAGAATTTTGGAAGACTTACCGGGCAGAGCTTCTGCAGTTGTCCAGCGAAACATTAAAGAGAGAACGGCCAGTGGGTAAAATTTGGCTGGAGGCCGACTGGGGATACCAGTCTGAAGACGGGCAGACCATGACAAACCATGAATATATGGTGCTGTCCCATCAGGAGTATTATATTTATCCGTCCTTTGTCAGAACACTGGATTTTCTGGAAAGCAAGGGCATTGAGCTTCCAAAATCTATCCCTTCGGAATCTGTGGAACGCATCACAGTTTATGAGGATGGGCAGAAGCGGGTGATCAAAGACCGAAGCCAGATTGAGGAAATCCTCCCAGAACTGGTGGCCCTTGAGATTGACGACGGGATTATGAGCCAGGTGGATGACGTGACGGTGGATGTGAAGCTTAAAAAAGATGGTCATGAGGAATATATCACCTGTATTTGGAGGGGTGATGTTTGAAAACTGTATTCTAGGGGATGGTTTTCAAGAGTCACGAGTTTGGGTAAAATAGACAAAACAGAGATCAAAACCGTTTTGGTTTGATAGTTTTCAGAGATGTTAGAGCAGGTGAGGGAGAGGCAGGTGTGGAGATGGATTCGGCAAAAGAGGGCAGGCGTTATAAAATATTAATCGTGGAGGATGACCCGGTTATAGGGGAGGCGGTGAGCCGGCATGTGGGGGCCTGGGGATATGAGCCGCAGGTTCAGCAGGATTTTCAAAATGTTATGGCTGGCTTTTTTGAGTGGGGGCCTCAGCTGGTTTTGATGGATATTTCTCTGCCTTTTTATGATGGATTTTACTGGTGCGGAAAAATCAGGGAGGTATCAAAGGTCCCGGTGATTTTCCTGTCCTCCGCCTCTGACCGGATGAATATTGTGATGGCTGTGAATATGGGAGCCGATGACTTCATCGCCAAGCCTTTCGACCTGCAGGTACTGACTGCAAAGATTCATGCGGTCATGCGCAGGGCTTATGATTTTGGCAGCATGGGCCAGTGTTTAGAGCACAGGGGCGCTGTGCTGAATACAGGAGATACCTCCCTTTCTTATCAGGGCAGGCGGGTGGAATTGACGAAGAACGATTACAGAATTCTGCAGACACTTATGGAGAACAAAGGCCGGGTGGTCAGCCGTGATACGCTGATGACCCGCCTCTGGGAGACGGACTGCTTCATTGATGAAAACACGCTGACAGTGAATGTGGCTCGTCTGCGGAGAAAACTTTTGGCCCTGGGGCTGACAGATTTTATACATACCAGAAAAGGGATGGGATATATCATTGTATGAGAAGGAATTAACCAATCATATGGGGCTGTCCTATGTGAAAGACAAAAGGAAGCCGCTGTTTTTCTCGGGACTGTGCAGTCTGATTATGGCGGCGGTTTATGGGCTGTACGGGGTTTCCTGGGAACCATTTCTCTATGGCTGGGTGCTCTGTCTGGCGGCAGGAGCGGCGGTGATGGCTGTTGATTTTAGCGGATATCGAAGGCGGCATGAGAATATGCTTCGGATGCGCAGGGAGGCGGCGGGGAGAATCTATGAATTTCCCAGGCCGCGCAGTCTGGAGGAAAGGGATTATATAGAATTGCTGGAAAGAGTATGGGAGGAACGGGAAGACTTTCAGATGGCTATCAGACAGGAGAGAAAGGAGACGATTGATTATTTCACACTGTGGATGCATCAGGTGAAAACACCTATTGCGGCCATGCGTCTCATGCTCCAGGAACAGGATACCGGCAGAAGCCAAAAACTTCAGGCAGAACTTTTTAAGACAGAACAGTATGTGGAAATGGCCCTCACTTATCTGAAACTGGGAGACAGCGGGACTGATTATGTTTTTCAGAAGCTTTCTGTGGAGGATGTGGTGAGACAGGCGGTGAGAAATTACGCATCCCTGTTTGTTTTGAAAAAAATAAAGCTGGAACTGGGGAAGCTGGACTGTGAAGTGGTTTCTGATGAAAAATGGCTGGTGTTTGTCATAGGACAGCTGCTGTCCAATGCGTTGAAATATACCAGGGAGGGCAGTATTTCCATTTATATGCGGGCAGAAAAGACACTGGTGGTCCAGGATACCGGCATTGGAATTGCCACCCAGGACCTGCCCCGCATCTGGGAAAAAGGGTTTACCGGATATAATGGCCGCAGAAATGTACACGCTACAGGTATTGGACTGTATCTGTGCAGGAGAATCCTGAAAGGACTGTCCCATAACATTTCCATAGAGTCTCAGCCGGGTGCGGGGACTAAGGTGATAATTGACTTAAATTCCGGTTGACAAATGAATGGATGGAGGGTATAATTTTTTGAGTATAGGATGAGAGCGTGTTTGAGACACACTCAAGGAGAGAATTATGCACATTCAATTAATTGATGTTCTATCGCAGGATGGACAAGTTCTGCACCGGGAGATTCCGCTGGAGTTGGATACAGTGGAGGCAGGGGCAGAACGTTTTGTATTGTCTGAGAAAAGTCCGGTTACTGTAGATATCACTCATATGAGCGGCCGGGTGCTTCATATAGAAGCGCGCTGCCAGGTATCCGCTATGATTCCGTGCGGGAGATGTCTGGAGGAAGTGGGGAGAACATTTTCGGTGTCCATTTCCAGAGAAGTGGATATGAAGAAAATGGAAACAGAACAGGGGTTGGATGAGTATAGTTTGATCACGGGAACAGAGCTGGATGTGGATCGGATGATCCACAACGAGTTGTTGGTTCAATGGCCCCTGCGGGTTTTGTGCAGAGAAGACTGTAAAGGAATGTGCAGCCGGTGCGGGACGAATTTGAACTATCACAACTGTGATTGTGAGAAACAGAGTCTGGATCCGCGTATGGCAGCTATTAGTGATATATTTAGTAAATTTAAGGAGGAATAAACCCATGTCAATCTGTCCAAAGAATAAATCATCCAAGTCCAGAAGGGATAAGAGAAGAGCAAACTGGAAAATGTCAGTGCCGAATCTGGTAAAATGCAGCAAATGCGGTGCGCTGTCCATGCCGCACAGAGTGTGCAAGGCTTGTGGAAGCTACAATAAAAGAGAGATTATCTCTGCTGATTGATTAATGCTTAGGGCATGAGTGGGAAGTCCGTTTTTTGCAGGATTTTTCCACTCTATTTTTTTATCGTATAAGAAACTCCGTTCCCTATACGATAAAAACCCTCCGGGGGATCGCACTGCGCGCTAAGGAAGACGGCTGCTGGCGCAGCCGCGCTCCGGCGCGGGGAATCCGGCAGAGCCGGATTCTTTCTTGTAGTATCAAAAGCGGGTGAAAAATATTGAAACTTATTATAGATAAATTTTTGGAAAATCATAAATTATCCGGCGCAGAGTACCTGACACTGCTTGAGAGCTGGGAGAATCAGGAGATTTCCAGTCGTCTGGCACAGGAGGCGGTGAGAATCAGAGACTACTATTATGGAAGGAAAATTTTCACCAGAGGTCTCATCGAGTTTACCAATTATTGCAAAAATAATTGTTATTACTGCGGAATTAGAAATGGTAACCGAAATGCAGGCAGATACCGCCTCACAGAAGAAGAAATTTTAAAATGCTGCCATATGGGTTATGAGATGGGTCACCGTACATTTGTGCTGCAGGGAGGGGAGGACCCCTGGTTCACAGATGAGAAAGCAGCGGAAATTATCCGCAGAATAAAGGGAGAATTTCCAGACTGTGCGGTGACCTTGTCTATAGGAGAGAAATCCTTTGAGAGTTATCGCCTGTTCCGGGAAGCAGGCGCAGACAGGTATCTGCTCCGCCACGAGACGGCAGATGAAACACTGTACCGTTCTTTACATCCTGCGGGGATGAGCCTGAAAAGGCGTAAGCAGTGCCTTTACGATTTAAAAGAACTGGGCTATCAAGTGGGGGCGGGCTTTATGGTGGGCGCGCCTGGCCAGACTCTGGCTCATCTGGCAAAAGACCTTGTTTTTCTCCAGGAGCTGCAGCCCCAGATGGCAGGCATCGGTCCGTTTATCCCTCATCACGATACAAAATATGGAGACGAAAAGGCAGGAAGTATAGAGCTGACACTGTTTCTCCTTTCCGTGATACGCATTATGCTCCCGACTGTACTGCTTCCGGCCACAACGGCACTGGGAACTCTAGACCCCACAGGGCGGGAGAAAGGGTTTATGGCAGGTGCCAATGTGGTGATGCCGAACCTGTCTCCCATGGAAAAACGCAGGCAGTATGAACTCTATGATAATAAGATCGGGACCAGAGAGGAAGATGGGGAAAGCATGGAGAGTCTGGCCAGGAGAGCGCAATGCGCCGGCTGCCGGCTGGTCAGTGAGCGGGGAGACGCGGTGAAACTGTAAGTTTTTAACTCTTTTAGAACTGGAAAAACTGGTAATTTGAGAAAACATATTGGAAAAAGTAACAGAGTTATGGTATAGTATATAAAATAGGCAGTTTTTCTGTATTGATAGTAAAATGGAGGAAACAGGAGTGAAAGAAAGTTATAGTTCTAAAATGGATGAGAGAGTGAAGCGGAAGCGGATTGGCTGGAAAGTCGGTAATCTTGTGATACTTATGCTGATGGCTTCTATGTTTTTGGTAGTGGCTGTCTGTGTTTTCATGTTCTACTCTCTTATTATGAAATCCCTGGAGCAGCGGTGTGTGGATGGCACCAACATGCTGGCCTATGAGATTGGCCGTATGTCCGATGATGAGGATGAGATGGAAGTGCTGGATAAGCTGAAAAGCCACATGGAGATGGAGTTTTCGGTTTTTGAGGGGGACACCCGTACTTATACCACCATATATCAAGACGGCCAGCGTGCCGTGGGCACCAGTCTGTCTGATGAGATGTCTGATATTATACTCAGACAGGAACAGTCATACGTGGGCACAGCTGACATTTTAGGGGTGAAACACATTTGTTCCTATGTGCCTATCCGTGATGAAGACGGAAAAGTGAATGGTTTGATTTCAGCCGCTGTTTCATCGGCATCAACAGTCCGCAGCGCGGCTTATGTGATTGGTCTGTCTTTTGTGGCGGCACTGATTGCTGTCATTGTGTGTATCCTGATTCTGTCCCGGTATCTGAAAAAGAGAGTGTCAGTTCCACTGGGTGAGATCACAGAGGCAGCCCAGCGTCTGCAGCGGGGTGAGCTTGGGCTGGCCAAAGGTGAGGAGCTCAAGGTGGCTGTCCATTCGGATGATGAGATCGGTGAGCTGGGCCGGGCCTTTGAGGATACCGTGATGAGGCTGCGGACTTATATCGGCGAGATCTCGGAAATTCTGGGAGCTATTGCCGATGGTGATTTGACCAGCAATGCAAGAGAGGAATATGTGGGCGACTTTGAAGCCATCAAAGGGGCTCTGGATGGCATTGAAGGAAAGCTGAACGGGGCTTTGGGACAGATAGAAAACAGCGCCGACCAGGTAGCTGCCGGAGCTGACCAGGTGTCCAGCGGCGCCCAGGCTCTGTCACAGGGTGCCACTCAACAGGCCAGCACAGTAGAGGAATTGGCGGCCACAATTGCTGAAATTTCTGAGAATGCGAAAAAGACAGCTGCCGCGGCTGAGGAAGCCGGACATTTTGTGGAGCAGGCCGGCGGCCATCTCAATACCAGCATCGAGCATGTGAAGGAGCTGAATGTGGCCACGGAGCGGATCACTACTTCTTCAGAGAAGATCGGAAAAATTATTGACACCATCGAAAACATCGCTTTCCAGACGAATATTCTGGCGCTGAATGCTGCAGTAGAGGCTGCCAGGGCCGGAAATGCCGGTAAAGGGTTTGCTGTTGTGGCCGATGAAGTCAGAAACCTGGCAAATAAATCCGACGAGGCGGCGAAGGCAACTAAGGAGCTTATCGATGATTCCATTAACGCTGTCAACGAAGGCGGTGAGGCGGTGGAAAGGGTTACAGAGTCTCTGGGGCGTACCAGTGAAGCTGCTGGCAATGTGACTGCAATGATGACAGATGTGGTGGAAGCTGTGAGCAGCCAGATGGATGCCATTATTCAGGTGAGCAGCGGAGTCGACCAGATTTCCTCTGTGGTCCAGACAAACTCTGCCACCAGCCAGGAAAGCGCAGCTGCCAGCGAACAGCTGTCCTCACAGGCCAGCCTGCTCAAGCAGCTTCTGGGTTCTTTCCGTCTGAGATAGGGGCAGTTCTAGAGCGTGTTTAAATATCTACGAAATGGTGTACTAACTGTTGTTTTTTAGTTTCAGCTGATTTGGTTTTTGGGAGACGAAAAAGTCTCCCTCTTTTTTATTTCTCTGGTAAAAGAATTATCCGTTTCCGTGCAGTTGGTCTGTAGTCTATATCATGGTGAAACACCGGGCCAGAGCAGCCTGTCATCCAAAATAGACTTGACTAATAAATATTACATATATAAGATTTAAGAGAAACGGATTTTAAAATTATTATGAGCAATTTTTTTAAAAATAATAGCATTAGCAGCTATGCTTATTGACCATATTGGTCAGTTTATTTCCAATATGCTGTTTGGGCGCATTGGATTGGACGTTTATCAGCACCAATATTTTTTGTTTGTACGTGGTCTTAGGAGGCGGCGATCCTTTTGAACAGGTTTATGGAAAACACTGGGTGCTTGGGCAATGAGTGACGGCTGTGGCCGGCCAGAAGATTTATTAGCGCTGAAAGGAAGGCGGAATTTGACATGCTGGCACAGAAGAATCCATATATTGAAAGCGCTTAGGAGCATCTGCAGGTTATCAGCCGGGATAAAGAAAAACAGCTGGCATATAAAACTCGGGAAAAAACAATCCGGGATTATAACCAACTGATTAAAGAAGCAGAGATACGGGGGAAGATAACAATGAGATAGACGACTTACGGTTAGAAAACTATAGTCTGCGTCTAAGACTTCGAAAAGCTCATTTTTTTGCTTCGCTATAGCGGCGAGACATCCAACAAGTGTACAACCACATACTATCATATCACATTGACACAGAATCGTATCTGGAGCAGGCAAAATGAAAAAAAGAACAGATGTTTGCTGAGGATGGACACGGGAACCAGGGTATGTTATACTGAAAATTAAATTCTGCTGTTTATTCCATATAATTTTACAGGATGCTGAACAGGCAGAAAACAGCATACAGGTGACCCGGATTCGTCGTGGGGCCAATCTGGGGCAGAACAGAGGACGTGCCGCGACGAATGCCAGCCTTATAGGCGACTTTTTTGATTATGAGATTCGGAGGTGATTTTTGTGCAGGGTGCACAAAGTATCTTTAAATTACACAGTAATTACCAGCCCACAGGCGACCAGCCCCAGGCCATCGATGCCTTGGTAAAAGGGTTCCGGGAAGGCAATCAATTCCAGACTTTACTGGGGGTTACCGGCTCCGGGAAGACGTTTACCATGGCCAATGTGATCCAGCAGCTGCAAAAACCCACATTGGTACTTGCGCACAATAAAACCCTGGCGGCCCAGCTGTACGGGGAGTTCAAGGAGTTTTTCCCTGAGAACGCGGTGGAGTATTTTGTATCCTATTATGATTATTACCAGCCGGAAGCATATGTGCCGTCCAGCGATACCTATATTGCAAAAGACTCTGCTGTCAATGATGAGATTGATAAACTGCGTCTCTCAGCCACGGCGGCTCTGAGTGAGCGGCGGGATGTAATCATTATATCCAGTGTCTCCTGCATTTATGGAATCGGAAGCCCCAATGATTATCAGAATATGATGATTTCCCTGCGTCCGGGGATGGAGAAAGAGCGGGATGACGTGGTCCGCCAGCTGATTGATATTCAGTATTCCCGAAATGAGATGGATTTTCACAGGGGGACATTTCGTGTGAGAGGAGATGTGCTGGAGATTTTCCCGGCAGATTATTCCGAGTCGGCGGTGAGAGTGGAGTTTTTTGGGGATGAGATCGAGAGAATCACAGAGGTAGATACACTGACGGGTGAATGCAAAAGAGACCTGAATCATATTGCTGTTTTCCCGGCATCTCATTATGTGGTTCCCATGGAGCAGATTCTGCGGGCGGCAGAAGATATTGAAGCAGAAATGAAAATTCAGGTGGAATATTTTAAAGGGGAGGACAAGTTAATCGAGGCCCAGAGGATTGCAGAGAGGACAAATTTTGATGTGGAAATGATGAAAGAGACGGGCTTTTGTTCCGGTATTGAGAATTATTCCCGTCATTTATCTGGTCTGGCGCCAGGGCAGGCTCCGTATACGCTGATGGATTATTTCTCCGATGACTTTCTTCTTATCATTGATGAATCTCATAAAACAGTGCCTCAGGTGCGGGGCATGTATGCGGGCGACCAGTCCAGAAAGCAGACATTGGTGGATTACGGCTTTCGTCTGCCGTCGGCCAAGGATAATCGTCCTCTGAATTTTGAAGAATTTGAGAGTAAAATTGACCAGGCTTTGTTTGTGTCAGCCACACCGGGGGATTATGAGGCGGAACATGAGTTGATGCGTGCAGAACAGATTATCCGTCCTACAGGCCTCCTGGACCCGAAAGTAGAAGTACGTCCTGTGGAAGGGCAGATTGACGATTTAATCGGAGAGGTCAATAAAGAGACAGAAAAGGGGAATAAGGTGTTAATCACCACTCTCACCAAAAGGATGGCTGAGGATTTAACCGATTATATGAAAGACGTGGGAATCCGCGTAAAATATCTCCATTCCGATATTGATACCCTGGAACGTACAGAGATTATCCGTGATATGAGGCTGAATGTATTTGATGTGCTGGTTGGGATCAATCTGCTGAGAGAAGGGCTGGACATACCGGAGATCACTCTGGTTGCCATTCTGGATGCAGATAAAGAAGGATTCCTGCGTTCTGAGACATCCCTGATTCAGACAATCGGACGAGCGGCGCGGAATGCAGAAGGACATGTAATTATGTATGCAGATATTATCACAGATTCCATGCGCATGGCCATAGAGGAGACAAAGCGCAGGAGAGCTCTACAGGAAGCCTACAATAAAGAGCATGGCATTACACCGAAAACCATTCAAAAGGCTGTACGAGATCTGATCAGTGTATCAAAATCTGTGGCAGAGACAGAAGACGCACTGATGAAAGATCCCGAATCTATGAGTGAGAAAGAATTGAAAAAATTGATTGCTAAAGTGGAAAAACAGATGAAAACAGCAGCAGCGGAGCTGAATTTTGAGGCGGCTGCTGAGTTGAGGGATAAGATGGTAGAATTAAAGAAGAATTTGGAAGAATTAGATGGCTAAAGTGATATACTGAAGTCTGACAGAAGAAAGTTCCCTGATACACCGATTCGCAGTGTTTGAGTATCTGCGAAATGGTGTGTCAGGGAACTCTCGTCCCAGCTTATTCTGCTGGAATCTAGGAAGCTTAACAGGTGAAACACTGTAAAAGCTGTCAAGATAGTTCCGGTTAAATGAGCTGCTGGGGTACGTACTGTCTTTTTCTTTTTGGTGCCATAGGGCATAATTCCCATACGTATACTGTGCATTTCATACGCGTAGTAGATGTACTTTCCATCTCGCACCGCTTCACCTGGAGCATTCACTTGTTTTACCGCCGCTTCTACAGCTTCCGCCGGTAGGACTGATATACCTGATGTAAATACGCATAAAGCGGCAATACATGCAATTAGTTTATTGTTAAAATTTTCATAGATTTACCTCCTAAGTTTTGAATGCTGCTTGATTTATACTCTATAATATACAGTTGATTTGGCGGTTTTACGATGTAAAAGGGACTGCGTTTATTGTTTTGAAAGGGGGCTTTTTGGATATTTGATTTTGAGATTTTCGCTCTTAAAAA
>Ga0137308_100183_pt2 | contig 56357 bp, 55 predicted proteins | sample Inofrocosms_June_FD_97181 | JGI IMG/M metagenome (GOLD analysis project Ga0137308, IMG submission 97181) | Mouse cecal microbial communities from Vienna, Austria - N-Acetylneuraminic and N-Acetylglucosamine D2O microcosms_June | ecosystem: Host-associated > Mammals > Digestive system > Large... | reverse complement strand
CATGTCTCCGCTAAAGGCATCTGCCACTCATAATCAACATCTACACCGCCCCATTGTTTAATAGGATAAATTTTCTGCCCCATCCACCGCTGGGGTAAAATGCCATAGCTTAAGTCATCCAGACATCTTGGTCTTACCACAGATAAGCATACATCAGCAAAATAGGTATCTCCCTGTTCATCCCTGTCACAGCTAATCTTCATATCTTCCGGATAACATTCAAATGGAATAAATGGATGCAGCAATCCGTCGTCACCGATCTTTCTGGCTCGAACAGTTGAGTACATATTATACATGGAGACTGTGACAGCAGAATCATAATTAGGGTGCTCCCGCAATACCCGAATCCCTTCGGCAATCTGTTTCGGCAATACACAAGGGGCATTGCAGTGAAGCAATACCATAAATTCAATTTCTTTTCCCAGTTCATTTTGGATATATTGGTATCCATGGACAAAAGCATCCTCGCCATGAGCTTCTTTGCTGCACAAATAATCCGGACGTTTGATAATACCTGCACCATGCTTTTCCCCTATCTTCATAATATCCGGTGAATCTGTTGATACGTACACTTCATCCACTTCCTCTGCATGCATTGCCGCCAGCAAAGGATATTCCATAAAAGCACGCCCCATTACAGGATATGTATTTTTCCCCGGGAATCCTACGCTTCCCTGCCTTCCAATTAATAATGCTGCTACCATAATTTTTCTCCCTAAATTTTATTTTTTCGCAATATCTCAATGTTGTAGTAAATACAAATCATTCATCCTATTTGTCTTTTATCGGCAATTCCTTTATTAATTCGTCAAATGATTTCCTCTCAAATATATCCAGATTCCCACCCCGTGTTGCATTATAAATTTTTATATTATTTGATTCACAATAATTCTTAGCAGAAATATAACATCTTCTGGTTAAATCTTTCGCAAGTACACCTTCTCCCTTAGTCCTTATATCATCTTGTTCCATAATATAAAAATGTGTATTTTCTCCATCTTCTCCATATGAAAAATCCACACCCAATAAATATATTTCCTTAAAGCCCATATATACTGCAATCTGTAGCATATTATACATGACTGTAGCCCCTCCTCCATAGGTGCATTTACTCATATCACTTGAAAATGACGGGTATCCGGGCAAATAATCTTCTATTATTTTTCTAAAAAGGATGATATGTTCATTTCTAAAAGGTGACATACCAAAAACATCTTGTACAAAACAAGGCATATCAAATTGCTCCATTTTTTCCCGATTCTCGTCCATAATATATGGATCTATCGCAACATAGTAATCCGGTCTCCATTCTGTCTGCTCATACAAGAGGTTAATTCTATTACAGCCGAAAGTAACTATGTTCCTATTCTTAATCATTTCAAGATCTGATATCCGCAAGCTAGGACCATTTCCAATTAACAGACATTTTTGATTCTGATGAATCCCCTTATACTTCCGGACTGCCCGATACTTATTTTGAAAAAATCTCTCCATTGCTTCTTCAAAATATATAATTTTCGATTTTATGCCATTAACCCTTACATCTTCCCTTTCCATACTGATAATGACTGTGGTTTCATCATTAGAAACTGCTTCTTCGGGTTTCACTAATCTGATACTTGGAGCTTCCTTACCAATCACTTCATATATTCTTTGCCTAATTACCTCATCCCCTCTAAAACATATCTCTTTGTACCCAAGCAAATCCCACTCCTTTATCATCTGCTCAACCGTCATAAACCCCGACATCATCGGCTTTGATATGCAATATTTTGTGATTCCTATCTGTTTTAATAATTTGGTAATCTCTTTTGCCTTAACATAAGCCGTCACAATCACCCATTCGCCGTTCCAGCAACGTCTTAATTCTTCAACATCTATTATGGGAACATTATGTATTTTTTGTCCAATTTTAGTTATATCTGAATCGACTATAGCTTTTATATTTTCGCTTCCCCAAAAGGCAAGTGTACTGTAACAATTCGCTCCACCGCCGAAAAAAAAGTACTTTCCTTTTTTTATCATTTTCTCTCCTTTAGCATATCTTCTTTAACTCTACTATTGGATTCTCTGACATTTATATTAATTCATCCAAAACGATGCTCTTTTTCCCTAATTTTTCTTTACATACTCTGGATTCGCTGTATGCACTATATCAAGCCATTTCCCCATTTCATAGTCCAAAGCTTCAGGTTCATATGGTCTAAGACCAGCCCATGGTGCAAAAGAAAATTCTGCCACATATAATTTTCTGGAGTTTTCAAAAAAATCCACCCTTACAAAAGGGAATCCCTTTGAAAGTTTACGGCTAGTCTCAAGCATCTCGCCAAGATGAGGCGGCCTTTCCAAATCTGCTCTGCTCAAAAAATCCTTATATTTTGCATCCATATATTTCCAATCTATGTCATAAAAACTTACAGGATAGCCTTCCATATTGATACCATTATCGAAATGAGCTGTTTTAACATATATGAACTTCGGCTCACCATGAAAGCAAAAAACATCATAATCATCCGGACTGTCTTCAGCTTCCTTGAGATATTCTTCCACGTATACTTTAGGTTGTACATCATAATAATAGTTTGCAAATGAATTTGTATGTAATTTCAACCTATCAAACCAGTTCTCTTTTATGTCTTTTTCCACTTTATCAAAATCTATCTTACTCTTATCAGGAACAAGAAGAATATTATTCCCATCACTGGAGCAGTTTGATTTAACTACGCATTGTTCTGGAATATCCCTTAGTTTTACATCCTCTTCCGTTTCCCATATTTCATATATCTTAGCTGTGTGGCCCTCTCCCAACTTTGCCCTAACGAACTCTTTAAACAAAACTTTATCAACACACTGGCTCATTGTCGGGTCATGATAATACAATTTGATCCATTGTATCATTTCTGAAAAACTCTCTGGATTGTTAAAATCAAGATTTTTTCCCATCCTTTTCTCAAATACTTCTTTCAAAAATTCTTCGCGCTTTTCAAGTGTCCATCCTGAAACGTCTTCCATTATCCTGCCCATTATTTTTAATCTTGCATCCTCTCTAATATTTCATTCGCCCAAGGGTCAAGTAAATCTGCCTCTGTTGTGATATCATTCGGCATCACACAATCTTTACAGTAAGGATGAACAAAACGCCTTCCCTCAAGCAGAAGTTTAAGAAACGCCTTATGCGTCTCCCCATTCCATATGTAATAAAGCGGATCCTTCCATATATTTCCATACTTAACATCCTGTGTGGCATCACAGCACGCTGCGGTCACATCCCCGTTGGCCCGAAGTCGCATTCTGTAAAATGCCCTATGGCACACTTTGTTTATCTTCTCCTGATGTACATGCATCCTGCCATCCAGCACATCTTTATTGATATTTTCATCTATCTGGTTATAATCCATCCCCGCATATATCGGCAGAATATGTTCTATATAAATTGAATCCGCTATACATCCAAATATATCTCTGAATCGTTCCTCTCCATCCGGTATAGCTTTTAACGCAATATCCGCCACCTTCATGCGTACTTTCATACTTCCTCTTTGTTCGTACAAATATTTGAGATTAGACAGGAACTGTTCAAAATCGATATTCACTCCGCCAAATTTTTTATATGCCGATGCATCAATTCCCTGCAGTGAGATTCTGATAGTTTGTACTCCACCGTTTGTCATCATCTGATCGATCTTGTCTTTCGTTAAAAGAACTCCGTTTGTCGTAAATTCAACAGCATCTGCAACAGCTGTCTTATTCACTTTGCCCACTATTTCCGGAAACTTAGGATGGCATAGTGACTCTCCAAAACCAAAGAGATTTACTTTCTTTATTTTCTGTGGAAATTCTGCCAAGTCATGCAATATTTTATCTATCAGCTCGTCCGTCATATTTCCTTCATACTGACCATGATCTATAGAATGAGCACAGTACACACATTTCAAATTACAAAAGGACGATATTTCTATAGCGACATTATATGGTGTATCAAGTGGCACTACATCTTTCAAATACACTCTGTCTGTTTCCCTCCATTGGCGAAATTCTGCCATTTTCCCCTCCTCCTTTCAGTACCTTTTACCTATTCTATAACATCTGCTCTTCTGCCATCTTTAATCCAGCTTCTATTGCATCCAGCATGCTGTCTGCATTCGCCCGTCCCTCACCAGCTTTGCCAAAAGCCGTTCCATGATCCACAGAAGCACGCACGATTGGCAGACCTATTGTACAATTGATGCCTCTGACAGATTTAAATTTCCTCTTCTCTTCATCCCATTGAAAAGCATTAAGCTTCAATGGGATATGTCCCTGATCATGATACATGGCAACCACTATATCGTACATACCTGCTTTACATTTTACAAATACCGTGTCTGGTGGTTCCGGTCCTGCCACATGAATGCCCAACTTTTTCGCCTCCTGAACAGCCGGGATTATTTCACTGGCTTCCTCGGTTCCAAACAAACCATCCTCTGAACAATGCGGATTTAAACCTGCAACGCCAATCCGTGGGTTGGTGATTCCCAACATCCTACACCCTTTATCTGCAAGTTTTATAACCGTCAGTACCCTTTCTTTGCGAATCAGCCTACATGCCTCAATCAGTGCACAATGCGTTGTCACATGAATAACCCTTAAGTTATCGCTTGCTAAAAGCATCGCATAATCTTTCGTACCTGTATACTCCGCAAATATTTCTGTATGTCCGCTGTAATGATGCCCTGCCATATTGATGGACTCTTTACTAATAGGTGCCGTAATAACCGCAGCCACATTCTTCTCCATGGCAAGCCGGATTGCATAAACCACATACTGGAAAGATGCTTCTCCACAGATTACGGAATTTTCCTTGTAATTCCAATTGTCTGGCTTCAAATAATTTAAATTAATAAATTCCACAACACCATGCTTACCTTCTGCATCTACAGGTGTATTGATTTCCAATAATGTCAAATCCAGCTTTGAAAAACGTATAGCATCCTGCAACGCCTCGTAATCACCGATCACAACGGGAATACATTTTTCATATATTTCCCTTTTGGCCAATGCTTTGACTACTACTTCTGGACCTATTCCTGCCGGATCCCCCATTGTTATTGCAATTCTTTTCCGTTCCAAGTTCTCCCTCCTAAATACATCAGCTTCCCAATATCCGTTGTTTTATATCTGTTGTTGATATTCCTTGTGTATAAGGCACATATACAACATCAACGTTAATTTCAGCTAATATCTTTTCAAAGTTATTCCACCGTTCCGTTCCTTTCCAGTCATCCCCAATGAAAATCACATCAAAGCGATACAACTTCCATAAGCTTAATTTGTCACGAAACCGATTGATTTCTACCCTATCAACACCCTTAATAGATTCGATAATCCGTTTTCTATCATTCTCATTGATAATCGGCTTATGGTTCTTATATCCTTCCACCACGTCATCCCCATGTACCCCGATAATCAGATATTCACAATACTTTCTTGCGGTCTGAATCATATTCAGATGTCCGACATGGAATAAATCATATACTCCATCTGTATATCCTATTTTATATTTCTTCTCAACTTCCAATTCGTGTCACTCCTCAGGCAATTTTAATTTAGAAACCGGATGTATCTTACGCTTCTCTACTGGCGGCAATTCCATATATTTTCCATATTTTACTAGAAGATAACTGTCATAATCCTGTGCGCCGGGTAGCATCATATCCTCAAACTGATATTTTGATAAATGTGTATACCATTTTCGCTCATATCCATATACTCCTTTAGGCGTAGGAAAAGTAAGTATTCGAACCAAACGTGTTTTCTCTCTTTGACCAGCATCAATAAACCGCTGATAACTTCTTATAATACGCTTCATTGGTATTTGTCTCATTATCTTATAAACAATCCTCTTACACAGATTTTCTTCCGTCCTGCTTCCTACCTCCGACCAGAACAACTTGCGGTATAAGAAACATTTTAAAAAATGAACTCTTTGGGACATCCATCTGTCTGGAACATTGTCAAATGGCATCAAGTCTATGGATATCCCCTGCTCATAAGGCATAAATTCCTGATTCAACCTTACAAATTCCGTTCCTTTCCTGCGAAGCTTTCCATATCCCCAACGATATCCTTCCGTATCTCTTAAATCCTGTATATAATATTTTTCATGGTTCAGTTCTGTTTTACATGCTTCCCGAAATTTCTCATATTCTGTCCTGAGAAATCCAATATCCGCATCATCATCCCAAGGTATGTATCCTTTATGACGAATGGCTCCCAACATAGTACCTCCGACCATGTTAAAATGAATGCCACATTTCTGGCATATTCTTTTCACTTCCAGAATCAACTCCTGCTGAACTACCTGAATTTGCTTTAATTCATCTTCCGATATATGATACTGATGTTCTTTTTGCCGTCTTCTCATATTCTATTTCCCCAATTTCCAAACCTTCATATTATTAACAAAAATCCCGATACAGGCAACATGTTTTTCATACTTAATATCAAAATTCTATTCTCTATGTTTAATAAAATTTATTTCCAAAAAGCATCTTCTCTCGCTTTCTGCTTACTATATCTATGATACTTTTTTCGGCTAATATAAACATGAACTTATCAAAGTACAGTATTGCATCCATATCAAATATCAAACAACATACAGCTTTCCAGAAACGGCCATGCTTTAGTCAATTATCCAAATACACTTCTGGCTCATTCAGGATAATATCCGTAATCCCTTGTACTTCAAGATGCACAAGGTCAAGCTTTGTTCCTGTAGGCTTCTCTGGATACAAATGCCCTGTCATCCATGTCCTCACAGTATAACCCTCCAGTTCCTGCGCCGTCAGGTCAATCCCTTTCCAGAATGGATGAAGCGACACAGCCCCACATCCCCCTTGCAGCTTATACATACAGTCAGAAACTTTGCCGTCCAGGATCCCCAACTCTGCTCCAGGATCAAGACACTTTAATTTTTCTAAAGATTTCGCATAGAAAGAGGAATACACAACCGATTTCTGTAATCCTCTTCGCTGCACCAAATCTATAATCTTTTCCTCCATACCTTGATATGTATAGATGCTGTTTTTTAATTCTATATTCAGCTTTAATCCTGCTTTCACCTGTGGTTCCAGCAAATCAAAAACCTCTGTCATCGTAGGAATCAATTGTACCGGGTTGTCATCTGCATAAATATGCAGTTTTTTCAGCTGAGACAGTGTATAGTCTCTTACAAATCCTATCCCTTCAGTAGTCCTGTCCACCCTCTCGTCATGAATGACGACCATTTCCCCATCCTTCGTCAATTGAATGTCCAACTCTATTCCTGTCAAATTCTTCAGCAATGCCGCTTGTGCAAATGCCAAAAGCGTATTTTCCGGATATCTTTGGCTACATCCTCTGTGTGCCCATATTTTCATTGTCCTCATTCCTTTTCCATAACAAGTATCATGATATAAATAACCTAGCACTGACTTATTTACATATGGCGGTATTCAAATCTACTTGATGCCAGATCATCTACACTACTCAATTACAAGCCTCCCGTCCCTCCACCTTCAAAAATTCCTCCATTATACCAGCCAACGCCGCCGACTCCCCCCGTGTCAGCTTAAATCCATTATCGCCGCCCCCGCTTAGCATGGTGAGAAAATCGCTGATCTCATAACGCAGCCCGTCCCCAAGGAACCCCTCGGAATATTTATCCACCCGTCCGGGATCTTCATAATGCACCTCAAAGTAAGTCGTCTTCCACCATGGCGCCTCTGCCACAATATACCCTTTCGTCCCGGCAACCAGAAGCCTGCCTTCTGATTTTACTCCAAGCCCGCAGGTGGCTGTGGCTACGCCTGTAGGATAACGCAGGGAAGCCTTCGTAAACAGGTCAATCCCGTTCTCTCCCCGGATGGTGTCAAACTGAAGACTTTCATAATCCTTTCCCAAAAGCTTCAATATCGGCAGTATGCAATAGCTTCCTAACTCTGTGAAGCTGCCGCCGTATACCTGGTCTGTCAGTTCCCTTGTTTTCGAATCCTCCAGCTTTGTAAAGCACGCCTCCACATTGCGTATACTTCCGATGATCCCGCTGCAGGCAATTCCCAGAAACTTTGTGAATCCCGGGCAGTATGCAGTCTTGATCCCTTCAAGCAGTACCAGGCCCCGCTCTTTTGCATACCCAAACATCTCCTCTGCCTGTGCCTTTTGCAGTACCATAGGCTTTTCACAGATGACATGCTTTCCATGCTCAAGCGCCGCCTTGATATAGCCGTAATGTGTCTCATGGGGCGAGGCGATATAGACCACATCCACCGCCCGGAAGAAATTTTCCATATCCAGATATGCGTCTATCTTCCATTTGTCCGCAAATTTTGCCGCACTCTCCGTATGCGGGTTATACACCCCCTGCACACTGACGCCGCTGACAAGCTTTGCCTCCATGATAAATCTGCCGGCAATCCTGCCCGATCCTATGATCCCAATTCTCTGGATCTGCTGTTTCTGTTCTCTAAGCATAGTACTGGAAATATTCTTCGTCCGTTCCAGATAGACGACTTCACAATAATCTTTCAGATAATCAAAACATCCTGTCCAGTCGGATCCGACTGTAAAAATATCTATATCGTATTTTTTGATATCATTAAACTTCTGTCCCTGCGTCTCTTCCACGATGATCTCATCGGCAAAACCCGTTTTCTTCACGTTTTCAATACGCGTCATCAGGGAATCCACTACACACAGCTTCCCCCTTGCCTTGTCATATGTCTCTGTTGTTACTCCCACAATCAGATAATCCCCAAGCGCCTTCGCTCTCTGGAGCAGCCGGTAATGCCCTTCATGGAAAAGGTCGAATGTGCCGTATGTGATTACTTTGGTGATCTTTTTTTCCATCGAACTCCTTCTTCCCGTTAAAATTTATTCCAGGGCATAAAACGATCCTTTTCATGCCAGATTCCCGATTTTTTCTCTCACAAACCGATATACATTTTCCCCGCATACACCTTCCGTGTCTGCATTGATCTTTGAAAACGCTTTTATCTGCCTGTCCCGGTCAAACTGATTACCGGTCACCCTGCCATCCAGAAAGTCCCCCAGGGAATTAAACGCGCCTTCGTTCAGACAGTACTGCATCCATTCCGATTCCTCCATGAACCCAGGCTCATGTGCCTTAAGCTCATCAAGATCAAACTCTATGGGAATCTCTCTGTATTCCTTCGTGGTAATGTTGACTTCATATAGCTTTCGCTCCGGCGCATACCAGATCCGGTAATCCGCCTTCCCGCATTCGGAATATCCCACAACGAATCCGCCCATGCCGCCTGCCGCAAAGTATCCGTTCCTGCCGCGGTTTTGGAAAGGCAGCGGCGTCTCCCATTCCTCCATCTTCCCTGTTTCTCTGTCAAGCGAGACATACATATTGCCCCAGGACGGCGAGATTACAATGTTTTCCTTTCCGTTTTCTTCATAAAATACCATCGCCCCAAAGGGTCTCTCTTCACACTCCAGGTTGTGAGGCCACTGAACAGATCTGAACCCTTCCGGCAAATCATCGTATTCTCTGATTTCTCCCGTTTTGGGATTCCAACAGGTAAGGACCGTCCCATTCAGGGGCAGTAACCACAAGTTATCCCCCTCCGGCACAATCCCCTGGGCTCCCAGACCACACTTGGAACCGCTGGTAAGCCCCCTTCCCTCCAGAGTATCCATATCGAGAAAAAGAAAATGATCATCTTCCGGTGACGCAAATACCAGTTCATTTCCATAAGGGCACACGCCGCCCACGCGCCGTTCCCCTTCCACATTCCTCACATTGAACTGGTTTATGCCATCCACATAGCTGATCTTTTCCGTTATGGTATCGATCCGGACCAGCCATGGATACTGGTTTGGAAGCAGAAAGATATATTTCTCATTGTACAAGTAACTCCAGAAAGCTCCTGCCTGCGTCGTCTTATACGGCAGATTGATCTTCCTGATCTTCTTGTCCTGAATGATCAGGAAATCCTGGGCATTGCTCGGGAGTACATAGATCTTATCTCTGATCTCCACTGCCTTTATGTAATAACCGCCGGAAGAATAACCGGTCCCCAGATCCATATAAAATTTATAATGATAATCATTATTTTCAGAAAACCATAACTGGTTGTTCTTCGTGATCTGATACCTGTCGTCTCCCCATATATCAAACGCAGGGTTTACTGCTTCACCCCGCCAGTCTTCCTCCCCCGGCGGCGTATTGATATAATTATTCAGAATAAAAAGGGGCTTCCCGGCAACACCAAAAAGCGAAGTAACACTTGTTCCCGCATCTCCGATATAAGCATCCGAATGCGCGATCGCCGTCTCTATATCCGGCGTATCATCGTATATCCCTGCACCTTCATTGATAAATTCATTTCTTAAGGCATCATATACCGGCTTATACATGGGTCTCATAGAATGGAAAGTGGACTCCAGAAGCGGATGCGGCCGCCACAATAGACAAGCATCCTCCCTTCCCCGGAAGCACTGGAACACGTATTCCATCTTTTTAAGGAAAGCCTCTGTATTCCCCAGCATCCCCTGGATACTCGTATTATAGAAATACACTTTCTTCCCCGTCATCTTTCCTTCCCATTCCTCAGGCGGCTTAGGCGGATTGCCGCACGTACGGATCACCCGGTCAAACTTGGGAGACCCTAACGGTATCAGCTTCTCCCTGGGCACTGACTGGTCAAAAAAATTACAGTATTTTGGAGCCTGGATAATGATATAATCTGCGTTATAATAAGCCGGACACTGTGCCTGTCCTTCCGACATTCCTCCTGCTGTAGCGTAGTAAGGAATATAGACCAGACATTCCGTATGCTTCTTCAACTGCCCCGAATAGAACCTGGGGTCTATGCTTGTGACATAATTGGCATTGTCATAAGGCGTATGTATGAATACGGCATCCGGCTTTCTGTCTGCAAATGAATACCTGTCATAGTGCACTGCCTGCACATAAGAAGGCAGATCGTTCCCCTCATAGTGGTATGTACCAAGCGACCCGTCCGGATTCCTGTCATAGTAAGGAATCGGAACCACATAGGCGTCACATGCCGGGTCTGCATCTGCAGCCTGCCATACACTTTCCAAGGAATCCCACATGGAAGCCTTATAGGGAAGGAACACCATCTCAAAACGTACTTTTATGTCATTTCTGACACTGTTCTCGACCCGGATCAGCATCCTGTGCAGCCTTTTATGCACATTGCCTGCCTTCCCTTCCTGTCCCCGTTCAAGCTCCCCATAGATCTGGTAGACCAGTTCGCAATAATTCTCCAGCAAAAGGATTGCGGGACAATCCTCCCCTTCCGTCTTCTCTATCAGTTCCCCTGTACGGACGGCGCCTTCCTGGCATTGAGCCAACAGATCCATGGCTGCCGCGGTATTGTGGGTTTCTATACATCTTTTTATTTCCTTATGCGCCTGTTCCAACAGCGTTGTAAATTCTTCTATTTGTCTTTTCTGCGCTTTTCTCATTTTCCCTGTTCCTTTTACGGCTCTGCCGCTTTTTTGCCATACGGCAGATATTTCTATATTTCACATACTCCCCCGCGATCCATTTATCGCTCCCCTTCACAGGAAAACTTACGCCCTCTTTCCCATATGTTTTTCAGACATATCTTTGTCTCAGGCGCTTTGGATCTAAGGTTCATGATTATTCCTGTCTTAGTAATCTGATTTTAAATAAGGCACATTGGTCATCCGCTTACATACAATGCCGTTTCGGCACAACATACTTTTCATGCGGATGATGCGGATCGATATCATCTCTCCGCTTCGCTCCCTGCTACGTCATGCAGCTGCCGCCTTAAGGCTGATGCCCCGTATGCGCCAGAGCATATCCTCTGGTCCGCCGCTTCTTCATGTTCACAAGGTCCTGGCATACCCAATACCCGGATCTCACGCTCTTTGCATATTCCTTTGAATATGCCAAAAGCAATCCGGCTTCTAATGCCGTTCGTCTTTTTTATATCATGAACACCTTCCTAGTCCTTGCGGTAAAATCCCGGCTCATCACCGACATTTATCTAAAACGGCTGTTCTTATGATCTTTAAGAATATGTTCCCCCTCGGTTCAGCGCCCCGTCTCCCTGCCCGCGTTTCTTCACATTACGGGCGGTATTGGTCTTCTCCTCACTCTGATATCCACATTGGGGGCATATGAATTCTCCCTTTTCTTTCTTCCCAATTGCTCCGCAGCTGCTGCATTCATTACTGATGTCCTTCCCAAGCACTTCCACAACCTCCACGGTCTGCTCCTTACACTTCTGCAGCATCCGTTTTCGGATATAGCCTCTCTGCCACTGCGCCATGGAATGATTAATCTTCTTATTCACCCCGCCTGCCTGCGGTTTTGGCAGCTTTACAATATAGATAGTCTTCGGCTTCTCTTCTCTTAAGAAACGATTCAATTCCTGATTGATATAACTATGCAGCTGCTCTTCCATACGTTTCTTCTTCGCTCTATACTTCTTCCTGCCGGGATTCTCACTCCTGTTGCAGTTATAAATCCTTGTCTGTTCACGGATCCAGTCTGCGTATTCAATCTGATATCTGCCTAGTTCGCCGCCGTACCGATGCCCTTTATCTGTCGTCAGCATCGTATAAACCCCTGTAGAAACCCCTACCTGATTCCGATAATCAGCATGATCACGGACTGTTACATTTACCGGCGCTTTGATCCTGATACTGTGTTCCTTCGGATACAGCTTGATATAGAGCTGGCTCTTATACCGGTTATTATCCGTCAGCAACACAAAAACCCGCTTCCGCTTCTCTTTTATCGAAATGTAGATTCCATGATCCGCATAACGATATGCCCGCTCCGCTATGGCAAAGCCATCTGCCCTGTCCGTATGAAGCTTCACATGATGCTTCCTCACCTGCCTGCACAGATATTTATTCAACTTTTCTGTATCAACTTTTGCCGCCACTTTACCGTACTGCTTCTGCACTGTATCGGGGAGTTCAACCGGCTTCTGATTCAGCACCTCTTCAAACGCATTGCTGACCTTAAGCAAAAAACGCAGATAATGCTTATCCGCTTCTGTAAAGCCCTCGTTCTGATTGATCAGCTTCGAGACCTTCGTCTTCGTTCTGGTCCACTGGCTCTTAATATCGCCCAACGCATCAAAAATCGCCAGATAGAAATATACTGACGGCATTCCCAATATTTCCCGGTAACCGCTGTCCGTCATCTCATTCTGCACTGTGTAACCCGGATAAATCTTTGACAAACTGGCGATTCCTCCGTAACGGGAATATACATAATTCTTCACTTTCCTGTAGTCCCCTGCAATCTCCAGAAGCTTCTGCATATCAGCCTCTTTGATCGGTTCCTTATTATACTGATGAATGGTCTTGCATACTCTCTCCATTGGCACTCTTTCAAGGTACTATCCTATTCTTCTTTTATTACTCTTTTCATCTCAAAATCTTCCATACACAATTTCCACAATTCCCGTAAATACAAGATTTTTCTGGATTCGAAAACCCTTACGAAATACTGTACTTTTTTGTAATGGTTTTTCTGGAAAATTTTTTAGACAAATACCACAAAAAATGGGGATTAAGTTTATTGACTTTTTGTCGATAATATATTAGAATAGACAAAGCTTTTCATCAAAAAAACCATTACAAAAAAGTACATTTTTTCGTAATGGTTTTTCATTGTTATATTCTGATTTATTGCAAATTACTTATTTATTTTCAGACAAAATATTATTTATTCCCGCTTTTCATCATCACAGATGTCCCTTTATATATCCAAACCCAGTATTTCTGCCCTTTATCTTATCATAAAACATCTGCCCACGCCGCGGGTAGCGCTTATCTCCATGGTTCAAAATATTTCTCCAGCACGGACTTATACAGCGGTGTCAGTCTGGGAAACGCATCCTCTGACCACGGCTTCACCGCCACAAGGACTTCATTCTTCTCATAATCCTTCCCTGTCCTCGAAAATCATCCTCACCGAAAACATCTATTCAATATTTCCACCGCTTCCCTGATCTGTTCCTCCGTAAGATTCGCATAACCAAGTAAAATGGTCGCTTCCGCTTTCTCTCTCTTCCCGATCCAGTAATCTGACATCCCATACACCCGGATATCCTCCGCCCCGGCTCTGCGGATCAGTTCTTCCTCCGTCATCCCATTACGGAATGTCAGCAGGAGATGGACTCCCGCGTGCTCTCCGGAAATAGTCAGGATATCCGCCATACTCTTAAGCCCTTCGATCAACACATCGTGTCGGCTCTTATAAAGCGCCCTCGTCTTGTTAAGATGCCGTTCATAGTACCCCTCTTCAATGAATCTCTGCACGATCATCTGGTCCACCTTCGAGACGGTAGAATGCATGAAATCAGCCTTCCTCTCGTATTCTGCCAGAAGCGGCCCCGGCAGCACCATATAGCTTAAGCGAATCGCCGGTGCAATGGACCTGGAAAATGTACCCAGATAGATCACCTTCTCATGGACGTCGTACCCTTTAAGGGCAGGAATCGGCTTCCCCTTATAACGGTACTCACTGTCATAATCATCCTCCACGATATACCGCCCTTCTTCCTTCGCCGCCCACCGAAGCAATTCTATTCTCCGGTTGATGGGCATCACGATCCCGGTAGGATACTGGTGGGACGGAGTCACATATGCAACGTCCGCCCCTGAATCTTCCAATTCCGATACCTTCATTCCGTTTCTGTCCAAAGACACCGGCACCGTCTCATAGGACAATACATCCGCCATGCGGTACGCCTGCTTATACGCCGGATTTTCAAATGCGATCCGGTGTTCCCTCCCCAATACCATGCTTAGAAGCATCAGGATATAATCACTTCCCGCGCCGACGATAATCTGCTCCGGGGTGCAATTCACTCCTCTGGCCTGATGCAGATAACTGCAGATGGCGCTGCGAAATCCATACTCGCCCTTGGAATCCCCGGAGCGGAACAGTTCTATCCTGTCGTCGATCAGGATATCCTTTGACAGCTTCCTCCAGGCATTATAGGGAAAACTTCTAAGATCCACGCCATTGGGCGAAAAATCATACCGATACTTTTTCTCTTTTTTTCTGACGGCAGGAATCTGCTTATTTTCTCTTTCCAGATGATATAATTCCTCCGTCTGCGCCACGAAGAATCCCTTATACGGCTTTGACTCGATGTATCCTTCCGATAGAAGCTGCTCATAGGCAAGCTCCACCGTACTCCTGCTGACCTCCAGATGCTTTGACAATGCACGCGTGGACGGCAGCTTCTCACCGTACGCGAACCGCCCCTGCTGGATGTCTGTTTTAATATAACCGTAGATCTGCTCATAGAGAGGAATCTTAGAGCGGCTCTTAAGATTCATCGTCAACTCGTTCATATCATCACACTGCCATTTACTTCGGCAGCTTAAAAGAACTCTTAAGTGACACGATCCGGTTAAATACCAACGCCTCCGGCGCAGAATCCTTAGAATCGATACAGAAATATCCGTTCCGCACAAACTGGAAGCTGTCGCAGCCCTTCGCATCCGCAAAGCTGTCCTCCACATAGCAGTTCTTGCGGACGATCAGAGAATTCGGGTTCAGATTCAGAGAACCGTCCTCCTTATTATAGACGCCCTTCTCCTCGTCCACCAGATTCTCATAGAGGCGCACCTCAGCCTGCTTCGCATAAGGCGCCGCTACCCAGTGGATCGTTCCCTTGACCTTCCGCCCGGTGAATCCTGTCCCGCACTTCGTCTCCGGGTCGTAGGTTGCGTGTACAACCGTTACATTGCCGTTCTCATCCGTCTCATAGCTTACGCATTTGACAAAATACGCGTGCATCAGGCGCACTTCATTGCCCGGGAACAGACGGAAATACTTCTTCGGAGGCTCGATCATGAAGTCCTCCCGCTCAATATACAACTCCCGGCCAAACGGAAGCTTACGCATCCCAAGTTCAGGATTCTCCAGATTATTCTCCACCTCCAGATACTCCGTCTCACCTTCAGGATAATTGTCGATCACCAGCTTGATCGGATCTAAGACTGCCATCATACGCGGACGCTTTAACTTCAGATCTTCTCTAATACAATATTCAAGCATGGCATAGTCTACAGAACTCTGGCTCTTAGACACCCCGCACATCTCGATAAACATCTGCAGGGATTCCGGGGTAAATCCTCTTCTTCTAAGCGCCGCAATGGACACAAGCCTCGGATCATCCCAGCCGTCCACGATACCGTCCATCACCAGCTTCTTGATGTATCTCTTGCCGGTCACCACATTGGTCAGATACAGCTTGGCAAACTCAATCTGACGCGGCGCCGGGTCGAATTCACATTCCTTCACCACCCAGTCATAGAGCGGTCTGTGATCCTCGAATTCCAACGTACAGATAGAATGGGTAATCTTCTCCACCGCATCCTCGATCGGGTGCGCGAAATCATACATCGGGTAGATACACCACCGATCCCCCGTATTGTGGTGCGCCATGTGCGCCACACGGTAGATCACCGGATCACGCATGTTGATATTCGGGGACGCCATATCGATCTTGGCACGCAAGACCTTCTCGCCGTCCTTGTATTTTCCGTCCTTCATCTCTTCAAAGAGCCGCAGATTCTCCTCCACAGGACGGTCGCGGTACGGGCTGTTCTTCCCGGGTTCCTTAAGAGTACCGCGGTATTCCCGGATCTCGTCGGCCGTCAGGTCGCAGACGAATGCCTTCCCCTTCCTGATCAGCTTGACCGCACATTCATACATCACCTCAAAATAATCCGATGCAAAATACAGGTGCTCCTTCCAGTCAGCGCCGAGCCATTTCACATCCTCCTTGATAGATTCCACAAACTCCATATCCTCCTTGGTCGGATTGGTGTCGTCGAACCTCAGATGAAAGGTTCCGTTATATTTCTTCGCCAGACCGGAATTCAGAAGGATTGATTTGGCGTGTCCGATATGAAGATATCCGTTCGGCTCCGGCGGAAATCTGGTACACACCTCAGAATAAACGCCCTCTGCAAGATCCTTATCTATCTCCTGCTCTATAAAATTCTTAGAAACTGTCTCTTCTCCCATCATTGCTCCCACTGCCGATCCCCTTCGCCGGCAGACTATCCTTTCCTAAATATATTTAACCAGTGACATTTTATCACAAAAAATATGTTGAAACAAGGTAGTTTTAGGCTTCCTTGCACTTTTTCAGGCTAAGCCTCCCGTCAAAATTCCCGCCCGGTGAAGACCGCCACAGACCGGGGACGCATGATAAATTCATTATCAATGCGTGCTTCCCGTCCTTCTTCATAGAAATACCTTCCTTCCCCGTCACCGTATGTGTTAACGCTTAAATGCCATGCAGCCATATTGTGAAGATGCGGCAGCGTGATCCGCACATCCTCCCAGTGAGTATTCACCGTAATATACACCAGATCATCCTTCCCTTTCTCCTTGTCATATCCGGCAAAGCTTATGGAAAATGTCCTTGCATCTTTAGGCAGCATTAATTTCTCCGCATTAACATCATGCGCATGCAGCGGCTCCATACCGCAGACTGCATCCGGCAGCTTCTTACGGATGATCGAATGTTTGCTCCGATATCTGATCATGAACCGGAAGAACTCAAACAGTTCCCGGTTCTTCTTAAGCATTTCCCAGTTAAGCCAGGATGTTTCGTTATCCTGACAATAACAGTTGTTATTGCCGTACTGAGTATTGCCGAATTCATCTCCGGCGAAAAACATCGGAGTCCCTCTGCTGCACAGAAGCACGGCGCAGGCATTACGAATCATACGGAATCGAAGCTTAAGGACCTCGGGATCATCCGTCTCTCCCTCCGCGCCGCAGTTCCAGCTTCGGTTATCATCCGATCCGTCCTTGTTATCCCACCCGTTCTTCTCATTATGCTTTTCATTATAGGAATACAGGTCATAGAGCGTAAACCCATCGTGACAGGTCAGGAAATTCACACAGGAATTATATCCTGCATAAATCTTCGAATCATCCGGAAATACTCCTCCATAGATATCTCCTGATCCCGCTATGCTCCACGCCGCATTCTTATATTCCCAATTCTCTCCCTTCAGGAAGCTTCTCACCGAATCCCGGTATCTCCCGTTCCATTCCGCCCAACGCCTGCTCGCCGGGAAGCTCCCCACCTGATACATGCCGCCCGCATCCCACGCTTCGGCAATCAGCTTGACATTGCTGAGTACCGGATCATAGGAAAGGCTGCGGAGAAGGGGCGGATTGTTCATAGGCGATCCGTCCTCATTTCTCCCAAGGATACTCGCAAGATCAAACCGAAACCCGTCCACCCGGTAGCTGACCGTCCAATACCTTAAACATTCCAGGATCAAAAGCTTCACGATAGGATGGTTGCAGTTCAGCGTATTGCCGCAACCGCTGAAATTATAATAATTGCCGTCCGGCGTCAGCATATAATACACCTTATTGTCAAGCCCCTTGAAACAGAATGACGGTCCGTTCTCATTCCCCTCCGCCGTGTGGTTAAAGACCACGTCCAGGATCACCTCGATCCCGTTGTCATGAAGCGCCTTAATAAGCTCCTTTAACTCTCTTCCCTCGTGATTGTATTCCTCCGACGCCGCATAACTGGTATTCGGCGCGAAGAAACCAACCGGATTATAGCCCCAATAATCCAGGAGTCTCTGCCCGTCCACCTCGCGCACATCCCGCATCTCGTCGAACTCAAATATCGGCATCATCTCCACAGCATTGATCCCCAGTTCCTTTAAATAAGGAATCTTCTCCATCAATCCCGCAAATGTCCCCCGATGCTCAACCCCTGACGACGGGTGCTTGGTAAATCCCCTGACATGCAGTTCATAGATGACCAGATCGCACATCTCCTTGCTAGACTGCGGCATATCTCCCCAGTCAAATTTATCCTCCACTACTCTCGCATGGTAAGCGCCAACCTTCCGGTCACCCCATCCGCGCCACCCTGCGATTGCCCTTGCATAAGGATCTAAGATTACATTCTCGCGTTTGAATAAAAGCCCCTTCTCCGGCTGATAAGGTCCGTCGATCCGGTACGCATATTCGAATTCCCGGATATCAAGACCGAACACGATCATCGAGTACACATCCCCAATCTTGTACTCGTCCGGGAACGGCAGCGCCGCATACGGCTCTGCCATTCCCCGATGAAACAAAAGGAGTTCACAATAATTACCGTAATGCGTATGAATCGTAAAATTCACTCCGCTTGGGAGAACCGTAACTCCATTAATATCGAACATCCCCGGACGCACCGGATATCCTGAGATCTCCCTCATAGGCTTTACAGTTCTCAAATAATCCTTCGGAAGTTTACTGCTGTATGCTTTCATATAGCTCCTCTCCTCTCTGACATAAAACTATTATGCTCCTGTTTCTGTCTTAACCCCAAACTCTGCGGCAGTCGCCAAATGTGCATGCAAGCATGCCCGCTTGGCTCGTTGCTCGCGGGAATAAGACTGTGATTATCAAGGTACGTTTACAAAACCCGGTTATACAAAATTTTGTAAGTTATGTCAAAAAAGGGGCTATCTTAATACGATAGCCCCTTATGAAGCTGCCTAGCGGAATCGAACCGCCGACCTCCGCCTTACCAAGGCGACGCTCTACCGACTGAGCCAAGGCAGCATACATGCGATATGCAACATGGATACTATACAATAACTTGGTCAGTCTTGTCAATAACTTTTTCCATTTTTATGACAAAATTTTACCTAGCGGCGCTATTTACTTCTCCGCCTTCAATATCTTCTCCGTCTTCCCTTTAATGCGCTGCAGTGCATTGTCAATCGTCTTTGGGCTCTTATCCAACAGACGGGCGATCGTCTTATAATCCGTCCCCAGAAGATGCAGATAGAGGACCCTGTTCTCCAGATCGCTCAGGCTCTCCCCAAGCTTGATCTCCAGCAATTCTGCATATTCCCGGCTGACCAGCAGTTCCTCCGGATTGCTCTCATGCCCTGCCGCCATCGTCTCCATAAGCGGCTCCTGCTCTTCACTCGTCTCATAGAGCGATATATAGAAATTCAACGGACTGTGCTTCTTCCTTTTGGACGCCTCAATGGCTGAATACATCTGCCTTGTAATGCAGAGTCTCGCAAAACTGTAAAAGGACGTCTCCTGCCGCACATCATAATCCTGGACTGCCTTAAAAAGGCCGATCATCCCCTCCTGGATCAGGTCGTCATTCTCCCCTCCAAGCAGATACATGGCATTGGCCTCTTTGCGCACCAGATTCTTATATTTTTCCATGATATAATCGATGATATTCTTATCACCCTGACGCAGCTTCCCGATCAACTGCTCGTCCGTCATCTGCTCATAATTCGCCATATGTTGCTCCTGCCTGCTCATTTCGACAATCTCTGTCTCACGATCTCATATGCCAGCACTCCCGCCGCCACCGACGCATTCAGGGAGTCTATGTCTCCCCTCATCGGTATACCGGCTATAAAGTCACAGTTCTCCTTCACCAGACGGCTCACGCCTTCGCCTTCACTGCCAATGACCAATCCCATCGGCCCGGTCAGATTCAGGCGGTACATCTGCTCTCCGTCCATATCGGCGCACACGAACCACATTCCCTTCTTTTTAAGTTCTTCCATGGTCTTGGTAAGGTTCGTCACCTTCGCCACCGGCGTATAGTTAATCGCTCCGGCGGATGCCTTCGCCACCGTCGCCGTAAGCCCTGCCGCCCGTCTCTTGGGGATGATCACACCGTGGGCGCCCGCCAGATTGGCAGTACGGATGATCGCTCCCAGATTGTGCGGATCTTCGATACTATCCAGAAGGATCAGGAACGGATCCTCCCCCTTAGCGCCGGCGACTTGAAGCATATCCTCCACCTCGGCATAGGCATACGCCGCCGCATAGGCAATCACCCCCTGATGCTTTCCTGTCTCGGAGAGCTGTGACAAACGCTCCTTCGCCACAAATTGTATCAGGGTATCCTGCTTCTTCGCTTCCCGCACAATACTCCTGACAGGTCCATCCTGACATCCGTCCAGCACCAGCAATTTATCAATCGTTTTTCCGGCGCGGAATGCCTCTAACACCGCATTCCGCCCTTCTATGAGATTTTCATTTCTTTCCCGCTCTTTATCCTGCATTCTGTTTTTCTCCATTTTCTCTGACAAACATCGACCGAAGCTGCAGCTTATAACGCTTCCAGCCCCGTCTTGATCAGTTCCATCATCCTCTTCCAATCATTTTTCAGATACAGATATCCCAATAATGCTTCGAATCCGGTCGCCTTATGATAATCGGAAATCGACTGATTCTTGGCCGGAGACGCGCTCTTTGCGTTCCTTCCCCGCTTGTACACCGCATGCTCTTCTTCTGACAATTGGTCGTTCAGAGCAGTGATCATACGTGCCTGGGCAGAAGCCTGTACCATGGTGATCGTCTCCTTATGGAGTTTCTGCACCTGCTGATTCCCTTTATTCACCACCAGTGTACGGATGATCAGGTCATAGACGGCATCTCCGATATACGCCAGAGTAAGGGGCGAATACTCCTTGATATTCACCTTCCGCATCTCGAATATCTCCTCCATGCTTACGCTCTCTTCCATTGCACCCCTTCTCTCGTGTCCTTGAGAACGATCCCCTTCTCAAGCAATTCATCACGAATCGCGTCCGCCCTGGCGAAATCCTTCGCCTTGCGCGCCGCCTGACGCTCTTCGATCAGTTTCTCGATCTCGGCATCCAGCATCTCCTCCTTGCGCTCTACCGTCAGTCCAAGAACATCCGTAAGCTTCGTAAGAAGAGCCAGTAACTTCTCAAGGTATTCCTTAGAACTGCCTTCATTTGACGTGGTATTGCTGTATTTTACCAGGTCAAATACAGCCGCAACGGCATCCGCCGTATTAAAATCATCCTCCATGGCAGTCTCGAACGCCTTCACATACTCATCCGTCTTCGCATATGCAGCCGCCTCTTCATCCCTCATCTTCTCCGTCTTTGCATTTCCCATCAAGAATCTAAGATGATCCGCCGCATTGACGATACGCTCTAACCCGCTCTTAGAAGCCTCCATCAGATCCGCGCTGAAATTCAGCGGGCTTCTGTAATGTGCGCTCAGCATAAAGAAACGGAGCACCTGCAGATCAAACTGCTCGCTGATCTCTCGGACAGTACGGAAGTTGCCGAGAGACTTGCTCATCTTGCGGTTATCAATATTCAGAAATGCATTGTGCATCCAGTATTTTGCAAATTCCTTGCCGTTTGCCGCCTCGCTCTGGGCGATCTCATTCTCATGATGCGGGAACACCAGATCCTCGCCGCCGGCATGGATGTCGATCTGCTCACCCAGATACTTCTTCGACATCTCGGAACACTCGATATGCCAGCCCGGACGTCCGTCGCTCCACGGAGACTCCCAGGACGGCTCTCCCTCCTTCTTCGGCTTCCACAGTACGAAGTCCAGCGGATCCTCCTTTTCATCCTCCCCTGTCACCAGAAGAGAACGCTCGCCGGAACGCAGGTCATCTAAGTTCTTGTGAGACAATTTCCCATAATCCGAGAACTTGCGGGTACGGAAATACACTGTGCCGTTCTTCTCATAGGCATAGCCCTTCTCAATCAGGGCGCTAATCATCTCGATCATCCCGCTGATCTCCTCCGTGGCAAGGGGATGCGTGGTGGCAGGCTTCACATTCATCCCTTCCATATCCTTCTTGCACTCTGCGATATACCGCTTGGAGATCTCGTCTGAGGTAACTCCTTCCTCAATGGCCTTCTTGATGATCTTGTCATCCACATCCGTGAAATTCGACACATAATTCACGTCATAGCCCTTGTACTCGAAATACCTTCTCACCGTATCGAATACAATCATCGGCCTTGCATTCCCGATATGGATGAAATTATACACGGTAGGTCCGCATACATACATCCTGACCTTACCTTCCTCCAACGGGGTAAATTCTTCTTTTCTCTTAGATAATGTGTTATACAGTTTCATGACTTGTTTCTTCTCCTTTTTCTCTTTTCTATTATAAACCGCGCGAATCGGGAATATCTGTGCCCTTAGTCTCTGTATCAAGTATCTTGATCTCCTGCGATCTCATACAGCGCATACGCTTCTCCATCTCCTGGATCCGTCTGTGCAGACGGATATTGTCTGCCTGAAGCTCCCGGATATCGTTACTGATAGGGTCGGGCAAATGTACCTGATCCAGATCCATCCGCGGGATCTTCTGATCTCCCATCTTCACGACCCGCCCCGGCACTCCGACCACCGTACAGTTCGGCGGCACCTCCTTGAGCACCACACTTCCGGCACCGATCTTAGAATTCTCCCCTATCTTAAAGGAACCTAAGACCTTCGCCCCCGCACTCACCATAACATTATCGCCAAGGGTCGGATGCCGCTTGCCCTTCTCCTTGCCGGTACCTCCCAGAGTCACCCCCTGATACAGAGTCACATTATTGCCAATCTCTGCAGTCTCACCGATGATCACGCCGCTTCCGTGGTCGATGAACAGCCCCTTCCCGATCTTCGCTCCGGGATGGATCTCTATCCCCGTCTTCCTGGCCGCCCGCTGCGACACCCATCTGGCAAGGAAATAATGCTTCTTACGATACAGCTTATGCGCCACACGATAATGCAGGATCACCTTGAAGCTTGGGTATAAGAGGACTTCCATATTCGACTTGATCGCCGGGTCACGCTCCCGGACTACCCGGATCTCCTGTTTGATATAAGATAATATTCCCATATAGGACCACTCCTTATTCGACATTATAATACTGCTCTTTCTCAGATACATAAAACAATTTATGGTATAAAAAAACCTCGTCTCTTTCTAAAACATCAAGAGACGAAGCATCACTCCGCGGTTCCACTCTTATAGAAGACTTATCCATAATACGGCCGTCCTCCACCTTAATACACGTAACGTGTGTAAACCCGTATCCGGCTACGAATCTCAATTTTCACCGAATCAACTCCCGAATGCACTTCACAGACATTCTCCCTGAAGCTGCTTTCAGCCGATGACAGCTTCTCTCTGTTGGTCTCCCCGCCTGTTACTCTTTCCGTTCCTTGTCTTTCCCATGTATGGTATATCATATGCGAAAATGCCGGATTTGTCAATCAGAAAATCCGCACAATTCCATTACAGAATTGTCATACCGCTGTGCAGTACCCTAAGCTTCTCACCCATGATCTCACCCATGATACCGCAGGCTTCTTCTCCCGTACAATGCCCGGTATAGAACACTGTGTCCATCTCTGCCAGCTCACAGGCAATATTCCGGATATTCAAGATCTCATCCTGAGTATACTCTCCCTCTTTCATCAGATGAAACCCGCTGATCACCATATCCGGTTCCGAATGAAATATCTCCTTATACCGATCCAGTATATTCAATATTCCAGTATGTGCACACCCCGACAGTAAGATCCTCTTCCCATCCTGTGAGATCACAAGGCACTGTTCATGGTCAAAAGTATCCTGAACGAATTCTCCTTCTTCCCTCCTCTTGAGCAGCCGGTTCCCCTTCGCAGGATATCTCGTTCCCGGCACGTCCGTATACAGGAACAATTCATCATCAATCTCCAGATCTCCCTGTACAAACACACACTGCCCAAGCTTCAGAATCTCCTTGTCAATGCCGATATATTTCTCCCCATCCGCCTTCAGATGATAATACTCCCCGCCTGCAGAATCCCTCAGATATATCTTTGCATCCGGATTCATCCCTGAAAACGCCCGGATCCCGCCTGCATGGTCGTAATGTCCATGGCTTAAGATCATGGTATCAACTGTGCTTAGATCAATACCAAGTACCCCTGCATTGTGCAGAAATTGATCCGTTGCACCGCTGTCTGCCAGAAGTCTGTGCTTCTTAGTCTCTATGTAGAAACTCAGACCATGCTCATAGCTGCATCCCTGAACTCCCGGTGTATTCTCTATCAGATTCACAATTCTCATAACTCCGTCACCTTAATCAAATAATGTAACCCAGTGCTCCGCATAATACGCCTCAAAGCACATCCTGATCTGTGCCTCGTTGTTCTTCTCCTTGGCAAGCACCTGCACTCGTCCACTTCAAAATATCGGCTCTCCGTAGTCTCTATATTCTTCTCAAACCATCCTCCAGGCACCGGACACAGCAGGAATATCTTACAGACCTTGTACGCATAGACCGGCAGATTATGCTTCTCTCTGTCCTGCACCGCTATCACCCGATCTATCGATACATCCAGACCCGCCTCTTCTTTGACTTCCTTGACCGTATTCTCCCTCGCATCCACCGCACATCACTTCATTCCCGCTGTTACATGATGAACCATACCAAGTACCGAATCATTCGCATTCACCGGAATCAACTCAATATCCGGATGCTTATTCTGAAATACCCGGAACACCTCATCTGCGAATCCCTGTCCCATAAAATCAACCCCGCCAAAGTCCAGTTCTACCTTCCGAAACTCTTCCAAGCGATATAATATCCTTCGGGCCTGAGACCTAGCGATCGGTTCCCCATACGGACATACCTCCTTGACAGGTATTACCGTGTGTATGAATCCTTCCTCTATCGGAGCATACATATCAAACACCTCCTTTAATTTGCGGTTTGTCTGATTCTCAAGCTTCATGACCACCATCGTTCCGATATTTAAAAGTTTCGTATAATATGCAAGCAAATGTGACTGGATTAAACGCTCTTTTTCAAAACATCCATAAGAATATATGGAATTATCCGACCAAATAGCAAATTCTCTCATCATTTTTGAAGAAAAGAATATCCCCTCACCGGAATGGCACGAACGATCGCTGGTAAACTTTCCCTTATAAAGCTCCAGGATCGCATCCTCTTTTACTGCATCTTGTCCGGTCCGTTCCTTTAAGCTATTCATTATATTATGAAATATTCCAACTCCATCATCCGTAACCGATATCTCCGTATACAAAAAATCCTGCTTAACATGACAGCAGATCGTCTCCCCCTTCGCATGCTCAATCGCATTATTCATGATCTCTGTATATACATATCCCCAGATCTGTCTTGCCTCATCGGTAACATCCTTCAAACAAGGAAGGATATCTGTATAAAATATTCTATCTTCAAGTAACTGTTCTTTGCACTGATAAGTGAAGTCCTTGCTAAATGAAACCAACTTATATCCTGACTCTCTATCTGCCGCTTCTTCCAGAATACCATACTCTATACAGTCCTTGATATATCTCTTGACAGTGGTAACCGAAACAGCGAAATTCTCCATCGACTTCCTAATAAATTCCGAATCATCCTTTCTTATCTTTTCCAGCATGTAACGCTTAATACTCTCTCTCTTCTCTTCCTGAAATGACATATCTCTATCCCCGTGCAAACTTTATTTTTTAAATATCAAATCTTATTTTCTATAAACAAAACTATACCATTTCATTTGTAAGAATTCAAGTAATATTATATTAAATGATATTATTGATCAGGCAAACTTCTTACAAAATCCTCTCAACCAATATCACTTCATCTGCCACATTGCTCGTCGTCTCTCTTAGCCGCACAAATATTCTATAATCGCGGCTCCAACACCCCTGCCCTGTACCGATGTATCTGTCATAAAAAATCCAATATACACAGTCCCCACTTCTACGAACTATATATCTCTATCCCATGATCATGCACTTCATCTCATGCCACTGACTGCCGCCCCACGTAGAATCCGCAATCCCCATATCCTCAAATCCCATCTTCTGATACATCTCCACCTTGGAATCAAGACACGTCAGCAAAACCATACGCCTGCCCTTCTTACATTCCCTCTTAAGATAACAATCCATAATCTCCCGCGCCAACCCCTGCATCCGATACTCTGGAAGCACATCCAGTCCCAACAGCATAATATTCTCGCCTGACGGATCATGTAACTCGGCATCTGTAAAAAATTCATCCCTGAACGAATCCTCCTTCGTAGCAAGTCCATTTAAGAACCCGGCTATTCTACCCGTATTCCTATCAACTGCTACCAAGAACAAATCCGGTGCCTTAGCAACACGCTTAAGCATCATATCCCTGGAACATGCCTCATTGGGCGGAAAACAGATCCTTTCAATCTCCGCAGCCTGTTCGCCCTCATCGGAATGAATATTCCGGAACTCGAACCTCTCATGTAATTCACTCACCGCTTTTTCCTGTCTCTTCTCCATATCGTCACATCCTTTATCTAAAAATTAATATTCGTCTTTTGCCGGACTGCACAGATCACAAAGCATTCCTTTCATAAGATTTTAGTTCATAAATCTCTTTCAAATCATCAATGGCCATTTCAACATCAAGAGTATGGAAACCAAGCCAGCATTCGCTCATCATTTTAGCATCTGCTGTTTTATATATTTCATGACTATATTCACCCGTGTAGTAATGCCAGTAGCGGTAGGTATACCCTATCCAATACATTGCTTCCGAGGAATAAACCGTGCCGGCTTTTTTGAGTCCGTTCATTTCATCATTCAGTTCCTCAAGAATGTATTCCTCACCCGCCCATTGTAAACGATCATAGACATCATCAAGTGCGGCCGCGGTTTTACTGTTCATGAAAGATTCTATAAATAATGGACAATCTAATCTATCTTTTAGAGCAAGTTCAAATAGTCTTCCTTGTATATCGCAAAGTTGACGTTTTTCAAGGGTAAGTTTTTCCATTTTATTCACCTGCCTTTAATATTTCATCAAAAAACCGACCTTCACGTCGATATTTCCGGCAAATTTCATCTGCCAGTGCAATACCCTTAGAACGGTTATCTATACTTTCTTGTTTTTGTTTATCCCGATCATCTCCGGTGAGATCGTGCTCATTAAGGATTTTTATTTTTTTGCAGGCTTTTTCTGTCAAAGCTACATATTGCTTACCAAGCTTCAACGCCGAAAGACTTTTAATAAGTGCCATATCAGTAATTTCCCCATTGAAAAAACGATCCAGAACTACAAACATTCTATCATTAGCAATATAACCAATAATCATGTCGCAGCCAATGCTTAAATTAGCAAAACGATTATAAATAGACGAATGTTTCACGGATTCCATTTTTCCGCGATTATATGCAACTAATAATGCCCAATCTAAACCCACTTCTATATCAAGAATTTTGAGATCTGATAGATCAACACTTAACGTATATATTTTTGCATTAGGATAATTACAAATTAAAGTAAGCGGCTGAGTCTGGTCAGTTCCCATATAAAACCCTTTTCCAAAATCGCAACGTTCCCTGCTTTTAGGGGCAATAGTTCCGCGTATTCCCGATTTCGAACCATGATAAAGCGTTACGATTTCATTAGTTCTAATAATATATTTCTCCTCAATCTCCTTTATAATTTCGGAGTTTTTCATAATGACCTCCTTAAATCGCAAAAATAATAGTGCTCCAATCTATTGTGTACAATGTTTCTGAGCATACACACACATAGCAAAACATTTCCCACACAGATCCGCCTCAATACCGGTATTATCATACATAATTTCATTCTGCTTTTTGTAGCATTCCTCTACATTTACAATATCTTCTCTCTGAACACCTGTATTCCACAGAGTTCCTTTCAGCGCCTGCGCAGGACAATGCTCCACGCAAACTCTGCACTCCCCGCAGCGGGAAACATCTATCGCTTTATTGCATTCTAATGGAGCATTAGTCAGCAGAGATGAAATCCGTACTGCAGGGCCATACTGCAAAGTTACCAACAAACAATTCTTGCCGATCCACCCAAGTCCTGCCCTGGTAGCAACGGTCTTATGAGGAATTGCCGTGGCTCTGTCCTGATTTATCTTAACACGGTCTGTTGTCTGTGCATAAGCTTCATATCCCAAATTGATCAAGTAATTTTCTCCGGCTGTGACAATATCGTTTAATTTCCTGTTCAAAGAATAATACAGATCATAATACTCTTTTGTCGGGGCAGTCCGCAGATCAATGATCACCTTTTTAGGCAAAGCGGCTGCAACCGCTATTCCGACGTTAAAATCACTGTTTTCAACCTTGCTGATATCACCAATTCCAACCAGATCCGCTCCGCAGTCATATAATACATTCTTTAGCTGTTCTGTTAATCCCATTACACTTCGCCTCTCTTCATCAGACACATCCTTTTTTAACATTATATCGCTAAAGTGATATGCTATCAACCTCCCTTTTCAATTGCCTGATTTGATTTTCCTCATCAATATATATACCGCCAGCCACACTGCCCCGTGTCCCGCCAGCACCGCCGCCTCCGTGACCATATCCGTCTGGCCTTCCATCAGCCCCATCAGTCCATAGAAGGTAGCACTGGACGGGAACAGATAGCTTAGCCCGTACCATATACTGTCCGGCGAGACCAGCATATAGAACAGAATCGGCGGTGCCAGAAACAGAATCATTATAATCTTAATATACACGATCCCCACCATCAAACCGCCGGCAAACCGCGCAATGAACAGGCCCGCCAACGCCGCGGTAAACGCAGACAGAACAATCAGGAGAAGGAGCGGCAAGACCTGTGCGGCCGTAATCCTCATACAGATCAGCGCCGTAATCACAGTGGAAAATACCCCTCCGACGAACCCGATCGCGATCTTCTGCTTCACATATTGACCTCTGGTCATAGGAAGGATTTCATTGATATACTCGATCCCGTCCTCCTTCTCACTTAAGATATTCATAGCATTGAAGGTGCAGCCCATGAACATGGCCGCAGCCATGATAATCACGATCAGCAGCGATTTCATGACATCATTCCCGCCTCCCGCCGGAAGTACCTTCAAGTCATACTGTGAGATCCACTCCCTCTGTTCATACAGCGTCGGCAGCCTGTCTGCAATCACTGCATACAGATGAAACTCATCTCCGGATCGTACCGTCCTCATTCCTTTACCGTCAGACAGCACACCTATCATCTGCGTGGAAGGCTCCTTCACCGCCTCTTCCAGTTCTTCCCTGCTGTCATATATCTGCACGGTCCCATTGGTATGAAGCCACTCCTCCATCTCTCCTGGCATGCCGCCCCGGACGATTCCGAAGGAAGGATCCGCCGCCGAAGAGAAGTCCATATCTCCCATCAGATTAACGGCGATCCCGGCAAAGATCGGCAGCAAAAAAGTAAGAATACATAATTTATCACGCCGCAGCGCCTTAAGCTGATATTTTAATCCGGTCCAATTCATCCTGCATCACCCCTCCTTTTTCATCTCTCGGCCAAGCCCCCATCCGGCAGCCAAAAACAGCAGAATTATCGCCGCGGCACAAACCCCATAGTAAAAGCCTCCCGCTGAAAGCACCTGAAAATACGCATTTTTCATCGCCGTAAAGAGATGGTACATCGGATGAAACCGCATCCATCCCATCTCTACGCCCGCCTGCACCGAAAGAAAGACCGGTGTGGTGATAAATACCGCAATCACCAGATAGATGAGAGAGAACTGCTTAAAGTCAGGCAGCAGCTCTGCACACAGGAAACCAACCAACGCCATCACAAGAGATAATATCCCGGCCTGCAAAAGAACGCCCGGCAGCGCTTTTAACCCCTCCGGCATACCCAGATTGATCACCGTTAAAACCGCGGCAAACAGAAGATCCGACGATAGGATCAGTGTTAATTTTGATAAGATAAACTGGATCCGGGATACCGGAAGGATTGCATGGACACGGATCACCCCCATCTGCTTCTCTTTAAAAAGCATCGAAGCCACCCCCAGGAACCCTACCGCAACCAATTCAAAGAATAAGACTTCTGCAGTCATATCCCTTCGGTTCTTCATCTCTCTGGTATTCACTCCGATGATCTCCGCCTGTCCCAGCGCATCCGTCTTATCCTCCTGAAAGAGCAGGGATCTTGCGTATGCCTCCCGGATATGGTCCAGCCTTTCTATGCCGCAGGATACCATAATAATCTCCGTCTTCCCGCCAAAAACCGAATCACCGTTGATATGAAGCCCTACAGAATAACCATCCGCACAGGCCTCCTCCAGTTCGTTAAGACTGCCGACATCCGTAACGCCTGCGATCCGCTCTCCACCTGCCTTCCCGGGGTCATACCGGTAGACGGGGAACATCTCCTGGTCAAGCTTCGCATAGACCAGATTAATATAACAGGAATATAAGATCAGCGACCCCAGCGCCAGCAGGAAAAACCCGCCGGATACGCAGAGCCGGAAGTCCTTTTTAAGAAGTGCAACAAAACTGCCTCTCACTCTTCAAGCCCCCTTCCTGTATACCGGATAAATACCTCCTCCAGGGTCGGCTCTTTTAGCGCCGTTCGGTTCTGCTCTTTTAAATTCTGCGGCGTATCAAGGGCAGCGATATTGCCGTTTAAGATAAATGCAACCCTGTCGCATAACAGATCCGCATCCACCATGTTATGCGTCGTCAGGAACACCGTCGTACCGTTTCCCCGTTCTTCCTCGATGATCTTGCGGAACAGGACCGCGCCTGACGGGTCAAGACCGCTGGTCGGCTCGTCCAGGAACAGAAGCTTCGGGCTGTTCAATAGGGCGCGCGCCATACTGACCCTCTGGCGCATTCCCTTGGAGTAAGAGGCGACCGGCTTCTTCAGATAATCCTTCTTGAACTCCAGCTTATCCAATAATTCCATCACGTCCCGCACCCGCTCCTGCGGATAGAAGGAAGCAAAATATCTCAGGTTGTCTACGGCGCTTAAGTTCGTGTACAGATACGGGAACTCGAACAAGACCCCGATCTGCTTCAATAACTCCTTGGTGTCCGCCGCGGCAATATCCTGCCCAAGCAGGGATACCCTTCCGCCATAGCCTTTTAAGATTCCCGTGAGTATCTTCTGGGTCGTTGATTTCCCGGAGCCGTTCGGCCCCAGGAATCCAAATATCTCCCCTTCCCCCACCGTAAAATCCAGGCCATGCAGCGCCTCTTTGTCCTTGCCGTATGAGAAGGTCAGATTATTTACCCCGATCATTCCTCCTCACCCCATTTCCCGCGCTGATGATTCCTCTTCTCCTGTCCGCGTCTGCCCCACCATTTCATGAATTTGATCTTCAGCGGAAGCATAACCACGAATACGATCACGATAACCAGCCACCAATACCATTCCAAACCTAAAAACATAACAACTCTCCTTTCATTCAACTGCTTTTTGATGGTATCAGCTTATATCAGTGAAATGAAATCAGAGTGCGGTTCATGTGAAATTGATGTGAAATCTGGTAAAATCCAGCGAAACCTGCCATTCTTATAACAGGATCGGAAACCGGAAGAAAAACTCAACCCCCTGATCCACATTACGCACGCCATAATCGGCCTGGTACTTGGATAAGATCCAGTCAACGATCGCAAGCCCAAGCCCGGACCCTTCACATTTATTGTCAGGGCAGCGGTAGAACTTCCTCCATATTTTCGAAATATCCTGGTCATTCATAGAAGCACAGTCATTATAAACCGAAAACCTCAGTTCATCCCTGTCAAGGCTCACCGCCAGCCTGATCTCTCCTCCTCTCCGGACGTATTTCTTCGCATTTTCGATCAGATTGGTCAATACCTGCTCCATCCTCTGTCTGTCCGCCGTCACAAATACCTTCTCATCCGGAAGCTCATAGTAAAATCTGTAATCCGATTCGGGCGCGTCAAGAATCAGACGCCCTGCTGCCGTCTCCACAAGCTCTATGAATTCAAACCGTTCCTCAGTAAGCTTTGAAGCCCCGGATTCCAGTGCCGACAGATCCAGAAGCGAGACAATGATGTGATCCATGCGTTCCGTCGCATTTAAGATAGAATCTATATACCGTTGTCTCTTCTCCTGGTCCGTCTCCTCATTCAGCCCTTCCGCGTAAGCCCGGATGAGCCCCAGCGGAGTCTTCATCTCATGGGAAAGGCTGTCTGTCAGTTCCTTTCGCTGTTCAAGCAGAATTCTCTCCTGCTCCACATCATTTTCAAGCCTGGCATTGGCCTCTTCAAGCTTTTGCAGCGCATTCTGAAGGTTCGAAAACATAGTATTCAGGCTCCTCGACAGTTCGCCGAACTCGTCTCTCGTATTGATATCGCAATGCGCTGTATGATCCAGCCCCGCCATCTGTCCCGCCGTGTCGTTGATCCTGCCAAGCGGCTTTGATATCAGCTTTCCCAACAGGTAATCCACAGTCATGACCACGGCGACCAGCAGTACGAACCATATCCAAAAACTAAGTTCCCGGCCGACAGGCAGCTCCTCCGTGACAAGATAAAACAGCACGATGGCACCGCCCGCCAATTTGGACAGCACCATCGTCTTACTGCGTATCGTTCCAAAATCATAAAATTTTCTTCTCTTCATACCTTATTCCTCGAATTTATAACCGGATCGGATCAGCGTTACAATATGGTGTCCCTCGCTCCCCAGCTTCTGCCGCAGCGTCTTAATATGAGTATCAACCGTGCGCGTATTCCCCTCATAGTCGTAGCCCCAGACACGGTTCAATAGCTGTTCTCGGGAAAATACCTGATTTTTATTCTGCATAAACAGCCGCAGCATCTCAAATTCCTTGTGGGTAAGCTCCGCTTCCATACCATTTACCGTAACCTGACGCGAAGAAGGGTATAAGATAAGAGTCCCTGCCTGCAAAGCATCCTGCGGGATGTTCCCCGCGCGCCGAAGCAGCGCGTTCACCTTTGCAAGCAGTATCTTAGGGCTGAAAGGCTTTGTCATATAATCATCTGCACCATATTCATACCCCTTCAGTTTATCGTTCTCATCACTTTTCGCAGTCAGGAACAGAATCGGTACGGAATTCATCTCCCTTGCGATCCTGCATACGGAGAAACCGTCCAAATGCGGCATCATAATATCCAGGATCGCCAGATCCACAGCATGATTCTTAAGCGCCATGACCGCCTCTATCCCGTCTTCTGCGGTGATACAGGCATGGCCACCTCGCCTCATGCAATCCGCAAGAATCTCCCTCATCTCTTTCTCATCTTCCGCTATCAGTATTGTCGCCATACTATCACCTCATCGGGCTTCTGTCCCTTTCAAAATAATCGTCTATCTTCTGTTTGATCTGTGAAGGCTTCAAATATTTGACCAGATATCCGTCAGGTTTCAAGGCCACCAATCTCCTGACAGTCTCAGGATCCGTCTTGCCGGTCAGAAATATGATCGGGATATCCGCCAGTGCCTCTTCCGAACGAAGCATTTCCAATACCTGCTGTCCGTCGCAGACCGGCATCTCATAATCCAGCAGAACCAGGTCCGGCCTATCCAGGATCACACACCGGATCGCGGCCGTGCCGGACGGGGCAAGAGCCACGTCATAATCGCCCGCCAGAAGCTTCCTGATCCCCTGCCTTATCGTAATAGAATCATCCACCACAAGCACCTTCTTCTTCAGACGGCTTTCCTTCTTCAGATGATCCTCTCTCTTCATCAGGTACTTCTCAACCTCGGCGAGCGCGTTATCCGAACCGATCGGCGCGGCGCCTGCTTTTTTCATCGAACGCCTTGCGAGCGCGCAGTACGCGAAATACCCCTCTCCCGTATCGAACAAAAGGCTCACCTGCAGCTTTTCATGTTCGAATACATCTTGAAATTCCTCATAAGTAAGAAGATTCTCTTCTTTTAACTCATGCCCCTCCATATCCGGCAGATGCTCCTTAACGCACCCCGCAAACTGACGCGCCGTATACCTGGCAGCATTCATCAAGATCGTGTTAAGCTTATTCGTCTTGATTCCCATAGCTTTTCCAACCGTATTAAGCAAAAGCTTTTCTTCAAATACCAAAAATATCTCCCACTTCTCTTCCTCCTGATCCGTACCGTAAACCAGGCGGTGGTATATCCCCTTACCGAATCTCTCTCCTCCGTACGTCTCGCTGATCACGGATGCCTCCAGACGGAACAGATCATACATCAGCTGAAGAATGACTTCCTTCATCTCCTCCTGTTCCTTCTCAGAAAGAAGCTCCATCCACCTGCTCCTGCTCTTTCCCGCAATCGCCCGGTCTTCCATCATCGTATGCCCGATCAGCCATCCGGCGCAGACTCCAAGGAAATGACCTACCGCATCCGCGCTGTAGTCCGTCTGTTCCAATTCCTCTTCAAGGGCCGGAAGCGTCCTCTCACGGAATTCCTGATGAATGTGCCTGTGTGCCGCAAGCCTCTCATAACCAACGGCTTCCATATATTCTTCTTCCTCGGTAAAATGCTTCGCCGCGTGATCCTTGAAGAATTTGATCCCCTCCTGGCACGCCCATTGGCTCTTACTTTTTTCGTCGGTGAATCTGAATAATTTGTTGATGATCTTAAATAACCTCTCGTGCTCCTTATCTATGATGTCAATACCAATGTTGTATTCGTCTTTCCATACTAACTGGCCTTCCATCCATAATCCTCCTTAACAAAAATACCTTACATTAAATAATATGATAACAGAGCTAAAAAGGTTATGTACGATCAAACTCCTCTCTCCTTCAGACCGTTTACCAGTCCCACATAATATTCTCTCACATCAAAATCCTTAATATTCTCCCTGTTCAGATCGATCATATCACCGTGAGAGATCCCCCGCCTTCCGCTGGTTGTAAGGAATGTATAATCCTCTCCCCATGGAAATGAACTCTCCGCCACCAGGCCGTCATTCGGCCCGTCGAAATATTTCACAAGCTGATGAGAAAAATTAAGCGGAAAACGCCCTCCCGACGCCGCATTGAGCTTCGATCCCACACTCTGGTAATAGATTCCGGGGCAATCCGGCACCTTCCGGTTAAATTCCTGACAGGCGGAAGCCGTAAGATCTGTCACCGCCGCCATAAAATCCGGCGTCTCGTCGCCCAATACCTTAAGCGCCGAGTTATATCCCTCCGCCACCTTATCCTTCGCCGCCGCGGGAATCTTATTCAGAAGATAATCCGCGAAGATACATCCTCTGTGCGGCGTATTGACGGTAGTAAGAGACGCGACATACTGATCCATTCCAAGGCAGCTTACCGCGTATCGTGAATCTAACCCGCCCTTCGAATGCGCGATAATATTGACCTTCTCACAGCCGGTCTCATCGATGATCTGCCTGATACGGCCGGCCAGTTCCTTCCCGCTGTCCGCAACAGAGGCTGCCGACTGATGGTTTCCGTAATAGATCACGGCGCCGTGCTTCTCCAATTCCTGCGGAATCCGCCCCCAGTAGTTAAAATATTTAAAATCCCGGAAAAACACTCCATGCACCATCAGAATCGGATATCTGGTCCGGCATAGCTGTTCGTCCTTCCGCTCCTGAGCCTGCATGATCTTCCCGCTCTCGAATTCCCACTCGTCCGACGCCATGCGGATGATCTTCACAAGGACGGCCAGATGCACGGCCGGAATCCAGCCGCATATAATTCCGATCGCCCGCCATTTAATCCCGATCTGAGCAGACGTAAGATAGACCCGGATGATCCCGCTCCAGAAGACAAGCGCTTCCACAAGAACCATACAAGCCAGATTCCCAAACCATGTCATCTTATTTCCCTGAAACAATACCGGCAGCGCGGCTAACAGACACAGCACGGATGCGCTTACCGATATCAGGAAATAAATCAGAAGCTCGCACCCGTCCGCGCAGATCTTAAGTCTCTTCCCCGGAATCCTCCGGTTAGAAAGCGCCGGAACAACATTGATCATAATTACTCCCAAAACCAAAAGGAGCATTAAAATAATGCCCCCAAACTTCGGAATTATAATATCCTTCGATATCAGCAAATACTTGAGCAATGGTATATTCGCTGCAAGAAATATAAGAAAACCGCAGCATATTCTCCGAATATATTTCACTTCCTTCTTCCTCTCTGCATATTGTTCAATTGTACTAATCTACCAGCCCGATCTTCGGAAAATACTGGAACCAGGCCTTCGCCAGAATCTCATCCCTTGCCACAAAATGATTCTTCCAAAACCTGGAGTCATGGGAATTATTCCGATTATCGCCCATCACAAAATAAGAATCCTCCGGAACCACATAGGGACCAAAACTCCCCTGAGGGATCTCCTTGAGATACTCCTCCTTAAGGGGCACCTGCGCTCCGTCTATATAGACCGCTCCGGCCACGATCTGGATCTCCTCGCCCGGAAGTCCGATAATCCGCTTGATGAATACCTGCGATTCATCATCGGGAAACTTGAATATAATGATATCCGACCGCTGCGGATCCTGACTCAGATAAGCCAGACGGGATCCGATCACCCGGTCCCCGGGATGGATCGTATTCTCCATAGAACCGGACGGGATATTCGCATTGACGATCAGCACCTTGCCGCAGAATAACGCGAGCGCAACCGGGATCACGATCATCTGAAAGCATTCTCTTAATACCCGCTTTAACTTGCCCGTCTCCTGCACATTCTCATTCTTACATTGTGGTTCCTCTTCTGACCCTTTCGTAAATATACTCATATTAAGCTTGGTCTCCACCTTTCTTCACAGCCGGCTGCATGACAGCTTCGGCCTTATTCTCATCCTTTATATCCATTCTCCTTACTTACTGAAATTAATACCCGAATACTCCTTCGATCGATTCATCATTCTCTACCCAGTCGCTTACAAGGATCACATGGTAGTCCTCTTTGGTATCACGGATATACACCTTCTTAATACCGGCGTTGATGATCAGCCTCTTACACATAGAACAGCTATTGGCATTCTCAATATAATTCCCGGTATCCACCTCTATCCCTGTCAGATACATTGAACTTCCGATCATCTTGTCTCTGGAAGCGCTGATGATCGCATTCGCCTCGGCATGTACGCTCCGGCACAGTTCATAGCGCTCTCCTCTCGGCACCCCCATCTTCTTGCGGACACATTCTCCGATATCCGTACAATTCTTCCGTCCGCGGGGCGCTCCTACATACCCTGTGGATATGACCTCGTCATTCTTCACGATCACCGCCCCGTAATGACGCCTTAAGCAGGTACATCTCTGAGAAACCATCTCCGCAAGATCCAGATAATAATTGGTTTTGTCTCTGCGTTCCATTTGAACCTCCTGTTACAACACTCTGCGAAATATCAATATCTTTCTATCTCTATTATCCTCTAACTTCGGGAAAATATCAAGCAAAAATACCAGTCCTGCATAAAAGGCAAGACCGGTATCCGATCATCGTTATTTAATCATTGCCCTCACACTGTCTGCGCTGATCCGGCCTTCCATCGGCCCGAAAGCCGCCGCATTCAGCGCGCCTGCCGCCGCGCCCATCCGCGCCGCCTCCTTAAGACTCTTCCCCTGTACCAGTCCGGCAATAAACGCTCCGTCAAAACAATCCCCGGCTCCTGTCGCATCTACCTGCTCAACCGGATAGACACCTATCTCTGCCGCTTCGTCCCTTGTATAGATCCTGCTGCCCTTCGATCCGTTCTTCAAGGCAATAACCTCCATAGCTTCATACGCAAAACACTTCTCAACCGCCTCATCAACCGATACGGCGCCGGTAATCTTAAGAAGTTCACTTACGCCAGGCATGAATACGCTGGTGTTCTCCATCACCTCTCGGATCACGTCATTCACGCTCTGATCGGTAAGCAGCTCTTCCCTTATATTCGGATCAAAGGAGATCTTCGTCCCCTTTCTCCTCATCATACGCATAGTTTTTAAGATCTCCTGCGCAAACAAGCTGTCCGCCATCAGCGAACATCCCATAATATGCATATATTTTACATTGTCAACCTCATCTTCAAGAGGCGCTTTCGCCTCCACCGCCGGTGTATTCCCCATATGGAATATGAATTTTCTGGAACCGTCCGAATAATATGTGACGAACGCAACTCCCGTCGACCTCTCCGTGCTCTCTAACACATGACTGCAGTCAACTCCATCCTTCCTAAGCCGGTCCAGGATATTCTTCCCGAAGTCATCCTTCCCAACGCCTCCGATAATCGCTGTACTGCACCCTAATCTCGCCGCCGTGTCAATAAATATTGCCGGGGCGCCGCTTGGAAACGGCCCCCTAAATACTCCCGGTTCATATAGCTCCTCGTTCTCCTGCCCGCGCATGATCTCAACAAGCATCTCTCCCATTACGATAATCTCCGCCATCTTCCGTCTCCTTTCAAAATAAAAACTCAAACCGTAGGTGATTCTAAAAAACGGATACGCTTATTATCACAATCCAACTCTGTCTCGATCCCATAAGGAAGGATTCCGATCGGCTTCGCGTGTCCGATATTGACATTATAGATAACAGGCAGACCGTCCAGATGTTCCTCCAAAAGAACCACCCTAAGGATTGCCTCTTTATACTCTTCATAATAGGCTTCATCCTTAGGCTTCCCTACTATGATCCCGTTGATCACATTAAGGATTCCCTGTGCGGCCAGATTTCTCAGCATATACACGATGTACTCTGGAGAAGGCTTCTCTTCGCTCGTCTCAAAGAACAGGATCGCATCCTTCCATTCGTCCAAAGCAGGCCACACAGAGGTCCCCACCGCCATCATAAATACATCGATACAGCCGCCCAGCAGACGGCCTCTCGCCGTACCGCTCCCATTCAGTACTTCGTATCCATGCGTGTCCTTTTTCATCTTATGGGAAACATGGATATTGCTTTCCTGCCATGTGATATAGTCGTCCGTCCATTCCGGGCTGGGAAGCAGATCATATTCTTCCCACGTCCCGAATAAAATGTCCTCCACCGCTCTCCTGGTGTAATCGAACATCTTGACATACTCCCCGAATTCACACATGACCGACGGTCCATAGAAGGAGCACAAACCGGCTTTGTGCATGATAAGATGGCTGATGGTCGTGTCCGAATACCCCATAAAAATCTTAGGATTATCTCTGATCACATCTAGATCCACATACGGCAGGATCCGGATAGAATCATCCCCTCCAATCGCACTGAACACAGCAGATATAGACGGATCCCTGAATGCATCCATCAAATCCTGCGCCCGAAGCCCTGGGTTCTCCGCTACAAACTCACTCCCTCTTAACGCATGGGGCATACAGGTCACTTCCAATCCAAAGTCATGTTCCAGCCGTTCTTTCGCAATGCGGTACTTATGGATGGTAGCCGGATCGCCCAGACCTCCCCAGGATAAGCTGACAATGGCGATTCTGTCTCCCTTATTTAATTTTCTCGGTTTGATCATAGCAATCCTCCTTGTACTCCATTGACCTTTATAATGTACTTATTTTATCATGTTTCCCGCATCTGCTCAATGCAAATTCTCTCGATCATCCTATTTGCATACGCCAGAAAATGAAAATTCTTCGTCGTTCAACTGCAAAAAGATAGTTTAATATAAAAAACAGCACTTTTTATTAAGACATATACATCTGAACTTGCTATAATGATCACAGATGCAAGGAGGATATCTAATGAAAGACCAGAAAGAAGCTGTTAAAAAAGTCATAGATTACATTGAAAGAAATTTAGAAGAAGAAATCAACTTAGATAATATATCGAAGAACATCGGTTATTCCAAGTTCTATCTTAACCGCATGTTTACAGAACATACGGGGATCACCATCTATAAATATTTACAAAACCGCAGGCTTACGGCTGCTGCCGAAAAGCTGGTTAAGACAGATAAACCGATAATTGAAATCGCATATGAAGCCGGATACGATACGCCGCAATCATTTTCATATGCCTTTAAACAAGTTTATTTGTATCCGCCTAAGATCTACAGGGATATCGGGATCTTTACGCCAAAACAGAGCAGGATTTCTATGTGCTATTCACTTATTCCTGTATATTGTAAACTATTTGCAGAAATTAAGGAGGTTGCAGCATGAGTACGATTCCTTATGTTATTGAACAAACCGGTCACGGAGAGAGAAGCTATGATATATTTTCACGTCTATTGTCAGACAGAATTATTTTTCTGGGCGAGGAGGTCTGTGATACTTCCGCAAGCTTAATCATAGCGCAGTTACTCTTCTTAGAAGCACAAGACCCTGATAGAGATATCCAGCTATACATTAACAGCCCCGGAGGTTCCATAACTTCTGGATTTGCGATTTATGACACTATGCAATATATCAAATGTGACGTTTCTACGATATGCATAGGTCGGGCGGCAAGCTTCGGTGCTTTTTTATTAGCAGGCGGCGCTCATGGAAAACGTATGGCATTACCCAATTCTGAGATCATGATCCACCAGCCTTCTATCCATGGCAGCGGTATTCAGGGACAAGCCAGTGATGTGCGGATCGTGTCAGACCTTATACAAAAAAACAAGCAGAGGTTAAATCGCATTTTGGCGGAAAATACAGGGCGGACTATGGAAGAAATCGAAAGAGATACGGACAGAGATAATTATATGAGTGCAGATGAAGCTCTGGCATATGGTCTGATAGATTCCGTTATCCCTTCGGCTGTCCCCCGCTTTTAAATGATCGAAAAGAAGAATTCCCTCCAAACTGTACTGGAGGGGTAAAGTCGCCTGGCTTAGTATCTATCGCCATATAATCAAGGAACGCTCTTAATTCATCACTCACATCATAACCTCTGCAAAACTTCACCCTTATTTGTGATATGGTTCTTTCTGAATAATCCGATAGCTTCTGTATATCTGCTCCAACAGAATCACCCTCATCAACTGGTGAGGGAATGTCATCCTCGAAAAACTCAGCGCAAGATCCGACTTCGCCAATACGTCCCTCCCAAGTCCGATCGAACCTCCGATAATGAAGATGATATGGCTCTTCCCCTGCACGCCAAGCGTCTCGATCTTCTCCGCCAGTTCTTCTGACGATAACTGCTTTCCCTCGATCTCGAGGGTGATTACAAAAGCATCTTCCCGAATATACTTCAATATCCGCTCCGCCTCCTTAGCCCGTATCGCTTCCTCCACGGTTTCACCGGCATGATCCGGCGTCTTCTCATCCGCTGTCTCTATGATCTCCAGCTTACAGTATTTGCCCAGCCTCTTCACATACTCCGCAGCAGCGTCCCTCAGATACTTTTCCTTAATCTTTCCCACTGTTATCAGCGTAATCTTCATAACTTCCGAATTCCCTTTCAATATATCCCATACACTATCCAAGCGCCACATCCAGTATCATCATCAACACGAACCCGACGGCAAATCCGATGGTTCCAATATTACTGTGTTCTCCCTGCGCCGACTCCGGCACCAGTTCTTCTACCACTACATAAATCATCGCTCCGGCCGCAAACGCAAGAAGATACGGAAGGATCGGAGTGATATATGCCGCAAGCAGCACTGTGATCCCTCCTGCTATCGGCTCCACGATGCCCGATAATGTTCCGTACAAAAATGCCTTTCCCCTGCTTCCTCCCTCGCTTCTGACCGGAAGCGATACGATGAATCCTTCTGGAAGGTTCTGAACGGCAATTCCGATCGACAGGGCAAATGCCCCTGCAAGCGTCACGTCGGCATTATGAGTCAAAAGCCCCGCAAATACGGCGCCGCTTGAAATTCCCTCCGGTATATTATGAATGGTGACTGCCAGAATAAGCTTCGTAGATTTGTTCAGCGAACTTCTGGGGCCCTCAGACTTCTCGCTTCCAACATGAAGATGGGGAACGATATGGTCAAGCAGCAGCAGAAAACCAATTCCCAGTAGAAATCCGACTGCTGCCGGAGCAAATGCAAATCTTCCCATATGCTCTGACATATCCATTGCCGGGATCAGCAATGACCACACGGAAGCAGCAACCATCACCCCGGCCGCAAATCCAAGCAGCGACTTCTGAAGCAGCGGTTTTAATTCATGTCTCATAAACAGTACGCACGCCGCGCCCGCAGCCGTCCCTATAAATGGAATAAGTACTCCAAGCAAAATCATCATATACGCTGTCCTCCCTCTGTATCTGCAACCTCATCTATAGGGTCTTCCTTCCCTTCTACAATATCGGTAATCTCATCGACCGGTATCTCCGTTCCGTCCGTCAGCACCACTGTCCGCTCATGTTCCCTGATCTTCCTGACGCATCCGCTGACCGTCACATAAGCTCCTCCCGGCTTCTTGGGGTCCGGCACAAAATAGGTAATGGATACGGAAGGCTCCAGATCCAGATGCTCATAGATATTCTGTAATTTACCGTCCAGAACCGCCTTGCAGTTCTCGTCGATCTCTATCCGTTCCTCCGTCAGCCGTGCAGTCTCCCTGACTGCCTCGTGATGTCCCGTCAGAGCCGCAAACGGAGCAAACTGCGCCGCCCGGTCCTCAATGGGCATATGGGGATGCGTCCCGGATACATGGTGTGCCAGTTCGATCATATCATCATACTTATGAATTTCCTTATATCTTCTTAGCTTCATGCCCTATGTCCGCCGATCTGTTGGTTCCGCTCCATTGCTGTCGCACCCTCCAGCAGATTCGTTCCTTTCAGTATTGCATTCTTCCCATATTTCTTCTTAATATCCAGCATAGCCTGCTGCAGGCTTCTCTCCCGTCTTCTATCTTCCTCCTCCGCCTCCTGCTCTCTTCGCAGAGCAGCATAGTCCGTAAACAGATCCATCTGTTCGAAAACGGGTTCCTTCACAACCGCCTCCTCGTCCACCACATGATTGGCTCCCAATGTAATCCTTCGAATCAAAAACTTGGGATTGACGATCCTGTCATATAATTCCAGAACAGCCTTCACGATCATCTTCGTAGAGGAAGTCTGTCCTGCAAGATTCGCCGTCCCATGAGCATGCTTGGGAACCGAACGGCCATAGCGGTCCATTGTGATCTCACCTCCGTAAGAGCGCTTCACATCCGGGTCAGACAGTGTCTCTCTGTCATAGCCTACTGTCAGAACGATCTGATCCGTAACCAAGCGCTTGTCCACCAGATTCAGTACAAGCATCTCTGTCATCTCCCTGACAATAATCCGCGCTTTTTTTACAGTATACGGTTCATGCAGTACCTGCCCTGAGCTTAAGCAATTCACACTGGGCTTATACGCCTTGATATCCTTCATTGTGCAGGGCTCCCATCCCCACGCATGGTCGATCAGAAGCTCCGCATTGACCCCGAATAACTTATAGAGCAGATCCTCATTGTAGAACTCATCCGCACTCCCGATGGAACATCTCGCTACATCCCCCATGGTAAACATACCGTGCTCTGCCAGCTTCTTCGCATACCCTCTCCCTATGCGCCAGAAATCTGTGATCGGCTGATGCGCCCACAGGATCCGCCGATAGCTTTTTTCATTCAGGCTTGCGATCCGCACGCCGTTCTTATCCGGCGGAATATGCTTTGCCACAATATCCATGGCCACCTTGCACAGATACAGATTCGTTCCGATTCCTGCCGTAGCCGTAATCCCCGTTGCAGCATAGATATCCTGAATGATCCTGCCTGCCAGTCCGCGCGCCGTCATCTGATACGTGTTCAGATAATGGGTAACATCCATCATGATCTCATCAATAGAATATACATGACAATCCTCTGGCGCGACATATCTCAGATAAACTTCATATATCCTCGTACTATAGTCCACATAATGCGCCATCCTCGGCGGCGCAACGATATAATCCAGCGCTTTTTCCGGCGACTCCTTTAACTCTGTGTCATCGTATGAAGCGCCGGCAAATCTGCGTTCCGGCGCCTGGCTCTGCCTCTTTGCGTTGACCTCCCTCACCCTCTGCACTACCTCAAACAGCCTCGCGCGTCCTGAGATCCCGTAGGCTTTCAGAGAGGGCGATACCGCCAGACAGATCGTCTTCTCTGTACGGCTTAAGTCCGCGACAACCAGATTGGTAGTCATAGGATCCAAACCTCTCTCTACACATTCCACAGAAGCATAAAATGATTTCAAATCTATTGCAATATACGTGTGGTTATGTTCTGACATATCATCACCCCGCCTTTTGTCAGCACATATAGTTCTCTGTTCACAATAATAGTATGTCCACATCTGCTTTTTATTATCATACCAGAACTTACGTTTGTTTTCAATAGCTTATAAAACCTTCTGCCCCTCAAATTTCACAGTGACCGAACAGATCTCAGCGATCGTACCGACCCTCATATCAGGTCCGAAGACCCCCACCCCTGAAGTCACAATATTGTGCATATCGTCCTTCTTCAGATACCCGCAGGCATTCTCCCACATCAGGCGGACCGTCAGATTCCCCGGAAACATCTGCCCGTCATGGGTGTGGCCGCACAGATCCAGGTCTACCCCTGCGTCAGCCAGCTCCTGAAGCTCCTTTGGCTGATGATCGATCACAAAAATAGGCTTTGACAGATCCATACCTTCCGTGATCTCTTCCGGCGTCTTTCTCTTGTCTATCCCCCGTCCCGGGCGCTGCCTGTCCGGCCGGCCGTACAGATAGACGCTGTCCGCGATCAGCACCGACTCGTCGCGAAGCAGTGTAACTCCTGCCTTATCAAGGAATTCATCCATCCTGATATCACTCTGCTTCTCTTGGCCGTTTCCCCCAAAAGTAAATCCTGCAAGTATCTTCTCGCTGATATCATGATTCCCGTAACAGGCATAGACGCCGTATCTGCTCTTAATCCCCTTAAAGATATCGATCAGCTCCTCGGGATCCTCCAGAGCCTCATACTCATTGTCGAAGATATCCCCGGCTATCACTACCAGATCCGGCTCCTCCGCATTAATCCGCTCCACCATCCTGCGGATGTGACTGCATCCGATATTATAACCCATATGCAGGTCGGCCGCCAAGACCACCTTCATCTGATCTATAGATCCAGCATCCTTATGTATTACCGTCTCATATCTCGTCGTATGGATGATCCTTGCATTGACCACTCCCCACACGCCAAATACCGCAACAACAGCGACACAGAAAATTCCCGCCGCCGCAAATACTCTGCGGCTTGCCAGTTTCTCCTGATCGATCCGTCTGCACCTCTTAAGAATCAGACGGATCGCATCCGCCGCCGCAACGACCAGAATCACATGCAGCAATATTCCAAGCCAGTAATTCCCAGACCTCACGAAGAAGCGTTTAACCGCACCTGTCGGGAGAAGAAACCCTACACCCATAGCCGTGGCAAAAAGAAGGTACACGATAACCACCGCAAACCAAAACCATTTAAAATATTGATGATGATCTATTCTCAGACATTTCTTCACCCACCGGTACATCCATCTCGCAATATAAATATGAACCAATACATATAATGGGGATAAAATTACTGCCAGCATATATAACCCTCCTGTGTCCCGTAATGTCCCTGCTGATCCTCCCATACCGCAGACTCATGCAGGGCAGGAAAGCGGCTCTGGACTTCATAATCCGTAATCCCTTCCCCTTCATTGGGATGCCCGGCAGAATAAACCGTATCCGCAGCATACATCCCCAGGAGAAGCAGACAGCTCCATACTAAGACCTGCTTCCTGATCACCCGGATCCGGTTATCCAGAAGCGGCGCCGCGATGTAGACGAACACCATTCCCCCGATCCCGAAGACCAACAGCCCTTCCGCACAAATCCTTCCGTTCAGGTTCAGGAAATATCCGCTGTAATCCCACCATTTCATCCCGTCATAAGCCACTTCCAGATAATAAGATGTCCAGTATTCAACCATTCCGCATACGAATATGATGCAGAAGAATTCCTTAACCGGACTGCTTCTCACCCGGTTAAGCAGCGTAAGGAGCAGAACTCCGCCTGAACCATAGATCGGAAGCCACGGCCCGTGAAGAGCGCCCCGGTTCACAAACACTCCGTCCAGCACCAGATGAAGACTCACCTCCCAGCACCATCCGATAAAGGAAAATATAAAAAACAACAGCACCAGCGACCAGACCGAATAACGCCGCATATAATGAAAAGTCTCCACCCTCTTCTGCTTCGCCGTCTCCGGGAACCGGGACAGTCTGCCGGGATACATTCTTCCCTCCGCCGCATCCTTAAGCATGCCGAGCCGAACCTCTCGTTCCCTTCTCTCTTCGTAGGCACGCTCTTCCTGTGAACTGCCAAGCAATATACCGAACCAGTCAGCAAGGACTCTTCGAATCCCTCCCAGCCTCTCTTCCTGAAGCTCTGTGTCTTCTTCCCACTCCAGCACATCCATGTATGTTTCCCACAGTACGTCGTCCGCTGCCCTCCCATACAGATATCGGTCATTAAGCAGCTCTGCCCCCAGGATTCCCGACTCTTTCGCCTTTCCGCGCAATCTCACATAATATTCACAGAAGGACGCCGACTGATAGGGAAGCGAATAGAACACTTCCGACATTCCAAAAGTGCACGCGCCCAGGATACTCCATCCAATAAAAGAACAATCCAGCAAAAAGCGCTCCCACTTATGCCCCCGCATCATCCTCCTTGACAGCGTAATAGCCTCTCGGCCGGTAAGGTCCGGATTCTCTGCCAGGATATAAGGAACCTGGGAATAAGAATAGTATTTGATCACACCGCCTATGACCGTCAGCGTCCACAAGGCCTGATAGATCGTGTACTTAAGCATCGCCAGTGATACCTTCATCCACCTCTTCACACGCAGCAGAAATACAAAACGCTGAGCCGGCAGCTTATCGTAGATTCTTCCTTCCAAAAACATCCTCGCCGAGATCACCGTATATGTATTGACGATCAGGAAATTGAATCCCAGCACACCTGAGAAAGCCAGCATAATAAGAATCAGGCTTCCCAGATTCTTTGAGCCGGATAAGGAATTGATTCCTGATACAAACATAACGAACAAAGAGCCGGACGTTATCCCATTAACGATCTTAGATAACGCGCCCCGGCTTCTTCCCAATATTCTGTTCTCCTCCCCCGACCTCTCTATTTTCTCCTTCTTAAGAGCTTCCGAGAGCTGTCTTCCCTTCTCCGTGTCCCCGGACATGGTCTGGTTAAGCACATCAACAAGCCCTGTACTTCCCACCGCTACTCTCGTGTCTGTCATACCTTCCGTATCTGTCCCAACACTTTCGGAAGAATACATCCTCACAAAATTATCAAAACTCGAACTCTGCAATCCCAAAAATACTGCTATCAGGCTCACCATCACCAACATCATGTAATGTTTCTTAACTGTCTGCCTCGCCCTGGTCTTTATCTCTTTTCTAGTCATGGCTCTCCTCTTCCGTAAAATCACTAAAAAGGTATAAAGCCCTCTGCGGCCTTATACCTTAGATATACCAACATCATTATATCAGCAGGCAGATACAGTGTAAAGCTTTTATTTATTTCCTCCATCAATTGCTTCCATCAATACGTCACATGCGCTGAGCGCTAAGAGCTGCACGGAAGTGTGAAGGTTCTTCTTTCCTTCCTCCCCGCCTGATGCAAGAGCAAATTCTCTGGTATGCGTACCCACATTCTCCTTAAGCTTCACATAGAACTGGATCGACGGAATCTCATGAGTCACATTTCCTACATCCGTAGAACCGATTCCCTGTGTCAGATCACGTTCAATGTAATCCTCTCCGATCAATTCCATATTGCTGCGCACATACTGCACCAGTTTTTTATCATTCCGTATGTCCTTAAGGATCTCTCCAAGCTGTTTCTCCTCCACCTCGGTTCCCGTAGCGATCGCCGCACCCTTTGCACAATTACGGATAATCTCCACAAGCTCCATCATATATTCATAATCCAGAGCACGGATATTGAACACCGCTTTCGCCTCGTCTGAAACCGTATTATGCGCTGTACCGCCCTCTGTAATGATTCCATGGACCCTGCTGTAATCCTTGAAATGCAGGCGCATCATATCTACCGCATGGAACATCAACTGTACGCCGCTTAACGCATTTGCCCCGTTCCACGGACAGGCAGCCGCATGGGCAGGTTTCCCTTTGAAGGCAAATTCCATCGTCACACAGGCAAATGATATGTCATCCGGCACGGATGTCTCCATAGGATGCATCAAAAGAGCCGCATCTACTCCCTTAAATACTCCCTCCCGAACCATGACCGCCTTGCCGCTTCCGTTCTCCTCCGCAGGAGTTCCAAGCACCTTCAGAATTCCGCCGATTCCATACTTCTCCATAGCTTCTTTAAGTACGATTCCCGCGCCTGCCGCAGAAGTCCCAATCAGATTATGTCCGCATCCGTGTCCAATCTCCGGGAGACAGTCGTATTCTCCCATAAGAACCACCGTTTTCCCCGGTTTCCCGGAATCATAGACCGCTTCAAAAGCTGTCGGCAGGCTTCCGACCCCTTTTGTCACGTTAAACCCATGCTTCAAAAGGAGCTCACAGAGCGCCGCCTGTGACTTGTATTCTTCAAACGCAAGCTCTGGGTGATTGAAGATGTAGCTGCTCGTTTCTTCAAATTCTGTCCTTTTCTCATCTGCTGATGCAATGATATCCTGCTTAATCCTCTCGATAGATTCCATCTCTTTTACCGCCTTTCTGTTAAATCATATTAAATCATTCCGTTCAACGCCAGTACAATATTGGAAATAAGTGCCGAACCGAAATACGTCGACGCCATAACGACAAATGAGATAATGACGATCTTCCAGCTCAGTTTCTTGAAGACTTCCAACTGCTCTCCCACCGCGATTCCGGCGAAGGCCAGAAGCGGAAGGCCTACAAGCCCAAATGTATATGCCCCCAGAGTTGTAACGATAAAATCACCGACCGGAGACACAGGGATCGTCAGCACGAACGATACCAGCGTCGCCCATGCGAATCCCGGAAGATTCGGCCTCTTCACTACATTTTTCAGCACAATGGAGATCACTACCATCGCAAAGCTGACAAGCGTAGCCTTGCCAAGATCCGTAAGGCTGTTCCCCACCGAGACTATATGGATTACAGCAATGATACCGTAGATCACAATAACGATCTTAATCTGCTCCAGTATATTCTCAAATGTCGTCATTTCTTTTTCTGTCTGTACCGTATTCGCCATCTTTCTAAACCTCCTTCTCCGGTGCTGCTTTGAATAATTTCATGCGGAGTCTGCTGACTGCCGGATTGACATGCCGGTAATACCAGTTCGCAAGCGGAAGCGACAGAAACATTTCCACATATACCCCGGTAACTGCCGTCAGGAGCCCGCTTGTTGCGGAATATGCAAGGATCTGTTCTGTATACATCGCCGGCGCTGCGTCTGCCAGCGCTGCCGTTGCGGCGTTCATCATAGACGCGCTTCCCATTCCTGACGCCATCGCCAGCGCATAAGGATGGAAGCCTATGATCAGCCCGACCGGAGCCAGGAAGGAATAGAATAATGTTCCGAATATACTTCCGCTGATATAAGTTCCAAGCGTCCCCATACCTTCTCTGGATTCCAGACCATACTTATCACCGATGATACCAAGCGCCGTATCACGGCAGAGAGAGAAGGTTCCTCCTACCGCGCTCCGCCCAAGCCCGATCAAAAGTCCGAGAGGCAGGGCAATCAACATCGTCATCATATTTCCTGCTTCCTGAAGGATCAGCGCCGGTCCCGCCTTCATTACAATTCCGATCTGCGGCCCTGCGTTGATTCCGAACATAATTCCCAGCGGATAGAGTGCAAGCGACAGCAAAAACGGCGCCCTCTTGATCTCCGCACTGCTGATTATTTTTTTCAACGGCGGTATCACCTTCCCCAACAGCATCGGTGATAACAGCATTCCCATAATAATGACCCAGATCATCGTCAGGATCGTAACGCCGATTCCCGCCACCTCGAATTTCAACGGTCCGATCAATTCCGCAAGTACGCATAGCACAACCGCTGCTATCATACAATTTACTGTACCCGTCTTTTGTTTCATTTTTGATTTCCCTCCATTCTTTCACTTCTTGCACAAGTATAGCATTGCCATTTTTTAAGCTCAACGCTTTCCATGCACCAGAAAAAAAACATTTTTTGTGCACCGTGCATAATATACTTTGCCTATATATTCTTTTATGTGCATAACGCCCAATATCTTATTCTCTTTTTTAGGCATGAACCGCATCGACTTTCAAAATGCCCGGTGTTAGACTAGCGTATAGAAAACACACAGAAAAGAGGGAATGCAACATGTTATTCAAACAATTGATCGATGCATACGAAATTATAGACAGCAGCCGCGCAGACGGCGAACGGGTCGCAGATTATCTGAAAATGATCCGTCCCAGCGCTCAAATCAAGGTATATCCCCTGGTCGGACCAAAGGGTTCCACCGATATGCTTAAGGTCATGATCCCGGGAGTGATCGGGAAATCAAAGGGCGGCAGCGCTCCTACGCTCGGCCTTCTCGGAAGGCTTGGAGGCCTTGGCGCCAGACCGGAACGGATCGGGTATGTATCCGACGGCGACGGCGCGCTGGTCGCCATCGCACTTGCAGCCAAGCTCCTCAGTATGCAGAACAAAGGCGACTTTCTGGACGGAGACGTGATGATCTCCACCCATATTTGCCCGGACGCTCCTACAGCTCCGCACAAACCCGTACCGTTTATGGGTTCGCCTGTGGAAATGTCCCAGGTCAACACAGAAGAGCTCTCACCGGAGTTGGACGCGGTACTGTCCGTTGATACTACCAAAGGAAACCGTATTATGAATGCACGAGGATTTGCTATATCCCCTACAGTAAAGGAAGGCTATATTCTGCGCACTTCCGAAGACCTGCTGGATATCATGCAGATCACCACAGGCAAGCTGCCCCGAGTATTCGCCCTGACACAGCAGGACATCACTCCTTACGGAAATGACCTCTATCATATCAACAGTATCCTTCAGCCGGCAACCGCCACAAAAGCTCCTGTCGTAGGCGTTGCCGTTACCACTGAGACGGTCGTACCCGGCTGCGCGACCGGAGCAAGCCACATGGAGGATCTCGACGAAGCAGCAAGGTTCATGTTAGAGACAGCCAAAGCCTTCGGAAAAGGCACGTTAAAATTCTACGACGAAGATGAATTCTCACGGATCCAAAGCCTCTATGGATCTATGAATCATTTCCAGACTCTCGGCGCCTCACAGAAGTAAGCATACCCGCCGGACGGACAGACTCCGTCCGGCAAGGTATAGATGAATGGATGGAAGTCCATCCGCCCCGAAAGGGGCATGAATTACAGGATACCCGAGAGGGTACAAAAAAAGAGTCCGGCAGTTATACTCCTTCTGCCGGGCTTTTTTGATTGTCCATTATTCACATAAACCTTCTTAAATGAAGCGCAAGGGATAATTCCAGTATACTGTTCGGATCCGACAGATCATATCCTGTCAGATGCTCGATCTTCTTGATCCGGTACATCAGCGTATTCCTGTGCAGATACAGACTCGAAGCGGTCATATTTCTTGCTCCCAGATGATTCACAAATATCTCCAGCGTCTCCAGAAGATTGCTCTCATTCTCCCCGTCATATCTGATCAGCGCATCCAGCTTGCTTGCCGCATAATCCCGGCAGACCTGCTGCTTGCTGATATCCTTAAGCATCCTCCAATAGCCGGCCTTCTCGATACACACGACCCTCTGGCCGCTTTGGCTTCTGGCGATCTCCACTGCATCCCGGGCCTCCCGGTAGACATCCTGGAACGCCTGATAGGAGACTCCCTGTCCTGATACGCCGACGGTCATATCACAGCCGCTTCTCTGTGAAATATACTCCTGGATCCGCTCAAAGCATCCCTGATCGAACTCCTCTTCCGTCTTCAGGATACACGGAAAACTTCCGTTGTTAGATAAGACTACTCCTGTGCATTTCTCAGCGGACAGCCCTTCTCTGATGTTTCCTTCTATTTTTTCCAGCTGCTCTTCTACTTCCTCTTCTGGAAGCTCCTTAAGCCTTTCTCCCAACTCTTCCGCCTCTATGAGCATGACCCGATACGGCGGCTTAGGCCATCTCTGTTCACTGATCCGAAGATTGCTCTCCTCTTCGTATGTGACGTTACCAGTCAGGAGATCTATAAAAAGCCTTTTGTCTGCCTCACGCCTGTTATACCTTGCAAGCCGGGACTTCATCTTGTCTATCAGGTTATTCTGTGATTTTACCAGCGCTTCCATCACTGCATAATTCAGCTCTATAAACGGAAGCTCTTCCGGCATCAGGATGATCGGGAAACGGAACTCCTCAGCCAGCTTTAATGCGTCCTTTAGATACTGTCCGATAAACCGCGACTTGATCGCAAGCGCAGCAGCCTTAGCCTTGTTCAGGTTACGGATCAGCGCGAGAATCTCTTCCCTGGTCCCGCTGCACGCATAGCCGGTCGTAATATAGAGCACGTTCGGGCGCATCCACGCCGTCATATCGGGAATCTCTATACAATCCACATAGCGCACGACTCTGTTGAGTCTCTCTTTGCCCACTGCAAGGGTACATCCCTTTGCCTGCGCGATCTCCAATACATCCTTCACTGTAATTGCCAATCTTACCACCCTCCTGCCGAATCGGCTCAATGGCTTCCTCCTTGACTGCACTGTTTCCATCATAACAGACCCTTACAGCAAAATCAAGAGACGATGTATTATGCCGCCTCAGACTCTATCTTTCTGCAGAGGATAATTCCGATCAATAATATCAAGGGAAACAGAACCGCTGCCAGAATCCCCTTCTTCAAGTCGTCACCCAATACACCGGACACCATTCCGACCACCGTCGGCCCGCCGGAGCAGCCCACATCCCCGCCCAGGGCCAAAAACGCAAACATAGCCGTCCCACCTCTCGGCAATGCCGCTGACGCCTTGCTGAAGGTTCCCGGCCACATAATCCCAACCGACATCCCGCAGACCGCACAGGCTGCCAGGCTAAGCAGCGGAACCGGTATAAGGGAAATCCCCAGATAAGACAGAATACACAGGCAGCTGCTGTAGATCATGAACTTCTCCAGATGGATACGGTCACCGTATTTCCCGTAGAATAACCTGGACGTCCCCATCAGAACCGCAAATGCCATCGGCCCGGCCAGATCACCCGCCGTCTTAGAGATCCCAAGCCCCTTCTCCGCTAATGTGGAAGCCCATTGACTGACCGCCTGTTCGCTTGCCCCTGCGCATATCATCATGATAAGCAAGACCCAAAATACTTTGATCTTAAACAATTCCTTCAGCCGTAACCCCGTCTCTCCCTCTTCCATCAGAGGTGCGATCGGGACCTTGGTAAATGCAAAGGCATTCGCGATCGGGATAAGCGCCCATATCACCGCTAATATTTTCCAATTCTCAATACCTGCCGTATAAAAAAATAATGTTGAGATCAGTACAACTCCCGCATGGCCCCAACAATAAAAAGAATGCAGCATACTCATCGCCTTCTCTTTATTATCCGAGGGACACGCCTCCACGACCGGACTGACAAGAACTTCTAAGAGCCCTCCGCCGACAGCATAGATCATGACCGCGATTAAAATCCCGGCAAAAGGAGACGGCAGCATCTCCGGCAGGACCGTAAGCAGTATCAATCCGGCCGCCGCTAACACATGGGCTGCCACCATCGAAATACGATACCCTATCTTATCCACAAATCCGACCGAAAGAAGGTCGACCAATAATTGTATTCCGAAGTTAAAAGTCACCAGAAGCGTAATCTGGGATAATAAGATATCATAGTTTCTTTGGAAAAATAAGAACAGCAGCGGGGTAAAATTGTTAACTGCTGCCTGCACGATATAACCTGTGAAACAGGCTGTGATCGTTTTATTATATTGATTGTCCATCTTCATTGCCTCTTAAATCTATCTCTTTATTCTGGTATAAATCTCCCGTTCATCTTCATGATGAATATACGCACCATTTTTCATCTGTACTTTAAGCGATGCAGGATTATCCTTGTGAACAGACATATAAATCTCATCCTCACGAATCATCTGCCATGCCTTTTCTACCGTCAGTTTCAGGCCTATGGAAGCGTACCCCTTTCCTCTGAACTCCTTCTTGATCCCATATCCTATATGTCCTGCACCTTTTGCCAGTTCCTCCGTAAGCCAATGCCGTATTCTGAACCATCCGACAATAATATTATCTTCCCACAGGAAAAATTCTGTCTCCGGCACCCATCCTTCCTGAAGTCCGACACCCTTCGCCGCATCGATATAACCCGGCAAAATCTTGTATGTAAATTCGTCTTTGGTGCATCCGGCTTCAGGATTTGTAAACCCATTCTCGTTCTCGGGAGTGCTTGTTACAAACTCATATTCTTGCTCTAAATCTTCCATATTTGCTTCTTTTAGATATAGCATATCGTTTCCTCCATAGTTTAAATCTGCATTTCCCTTTACAGGGAAAATTACGCATGTGACAGTTGCCTCGTCCGTCGTAACGGTTCCAAGCTGTATGTAATACTTAGGGACTCCGTTTTGAATAAAATGCATTCTGTTTGCTGATACATTTGCCAGGATTTTTCCATCCTGCATAAATGAATACGGAATATAGTCGAGGAGAAAATCTTTTCTTTTGGGGATTTATACGGCAGCTTACTATAAGGTTCCAGGTTATATTCAAATGTGGAAAAGTACGCCGAACATAGCTCATTCAGCGCCGGATTTTCGTTTTCTCCGAAGAGCTTTAACAGAGCAATGCCTGATATTTGCTTTAGCTTGTTTTTCGCGGACTGTCTAGCCAGTTTACGCGCAATTATCTTCTGCCTTTCAGTCATGATTTATCATCTCCAATCCTGCAGAAATCGAACTACTGAATCGCCCGGTCCGTGCCAGCCTTTTTCACCGATCACATCCATTAAATCAGTAATTCCAATACCTCTGTCAATTTATTTACTGCCCTGCACTCCGAACATCTGCATGTTCCGTTTCTGTCTATTAATATTGGCGTTATGCCCGCTGTAAGCGCGCCCTTTACATCAGAAGCAATGGAATCTCCTATGTGTATTACTTCTTCTGCATCGCATCCGCATACTCTTAAGGCATACTCAAACAGCTCTTTATGCGGTTTATATGCCCGCACCATCTCCCCGGAGACAATCCCTGCTGCCTTTAGGCCATTGTGTTTCAAGCATTCCTGTACATAACAGACACCATTGTTTGTTATTACATAAATCGGCAGAGGGCATTTTTCAAAAAACTCTTTTACATCCTCAAAGATCGGCGCATACATCCAGAACCTTTGAAATAGTCTGTGCAGCTCAGATAAATCATCAACCAGCCCTGCCTCTTCTTTAAACTTTCCTAACAAATGGTCAACAATTTCGTCTTCTGTTAAAAATGTGTCCCCAAAGCTTCGTTCTTCCATCATTTTTAAGTGATTCCACCAACTCGCCACTATTTCTTCAGGACTTTTAAAATTGCTGTTTTTCCATATCCTAAGAACAAGCTTTTCCAAATCGTCTCCCTTTTCCTGAATGATCGTACCTGTGTAGTCTATAAAAATTGATTTTATCATATCAACACCTCCAAGATTTTCTCTTATCCTAACATTTTTACTTCCACTCTTCAATAGGCATATTGGTAATGGAGGCTGATATTTTTATGATGCCGCCTTTGTAAAAGAATTCCCCCTCATTACTTACAACACCACGCAAGCCCGAATAGGCGGGAATTTGTGAAAATTTCTTCTCGCCCGCCCTCCACGGACAGCCTGCGGATTTGCCAAACGGGAGAGGGGATTTCTTTCTATCCCCTTTGCACGGCG
>Ga0137308_100567_pt1 | contig 56369 bp, 48 predicted proteins | sample Inofrocosms_June_FD_97181 | JGI IMG/M metagenome (GOLD analysis project Ga0137308, IMG submission 97181) | Mouse cecal microbial communities from Vienna, Austria - N-Acetylneuraminic and N-Acetylglucosamine D2O microcosms_June | ecosystem: Host-associated > Mammals > Digestive system > Large... | reverse complement strand
CTACAAGAATAATTCTGCCCTGAAGGAGGTCACCCTTTCCTGCTGTGAATTCATCCGCAGGTTCATGATGCATGTACTCCCGCCCGGCTTCCAGAAGATCCGTTATTATGGTTTCCTGAACAACCGCAGCAGGAAAAAGAACCTTGCCGCCATCTTCCGCGTACAGGGGCGCCAGCGTTTTGGCTCCATGCTGGCCGGACTTCCCATGGACGAGGTCATCTATAAAGTATGGGGCTGTAACATACATGTCTGCACTGCCTGCGGCTGCCTCAGCATGCGGCCCCTGGGGAAGACCCATGTGCTCAGGAACTGACACTTTCAATTGAATACGTTTCACGGCTTCCCTGACGGGAGGCTTGTTTGCCGTGGTCAAATCTCTGTTTCTGTCAGCAGCCAGCTTCACACAGCAGGCAGAAACGGCTCCATAGTGCAGCTTTTGGGAAAAGCCAAGGGAATGCAATCCCCATATACCGGCTAAAGTCCCGCGTCTTGGTACAATCGTGAAGAATCACATTCAGGGCAGCTTTATCATTTGTAGAAGGCTGCTCTTTCTTTCTGCCCTGAATATGATACTTCACTTAAGAATTGTAAAACGTTCTCCACAAGTGACGTGGATGATCCATATATGCAAAAGCGGGCTTGGAAACAAAAAAGAAGGAAAACGGTGATTTCCAACAGAGAGGTGAAAAAATGACAAATGGCGGCAGCCACGGAAAATACATCTTTCTTCCATGGCTGCCGCCGTTTATATCTGCTCATTCTCTTTATATACGTTATACCCTGAAGCAGCTTCCCCCTACAAACTCCCTGCATATGGAATTTTTGGGCAATTCCTCGCTGCTGATGCCCAGAAAATACTCCAAAAACTTAAGCAGCCGCTTGGCTTCATAGTACTCCGGCTGGTTCTTCTCGATATGGAACAGAAGCGGCTCCGCGTACTGCTTCAGCGCTGCCAGTTCATAGATCGTAGCGGAGTTGAACATCACATCCGCCTCCTCCTGGAAGGGGAAAATATACTCCTCCTCTCCCCGGCGCACGGAGGGCCACATCTGGATGGTTCTCTGGGCGGAGGCTCCCCTGGTCCTGGCATCCCGCACCAGCCTGCGCAGCAGCCGCCCATCTGTGGTGGGAATCCGGTTGTGGGCATCCACATTGAGATTGATCAATGCGCTGATATAAATCTTATACTTGCTCTCCTCCGGCAGGGCGTAACTCATCTTGGGATTCAAGCCGTGGATGCCCTCGATGACAAGCACATCCTCCTTGCCCAGCTGCATATAATTGCCGTTGTACTCCCTGCGGCCAACCTTAAAGTTAAATTCAGGAATCTCCACCCGTTCTCCGTTCAGCAGCTTGATCATATCGTCGTTGAACCGCTTTACGTCAATGGCCTCCAGACATTCAAAGTTGTAATCGCCGTTCTCGTCCAGCGGCGTGTCTTCCCGGTTCACAAAATAGTTGTCCAGAGCCACCGGGTGAGGCGTCATACCCAGCGTCCGCAGCTGAATGGACAGCCTGTGGGACAGACTGGTTTTCCCCGAGGAGGAGGGACCCGCAATCATAATGAATTTCACGCCCTGTCGGGACGCGATCTCCCTGGCAATCTCACTGATCTTCCGCTCCTGCTCCGCCTCCTGCACCAAAATCAGGTCGCTGATGGAACCGCTGCATATCTGATCATTCAATTCACCCACGGTCTCAATGCCGATCTCATGTCCCCACCGGGCAGAAGCCTTCAATGTCTCGAACAGTTTTCTTCTCTCCACCAGAGGCTTTAACTGTGTGGGATCCTTTTGATCCGGCAAAACTAACATAAAGCCCTCGTCATAAGCCTGCAGATCGTACCATTTCACATAGCCTGCATTGGGCAGCATAAATCCGTAATAATAGTCATAATAGCCGTCCATCTCATAGACGTTTACAAAGGAACTGCGGCGATAACGGAACAACTCCGTCTTGCCTGTCATGCCTTTTGATCGGAACAGTTCTATGGCCTCGTCCAGGGGATAGGACTTCTTGTGGAAGGGCATGGCCATAGCCTGCAGTTCATCCATTCTGGCCTTGATCCGCTTCGCGTTTTCTCTGGTGGCGGCAATCTCTCCGCCGGTGCTGATGTATGTACCATTGCCCACCGCAAACTCCAGCCGGCACAGGGCAGCCGCCTTCTCGCCCATGGTGTCATAGATGGCCTTCAGACACAGCATGGTGGCTGAGCGCACATAGGTCTTGTGCCCCACCGCGTCTTTCAGGGTAAAAAAGGTCAGCTTGCAGTCCTTGTTCGCATGTTTAAACAGTTCCCTGAGTTTGCCGTCCGCGCTGACCAGGGCAATCAAGCCTCCATATTGCTCCTGGTACTGCTGTGCAATCTGTTCGTAAGTAATCCCCTGCGAAAATTCCTTTACCTCTCCCAATACCTCTATTTTCATCTTCAATGCCCCTTTCTTATCAGAGTTCCGCATGTTCCCTACAAGCACACAAACCGGTGAGCCATGACAGGCCGCTTTAGGGCGTAGAGTTCCGCATGTTCCCTACAACCTGTACAACTCCAGCGCCAGGCAAATAAGCCGCTGCTCTTCCTCCAGTTCCCGGATGCGCTGCATGGTCCTGTCACCTCCTGCGGCATTTTTCTTTAGCTGCTCCAATATGTACTGACTGCTCTGCTGCTCATGCAGCAGATACTGTCTCAGTACCGGGTGACACCCGGCAAGCAGCAGCCCTCCAAAGCAATCCTGTAATCTCACACTGTCTGCACTGCACACAGCCAGTCCTTCCGCAGCCTCTCTCCGCTCTGCCTCCTTCAGGACATCCATCCCAGAACCTGTCTTTTGCTCCGGCTTCTCCGTTTCCAAGCCCACGCAGCGCCGATTTCCCACGGCCACCTTCATCATGGGATAATATTTTCCGTCCTCATACACCATGTTCTCCGCCAAAGTCACATAGCCCGCCTGCCGCAGATAGGCACGAAACCCGGAAATCTCCGACTGGGGCTGCAGAATCAACTCCATGGCCTCCAGTTTTTCCCTGCCCTCTTCCAGTATCCTCTGCATCAGCCTGCCGCCCATGCCTGCGCAGATCATGGTGTCCGCCTCTCCGGCTCCAAGCGCTGTCACGCCGTCGGAAAGCCGGGTCTCTATGTATGCCTCCACTCCCTGCTGCCGTATATTCTCCTGTGCCCGGGATAAAGGCCCCTGCCGCACATCCATGGCCAGCACCCTGGGACTGATCCCCTGCTGTACCAGATAGATGGACACCCAGCCGTGATCACAGCCCACGTCACAGACCCGATTTCCGGCAGTGACCATATCGGTCAGCGCCAACATCCGGGCGGACAACACCACTTTATTCCCCATCAGTCCAGATAATCCTTGAGCTTGCGGCTGCGGCTGGGATGACGCAGTTTGCGCAGAGCCTTAGCCTCGATCTGGCGGATTCTCTCACGGGTCACATTGAACTCCTTGCCCACTTCTTCCAGAGTGCGGGCACGACCGTCATCCAGTCCAAAACGCAGGCGCAGCACCTTCTGCTCCCGCTCTGTCAGGGTGCCCAGCACCTCCACCAGCTGTTCCTTTAACAGTGTGAAAGCCGCCGCGTCCGCAGGCACGGGCACATTGTCGTCCGGGAGGAAATCTCCCAGGTGGCTGTCCTCTTCCTCACCGATGGGGGTTTCCAGGGACACCGGCTCCTGGCTGATCTTCATGATCTCCCGCACCCGGTCCACAGGCATATTCATCTCTTCCGCAATCTCCTCGGGGGAAGGTTCACGCCCCAATTCCTGCAAAAGCTGACGGCTGACGCGGATCAGCTTGTTGATAGTCTCCACCATATGCACCGGAATACGGATGGTTCTGGCCTGATCCGCAATGGCTCTGGTGATGGCCTGGCGGATCCACCAGGTGGCATAGGTAGAAAACTTGTATCCCTTGCGGTAATCAAATTTTTCTACGGCCTTGATCAGGCCCAGATTGCCCTCCTGGATCAGGTCCAGAAATAACATTCCCCGCCCCACATAACGCTTGGCAATGCTGACCACCAGACGCAGGTTAGCCTCCGCCAGCCGCTTTTTGGCCTCCTGATCACCCAGTTCCATCTTCTTGGCCAGTTCGATCTCCTCCTCCGCAGACAGCAGAGGCACCTTGCCGATCTCCTTTAAGTACATACGAACCGGATCCTCTATGCTGATGCTGTCCGGTATGGACAGATCCAGATTCTCCATATCCAGATCCTCTTCCTCCGCGGACAACAGGATCTCTTCATCATCCACATCATCGTCATCGGTGATGCGCAGTACATCCACATTATTCTGCTCCAAAGTCTCCAGAATCCGATCAAACTGATCCTCCTCCAGAGTCATATCTGAGAAAAAGTCATTGATCTCCTGATACTCCAATACGTTTTTCTTTTTCTTGGCCATCGCTAAGAGATTCTTCATCTTCTCCTCAAAACGTGCCTGTGTGTTTTCATCCATCCTTACGGTTTCCTTTCTGTTGGGTATCAGTGTGCCAACACATCCGCATTCCTCCCAAAGCGAATATATCAGTACACTAGTATCGACATCATTCCAGTGAAATATGCGTTTTAGCCAGTTCTTCCAAAGCTTTCTTGCCTGAAACCACCCTGCCCAGCGCATTCACGTCCGAGCCAAGCTGCATGGTCAACTGCTCATAGCTGTTCTTTTTCACTGCATATAAAATATCATGCAGGGCTTTCTCCCGCTCCTGCCTGGTATTTAGCTGGGGTAAATTCGTGTTAAACAGTTCCGCCACCCGGCGCTGCTCCTCCTGGTCCTGGAACATGCTTATAATGGCCGCCGGCTGGTACTGTCCCGCCTCCAGATCCTGAAACAGCCTTTCCGCCACCTGCCGGTACAGTTCCTCGGTGAAATCCTCCGGGCCCACATAGCGGGCAATCTTTGGATAAATCGCCGGATCGTCCACTATCCAGGTAAGCAGCAGCCTCTGGGAACGCCTGTTGCTCTCCTGGGGCGTATTCTTAGGCTGCAGACCGGACTTGGGCCTCTCCGGGGGCTTGTCCAGGCCGGTCTGCATGGCGTAGCTGCCCACCAGCCTGCGCAGGTTTTCAAAACCGATATGGTATTTCTCCGCTATGGCCTCCAGATAATTTTCCCTTTCCACATCCACGGAGAAACCGCAGAGCTTCTTGGCGATCTCCTTGTAAAACAATGTCTTGGACTCCGGATCTTTCAGGTCATAATCCCTTTCCAGCATACGGATCTCAAAGAAAAAGCTGTTCTCCGCCTGGTCAATGCGCTCCCGGAAAGCCTCCCTGCCCCGGTTCTTGATAAATTCATCCGGGTCTTTATAGGGGTGCATGTTGATGATCTTGCCGGAAAGCCCTGCGTCCCGCAGGATACCGATACCCCGCAGAGCGGCCTTGACCCCTGCGCCGTCGCTGTCGTAGGCCAGCAGCACGTTGTCCGTGTAGCGCCCCAGCAGTGCCGCCTGCTCCGCGGTAAAAGCGGTTCCCAAGGAGGCCACCGCCTGGGTAAAACCAGCCTGGTGCATGGCGATCACATCCATGTATCCCTCGCAGAGTATAATATTGCCGCTTCTGGCCGTCCGGGCGAAATTCAGCCCATAGAGATTGCGCCGTTTATCAAAAATCGGAGTTTCCGGGGAGTTCAGATATTTGGGCTCCCCCTCCCCCATGACACGGCCCCCGAAACCGATGACCTTGCCACGGATATCTTGAATGGGATACATCACCCGGTTCCAAAACTGGCTCAAAAGCCCCGTCCGCTCACTGTAACTGCCCAGCCCCGCCTCGATGATCAGCTTGTCCTCAAAGCCCTTCTGTTTCAGATGCCGGATCAGACCGGCGCCGCTTTTGCCCGCATAGCCCAGGCCGAACTTGCGCATGGTCTCATCGGACAGGGCCCGATCCGCCAGGTAGCGGTACCCCACCTGCCCCTGGGGGCTGCGCAGCTGATAATAGAAAAAAGTTGCCGCCTCCTTATTGACATCCAAAAGCCGCTGGCGATGATTCTGCCTCTTCTTCTGCTCCTCGTCGTACTCCGCCTCCGGCAGGGAAACCCCTGCCCGCTGCGCCAGCATTTTCACGGCCTCCGGAAAAGTATAATTTTCATAATTCATTACAAAGGTATAGACATTGCCCCCCGCGCCGCAGCCGAAGCAATGATACATCTGCTTGGCCCCGTTGACGGCAAAGGAAGGTGTCTTTTCATTGTGAAAGGGACAGCACCCCCAATGGTTGGCGCCCTTTTTCTGCAGCCGGACATACCCGGAGACCACATCCACAATGTCGTTTTTCAACCTGACTTCTTCCACCAGTTCTTCCGGATAAAACATTGTAAATACCTCACACTATATAATCCAGGACTTCGGTATGTATATCTCGTCGTACTGGGAGATCGCAAACCGGTCGCTCATGGCCCCTATGTAATCACAGACCACCCTCTCCCTGGGTTCACCCTCCGAGATCAAATTCAGATACTCCTTGGGCAGTTTGTCAATATGTCCCAGATAATATTGATAGAGAGTCTTGATCAGCGCCTCCGCCTTGCCTTCCTCCCCTTTGGCCACCGGGTTCTGATATACCCGCTGGAACATGAAACTCCGCAGCTTTTTCATGGCCTCCTCCACCGGAGGGGACATACGGATATCCGGCTGATTCACACTGTGAATCACGATATCATGGATGAAATGATCCAGCCGCTGGCCGGTGGTAAAACCAATGACCTGGCCGATCTCTTTGGGCACATCGGCTTCCGTCAGGATTCCGCCCCGTATGGCGTCGTCCATATCATGATGAATGTAGGCAATCTTATCGGAAAGCCGTACAATCTTTCCCTCCAGCGTGTGAGGGGTGCCGCTGGTCTGGTGATTCAAGATCCCGTCCCTCACCTCGTATGTCAGGTTCAGCCCCTGGCCTTTTTTCTCCAACCGTTCCACAGTGCGGACACTCTGCTGGCTGTGTTCAAACCCGAAGGGACAGACATCGTTAAGCGCTCTCTCCCCCGCATGACCAAAGGGCGTATGCCCCAGGTCATGCCCCAGCGCAATGGCCTCCACCAGTTCCTCATTCAGCTTCAGCGCCTTGGCGATGGTGCGGGCGTTCTGGGATACCTCCAGAGTGTGGGTCAGGCGGGTGCGGTAATGATCCCCTTCCGGAGCCAAAAATACTTGGGTCTTATCCTTCAGCCTGCGAAAGGACTTGCTGTGCAGTATTCTGTCCCTGTCCCGCTGGAACACCGGTCGGATATCGCACTGCTCCTCGTTCCTCTCCCTGCCCTGGGAATCCATGCTCAAAGTGGCAAAAGGACTCAGATACTCCTTCTCCCAACGCTCCAACCCCTCCCGTATTGTCATCTGCACCATGCCTTTCCGCAGCCTGTGGTACAGGCTGCATCCTGTCACATTGTTCTCCTACTTCTTATATTCTGCAATTTTTCTCCAAATCCTTTTTCTTTTTTCCAAAAAAAGAATCCAGCCTGGTAGAATTTCGCTGGATTCTCTGCCCTTGGGACATATGGAAGATTCATCACCTGCAAATACTATATATAAAATCCGCAATAGAATCCATGGCCTCATAGGCCGTCTTAAAGGGAGACATCTGGAACACATGCCACATACCCTTGAAATGCTCGAATTTTACCGAGACATGTTCCTCCAGCAGCCGCACATACAGCCGCCGGGCATCGCTGTAGAGTATCTCGTTCTCCCCCACCTGGACAAAGACGGGCGGAAATTCCCTGTGATCCCCAAAAAGCGGGGAGACAAACGGATCTTCCAGATCCTGTCCTTCCGCATAGGCCAGAATCATCCGTTCAATATACTCTGCATTGAGCACCGGATCCACCTCCGCCCGTGTCCGAAAAGACTCCCCCGAAGAGGTCAGGTCTGTCCAGGGGGACATGAGCACCAGCCCCCTGGGCAGCAAACGCTTCTGCTCCTTCAGTTTCAGCGCCAGGGACAGGGCAAGATTTCCTCCGGCGGAATCTCCCGCCACAATCACCTCCCTGGCCCCATAGCCCAGCAGCATCAGATAATCCCATGCTTTCAAGGCATCCTCCAGCGCCGCCGGATAGGGATGCTCCGGGGCCAGCCGGTAATCAAAGCACAGCACATCCATAAAAGTGGAGGAGGCCAGTTTGGAGGTCAGAGTGCGGGCATACTTGCGGCTGCCAGTGGAATATCCCCCTCCATGACAGTACAGGATCACATATTTTTTCATATGGGCGCGGTTCACCGACACCCACTCGGCATCCATCTCCCCGATATGGAACTCCTCGTAATGGATTTCTTTGGTGTTGCCCAGGATCTCTCCGATATGGTTCTGGGACTGCCTGTGCTTCTCTATGTCCGGGTTCTCCACCAGACCGTGCACCCTGCGGACCAACTGCATCAGACGCTGATTGCGGCTGTTCTCTTTCTTCTCTACCATTTCTTCTCCTATTATAGTTCCGCATATCCCCTGCAAACGCACTCTCCGGTGATCAACATCCGGCCGCTTTCAGGCGTCCGGATATTGATCAGCGCGTTTTCCGGGGATATGCTGTCTTTTCGTTCCTCAGTTCCGCATATCCCCTGCAAACGCACTCTCCGGTGATCAACATCCGGCCGCTTTCAGGCGTCCGGATATTGATCAGCGCGTTTTCCGGGGATATGCTGTCTTTTCGTTCCTCAGTTCCGCATTGGTATATTTGCCTTAGAAGTGTAGTCTACGGCGTACCTCGTTGCGCAGACGCCTTCTGGACAGCACCGTGATCAGCATGGCATCCACGCAGACCATAACTGTCAGTACCACCGCGGACCAACTCAGGGCAATATGTTCAATTACAAACAAATCTATCAGAATCTCCAGGCCCAGACATAGCAGGCCCACCGCATTTACCACATACAGGGCATTGGTCAAAAAGGAACTTGGCAGGTTTCGGATACACACCGTGAGCAGTTCCGCTATGATCGTCACCAGGAGTACAATAGGAAGCCCCAGTCCCCACATCCACCCCTGATCGGAGGTAAGAAAGCTCAGCATAAAAAGGTACAGACCCGCCGCCACCCCGTCAAAAAGGAGGGAGAGATAAATGGGCTGATGGCTGTCAATGACCAGCGGGATCATCATGACCCACACCAGCAGACAGGCGCCGATGACAGCCAGGGACCAGGCCACCCCGGTAAATACCAGTAAGTTCAGCAGGCCGCAGGCCACCGCCGTAGCCCCCAGAATGCTGGTGGTCAATATGCCCAGATCCTTGCGCCGAATAGTCTCCACCGCCCCATTCTCCGCCGGAAAGGGAGATGGTTTTTTCTGTTTGGAAAGCTCTCTGGGATTGATCACCGGCGTGTTGCACAAAGGACATTCCTCCAGTGCGCCGTCCAGTTCCACCCCGCAATTCACACAATATGACATATATTTCTCCTATATTATAGTTCTGCTGCCGTCTTTGGCATATGCGGGAAAAAGTCTCTCAGTGCCCCGCCTATACCTATAGTTAACGACATTATTTTTTCCATATATGCCCCACATAACATCAGGGTACAGCATTTTGGCTGCGGTTGCTCTCGATCTTTACATGGATGCCGTCCTGTACCAGCTTTCGGAAGAAATAACGCTCCACGTCCGCCTCAATGATGCTGCTGGCAAAATTGATGGTAAGCACATCCCCGAAGCTTATAATGGCGCAGTTGGTCCGGGAGGAAAAAGGCTGGCCCATATAGATGTCAAAACGCTCAATATAGGGTTTCATGGAACCAGGCACCTGCAAGGCCCCCATATTGGTCAGCCCCGCAGAAGAATTTTTATCCTGAACCTTGGTGTAGAACTGCCGCACCACGAAATCCTTGATAAAAAGCGGCACCACCCGAATAAATGGATTGCGCTGAGTCTCCGCGTTGGTGGTGATATCCCCCCGCAGCAGTTTCTCGTTCAGATAGTACTGCATATAGTGATGCACCTGCTCCACAATCTCCGGGAAAGTGTAGTCTCCCAGCCGCGGATCCACCCCCGGATAGATCATGGTGATAAAATTCCGCAGGGTTTTGGAAGGGAAAAATCTGCGCAGGTTCACCGGCATGGCGATCTTCACCGGGCGCTGTCTACGGCCCCTCTCCTGATCCTGCTTCTGCAGCAGCGCATAGATCAGCACGGCGTTGAGATACTCCGTCACCGTGGCGTTATAGCGCTTTGCCACCTGTATCACCTGACTCACCGACATGATCCCGTCTATGATGTTCAAAGTGTAAAAGGGCTCCATAGTGCCCCTGACCCGGTAAGTCTTCTCCCCGGGCCTGGGCGGACAGACCCGGGCGTTGGCATAGCGCATATAGGCGTCTTCCAACTCCTCCGGATCCGGCTTGCTCCCGATGTCCAGCACAAAACCCTCGGGCCGGATCTGCGCCTGATACTTCAGCCGCAGATACTGCGTCGTCACCGTCATTAGCAGGCACATGCCGCCGGTGCCGTCTCCCAGGCTGTGATGAGCCTCCAGGGCAATCCGCCCCCCATAATGGTAAAACCGCACCAAGTAGCGGTTATTCCCTTTAAAATGCATGGGCTGACAGGGATTTTTCACATCCGGCTGCACAAAGGGGCCCGGCCGATTGTTGGGCTCCAGATACCGCCAAAATACACCCTTGCGTATGGCGGCTTTGTAGGTGGGGAATCGGGGCATGACCTGATCCACCGCCTGCTGCAGCACCGCCGGGTCTACCTCCTCCTTCAGTACCACCGACAGCCGGTAGACGGAGGAAAAATCCCGCCGCTGCAAAGTGGGGTAAACAATGGCCGACAGATCCAGCCGATACCAATCTTCTGTACGCTTTTGTTCTATGGCCATCTACAATTTCCCTTTCTATTTAGAGTTCCGCATCTTCCCTGTCCCGACATCTCTCTGGGCGCTTCACACTCCCGGTCATGCAAGTCAGATTTCCTCCGTGAAGGCCAACGGATCCTCCTCGCTGCTGTGGATAAAGTGCATCAGCATGTAGGCGCACATGATAGCCACATTCTCCTCACGCAGGATCCGCCTGCACTCCTGCCGATCCGCCAGCACGATCTGTATATCCTCCGATGCCTCCTGATGACTGTTGCTGGGCACGCCCTCACAATAGCCATATACCGTGCCGCAGCACTCATCCGTCATGCCCACGGTGGTATAATAGGGCTTGGCATACGCCGCATCCACTTTCTTGGGAATAAATTTCAATCCGGTCTCCTCATAGATCTCCCGGACACCGGCATCAAACATATCCTCCCCCTCCTCCACCAGACCGGCAGGGAACTCATAGATATAATCATTGATGGGATAACGGAACTGACGGATCAGCACCACTTTGTCCTTTTTCTCCCCATAGACGCCATAGATGATCACCCCGTCCGATCGCCTGTCATGGCACAGCGCTTTCAAGTCCTGCTGGCTTTTGGCGCGGGAGGCCACAAAATAGGGCGTGGTTTTCCCGTCCCGGTGCTCCGCCTCAAACTCATAGAGATTGAGAAATCTGTTGTCCGTCTGCTTTTTTATCTGCCTTACCCTGTTCATCCGCCTGTTCCTTCTTTCCTATCATTATAGCCAAAACAATTCCCGAACTATCAGTATATATCATACCAGATATTCCCAAGAAAAAAAAGTTAAATATATATAAAGCTCATGGAAGCGACATCAGCCGGGATCATCCATAATGCCCACAAATAAAGGCACCTGCGTCTCCAGATCCAGAATCATATATACAAAGGGCCTGTCAAAATACAAATCCCGGGATTCAGGAGCTTCCAAGTCGGCAAGTCTATCCATAACCACCATAGTCACTGCAGCCGCCTCCGTACCCTTCTCGTCCACACGGAACACCGCTTTCTGTTTCACCAGACTGATGTGCATAGAATCTTTCTGCACCAGACCGGAAAAATCCGCCATACTCCCGTCAAATGCCCGAACCAGCCCCATACTCTGCAGACTCTCATTCAGTTCCCGATCAAAGCTAACCTCATACTTTGGCAGACGCAGGTTGCACAACTCCCGCTTCTCGCTCTCCAACAATTCCGCCAGAGCCTGGGGAGTCAGCTGGCGGTAAAGCTCCCTCACCTGGATCCCTTCACCCGGCAGGATGGCCACATAGGCAAACTCCCCGCCCTGATAGGGAAGCAGAACACCCTCCCCCAGTTCGCTGTGCAGATACCGCTGGCTTTGCTCACACATACTCATGGTATCCACCTGTAACTCCGTACCGTCCTCTTTAGTAAAGGGCCTCTGGACCGTATCCAGCGCGTCAAAGGGAACGATCCAATCCCCCTTGAAATAGATGGCATCCAGAACCGTCAAACTTGCGTCAGAGTTCAGCGGCTCCTCAAGCATCTGCGGAATCAGCCCCCTTGTTTTCTCACTGCACCAGGCATTGATCTGATCCATAATCTCCTGACTTGAAAGCACACCCCGGTAGCCCTCTCCCCGGAAAATCCCTTCCATATCCGCAATCCACTGTACGTCCGGAGTCACCTGCTGATCCATCCAGACAGAATTGGCGATGGTCAAAACCATGCCCTCCTGCTCCTGAGGATAACGCTCCATTAGGCTTCGGGAGACTGCGGGCATATTGCCGCCCAGTAAATCCTGAAATTCCTGCCCTGTCTCTCCCCGGGCGCCCATGCCCACCATGCCCAGGGCCAGATAAGCGGAAACAGGGGACAACAGAGGATTTACCTCCTCCATGTTCTCCAGCATCAACCGCTGGGAAAACTGTTGCAGCGCCTCATAGCTGCCGTCATCCTCTCGGTTCCAGCCCTGGCCCTCTGCTGTTTGCATCTGCTGCGGCTCCGTTCCGCCATCGCCTGCCTGCGTCTGCGCAGTCCCGCTGCCTGTCGTCCCGCTTCCTGCTGTCTCGCTTCCTGCCGTCCCGCTGCCTGCCGTCTCGCTTCCTGCCGTCTCGCTTCCTGCCGTCTCGCTTCCTGCCGTCAACGGCTCCGCGCCTCCCGGCTGACTGCCGCAGCCCACCAGCATACTGCCCGCCAAGATAATTCCCAGCCACTTTGTCCATTGTCTTTTCATACTTACCTCTTTTCCGCATACATGCCTTTTTCATTTTTCCATGGAATCATACACCCATATAGACAGCAATACAGCAGAAAAGTTACAGTTTGTGCAGGCACTCCACACCCAAAAAAGGAGAAATCCGTAGATTTCCCCTTTCCCGCCTTTGTCCTTCATACATAAAATGGTGCGAAACCTGAACAACCCGTGTTCTGCTTCGCACCATCAGATGCAGGAGAAGGGACTTGAACCCTCAAGGTGTTACCACCACACGGACCTGAACCGTGCGCGTCTGCCAATTCCGCCACTCCTGCGAACAATATGTATTCTACACTGTCCTATGAAAAATGTCAATAGGAATTTGAAAATTTTTCAAAAAATTTTTATTGTATCTACAAAAGCCGCTAAAACAGGGGATTGAAGCCCATAAGTTTTTGCCTTATGTCCCTTTTACCTTTCGTGTTGACGGAAAAAGCACCCGCGCTTTCACCAATAACAGATTGAAAGGAAAAATTAGCTGTGATATAATCAGTCTGACAAATAAAAATCGAGGGGGAAAAATGGATAGGCCAATTACAACACTATTTATGCTTATGTCGGTTGACGGGAAAATCAGCACCGGAGCAACAGACAATTTGGATGTTGATAAAGATTTTCCTAAGATCGCAGGTGTGAGGGAAGGCTTGCGTCAATATTACGAAATAGAGCAGACAACTGACTTGTGGTCGCTCAACTCTGGCAGAGTACAGGAAAAGATGGGTGTCAACACGAAGAAAATGCCGAATAAGACGCCCGTTTCCTTTGCAGTGATTGACAACCATCATTTGACCGAACACGGTATTCGCTATTTCTGCGCCTTATCAAAAGAATTTGTGCTGATCACATCCAATACAGACCATCCAGCGTTTCAAGTAGATGAAAGCAACCTTCATATCATTTGTCAAAGCGAATTGTCTTTGATGGATGCACTTGCAAAACTCAAGTCGGAATTTGGATGTCAGAGGATTACTATACAAAGCGGCGGCACACTAAACGGAATGTTTCTTCGAAAAAAGTTGTTCGATTATATAGATATCGTTGTTGCTCCTGTTTTAATTGGCGGCAAGGACACATCTACCTTGATTGACGGAAAATCTTTGCTATCGGAAAGTGAATTATCACAATTAGGGGTGTTGAAATTGCAGGAATGTATGGTTTTGGAGGATTCATATATCAGATTACGCTATGAGGTGATCCACTAACAACTTTCAATTTATCGGGCAGTTATCCACGATGGATAACTGTCTGCTCGGTCATTTTGACGACTGAGATGCCAGTTTGAAAGTAAATACAATCAGCAATAATCACATGATTTCATGCCCGCTTGACATTTTTTCCTGAATATGGTATGGTTATTAACAGTTCAGCTGAAGCGGCCAAACAGACAGAAGTCTGGAATGCATACCAGGAAGGTATCTGCGCCCCAGAAGGGTACGGGTGCTTTTTTTGCGTCCAAATATTTTAATCACAGCATATCCCCGGAACTCGCACTGAAAGAAATCGGGATTGTGGGGGGTGAAGGGGATATGCGGAACTCTAAATAAGAAAGAGGTACAAATCACATGAAAAGAAATATGGAAAATTTATGTCTCTCCGCTGTCTGTCTGGCACTGTGTATAGTGCTGCCTTTTCTCACCGGCCAGATTCCCCAGATCGGCAGCGCATTATCCCCCATGCACATTCCGGTGCTGATGTGCGGCCTGCTCTGTGGATGGCAGTACGGCCTGGCAGTGGGCTTTATCGCACCGCTGCTGCGCTTTCTTCTGTTTGGCATGCCGCCCATCATGCCCACCGGTCTGGCTATGATGTTTGAACTGGCTGCTTATGGCGCCTTCTCCGGGGTGTTGCTGAAGCTTCTGCCAAAGAAATTACCCTTTTTATATGCTTCTCTGATCGGGGCCATGCTGGGCGGACGTATCGTATGGGGAATTGCCCGCTTTGTTCTGGGGCTGATTGTGGGACCTGCTTTTACCTTCCCCGCTTTCCTGTCTGGAGCCTTTGTCAGCGCTGTTCCCGGCATTGTCTGCCATATCCTGCTGGTTCCGCCGGTGGTGATTGGTGTGCGCCGGGCGATGCGCAGATAAACGCGCCGAAAAAGCAGGGGCTGATCCCCAAATACACACATACTTAAAGTGCCAGGCCGCTCAACAGCGCCTGGCACTCCTTTCGTTCCCCTTCACATTTAGGCAATCGCGAAAGATTCTCTGTAGGTGACGTGGCTGGTCAATATATACAAAAACGGACTCCGACGCAGTGGCAAGTCGCCCTTATTTTGTATATATTGCCCCTCCGCTGTTACCGGAAAGGGAGTTTCACAATCGCCTACTCTTCACATTATATGATATTTCTCAAAAAACTCCTCCCTGGAACAGGGTTTGCTGTAATAATATCCCTGAATAAAGTCCGATCCCAGCTGCATAACCTGCTGCTGTTCCTCCCTCTCCTCCACACCTTCTATAACAATGCGCAGGTGAATGCTGTGTACCATATTGATAATGTGGCTCAACAACTGACGCTCATAGCTGTGCTGCATGGCTCTCAGGGTAAAACTTCTGTCAATCTTTACAATATCAGGATTGAAGCGGCCAATATTCTGTAAGTTGGAATAGCCGGTTCCAAAATCATCCAAAGCAATCTGGACCCCCGCCTCTTTGAACCGCTGCCACACCTTTTGAACATTGATGCTGTTCTCAAGATAGCCGCTCTCCGTCAGTTCCATGATCAAAGCATCCGGCGGCAGGCCCGTCTCCTGCAGGGCATCCATGACCTCTATGAACACAGGGCTCTTAGTCAGCTGTATATAGGACAGATTAATGCTGACCCGAAAATCCGGATATTTTTTTCTACAGGCTTTGCACATGTCCGCGGCTCTGTGGATGATCCATTTCCCCACTGGCAGAATCAGGCCGCTCTCCTCCAGAATCGGAATAAATTCCACAGGAGAGATGTGTTCTCCGTCCGGCATCTGATAGCGCAGCAGCGCTTCCGCCCCGTACAGCTGCTCAGTATCGGTGTAAACCAGGGGCTGAAAATACAGATCCATCCCTGCAAAATCGTTGGATACAGCCTTCCGAAGACTTCTGCTGATGGCCCTGGAACGCAAGAAGGCATCATAGTCTGTCTGACTGAACAGATATACCTGATTCTTCCCCAGACGCTTGGCCTGCCCCAGCGTGAACTCTGACAGGCGCATAATCTCCTCATAATCCGCCTTCTGCATATCCTGCATGTCAACAATTCCGCCGGATATGGTATAGACCGCCTCATAATTGTGTCCGGCTATGGTCTGCTCCACTTCCTGCCGTATATTGTAGTACAACTCCTTATTCTCCTCAGGATCATCGCCAAGCAAATCCAGTATCAGGAACTCGTCCGCGATAACCCTATACACAGACTGGCCCGGCAACAGACGGCTCTCAATACACTGTGCCACCTGTCGCAGCACCGTATCCCCATAGTCCACTCCCAGCCTCTCGTTGATAATGCGAAAATCGTCAATACCAATGCGCATCACAAACCCTGCCTTGGGGGCGCGCAGCTGCCTTAAGCGCTCCTGCAGGGAGGATGCGCCCAACAGACCGCTGACATTGTCCGCCTTCTGCTTCTGGCCAATCTCATTGATACAGCCCAACATCAACCAGGGCCGCCCTTCCGCGTTCTGCAGCACTCTTCCCCGACATATGATCCAGATCGCAGTGCCGTCCTTGCCCAGCCAGCGATAACGCAGTTCATGCTCCGCCTTCACACCGGACAACAACTGTTGTAAATCTGCCTGTAACATAGGAAAATCGTCTGGATGCACCACTCTCCTCAAATTCTCCGTCACATCATGAAACAGCGCCGCCGGCAGAGAAAACCGCTTCGTCGCGCTCTCCGTGATAAAGTAGGCATCATTCATGATGTCATAAACAAAAAGGTAATCATTCATGCAGGTCGCAAACTGCTCTGCTACTCCACAAAATGCATCAAATCCCTGATTCTTATCTGATTCCGGCATCGTTCCCACCCCTCCAAAACCTGCCCCAATCCTGCATTACTGAAGTTGGTCTTAAACCATACTTCCTTGCTACGCACCCGCATATCGCAATCCTGGCTTGTGATACTGCGTCAATCATTATTCGGAACGTTAGTTCCAGACTTTCCTTGTCACTGCAAAACGCAGGCTGCACTCGTGTTATTGCGTACTACGTACCGCTTGGCCTACTGTCCGGCTGGTTTAAACCTCTCGATCAGCGCGGGGATCTTATCCGCCATCAGGATAATATTCAGACTGGTGGGATTGATCACAATACCCTTGACCTCTTTGCCCATAAATCTCTGAATACTTTCAAACGGAATGACACTTGCCCGAAGCTTTTTCTCCCGGTCAAATCTCACCAGTTCCTGTCCGTCTGTAAAAATGGGCTGGAACATCTGGCCTTCCTTATTCTTTACACACGGAATCCGAATGTTTGATCCATCCGGCAGAGGCGCATCCCCATCCAACTCATGAGGCATCAAAAATTTGCTGCGCACAATATTGACTGCCATCTCCTCCTCGTACTCATGCAGCGCCTGGGCATTGCGATCCCTGCGGTGCATCTCCTGCATGAAATGGATACCTGAAAGCTGCATCTGCGGATTAAGGAGCGGTCTCTTCTCCTCCGGTATCTGAGACAGATCGGGATGCTTTACCAGCTTGTCCAGAGGAATCCTGGTCAGCCTCTCCTCCTCCTGAAACATGATAACGTCTATGCCATAGGCAAACAGACTGCTGAAAAACGGCAGCATCTGCTCCTTGGGTACTTTTACCACTGCCAATATATCCTGAAAATTCTCCCGACGCACATCCACATAATGCTTCACCTTATCTTCTTCCACGAACGTCCAGATCTGATCTGTGAAGTCCTCCTCGTCACAGGTGACAAAGGGAAGCCGCGTACCCGCGCTGAAAGCAACATACAACTGCTCCAGCTGAGGAATCCTCATAGCCTGCTCTATAAATGTATTTTCATTCTCCATGCTCTTTCACTCAACCTCATTTCTCGTTATTTCTGCGCAGGCAGATTTATATGTTATTATTTTATCATAAATCCTGCCTTGTGACAACCAAAAAGGAAATAAAAAGGAAAAAGAAATCTTTAGAATTGCAGAAAAAGCATTGACATTTTCGCTCTGAAATGGTAGTATATTATCTGCTTGGTGAACTTCATCGGCGAATCAATAGGCGAAAGTGTCGGAACTGGCAGACGAGCAAGACTAAGGATCTTGTGCTGGCAACAGCGTGTGGGTTCAAGTCCCATCTTTCGCACTGATTACTTGGAGGCTGAAAACTTTGAAATGTCAAGGTTTTCAGCTTTTTTCCTGTCTATAGCCCCCCTTCCGCTTCTGTGTCTGTAACTCAACCGGCCTTTAAGGGCAAGGTCGTGAGTTCAGGGCTTACCAGACGCACTAATAATACAATAGGCGAATAATCTCCCTGCTTTTGCAAATACTGTTCATGGGGTGAAAATATGGATAAGAAAACGCAGGAACAGATTCAAGAACAGAAAAATCACAATAAATTCAACAGCATAACGCGAAAAGTTACACCGGAAAATCAAAATCAGACACACAACTCCAGAAAAGAAGGAATACAGCCAACTAATCAGAAAAGGTAGAGCCGCCATTTGGTGACTCTACCAATCTCATCAACCTGGGCAGGATATCAAAATCCCTCGCCCCATAATATGTACCGTTTATATCAGTTCCCTAATATGTTCTATGGCGCTGTCAATCAGGCTGCCCAAGGGCTGTTCTGCCACGCCCGCCACGATGTTGTCGCAGTGGTTCACCGGAATCAGTATGCGCCTGGCACGGCTCTGTCCCACCGCCACAGCCATGGCAGGTGTCACCTCCCCGTACATGGAATCGGCTATGACGATCCCTATGGGACCCACGATCACATCTGCCCTGCGGCAGCCCACCACCACGGCATTCTCGCCGGTGGCGGCGGCATCCGGACCGACCTTGAGCATGGCGGCTGTGGCAGCGCTGTTGGTGCCCACCGCCGTCACATGAGCCTGGGGGAACTGTTCTTTGACGGCGCTCACCAGCTGCCTGCCCATGCCGCCGCCCTGACTGTCTATAATCAAAATATCCATGGGACCCTCTTTTCCGCACATATAAAAAGGTGTCTGTGCCAATATACGCATCTGCCTCTATTTTATATTTTTTTCTATGTTAAGTATAGCAAGCTACGCCTGAGGTGTAAAGCCTTTGTTGTATTTACACGCAGAAAGCATCCTGACAGCATAAGTGTAAATATTCTCTCTACCGATTCTCGTCAACATAGATCTGGGCCCTGGACTGGATGATATCCACCACTTCCTGCACACTTTTCTGATCCGCGAAGAAAGCCTCTGCTTCCTCCTTTATGATATTTATAATTTCTTCATTATAATAGGCCGTACGATCCACAGTATAGATGAACTGGCAGATCCTATCCACCTCTTCCTGAGTGAAGGGTTCCAAAATGACTGTCTCCCCATTGACAGTCCATGTATCGTCATAGTATTCCCGGTTGCCGTTCTCATCCGTCCAATAAGGACGCTGTGTGGCTTCCTGCGCCTTGTCCAGAAATGCAGACTTCAGCACCGGCATATTATACAGCTCCTCGCTGGTCTGATATTCCGGGGTCAGAAACTGTCGCGCAAACTGCCATGCTCCCTCCATATTCTCCGATTTGGCGGAAAGCGCAAAGAAGACATTGCCTGCGCTCAAGACCGATCCGTTGGAATCCGATGTGGGAAATCCTACAAAAGATACCTCTTCTCCCATATATCCCTTAATCTGGTACATACAGTCCTTGAGATTGCTGATATTCAAGTCATACAGCAGGGTACGGTTCTCCCGGTACTGGTTCTCATAATAATCATAATCCACCCCATCGTCCCGGGAATCTTCCCTGGGCAAAGTCTTGGCATACTCCAGCATATCCATAAAGCTCTGGGAGTTGAAATTGCATTTGCCTGTGTCCACATCAATGAAATCCTCTCCCCCATAACTCATCATATAGTGAATATAGCTATCGCGGATCATGCTGCCAAAGACCGTCGCCCCTTCGGGCATGGTCGCTGCCACGGCCTCCGCGTCCGCCATGGTCCAGGAACCTGGCTCTCCCACCAGAGATTTCTTTGCTACCATGGTACGCACACCAAAACTGGAAATCACCGCATACAGCTTTCCGTTCACAGAATAAGCATCCCACACATTTTGCAGGTATTCCAGCTTGCTCAGTTCCGGATCCGCCGCCAACAGACTGCCAATATCCGCCAACACTCCTTTGGACACATAGTTGCCATAACTGCTCATGTCACCAAGCAGCATAATGTCCGGCATCTGACCGCTTATAATATCACTGTTAAGTCTGACCTGCCCCGCTGTCCAGTCCTCGTCGGTATTGTAAACGCTGTAATCCTTCATCATGATCCTGTATTGTTCGCTGGCCTTATTAAACTCGATCACCTTGGCTTTGATATCCGAACCGATATAAGTTCCTCCCAGCGTCAGTTCTTTCTTATCCGGAATGTCATCCGGATCCCTATAGGTAAAGTAGGCGCATTTCTGTTCCCAGCTGCCAAGATCATTGTACACCGCCACAAAATGCCTGTCGTCAATCCTCACCACCTTGTTTATCTCATTTGCAGGCAGATCGGAATTCACAATATTCATCAGCATCTTGGGCTCGGCATCCCCGGCATTCCAGGTGTACAGGCCCATGTTGTTCGTCAACAGCAGTTCTGTGCCGCTCCCCGCGCTGATATTGTAATTCACGTTGAACGGCAGTTCAAACTGATTCCCCACCTGACCGCTCTCCAAATCATAGCTGACCAGGGATCGACTCGTATACGCCTCATTGTAGGACACCACCATCAGCTTGCCGTCCTCCCCGTTAAATACCATATTAGAACGCTCAAAAAGCCCACTATCCAAAGCTTTGCGACTGGTTTCCTCGCCTTGGGGAGAATAGAGCACCGCTTCATATCCGCTCCCGTTCATGATGGCGTACACCCCGTCCCCGCCGCCGTCAAGCAGTCTGCTGCAATAAACCCATTCTCCGTCGCCGCCGGTGTTTAACTGCGTTGACCACTGCAAACTGCCATCCATATCCCAGCAGTTCAGATAATACCGATCTTCATAAATATAATTATCCGGATCGGAACTGTTCTCATAGCCACTGTTTTCCACTGCATAAATCCGACCGGTGCCGGAGATCAAAGTTATGTCAATCCAGTTGTAGGTCTGCTCTCTCTCAGGGAGCGCCAGTTCCGTAAAGCTGCTGTCCGTGCCGTCCGCATTGGCCTTATAGTAGCCAAAGACGCTATTCTCAACGGTCTCCTCACCGGAGCCGCCTCCATTGTAGGTCAACAGATACAACTTTCCGTCCTGATAGGCCATGTTGGTAATGTTTACATTTTTTCCGGCCAGGTTCAGTTCCTGAAAAGAATACACGTTTTCCTTGCCCGGCTGCTCCGTTCCCACGCCGCCGGGCGCGCCGATATCGCCGCCAATGTCGTCGTTGTCCCCGTTTCCGCCGGGGTTCTCTCCACTGCCGCTGCAGGCGGCAAGTCCCAGCCCCAGAGCCGCTGTCAGCCCCAGGGCAATCACCTTTTTCCATAATCTTCCTTTTTTCACATTTGCCTCCTTCCGCAGATCGCAGACTGTTCCTACGATGCCGCGTTAATACATATTTGTAAACTTAGCTCTTGCATATCGCTAGCCTGCCTGCGATATACATTGATCGGTATTTGGAGATATAGCATCCAAACTTACTTCTCCCCGTGTAATACCGGTCAGATCTGTGTTCCACTCCCGCATTATAAAACGCGCTTGTAACAAAATTGTATAATTTTTTTATCACCGCTTCTGTTTACAAAGTAAACGTATCACGTATTGTCTACATTGTAAACACAATTTACAAAATATTAAGAATTACCTTTATCGGATTTTCCGTTGCCGATGTTTCCCAAGTATGCTATACTGTTAACAACATCTATTCGGAATCTATAACCAATGATATTGACTATAAATGCCCGCAGGGACAGGCTATTGGAGAAAGGTTTGGGATGACAATGAATACAAGCGAATCTGCTGAGAATTATTTGGAGACAATTCTGATATTGAGCAAAGGCAAACCGGTGGTGCGCTCCGTGGATATAGCGGAGGAGTTGGGTTTTAAGAAGTCCAGCGTCAGTGTGGCCATGAAAAATCTGCGGGAGAAGAATCATATAACCGTGACCAAAGAAGGCTTTATTTATCTGACGGAGAGCGGCAAGGAGATTGCCGAAATGATCTATGAACGCCATGAGCTTCTGTCCGAATGGCTTACCCGTCTGGGTGTGGACCCCAAGGTTGCCACCCAGGATGCCTGCCGCATCGAACATGTTATCAGCAAGGAAAGCTTCGAGGCAATCAAACAGCATATTAAATAATATGCAAAATCCTTATATAATAGCAGGAGCACTCATGGACTTTCGCCTGTTCATGAATGCTCCTGCTATAATTATACTATATTTATTTCTCTACGTTCTATTAGCGCTGTACCCTGCCGGAAGCGTCGCCGCCTGCCAGAGTCTCCACTTCTTTCCTGGACACCAGGTTGAAGTCGCCGGGAATGGTGTGCTTCAGCGCGGACGCCGCCACGCCGTACTCCAGTGCAGCCTTGAAATCCTTGCCGTCCATCAGACCGCAGATCACGCCGCCCGCAAAGGAATCTCCGCCGCCCACACGGTCAACGATGGGATGAATGCTGTACTCCTTGGAGTGGTAGAACTCCTTGGTATCTCTGGAGTAAATACATGCGGACCAACCGTTGTCGGAAGCGGAATGGCTTACCCGCAGGGAGGAGATGCAGTATTCAAAATTGTAATCCGCCACCATCTGCTCAAAGATAGACTTGTAGCCTGCCAGTTCCAGATCGCCGCTGGTCACGTCGGTCTTGCCGGGCTTGTAACCCAGTACCAACTCAGCATCCTCCTCGTTGCCGATGCAGACATCCACATACTTCATCAGGTTCTTCATAACCTTCTGAGCCTTCTCGGAAGACCACAGCTTCTTGCGGAAATTCAGATCCACGGACACCTTCACGCCATGCTTCTTGGCAGCGATCAATGCTTTCTCGGTAAGCTCCGCGGCACTGTCGGACACAGCGGGGGTAATGCCGGTAAAATGGAACCAATCCGCGCCTTCAAAGATGGCGTCAAAATCAAAATCAGCCTCTGTAGCCGTAGAAATGGAGGAATGGGCCCTATCATATACCACCTTGGAAGGTCTCATGGAAGAACCGCTCTCCAGATAATAGATGCCCAGTCTCTCGCCGCACTTTGCAATGTGCTTCGTGGACACATTGTACTTTCTCAGCGCCGCCACCGCACACTCACCGATCTCATTGTCGGGCACCGCGGTCACGAACTCCGCGTCATGACCATAGTTGGCCAGAGATACCGCCACATTGGCCTCGCCGCCGCCATAGCATACGTCAAACTCGTCTGCCTGAATAAACTTCTCGTTGTTGGGGGTGGACAATCTCAGCATGATCTCACCCATCGTAATTACTTTTGCCATTGGTTTATTTCCTTTCTAAATTAAAAATTTCGTATCCTGCGCTCCGCCGCAGCCCTCTACTTCTGCACCAGATGCAGCGCAAAGCCGCCAAACTCTTCCTTCAGGTAGATAGCCTTCAGGTTGCCTTTGGCATCTCTCTTGGCAGTGTCTTCCGCGATCTCCACGCCCAGCACACTGGTCAGGTAATTCACGGCCCTGTCGATATAGTTGGTTCTGATGGCAATATGTCCGTGCTCTCCCAGATAAGGAGTCTTGTATACCTCCACCTCCGTGCCCGCAAATACGGAACTGTTGCCCACCTTCACCGGCATACCGAAGATAAAGGAGAAGCGTCTGGCAATCTTCTCTGCCTCCTCGGCACTGTTTGAATTGATACCGATATGCGCCAGTTCAAAGCCAAGCATAGTCTGCACGGCCTCTCTGGTCAGCTGTTCGATCTTGTCCCACTCCCCTGCATTGATCAGGTCTCCAGGTACCATCCAGGATCCTCCGCAGGCAATAATCTTGTTGAAATCCAGATAGGAGGTCAGGTTCTTGGCATTGATACCGCCTGTGGGCATGAACTTCATATTCACATAGGGAGCTGCCATGGCCTTGATCTTAGCCAGACCGCCGGACTGCTCCGCGGGGAAGAACTTCACCACATCCAGGCCCAGTTCAATGGCCTGCTCAATATCGGAGGGGCTGGAGGTGCCGGGAGTGATGGGCACATTCTTGTCCAGACAATACTGCACGGTCTTGGGATTCAGGCCAGGGCTGACGATGAACTGTGCACCAGCCTCCACGGCGGCATCCACCTGGGCCGCATTCAGCACTGTGCCTGCGCCTACGCACATGTCCGGGAAATTCTCGGTCATGGCCTTGATGGCGGCAGCAGCAGCGTCCGTGCGGAACGTCACCTCGGCACAGGGCAGACCGCCGGCGCACAGAGCTTTAGCCAGAGGCACCGCATCCTCTGCACGGTCGATCTTTACTACAGGTACAATGCCGATCTTGCTCAGCTTCTCTAAAACTGCGTTCATAATTACCTCTTTCCGGCAGACCGCAGGCTCACCTGCGATACTGCGCTAATCAGTATTTGGAAGTCAACTTCCATATTCAACATCTCTTAATAACATCTACATATACGGCATCCCGGCTCTCTAATTGCGCCGTCTTTTTACATGAACTACGCAAGAATCTCCTTCACACAGGCTGCCAGCTTATCGCATTTGCAATTGGCAAAGAAATACTCCTGGAACTTCTCGCCCGAAAGCGCACCCTTAACCAGTTCCCTGTCCAGCTTCTCAAGGATCGTCACCAGATCCACATGGGTAATCTCCTTCACGCCGTCCAGGATCTTCTTGTTGCGCTGCTCCGGCTCCACCCTCTCCTTGGGATAGCCACCGCCGCCGGGGGCACAGAACAGTTTTTCAAAAATGTACTCCAGGTTCAGTTCGCCGCCCCAGCCAAAATTCTCCGCAAAGGGCAGGGCCACACAGTTGCCGTCATTTACCTGTGAAAACAGATAGGCGTCCAAAGGACTCTCAATATGTCCGCACAGCACTTTGGGGAAGGAATTGCAGGCCAACATGGCGCCCTCGCCGGTGCCGCAGCCGGTGATCACATAGTCCGCCGCGCCGCTGTTTAAAAGCACTGCCGCCAGGATACCGTTCTGCACATAGGTCAGAGAATTGGGATCCTCCGCGCCGTACATGCCGTAATTATATACCTCATGCCCCATGGGTTCCACCACTTTTTTCAGAGTGCTGCAGATCATCTCGTTCTTGGCCGCTTGGCTGTTCTCATTGATCAATGCTATCTTCATTATATAAATCTCCTTACATGAATGTGCCGTTTACTCCCGGCTGGCAATAATACGCCGGATCGATACCCGGTTGTTTCAGCTTCTGAATATCGACCCGCATATTGTTCGGAAATGTACTTATTCGGGCTGCTTGCCGATGTAGGCCAGAATACCGCCGTCCACATACAGGATATGGCCGTTCACCGCATTGGAAGCTTCGGATGCCAGGAACACGGCGGGGCCGGTCAGTTCCTCGGCCTTCAGCCATCTGTTGGCAGGAGTCTTGGCGCAGATGAACTGATCGAAAGGATGTCTGCTGCCGTCCGGCTGTACCTCGCGCAGAGGCGCTGTCTGGGGGGTCTCGATGTAACCGGGCCCAAGGCCGTTGCACTGGATGTTGTACTGGCCGTACTCGGAACAGATATTCTTGGTCAGCATCTTCAAACCGCCCTTGGCGGCAGCGTAAGCGGACACAGTCTCGCGGCCCAGTTCGGACATCATGGAGCAGATGTTGATGATCTTGCCGTGGCCCTTCTTGATCATGGAAGGAATAACGGCCTTGGACACGATGAAAGGAGCGTTCAGGTCCACATCGATCACCTGGCGGAACTGCTCGGCGGTCATCTCGGTCATGGGGATACGCTTGATGATACCGGCATTGTTCACCAGAATATCAATGACGCCCACCTCTGCCTCGATCTGTGCCACCATGGCATTCACGGCCTCCTCGTTGGTCACGTCGCACACATAGCCGTGAGCCTTGATGCCTTTCTCGGCATAGGCGGCCAGCCCCTTGTCCACCAGTTCCTGCTTGATATCATTGAAGCAGATAGTTGCGCCGGCCTCCGCATAGGCGGACGCGATGGCAAAACCGATGCCATAGGATGCCCCTGTTACCAGTGCCACTTTGCCTTCCAGGCTGAAATTTGTAAATTCGCTCATGTTTGTCTCTCCTTTTATTTTATTGAGTTCCAGGCAGCCGCAAACTCTTTTCCCGTCATACGCATGTTGACCAACCGCTGTTTCGGGGAAAAACACTTCGCATATGCCTTTATTTACGGTTTCTTTCTATCAGCCGCATATATGCGGTCATTCCCGTTATTTTTGAATGCGCGGAAACCCTGTATGCACACGATTCACTACCGCAATTCCTGATTGGTCACGCCGTCCATATCATCGAAATCCTGGTTCTCTCCCACCATGCCCCAGATAAAAGTATAAGCTCTGGATCCACAGCCGGAATGGATAGACCAGCTGGGGGAAATCACTGCCTCCTCGTTGCGCATCACAATATGACGGGTCTCCTGGGGCTCGCCCATGTAATGCATCACAAAGGCGTCCTCCGGCATCTCGAAATACAGATACACCTCCATGCGTCTGTCATGGGTGTGGCAGGGCATGGTGTTCCACACGCTGCCGGGCTCTAATCTGGTCATACCCATCTCCAGCTGGCAGCTCTCCACCTGGCCGGGCAGAATATATTTGCAGATAACCCTGTGGTTGGCATCCTCCAGACAGCCAAGCTCCACCTTGTTCTCGTCCTTCACAATGACTACGCCCTCCTCGGGAACGCCTTCGGGCTTGATCAGCACGGTGGGACAGGCGCGGTGCGCCGGAGCGGAATTTAGATAGAACTTGGCCGGGCTGGCTGCGTCCTCGCTGGCAAACACAATATCACGGGACCCCATACCGATGTACATGGCCTCCTTGAAGCCCACCTTGTACATCTTGCCGTCCACGGTGATGGTGCCGGCGCCTCCAATGTTGATAACGCCTAACTCTCTTCTCTGGCAGAAATACTCTGCCCTGAGCTCATCCCCTGCCGTAAGGGTAATGGGCTCCACAGGCACTGCCGCGCCTGTGATGATTCTGTCGATGTGGCTGTACACCAGCTTGATCTGTCCGGGCTCGAAGAGATTCTGAATCAGAAACTCCTCTCTCAGACGATCTGTGGTATAATGCTTCACATCCTTGGGGGATACTGCTGTTCTCAGTTCCACGCTGCGCCTCACTTTCTCCGATGCCCGGCCGGCGGCTCACCCCTGCGAAATCCCTTCTGTGTCCGTATTTTTCCGAATTCCGGATTCCCTTCGATCCGCCGTGGCACCAGTCACATCTGGTTACTCATTGCAAATATAGATATTCTCCATATGTAAGCGCTTACATTATAGCATATTTTCCCACCGATTTCAAACAGAAATTTTTATTTTTTCTACTTTTGATTTCCAGTCCGTTTCCAACTGTAATCCGGCATAGGTTCCCCAGTCTTTGAACAGATAATCCTGGACCGGAATGGTGCAGATTCTCCTCTTTGAAGTAACAAAGAAATAGACTATACCAATAGGGAACCACCAATTGAGAATCCGTCAAAAATATTGCGTATTATGTCATTTTCTTTTCTGCCTAAAAAGTTTATAATAGGGATAAAATATAAATCCAAGGAGGTTCCCATGAGAAAAAAGAACAAAAATGATTTTGCCCCCACCCCGCCCATGGGCTGGAACAGCTATGACTATTATGACACCACCGTGAACGAGGAGCAGGTGAAAGCCAATGCGGACTATATGTCTGCCCATCTGAAAAAACACGGCTGGGAATACATAGTAGTGGATATCGAGTGGTATGCCATCGGCGCCGGGAGCCGCCGGGACGAGTACCAGTATATTCCCTTTGCGGAGGTGGCCATGGACCAGTACTCCCGCCTGCTGCCGGACCCGGCACGTTTCCCTTCCTCCGTGGATGGTGCGGGCTTTAAGCCCCTGGCGGATTACATCCATGCCCTGGGTCTGAAGTTCGGCATTCATATCATGAGAGGCATCCCCCGGATCGCCGCCCACCACCACTGTGCCGTCAAGGGCACGGAGGTTACCGCCAACGACGTGGCTATCGCCTCCTCCGTATGCCCCTGGAACCCGGATATGTACGGGGTGAAGGACACTCCCGCGGGACAGGCTTACTATGACTCCCTGATGGAACTGTATGCCTCCTGGGGCGTGGACTTTATCAAGTGTGACGACATCTGCCGCTATGACCAGCCTTCCTGCAGGAGCGAGGTGCGGATGCTGTCCACGGCCATAGCCCGCTGCGGCCGTCCCATCGTGCTGTCCCTGTCCCCCGGCCCGGCTCTGATCGACCAGGCATGGTATTATGAGACCCACGCCAACATGTGGCGGATCACCGACGATCTGTGGGACAATTTCGAACTGCTGAAAAATATGTTTTACCGCTGCGAACTGTGGCAGGATCATGTGTCCGCAGGCTGCTATCCCGACTGCGACATGCTGCCCATCGGCCAGCTGGGCAAGGGCTTCGGCCATGAGTGGACCTCCAACTTTACCCGGGACGAGGCCCGGACCATGATGACCCTGTGGTGTCTGTTCGGCTCACCGCTGATGATCGGCGCGGAACTGACACTGCTGGATGAGGCTACCCTGTCCCTGCTGACCAATGACGAGCTGCTGGCCATGCTGCCCCCCTCCGTAAAGCCCCACCAGATCTGCCGGGACGAGGAAAAGGCCATCTGGCAGGCGGACGATGAGGCGGCAGATGCCCATTATGTGGCTCTGTTCAATCTGGGGGAGGAGGAGCAGGAATTATCCGTATCCCTGGAGGAACTGGGCTATGGGGAAAAGGTATCCCTGAAAGAACTCTGGACCAAGGAGACCGGCTTTGCTGCTTCCGCAATCTCCGCCACACTCGCTCCCCACGCCTGTGTCGTATACAGAGTCATCCTATCACGGCTAAATTAGAGGCTCCTGTAGATTTTTTCCCTTTATGCAAACGGGATAATGAGGACATCGCCCGGCACCTGGGCATATAAGAAAAATAGGCGGGGCACTGGAACAGAAATGCCATAAACCAATTCTCCAGCCGCTCCGCCAGGGCAAAGGTGATGGGACTCAAATCAACTCGCTTTTACAGGCCTGTCCCGGTAGAACCGCGCCTGCCTGTCAAACATCTCCTTATAGAGGCCGCCATTTGCGTACAACTCTTTATGGGCGCCGTACTCCGCCGCCCTGCCCTCGCTGGGCGCCGGCGCAGTAGCATGATTCCGGCAAATGTCAGGATACTCACAACGCTCAGCAGGATTCCCTGTCTCAGCCCGTAGGGCCTGTACTCCAACTCAATCCGGTAACTGCCGGGCTCCAAATCCAGCGCCATCAGACAACCGCCCACCAGAGCGGGCTCCTGTTCCTCTCCGTTTACTTTCACGCTCCAGCCCTTCTCGTAGGGGACGGACAGGATCAGCCGTCCGGTCTCCGTAAGTTCCAGCTTTCCGCTCACATGGGTGTCATCGTGGGACACCTCCTCCAGATGCTGCTTTCCCAACGCCTCCAGCGCCTGCGCCAGCACCTCCTCGTCCATCCGATAGGCGGTCATCCTAAATTCCGGGGTATCATCGCTGTCGTCGTCGTTGCTGAAGGTCACCATGTTCCCTTTCTCCAGGTAGCCCACATACAGCACCGAATAGATCTTCAAATCGCTGTACTTCCGCTCCAGAGCCCCGGTCATGTCAATCTTCTTGGTGCCGGATCCGGTGAGCAGCATATAGTAATAACCATCCTCCTTGGCCGTCAAAGTCACTTTTTCCCCGGCCTGTTTGCACTCGGAGCGCCTAAACAGCGTACCGTCCACCCCCAGCTGCCGCACCATCTCGTTCTGCAGCTTCAGCGGCTCTCCCTTGTAGCCCTCGGGCAGGTCATAGCCCGCCGGAGCCACATAGCCGAAGGGCAGTGTGGCCTCACAGGCATACAGCGCCACCCGGCCCCTGGTATCCACCAGAGAATAAAGACTGTTTTCCTCGCACCGGGCTTCCTTCTTAGGTGCGTCGGCGGATGCTGCCCCTGAAATCTTCCCGGCGTTTCCTCCGACAGTGTTTTTTTCGGCTGTCTCTTCATCAACCTCCCCATAGAGGTAGTTCACGTTCAACAGCGCCGAGAAGAAAGCCGTTGCCCCGTCATAGCAGTAATACACCTTGCTGTGGCGCATTCCCAGCCGCTCATACAGGTCCGCCACTGTAGAATTCATGGTGGAGGAAAACACGGAGGCGGTGGGATAGCCTGCCAGAGTGCCGTCGTTCTTGGTGGTGCGGGCAAATTTCTCCATGCGGAAAATGCCGCCGTTGCCCGCCTCCGCCTCCCGCTGCCGGGCCAGGTCATACAGTTCCTCGTAGTCGCCCAGCTGCCCCAGGTAAGCGGATCGGCCGGTGGTGCCCACGCTGGTTTCATAGGTGTTGATGCCGGTCTCCAGCACCACCGTCAGCAGAGAAAGCACAGCCAGCCATATGCGCCATTGCTCCCGGGCATGGGACGGACACACTATACCCTCCTGATCCGTCTTCTCTTCCTCCGGGGCGCTGCACAAACACTCTATGTCTCTTGAACTCTCCCGCCTCTCCCATGTTCCGCGGGTACGGTAATAATACAGCAGGATGGCATCCACGGTCACGAACAGCAGCGTGGCCAGCCACACCTCGTCCGGGAAATCCTCATGCTCCACAAACTGCTGGCAGCACAGCAGGAACAGCACCGTCCCCAGATAGCTGTACAGGATATATCTGGGCTCCAGATCCCGCAGATGCCCGAAGCAGTCATAGCACAGAATCAATATGAGGAAAATATACAGAAAACTCTGCCTGCCCGGCAGGGAATCCGGGTAATTAAAACCGTGCCACAGAAAATCCATCACATTGGTGCCGAAGCTGACAAGCATAAAGCCCGCCAGGGCCAGATAAGCAAAGCGCCGTCTCATGGGAATCCCCGGGTTCACCGCGTACAGGGGCACCAGCAGGAAGGCCGCCACACCGCAGTAAATGTTGGGCCAGTGGGCCAGCCCCCGCTCCGCCGAGACACACATACAATGCCTCGCCAGCTCCGCCAGCACGGAAAAATAGGTTTTTACTTCCGCGGGAAAGGAACTGTGCCCGAAGTCCGTGGCCAGCAGGGCACAGATCTCCGGCACCAGCAGCATCGCCGCCATCCCTCCGGCCAGCAGGGAAAACAGGGCAAAATTCCCCAGAATCTTCACACTGCGCTTCTCCGTAAAAAGCAGTACCAGGAAGTATAATACCAGGAAGATACAGACCATGATGGACAGGTAGAAATTGGTATAGATGGAAAGGGCCAGTGCCACGCAGTACAGCCCGCAGCGCCCCTCCTTTACCAGCCGCTCCAGTCCAAGCAGCACCAGGGGCAGCAGAATTACCGGGTCAAGCCACATGATATTCCAGTTGTAGGCCGCCATAAAACCGGACAGTGCATAGAAGCAGGAAAAGAGCACACAGCTGAAAGACCGGGTATGAAAATGGCGCTGCAGATACAGACAGGCCGTCAGACCGCAGAGCCCCACCTTGCACACCACCAGGTAACTCAGAAACTCCATGATGTGTGCCTTGGGCACCAGCGCCCCCAGAAAATGCAGCGGGCAGGCCAGGTAGTACACATAGAGCGCCAGGAAATTGGAACCGATGCCCACGTTCCAGCTGTAGGCAAGGCTCCCCCCTTCCCGCAGCTTATCGTAAAACTCACTGAAAAAGGGCATGTACTGGTGGTACATATCCATATACAGAAAACTCCTGCCGCCAAAGGGATAGATGGATTTTATAAAAAAGATGGCCAGCATAATCACGGTGGGGATGGCCCATGCGGCCACCAGCCCTCCGTTTATTCTTATTCTTCGACAGGACTCCTCTCCCGCCCCCTCCATGGAATTGATTTTCTGCAATATCTTCATAGACTCCTCATAAATGCAGCCGAAGCCGGAACAGGAACGTTTCGGCCACGACAAATTAACAGACACTCCGATGCCTAAATCTTCTTATACCTTTGGTCTGCACACACTTTAAGTCCGTGCCGAACGTGTGCCGCCGGCATACGTTCGGCACCGTCAATCGGCGTACTAAAGTAACGCCACATTCCTTCGCCCTGCACAAAAAGATTTATCCTGTGTCTTACGCGAAGTTAATTCTTAACTGTCCCTTCGGAAATCCGCCGCCGTAAACACGGCGCTCTCCCCAGCCGCCACACGCAGCGGCAAAACGATCTCCCCGTATTGAATATAGGTGTCCAGATCGCTGCCTGCCTGAATCCGGCAGTTCTCCAGTACGCCTTCCTTCCAGGAAAGGTCTATCACTGCGTTGCCCTGTATCCGCAGCCCCCTGGCGCTGCCGCTCTTCCACACATCCGGCAGAGCGGGCAGCAGAACCACCCGCCTGCTGCCGCTCTGCACCAACATCTCCGCCATGGCCGCCGTGCCGCCGAAATTGCCGTCGATCTGGAAGGGCGGATGCCTGTCAAACATGTTGGGATAGGTGGACTTGCCCAGCAGCTGCTCTATATGCCAATAGGCGGTGTTGCCGTCCCACAGCCTGGCGTAATGATTGATGATCCAGGCCCGGCTCCAGCCCGTATGGCCGCCGCCGTGGGACAGACGTCGCTCCAAAGTGGTCCTGGCCGCCCGGGACAGTTCGGGGGTGCCGTCCACAGTGATCTGCTCCGAGGGGTGCAGGCCGTAGAGATGGGAAATATGCCGATGACCCGGCTCCAGTTCCTCATAGTCCTGTCTCCACTCCAGAATCGTGCCCCTGTCACTGATCCGGGTGGGAATCAGCCTTGCCCTGGTCTCCTCCACCTGCCGTATAAAGGCGGGCAGGTCGGGGATCTCCGCCTCCTCCAGCGCGGCCTTCACCGTCTCGTCACATCCCTCTTTCTCCACCAGCACCCGGTACGCCTCCAGACACTGTCCGAACAGATCCCGCAGAATCTGATTGTCCATGGTGACGCCGATGCCGTTGGCGCCCTTTTCTCCGCCGGGCAGCACATAAGTATTTTCCGGGGATACCGAGGGGCAAGTCACCAGATAAGGCCCGTCCTCCACCAAAAAGTCCAGGAAAAACAGCGCCGCCTCACACATGATGGGGAACTGCTCCTTTAAAAACGCCATATCCTGGGTGTACTGATAGTGGGTCCACTGATGGGTACACAGCCAGGCCGCCCCCATAACCCAGTAAGTGCCGGGAATCCACATATCCTGGGGAGCCGTGTCCCCATTGATATCCGTGTTGTGATGGCACACAAAGCCCCTGCATCCATACATCTCCCGGGCCGTTTTACGCCCGTTGGGCACCATGGACCGGATCAGATCAAACAGAGGCATATGACACGGGGACAGATTGCAGCTTTCCGCCGGCCAATAATTCATCTCCGTGTTGATATTGACGGTGAATTTTCCACCCCAGGGCGGGGTCATATCCTTGTTCCACAGCCCCTGCAAAGTGGCGGGCAGTCCTCCCGGGCGACTGCAGGCGATGAGAAGATAGCGGCCATAATCAAAATACAGCGGGGCCAGTCCCAGGTCCGGGGAGGGATGATCCGCGCGCTCTTCACTCCCCTCTGCGCACCGGCGCGCCGCCAGTTCCAACCTCTTGTCCGTGGGCAGCTGCTCGGCCTGCCGATCCCACTCAATCTCCAGGCGGGCGCGGCCAAACAGTTCCCGGTAGTCTGCCACATGGGCCTTTCGTAAATCTTCATAACTCTGGGCCCGGGCCGCCTCCAGCCTGCCGCGCAGGCGCGCCTGCAGCATCGCCTGCAGGCCCTGCTTCAGGCGCATCTCCCGCCTCTCATAGGAGGACATGCGCTCCGCGTTCATCCAACTCTCCGGCTCCTCCGCCGTCTGCTTAAGCCATGCCGCCACCGCAGCTTCCTTTTCCTCCGGGCTATAGTGCCAGCTGGTATCCGCGCTGAAATACAGCAGCGCCTCGTCCGCACCCTCCACCAGAATACGCTCCCCCAGGAGACGCAGGCTGCCGCCCCTGACCTGAGCCCGGAGCATCATGGCGAACTCACTGCCGCCTCTGCCCTGATTGCCGTAAAGGCAGATCTCTCCCTGCTCCCCCTGTCTCACGCCGTCAAAGAAGAGCCCTCGCTCCAGCCTCGCCCAGAAGTTGATTTTTCCCGGTTTATCCGCGGAAAAACGCATCACCATACAGTCTGCCGGATGGGAGATAAAATATTCCCGACGGTAGCGCACTTCCCCGGCGGTAAAACCGGTTCTGCACAGAGCCTGTTCCAAATCCAACTCCCGTTCATAGTCCGCCGCTTCCCCGATGCCTTCAAAGCCGATCTGAATATCCCCCAGAGTCTGGTAGGGATGCTGGCTGTTGGGGCAGCCGGACATGGCGAGCCGCATGAGCTTTTCCGCCTCGGCGATCTCTCCGTCAAACAGAAGTCTGCGGATCCGGGGCAGCTGCTCCTTCATATTCGGGTTGTTCCGCTCCACGGGACCGCCGTACCAGACGCTTTCCTCATTGACCTGGATATGCTCATGATCTGTGCCGCCATATACCATGGCCCCCAGACGGCCATTTCCCAGGGGCAGCGCCTCCTCCCATTCCTTTGCCGGGGATGTGTACCATAATCTGCTCATATTCTCTGTCCTCTCTTTTATTTATGACTAACTAGGCGTTTGCGGAACGCTTCTTTTCTGGAACAGGGAATGGGCAATATATACAAAATAAGGGCGACTTGCCACTGCATCGGAGCCCGTTTTGGTATATATTGACCAGTCCCGTCACTGGCGGAAATAGTTTCGCAATCGCCTAATTTATGACTAACGACATTAAAAATTTCGTTTTCGATCTCGCTTCGGAAACAGCACTACCATTTCCTGATTCCTTTTACTCTCTTTACAGAAGAACCATGCCCATTGTACCATTTTTTACCGCTGTTGGGAATGTGTTCATAAAAAATTAAGGTTTATCATATAGTGTTAAGAAAATTCTCACACGCCGGACAGAAAGAAAATCTAATCGGTCATGAGTATAAGTGAGTTCAGAAAGGCAGGGACAGAAAAATGATGGTTGGAATCGTGGGAAGAAAAAAGGATACAGGAAATTATGAGGCTTTTTTGGATCGGCACAAGGTGCCTTATATGACCAGCCTCTCCATCAGCGATCTGGCCGCCTGTGAGAGTCTGATCTTTCCCGGCGGCGGCGACATCACCCCCGCTTTTTTCGGAGAACGGGACCGGGGCTCACGCTCCATCGACACGGAACTGGATATCCTGCAGCTGCAGGCCCTGGAATACGGCATACAGCGCCGCATCCCCATTCTGGGCATCTGCAAGGGAATGCAGATCATCAATGTAGGGCTGGGCGGCAGCATCATCCAGGATTTGCCCTGTGCCGACTGTCACCGCTATCTGGACGCGGATCAGTACCATGAAGTACACAATCTGCCCGGCAGCTTCCTGCATCACCTGTACGGGGAAATCATGGTAGTAAACAGCGCCCATCATCAGGGACTGGGCAAGCTGGGAAGAGGGGTGCAGGTTGTCTCCCGCTGTCCTTTGGATCAATGCGTCGAAGGCATCTGTCATAAATATCTGCCCGTCATCGGAGTACAGTGGCACCCTGAACGCCTGGATCCCGCCAGGACTGAGGCCAGGGGGACTGCACTTCTGTCCTACTTTTTGTATGGAAGGTATTAAATTTCCTTCCCCTCAACGCCTGTCTTGGCCTCCCTCTTCTGGGTCCGGGCCTTAAACTCCTGTTTCATGCGCAGACCCGCAATCTCAAACAGGGCTTTCATCGTCTGCCGCAGTGCTTTTTGCGTGTCCTCGTCCACATCTTTCATGGCCCCGAGAATACCCGTCATGCTGCGCTTCAGATTGGCTGTAAAATCAATCAGGTTGTCGGCTTCCGAGGCTGACAGGATCTGGAACAATGTGTCCACAAAGGTGCGCAGGCTCTGTTCGTCCAGAGACAGTATCCACTCGTTCACGGTATTGTCCACAAAGCGTCTGGTCTCATAGATATCCGACACGGTCACAAAAGCTCCGTCCCGCACCAGCCAGGTAAAGGGATTATGCTGGGCCAGGCCAAAAGTACGACTCTCCACCACCTGATAGCGGATATCCTTTTCAAACAACATACCCACCAGGGAGGAATGGGGCAGAATTTTGCAGGTACGCTCCTCAATCTTGCCATAATTACATTTTTCCAGTACCTCCGGCCGAAAGCCCGGACCATCCATGCTGTAAATTTTCAGGATCCTGTCCTGCACCTGAGGCGCACAGTTCATGGCGGCATAAACCGCCAGATTGCCTCCCTTGGAATGCCCTCCCACATAGAAATCCCTGGGCAGCCTCTCGGTGACCATGTTCAGATATTTTATGGCGAGTTCCTGGCCCGGCACCGGGGAGAGAAAGGCCATGTTAAAATCTTCCTTCCACCCCACGATGGTCTCGTCCGTGCCCCGGTAGGCCACATACATGGCGCCGTCCTCCAGCAGGAAAGTCACGGCGGAAAACTGGGTCTCAAAGTCCGCCTGGTTCTCGATAATGTTGATATAACAGTTCAGCTTCATATTGCGGAAGCGCACACATTTCCGCATGGCCTCAAACAGCGCCCGGTTCTCTTTTTCATAGCGCTCGTCCCCATAAAGCTTTTCATAGTCCGGGTGCTCATAAAGCTGCTGCAGGGACACCGGTTTTTCATCTGCCGTCGCCGAAGGCACCAGGCCGTCGAATTTCAGATAGGAAAACTGGCAGAGCACCAGGCTGTCCACATCGTTCATGGGCTCGTCCTTCAGGCTTACAGCGGCGTATTCTTTCAGATAATCAATGATTGTTCCCTTCATGGCTCCTCCTAACCGAATATTAACCGTCTCACCTTATTCCTGCATATCGGGAGTTTGGTCTAAGCCAAACTCCCGCGGATCCTGTGATATCGCGTCGCTCGTATTTGGATGTGTGACATCCAAATCTGCCATGCATGTTCTCTACTGCGCCGCTTCTTCCCCATAAATCTGAGTGCGGATGAACTCCTTGTTTTTCTCAAAATCCACCTGCAGCACCGACATCTTGCGGATCGTTACTCCCTGGTAACTGCCTGCTATGGGAATGCTGGCCTGCACAAGATCATAGGTCATCAGTTTGGGGGCGTCCAGACTCAGGGCATAGCACTCGGACTTGCTTATGTTGGTGGTCAGGTTGGGCAGGATGCCTTCAATCATATCGTCCAGATTGGTCAGCACCGAGGCGGGAAACTGACGGAAAACCGCCTCCAGAATCTTGCGCTGGCGTTCCGTCCGTCCAAAGTCGCTGCCGATGTACCGATTGCGGCTGTAGGCCAGGGCCTGGGGGCCGTTGAGATGCAGCAGACCACTGGCGTTTGTGGGAAGGTAGTCCGTGTCTATAGGCCGGTTTTCCAGCATGTTGTACTCGTTCAGATAGGCGTTGACCAGCTGTACCTCATCGTTTGTAAGTTCCAATTCCACGCCGCCCACCGCGTCAATCAGATTGGCAAACGCCTGAAAGTTCACCTGCACATAACGGTTTACCTCGATATCCAGGTTCTGCTTGATGGTCTCCAGAAGCAGTTCCGGTCCCCCGAAGGCATAGGCCGCATTCAGCCGGTTGTTCTCATGCCCCGGAATCTCCACATAAATGTCCCGCAGCAGGGAGGTCAGATAGATGGTTTTGGTTTGGTTGCTGATGGACACCAGAATCATGGCGTCGGAGCGCCCGTCCTCCCCGCCCGCGCGGGAATCATTGCCGATCAGCAGAATGTTCGTGACGCCTTCCTCTCTCATGGGCTGGTCGGCCAAAATCTCCGTGGGCGAGTACTCCACCTTATCATACAGATGAGAGACTGTCACATACCAGAGACCCGCCACCGCCAGCAGCAGAACCGCCACCACAGTCAAAAAGCGCCGAAGACCTCTATGCTTTTTCTTCTTGGCGGGCTGTTCATTGCCGCTTCCCTGCCGCCCGGAGGTCTGGTTCCTGCCCTGACCCCTGCGCTGTGTGGACTGGCCTTTGCCCCTTTCCTGACGTTGTGCGGATGAGTTCTTTCCGCCTCCCTGGCGCTGCGCAGCCGTGCCCTTTCCTCCTCCCTGACGTTGGGTGGACTGCCCTTTGCCGCTTTCCTGGCGCTGCGCAGACTGGCCTCTTTTGCTCCCTTGCCGTTGCGCAGACGAGTTCTTTCCGCCTCCCTGGCGCTGTGTAGACTGTTCATTGCCGCCTCTCTGGGATTTTGGGGGCTGCTTCTGCTCGCTCTCCCCCTGCCCGGCGGAAGAGACAATTTTTCTTGAGCCTTGCCCTGTTCTTGGGGATTTCTTCCCCTGTCCTGATTCGGCTATGTTTGCATTTCGTCTTGTCATGACTGCCTTTACCGGATCCTCACATTCATATGCTTCATATTCATTATACTCGCCATATTCCTCATATTCACCATACTCCTCACATTCATTATGCTCTTCACCTATATTCTGGTGTTCGTATCCGTCATATTCTTCATAATCCGCATATTCTGCCGGGCTGGCATCCTGTCCATTTTCGTATTCCTCATAGACCTCTTTCTCTAAAAATGCCTCCAGCCCTCTGTGGATCTGCTCCATCTCCGACAGGTTCCCGCTGCTGTTTTCCTTGTCCATGTTTTTCCTCTCCCCGCAGTACCGAAGTCTGACCGGGTCAGACTCCCGCCTCGCCTGTGCCGCCGCGCCAATGCGGCAAAATGAAATAAATTAAATAATCGGGTTGATATCCCGATTATTATATTGCCCTTTTGTCCGCATGGCAAGGCACTTTATGGAGAATTAATCAATTCTTTATTTTTTCTCTCTTTTCGGAATCCTTACCTTTTTTGTCTCCTCAAAATCAAAGCCATTGCTTCTTTTAAATCGTCACAAAATTCTTCCAAATCATCCACCGAAATAACCTTATCATTAATTAGTTCGGCAATGTCCCAAAAGATGTCAGATTTTTTAACTCAATGTTCTTACATATAATTACTGGATTTGTGCCGGAATTTATCTTAATCCATTCGCAAATACCCATGAATAAAACATTTCTTTTGGAGGTTTTGCGTATTCATAATCAAGGCAGGAGGACATAGTCTCAATAATATTTATTGATTGTTCAAGTACTTCTTTGATTGATTTACCCGCAACATCAATTACAATTTCGTTAATAAGAGGATTTCGCTTAATATTTTTTTCGTTCATCTTTTTCTGTAGTTCAAAATCTATAAGTCCATTATTGGGACGGTTTCTCATCTGTTCTTGAATTTGACGCAAATCACTGCATACGAGTTTTATTGTGATAAAATCAGTTCCTTTAAAAACAATAGGAATATCAGCTGTTCTTAAATCATCAATATCGGAAGCGATTATATTTTTATAGCCAAGCCTATGAAAACACATAAGCATTGCCACCTGATTTTCCCAGCAAGTAAGTTCCTCAAGCTCTCCAGTCATTGGCTCGCTGCCATCTCGTGAAATAAAATCAGGTACCATATGCTGTTCTATACATGTCGTTTTATAGTGCTTAAGCAGTCCGTTAGCTAAAGTGGTTTTACCTATACCACTTGCTCCCGTGACAAAAATAAAATCTTTCATATCCTTAACTCCACAAATTTTGATTTATATACTTGATTATAAAATATATGCCTGATGCTTGCAATGCATATTTATAAGCCCGTTTTCTATGGGTACACAATTCCGAAAAGGGAGTATAAATAATGACGTCTTCCCCTTGAATCGTTACGGTTTCTGCCCTGATTTGACATTCATTCACATATATTAAAAACACTTTACCTGAAAATGCCTGCTCTGTCAAATTTACGCAATCTTTACAACATCTATTGCAAAGGCGGCGCATTGCTGCGCGCGGCATGGACTCAGGCTGGCACAGCGCGCTCCAATGTCAGGGTAATCCGCAGCCGATCTCCCTCCAGACGGGCGCACACGCTGCCGTTCATCCGCTGTGCCAGTTCCTTTACAATAAACAGCCCCAGCCCGGAGGAACCTTTCCGCCGGGCCGAGTCTGCCTTGTAAAATCTGTCAAAAATGTGCTCCGGGTCGGGCCTGCTGGTCTCCGACACCATATTTTCAAAAAGCAGGCTGTCTTTCTCCTGTCGGATCACGATGTCTCCGCCGCCGTGCAGAAGCGCATTCTGGATCAAATTGTGGAAAATGCGCCGCAGGCATTCCTCGTCCGCCCGGACCCGGAACCCCTCCTGGGCAAAATCCACCCGGGGCGAGATCCCTTTCTCCTCAAAGCGGTGGTACAGTCCCACCAGACAGTCACTGAGCAGGGGCAGTACCTGCACTTCACGTATGTCCGGGGCAAACGCCTCACTGGTGAGTTTTGTATACAGGAAAAGTTCTTCCAGCATATCTCCCAGTTCCCCCAGCCGGTCGGAGGCCACTTGCAGGTAATACTCCTGCCGCTGGGGTTCCTGGCACTCCCGGGCCAGCTGCACATATCCCGCGGCGCCGGTGAGCGGGGTGCGGATATCGTGGGCCAGCCCCGTGATATTCTGTTTTAACTGCCTTTCCGCCCTCTCATACTGTATCTGCTCCTGATGGTGGAGCTTTTGCAGCCGGTTCAGCTTCCGGCACAACTCCAGCATATCTCTCTGCCTGCTCTGCACCCCCATTTCCATATGACTTCCCCGCTCCAGTTCCTCCAGCTGCCTACATAGGGACCGTATTTCCAGAACACTGCGGATATGTTGTAACAACAACCATCCGCAGCCCATGCCAAGTATCACCAATGCCGCAATCATACCATCCTCACACTTCTCTCCAAATACCTTATATCCTTCTTTTTCATATCCTCATACTTACCTCTTCCCTGCATATCTGGAGTTTGGCTAAGCCAAACTCCTGCTGGCCTGCGATACTGCGTTAATGCGTATTTGGATGTGAAACATCCAAACTTTTCTCAAGATACCCTAAATATCCTGCTTTTTCAAGACCATACCCGCCGCTGCGATATACAGAGCCAAAAATCCGGCTCCCACGGCATATACATACAGATCCCTTGGGGCGGCATAATGGTTAGGGCCCTGGTCAAGAGTATGGTAAATTGTGTACTTCAGCCAGCCTCCCACATGGAGCATATTCAGTATCGCATACAACGGCCCCTGCACTGCGCCAGTGCCCAGAAGCACCGCTGTAAGCGCCCCCGCCGCCACGCTCCGGGTCCAGACGCAGACCAGAATGGTCAGCGCCGCAAATGCCACGGTCAGAAGCCAGGCCCAGGTCAGGTAGAACAGCACGTCCCCAAAAGCCGAGTAGGGAGCCATATCTCCCAACAACTTATTCATCAGTAACACAAAGACATACTGCGCCGCCAGATAGCAAAAACTCACTATCCCCGCTGTCATAACCTTGCTCGCCACATAGTTCCAACGGTTCTGATGTACCACCATCACATTTTTTATAAAGCCGCTCTGATAGTCCATACATACAAACAACATGACCCATATGCCGAACACCAGATTGTACATACCGCCATCCAGGCCGATCTGGCGCAGCATAACCAGTGTGTCCACCCCGGCCATAACATCGCCCTCCTCGGCCAGTTCTTCCGCCGTAAACATCCCGATGCTCACCGCCGTCTCCTGTCCCTGGGGCGTTGCCATAAGCCAAACCATATACAGTGTGGCCACAGTCATCATAAGCAGTATGCCGAGACATACATACAGCGATTTGCCTCTTCCCATTCTATATAAATCCATTCGCAGTAAATTAAACATTTTTAACCTCCATTAAAAAGTTCCGCGGATACCCATCCGACACTCCAACCCGACTGTCTTAAAGCTCCGTTCCATCTCACACACTTTCCTCACCCATGCGCTCCAGAAAATATTCCTCCAGGTCTATATGGTGGAATCCCGACCCGTACACCGGCACCTGGTTTTCCGCCAGTCTGCGGTTCAGTTCCACTCCCTCCGAAAGCCCGTATATCCGTATGATCCGGGCATCGGACACCTCCGCCTGCACCTGGGGGAAAGACTCCTGGATCACAGGCAGCGCCCGGCGCACATCCCCCACCTCCACCTGAAAGTAATCCTGGCATTTCTCCTCCAGTTCGCTTCGGGTGATCTGCTCCATCAGTTCCCCGTCCTTGATAATCCCATAGTTGGTGGCAATCTTGCTCAATTCTCCCAGAATATGGGAACTGAGCAGGATGGTTTTTCCCTCCTCCCGAAGCTTTAACACCAGCTGCCGCAATTCCTTGATCCCCTCCGGATCCAGTCCGTTGATGGGTTCATCCAGAATCAGCAGATCCGGGTTGCCCAGCAGAGCCAGCGCAACCCCCAGCCGCTGCTTCATTCCCATAGAAAAATGTTTTACCTGCTTTTTTCCTGTATTCGAAAGTCCTGTCAGATCCAACACCTGGTCGATGCTTTTCTCCTCCGCCAGACCCATACATTTAGCCTTCATCACCACATTCTGCCTGGCCGTCATATTGGGGTACAGGCCCGCCTCCTCAATCAGCACTCCCAGACGTCTGCGCACCACCGGGTCGCTGAGCGGTTTGCCAAACAGGCTGACTTCCCCCTGGGTGGGACTTGCCAGCCCGCTGATCATTTTCAGCGTGGTGGATTTCCCGGCGCCGTTCCTGCCTATGAACCCGTATATCTGTCCCTCCCCCACTCTCAGATTCAAATCCTTTACCGCTGCCTTGCCGCCATAGAGCTTTGTCAGCCCCATTGTCTCCACGGCAGGCACACTTTCTTTTTTCGTATTCACGCTCTTTTTGCCCCTTTCTTATTTGGAGTTCCGCATCCGCCTGCACACCACACTTTTCCTGCGAACAACATCCGGACGCGCTTTAAACCATACTCCTTATAAAAAACAGTATAAGACGGCGGGTTTCAAAAAGTGTTCAGAAAAGTTTAAGAAAGTTTAAAGCCCATTCCCCACACGGTCTGGATGTAGGCGTCCGTCCCGCTTTTCTTCAGTTTGGATCGGATATTGCTGATATGTACGTTGATGGTCTTATCCTCCGCCAGATACTCCTCCCCCCAGGCGTATTCGTAGATCATTTGCTTGGTAAACACCCTCCTGGGATTGCGGATCAGCAACTCCATGATAAGAAATTCATGTCTGGTCAGTTCCACCAGTTCCCCGCAGGCAGTCATCTCCTGGGTGTCCGGAGTCAGCGTCCAGTCGCGGTATGTAAATGTTTTTCCCATGGGAAGCCCTCCTCCTGGTTCAGCGGAGGCTTCCCTTTTGGGGGAAATATCTTTGTCATGGGCGGAAGATGCTCCCTCTTGCGCTAAATCTCTGCCCGGCCCGGGGGCAGCTATCTCCTGCCCAGGGGCAATTCTCTCCTGCCCCCAAGCCCTTCTGCCCGGCCCGGGAGCAGCTATCTCCTGCCCCAAAGCGCCGCTGTCTGCTCCCCTGCTGCCCCGGCGCAGCTGCACCTGTATCCGCACCAGCAGTTCCTGCAGATCAAAAGGCTTGCAGAGATAATCCTCCGCCCCGGCGGACAGTACCTCCACCTTGCTATCCAGGCCGCTCTTGGCGGACAGCACGATCACCGACGCTTTCTGTGAGAACAGAGTCACCAGTTCCTCCCCCGGAATGCCCGGCAGCATCAGGTCCAGGAGTACCAGGTCATATTGCTCCATGGAAAACAGCAGCTTTCCCTCGCTGCCGGAATACGCCTGGTCGCAGGCATAACCATGGCTCTCCAGATATTCTTTCAGCATCTGGTTGTTGGAGGCGTCATCCTCCACAATCAATATCTTCCCCATATCTATTTTCTCCCTATAAATATAATAATCGGGCCTTGTGTCCCGACTATTATATTGCCCTTTTGACTATATGGCAAGGTAATTTTCTGATTAATATTGTTTACTTCTTGGGGTAAAAGCGCCTCCTGGCGCAAAATCAACTCCCATTGAACGCCTCAAAGCGCTTTAAGGCGGCTTTTATCCCATTTTCCATCTTTTTGGTCACTTTCACGCCGGGTTCATACCATATGTGGGAAACATTCAACCAATCCTGAATTGCAGCACAATTTCCGGGTTCTTTCCGCACACGTCGATGGGATCGAACTGGATGCATCCCGCCTGACGGACAAAGTCAAGTATGCCGCTCTTTCCCGTGAATCTATAATCCCCCAGCAGCCCCTGCTTGTACAGTATAAACTTCCGGGCTTCTTTCTTGGTCAAATATAGTTCAGACATAACGCGCTCCTTAATTCCCGGCATGCAGAACATAATAATCAGAGTAAACCTTATGATCATCTCCGCCAATCAGTTTTTCCTCAGAAGCCGCAAAGCCCAGCTGCTCCGCCGCCGCTTTCCGCTGGTTGGCAAAAGGCGGGATCTTGGTGACAGCCATCTGGCAGGCAAACAATTCAAATGCAGGCGGCACGATCAGGGACAGAATCTCCCCAATGCTCTCCCTGCGCTCGTAATCGCTCCGCAGATCCAGCCGCAGCAGGCCGCAATTGTTAAAATAATCTCTCGATTCGCTCTGAGAATCCTGCTCCTGGGCATTTCCCCCCCGGTTAAACAATTCAATTGTGCCTATGGCCTGCCCGGCATTCTTGTCTATAACCGCCCAGCGCACAAAACCTTTATCCTGATAGGCCCACAGCCAGAACCCAATGGCGCTCTGCATCCGCTCCAAGGTGGTGTAATGAAAGTCGTCCCCATTGCAGTTGTCGCTGTTAAAATAAGGCACGGCCTTTTCATCGGAATACACCAGCAGCAGATCCGGCGCGTCGGACGCTTCCACCAGCCTCAGCAGATAGTTTTCATTTTCGTAGATTGGACATTTTTCGTATGGACTTACCATGTTTATACCCTCCTGTTTTAAATTCAGCTAACACCCTCTCGGCGCCATTCCTTATTCCAAACGCCGGCAGAGCAGCAGATGATTTTATAGTAAACGACATTGGAAATTTCGTTTACCATAGTTCCGCATCTTCCCGGGAAGATGCAGTTTTTATACTCCAGAGTATAGCATGTCATATACGACAGCTGAGTGTCATATTTTTTTGTATAAAGAAACTATTTTTTCGGCGCAGTCCAGCAGCCTCCGGCGAACCTCCTCCGGGGCCACCACCTCCACGTCATCCCCCAATGACAACAGCGTTCCTATCCAGAACTGCTCGTTATCCACCACCGTGGCCTTCATCAGGGCATCGCCGTCTGCGTATTCCCGGGTTATGGTTCCCTTCAGATATTCCCGGACCCGCGCTCTGGCGGCTCCCCTGCATCTTATGAGAATTTCGGTGTACTGGCGGGAATCCGTTTTGTGGGACTTGCGCAAAATGACATCGGCAGACTCATGTTCTTTTTCAAAGGACCTGTCCGTGATCATCAAATCGCTCATCCGCACAATCTTGTAGGTGCGGTAATCCTTTTTGACCCTGGAATAAGCCAGGAGATACCAGGCATACCACCTGTAAATGACAGCCACCGGCTCCACATTGTGGGTGCGGGTCTCTCCATCATTGTTTGTGTATGTAAATTCCACGGCATGCTTTTCCAGCACTGCCGTCTGCAGCCTCTGCAAAGTGACCTGATCTCCCTCCTGCAGAACTGAGAAATCCAGGATAATACCGTTGTCGCCGGGGGCTGACGCATGCGCAATCTTCTCCAATGTCTGCTTTGCCCCCTGGTCGCCAGTGGCCGACACCAGCCCCCGAAGCGCCGTCAGAATATGGGAATAATCGTCTGAGGTGGCAAAGTCCTTGTCCATGGTAAAGCGGTCCGAGATCTCATAGCCCCCCGCCGCGCCGTTTACCGCAATAACCGGTATCCCCGCCAGACACAAAGAGTCCATATCCCGCTGTATGGTCCGCAGTGAGACTTCAAAATGCCTGGCCAGTTCGCTGGCGGATGTCCTGCCGTGATTCAACAGGTATACTGTGATTGCGTAGAGACGTTCTGCTTTCATTTATCTGCACTTTCCCCTTTTCTCCGGCTCAGATACTGACATCTAATGTAAAAAATTTCTCCATGACTTTAGTCATAGTTTCAATACCGCGACCACTTCTTCCCCATCCATCTCACCATTTTCAACAAAACCAAACTTACTGTAAAGAGATTGCGCGGTTTTATTTTCAGGTTCATAGGACAGCCAGCAGTAGTCCGCTTTCCCACAGGGATAGGTTCTGATATAATCCAGCGCCGCCTCCATGGCTTTTCGGCCCAGCCCCCGGCCTTGAAAGCGCTCGTCAATCATGAATCGCCAGATACAATAACTGTCATTGGCAATCTTGGGCTCCTCCGCTTCTCCTATGCTCCCAAATCCGAGCATCACGAAGCCAACCGGCGTCTGCTCCTCATACAGTCCAAAGGGAAGCGCCACATATCCTGAAGAAACCGTGGCATATGCCTCAATGATGCTGCAGTCATTGGGTGCCACAAAATTTGACTGATCGCCGCGCACCTTCAATTTGACGATATCCCAAACATTCTTTGTGTCTATCTTAACAAGTTTCAAACTTTTTCCTCCTTAATTGTCTATGCGAAATCTCATTTCAAATGCGGCTTTGCTCCTTTGGGGACAGCGCCTCTCCCATCCACAGCCCATTCCACAATCCTCTCCACGTCCCTGGGCGTAACAATCATCAGCGGCTCCTTAAAGGGGATGCCGTATACCTCCCTCTTTCCTGATGATTTATGTCCCTGGAAGCGCCTCCCCTTGCTGATCACCACAAAGCTGCCATCTCCCACCTTGTAGGACAGGATAACGCTTTTGTCCTCAGAGACAATATTCAAATATATCTTGTCGCAGTCGTCCCCGTCAGCTCCCACCCACCAAAAAAATTGTGTACCTTTATAGCGTAGTTTCCTGCGTCCTCTTCCAAATACTCCCATATATGCCTCTCAAAATATGTCCCAGCCTATCTGGCCATGTTCTGGCAGATTTCACTTTATAATATTTTGTATCCTATATCACCTATTAATTTAAAGGTTAATTTTATTACTCGTTATTTTTGCGGCTCTGTCTTACATAGACGACCATAAAAAGAAATAGCATCCTCTAACCGACCAAAGTTTAGGATGCTATTCTTATAGCTTATTCTCCACTGAGGGCAATCGGAACTTCCATTCTGATCACTTCTAAGTAGAGTATACACTAGAGCCGCCTGATTTTCAAGCGGCTCTTTTACTTTTCCGCTGGCTGTTAAGCAGCACGATGATGAGTGCCTACTCAGCCTTATCTTCCTTCTTATCCTCCAGCTTCTTCAGCGCCCTGGCAGCAAACTCCTTGCCCCCGATACCAAAGGCAATGGCAAATGCCACGGCAATAGCGGCGACGATCAGATGGAACGCGTCATTCACTATGGAAGCAGCAATACCCAGTTCACTCAGAATCATGAAGATGCCCGCAATAATGATAGCGGCTTTAACCACTACAGCGTATGTTCCCATGCCGTTCTTACGCATCGCTTTCTCAACCATAGAACTGACGATCAGAGTAGCTGCCAGAAGCAAAACTGCAGCCAGCACTCTGGGCATGTAAGCGATAATTGACGCGCCGACCTCCGTCAGCACATCCAGCTTCAACACGTTCAGCCCCTCTACCACAAAGAAAATCACTACCACAGCGTACACTGTGCCGCCGGTCACCTTGGACAGCACAAACTTCTGACCCTTTTCATCCAGCAGTCCCTGCAGCTTGGCATCCAGTCCGGCAGAAGCGATCAATTTGGTCACAATCTGGCCCACCAGTTTGCCGATCATGCAGCCGATTACGATGATAACCAGACCGATCACAATGTTCGGTATAAAACTGATCACACTGTTTAACATGTTGACAGCGGGCACGGAAATTACCGTGATGTTCAGCACATTCAACGCCATAACCACAGTGGGGATCAGGATCAGCACATACACGATGTAGGCCAGGGTATTGGACAGCTTGTCCGCATTCTTTACCTCGATGCCTGCCTTCTCCTGCAGCTTGTCGATATTCAACTTGTCAAATACAGGTATAAGCAGCTGGCGGATCAGCTTCGCGATCAGGTTGCCCACCAGCAATACGATGGCTGCGGCCACCAGATTAGGCACATACCCCCATATGGTGTTCAGAATGTTGGTAATAGGGCCCATCATGCTGCCCAGGTCCAGCAGGGAGAAGATCCCCGGCACGAACAGCAGAAACACAAGCAGATATACCAGCTTGCCAATAAATTCCCTGCCGCTGCCGGGCTTGTCCCCTGTGTCAATCTTGCCCAGGGTATCCTTTAACTTAGTCTTGTCGATCACCTTCAGCACCAGCGACTTTACAATGGCCGCCACCACAAAGGCAATCACAAGAACTAATGCCGCGGCAACGATAGAACCCCCTCCGCCTAAAATACCATTAATCCAATTTGCTAGTCCGTTCATTTATTACTCTCCTTTGATGTTTTTTTAGAATCATTTTGATTCTATGTATATTATATTATAGCATACCTGGCCAAAAAAGAAAACCCATTTATTGGAAAAACATGGTAAATCCGCGCTTTAGCGCCTTCTAATTGCGCTGGATGTTATTCTTATTTTCTTCTGTTATTTTCCGCTTCCATTTGCTATAATAAAAATCAGGATGCAACTTCATTTCGGGAGGAGATTGATATGAACGAAAATCTACAGCAAGCATGTGATAAATACATGGATTACATCTTGGAACAGCTTAACGCCCTGCTGTCCATCCACAGTCCCACCGGCTACACCAGGCAGGTGGGGGAATATCTGATGGAGGAATATACCCGTCTGGGATATGCCCCCAAACGCACCAGAAAGGGCGGAGTTATGGTGGATTTGGGTGGCAGCGGCAACGCGGTAATGGTGATGGCCCATGTGGACACACTGGGGGCCATGGTGGCGGAGGTCAAGGACAATGGCCGCCTGCGCCTGACACCCCTGGGAGGGCTCAACGCCAACAATGTAGAGACGGAAAACTGCGTTGTCCGCACCCTGGACGGTCGCTGCTATGAGGGTACCATCCAGCTGATGGACGCCTCCCTCCACGTCAATGACAAATACCAGGAGACTGACCGCAGCTTTGACACCATCGAACTTCTGCTGGATGAACCGGTCTGTTCCAAAGAGAATGTGCTGGCTTTGGGGATTACCAACGGAAGTTATGTGTGCTTAAGTCCCCGGACCCGAATCACCGATTCAGGCTATATCAAGAGCCGTTTTTTGGACGATAAGCTCAGTACCGCTATTCTGCTGGGCTATGCCCGCTGCGTGAAGGAGGAACAGATCCCGCTGCCCCGGAAGGTCTACCAGCATATCACTGTGTTTGAGGAGGTGGGCCATGGCGCCTGCGGCTCCGTTCCGGAAGATGTGGAAGAAGTGCTGTCCGTGGACATGGGCTGTGTGGGCAACGGACTGGAATGCACCGAACGCCAGGTATCCATCTGCGCCAAGGACAGCCACGGCCCCTACCACTATGAGGTACTACAGGCGCTGGTACAGGCCGCAAAAGACAATGACATCGACTTTGCCACGGATGTTTATCCCCATTACGGTTCCGACGCGGATGCCGCCCTGGACGCCGGCGCGGATGCCCGTCACGGCCTCATCGGACCAGGGGTCTATGCCTCCCACGGCTACGAACGCTCCCACAAAGACGGCGTGGGCAATACCTTTGCGCTGTTAAAAGCCTACCTGGGTTAAATCCCGGGCAGGCTTTCCTGTTATCCTATAAGTTTCCTATCCCTTCTGAAAATGCTCCTCCAGCCATCTCGCCACCCCGTCGCTGTCATTGCTGCCAATCACAGCCGTGGCTCTGTTTTTCAGGCCGGCCACCGCATTCTCCACCGCATAGGCTTCGTCCGCTATTTCAAACATGTCCCTATCGTTTTCCCCATCTCCAAATACCACCAGCCGGTCACAGCCCAGCAGATTTTTCAGCTGCGTTATGGCGTGGGCTTTGGACGCTTCCGGCGGCATGATCTCCAGCCACTGCTTTTTGGTATATATTTCTGTCTGAAATACACAGTGATACTTTTCTCTGTATTTTTCATATAGGGGTTTCAGCTTTTCTCTCTCATCTATACATGTCAGATAGAATATTTCCCCCTGGAGCAGACCGTCCTCATCCGCCACAGGATGCGTTCGTCTGTCCCCCGCTCTGCTTTCTAAAAACGCATCCATGCCCGATGTGCATCGGGCGGGTATATAGGAAAATTTCTCCTCTCCATCCAGAAACGCGTAGACAATGGGATATACATCGTTTGCGAACAGATCCGTCAAAACTTCCCCTATCTCCCCGCCGAAAAAATTCTTGCGCATAGGGGAACCGTCTCCGCCGTCCACCAGGGCGGCGCCGTTGTAGACCACCAGCGGAATGTCCGTCCGCAGCCCTGCCGTGACTTTACAGGCCGTCAGGTAGGATCTGGCGGTGGCATAGGAGAACAACATGCCCTTTTCTATGAGCCCATTGATGGTCCGATTGGTGTACTCTGAAATTTTGGCATTGCTTTGCAGCAGGGTTCCGTCCAGGTCGGATACGTATAGAGTTTTCATTGGGGGCACAATCTCCTCTGGGATAATTCTATGTATTCTTTCGAATTGTCGATTCCGATATATCTGCGATTCAGTCTTTTGGCGGCCACCCCGGTAGTGGAGCTTCCGCAGAACGGATCCATCACCAGGTCGCCCTCCCGGGTGGAGGCCAGGATTATTCGTTCCAGTAAATACACTGGCTTTTGGGTTGGATGTTTTCCCTCTGTTTTTTCACTGGGCTTTGTCAACGGACCTGTCCACACATCCTTCATCTGCTTACCGCCATTTTCGGCCCTCATGGCCTCATAGTTGAAAAAATGCTTTGCATTCTTATCCGCCTTTTTCGCCCACAGCACAGTCTCCGTACTGTGGGTAAAACATCTGCAGGCAAGATTGGGGGGCGGATTGGTTTTCTGCCAGGTAATGTTATTTATGATTTTGAAGCCCTCCTGCTCCAGCGCCATTCCAATGCTGTAAATATTGTGGAGCGTACCGCTTATCCAGATACTTCCATTGGGCTTGAGGGCCGCCCTGCACAGCTTAATCCATCGCCGATTAAAAGCATGCTTTTCCTGAAGCGTATCGGCCTTATCCCACTCTCCCTTATTGACCGACACCATCTTCCCCGCCTGACAGGTAATCCCGTCATTGCTTAAGAAGTAAGGCGGATCCGCAAATATCATATCCACGGATTCTTTCTTAATCTTCTTCAAAGCCTCAAATGTGTCTGACAGCACAAGCATTTCCTTTTCCGTTTCATATACAGGCTCAATTGTTTTAGGAAACAGCTTCTCCATCCCCGCGTCACACCTCGTAATTTGTTATAATGACTTCCTTTCCGACTCTCTTGGAAGCATCGCTGTTAATGCTTCGTTTCACATCCACCGCTTCAATCTTAAACCCTTCGTAAAGTTCATGGACCAACGGCACATTGTGGTTGCTAAGCATCACCTTTGCGCCCAATGCGTCCAATCGCTTATAGAGCTTGGACAGCCTCACATGATCCTCATAGGAAAAACCGTCTTTTGTGTAATCGGTGAAGTTGGCGGTTGCGCTCACCGGAATATAGGGGGAGTCAAAATATACAAAATCTCCCTCTTTTACCGGTTCGCAAACTTCCTCAAAGTCCTGGCAAAGAATCTGAACCTTTTTGTTTTCCAGATAGTAACCAATACTCATAAGGTTTGCTTCGTCAATCGACTTCCCTGTTTGCTTGTTGTTGTAAGGAACATTGAAAAGCCCTTTGTTGTTCACCCGGTAAAGTCCGTTAAAGCAATGCTTGTTTATCCATATCATCAATCCGGCGCATTCCGCATCCAACTCATGGGCCTCGATCTTTTTATTATATCTCTCCCTGATTTTCAGATAGTAATCCTTATCGCACACAGCTTCGTCCAACGCATTGACAGCCCGGATCACCGCTCTTGGATCTGCCTTTAACTGCACAAACGCATTGATTAACTGTTCATTCACATCGCCGATTACCGCGGATTCAGGACGCTCGTTCAAGAGCAGGGCCCCGCCTCCGATAAAGGGCTCGTAATATGTCCCGCAGCTGTTTGGAACTCTGTCATGCAATTTTTCGATCAGCTGTTTCTTCCCACCAGCCCATTTTACAAATGGCCCCATTTTCTTAAATGCCATCTTACAATTCATCCTCTCCGTATGATTTTGCCAAAGTATAACCTTTTTTCAGAAATCTATACCCAAAAAATCCAAGGGGATGACATTAAAAAATAATGGCATCCCATCTGCTCTATGTATTCAAGTGTACTGCAAAATAATTAAAATCCTCTCTCCTGGCATAATGCGGCGATTTCTCTCCAGCCCATTTTTTTCATAAATACAACCGCGTCATCCACATCTCTTTGGGCATATAGTATCTCATAAGCGGCAAGGCGCTTGATTTTTCTTCCCAGTCTTGTGTAGGGGTAATTTTCCTCAGCTGTCATAGCCATGTAGAATGTGGTAAACAGTTTATCAACAAACAATGCGTCGGTGCCATATCCAGCGGCTATTCGCGTGATGGCTTCCAAAACCGCCGCGTCAATGTCTTTTTTGGTGACATCATAAATAGTCACAAAATCGCGGTACACCCTATCTGTGCCATATTTATCCGCCAATGCCTTGAATTCACTAAAATAGTCTCTATCAAGAGGCGGTTTCCGTACTCCGACCGGATTGGTCATATATACACACCAATTATCAATTTTTCCCCTGTCATATTCCAAAAAGGATCCGTCTGCAAATTCTTTTACTCTTCTTCCCATTAGCTGCCTCCTTTTACGAAGAATATTTTTCATTTGGAAAGTCTTGTGTTGTAATGCTTGTTGCTCTAATCTTGTTGGTATTTTTGATATGGTATATAATATCATATTTACCTTGATATGTACATTATTTTTAACTCTGTTTGCTTCCCCGTTTACCTTTTTTTGTTCCTCAATGTCACCAGCGATAATCAATTTATTTCTTTAATTTCCACCACGCACTCAACGTGGCTCGATTGCTTCATCTTGATGTCGAGTGTGTAGTCAGATTCGCGGTCGTTCGCGGAAATTTATCAAAGCGTGTTTTTGCCTTAAAACACACCGATTTTTACTCTTTTTGGTTCTCGGAAACAGGTCAAATACCTTGCTCCTACCTATAATATGCAAACCCACAGATTTGCCGACCGCTTCAAGACCTCGCTCTGACGGAACAAGTCTGAAATCCCATCGCCTCAACTCTCCTGATGATGGAATCGATACTTACCTTTCCCGTGTCCGGACACAGACTCAATGATTCTATGCTCTGCCATTTCCTTTAACAGGTCAGAGGCTCTGGATGATTTAATATCAATCACCTTCATCACATCAGCCCGTCCAAAGACCGTCTGACCCGGAAATGCTTCACGAAGTTTCAAAATGTGACTTGCTGTTTTCGGCTGAAACGATTTTTCAATGTCCGGTTTTAACGCTTCAATGTCCGGTTTTGCCATATCAATGTCCGGTTTTCCTGTTTCTTTGAATGTTCCACTAATATGCAATGTCCGGTTATGAAGAGGATTGTTCTCATTCAAGAGGAGATTGCGGAGGAACAGTTCAAGGAACTCTGTTGTTTCGTGAACGCCATTTTTCAGATCGTTATAATTTGCCCTGACGAGTGAATTCCGAAAATACCATGCGTTCTCAGCAAAAGTATCATTTGTCACGTCAAAGCCCAGCGTGCGCAAATATTTGATGAAGAACACCGCTGTCGTTCTTGTGTTACCCTCGCCAAACACATGGGTCTGCCATAGTCTGGATACGAATACGGCAAGATGGTGGAAGATTTCATCCATCGTAAGATTCTTGTAGGAAAACTTCTTCTCCTCCGAGAAATCATAGTCAAGCGTCGCACGTAGCTCCGTGGCGCTGCCGTAAAGCACGGTCGCTCCGTCGAGCACCCATTCCTTCTTCGTGATATTGTAATCCCGGATGCGTCCGGCATGGGAATAGATGCCGGTGAACAACTTCCTATGGATGGAGATATATTCGTTTGGCATGAAGCTAAAGGCACACTCGGAAAGAAGCGCGGCCATCCGTGCGGAAACCTTATCGGCCTCCTCTGTCCGGTCTGACGCATCACGGGTAGGATTTTCCTCGTAGTAGGTCTGCAAAAGTGCATTTGCCTCTTCAAAGGAAATCTCGCCCTCGATATTCCGGACGGCAGTATGCACCAGATATTCTGATGTCAGCGTCGCAAAAGTCTTATTAAGCGAATTCGTTGGAATGTCGCAGATGCTTCTACGAAATACATAGCTGATGCACATCATAGCCTTTCGGACTGCAAAATACTGGTGATAGCCAGCCAGAATCTTAAACTTCTTCAATCCCTCATTGGAGAAGCAGATGAAGTTTTTGATTATATCCGGCAGGCGCTCTTTTTCAAACATTCCCTCAAAGAATGTATCAAACTGAGTGGATCTATGTCAATACTTCAGACCAAAAAAGTCGAAAGGTTATGAGGCTTTTTTAAGTTCCTCATCCTCCTCGCATAGATTTAGCCGCTTTGTCAAAGGCGGCTATGTAACTGTACCAGAGGACGCAGAACGCAAAAAAGCCGCTTACTCTTAAAATCCATAAGAATAAGCGGCTTCATAAAGATGTGCCTTAGACATATTCAATTTTTACTCTCTTGACGGGGCATTGGCTGCCTTGAAGATAAGCTCGTCAACGCAGTCCCCGTATCTGCCTTGCCGTATGAGCTGATTTTTCAGCTCCACAAGGCTATGTAATAAAATGCTTTTTTCTTGGCTATCCACATATATGTGAGTTTTCTTTTCTCTCATACGGCTCACCGTCCTTTCTTGGGTCTATTATAATCAAAGGCGGCTTGATATTCAAAGCTACAAATGAGCGAAAAAATAAGCGTACCACTTTTCAAAATGATACGCCCACTTTTTCAGATTACACCAAAATATTTCAGAGCAGCTTTGATAGCTTCGACTTTCTCCGCTGTTGGATGTTTCCTCGGCTGTTTCAATTCCTCTACCGCATTAGGGGCATCATATATGGGCAAACCTAAATCTCTCTTTACCTCTGCGATATATGCGGTATGTACCTTGAAACCATATTCCGCTTTCAAGGGATGTTTTCCGTGCGCTTCCCGGTCCTCGTTGATCTCCTTTCTCAGCAGTTCTTCAAAAAACAGGGCTTCTTCCCGTGCGATGCGTTTCTGCATCTTCTTATTGTTTGCCCGGGCTTTTACATGAGTGGCATCCACGAAGACCTCACCGGGGTCTATCAGTTTAAATTTGTAACACTCCTGCAGGATATGGGAAAAGATCTGTTCAAAGAGATCTGTATCCTTAAATCTGCGGGTATAGTTTTTTCCGAAGGTGGAGAAGTAGGGAACCTTATCCGTCATCTCCAGACCCAGAAACCAGCGGTATGCTACATTTACCTCGAATTCCTTCACCGTCTGGCGCATGCTTTTTATTCCGTACAGATACTGGATAAAGGGGATCTTTATCAGCATCACAGGGTCCATGCTCGGGCGTCCGTTATCGGGACTGTATTTATCCTCCACCAACCCATAAATGAAGTTAATCCCAAGAACTCCCCCAGACTTTGTCTACAGTCTGCACAAATCAGCTTACAATTGTAAGCTGATTTGTTTAAATGTATTACACAAGCACAGACTCTTTTCCAGCAATAATTGCTTTCACTTCTTCTACATCCTTATCGGTTGCAGCTGCTATCTGTTCTGCCGTGAAACCATTATTGTGCATACTTATAATAATTCTTGCTTCACCAATTGCAATGCCCTTTTCTTCAATTCCCTGACTCAAGTTACACATAACGCTCACATCCTTTCTCAAGTTCTCCTCAATAGGAATATCATACTCATTTCCGATTATATTTAGCTTCTCATCTATTGTAAGTTCCTGCGATAACAATGCTCCCAACAGACGGTGCAGTTCATACATCTCATTATGTCCCGGCAGCTCCTTTGCCAATCCTATCATGACAATATTAAGCAAATCCAGCTTGCCTTTCCACTCATAAGAACCAATTACATTCTCTTTTGTAGGATGAACATGGCTCATGCTGTTTTCTTCCATATTCATGCATACCCAAATTGAATACACACGTTTGATGTCATCATAACTGGAATTTTCAAAGTCACGCTCTTTCTGTGAAGAAATCAACCGACTCACATAAAAGATTGCCCGA
>Ga0137308_100566_pt1 | contig 56389 bp, 50 predicted proteins | sample Inofrocosms_June_FD_97181 | JGI IMG/M metagenome (GOLD analysis project Ga0137308, IMG submission 97181) | Mouse cecal microbial communities from Vienna, Austria - N-Acetylneuraminic and N-Acetylglucosamine D2O microcosms_June | ecosystem: Host-associated > Mammals > Digestive system > Large... | reverse complement strand
TTCTCGGGGAAACGGTAGATGAAAAAACGTTTATTCTGGACATCAATATCGTACTCAATGACAATACGCTGATTAATCTGGAAATGCAGGTGGAAAACCTCTATAACTGGGAAGAGCGATCCTTAAGCTACCTGTGCCGCACTTTTGACCAGCTCCAAAAAGGAGAAGAGTATAGCAGTGCCAAGCCTGTCATACATATCAGCTTTTTAGATTTTACCCCCTTTCCAGAATACCCGGAGTTTTATGCATCCTATCAGTTTATGAACGAAAAAAACCATCACATTTATAGTGACAAGCTCACACTGCGTGTGGTAGACTTAAGGCAGATTGAACTTGCAACAGCAGAGGATCAGGCAAGCGGGCTGGAGCATTGGGCAAGGCTGTTTAAAGCATCGACATGGGAGGAGATCAGGATGATTGCAAAGAAAGATGAAAACCTGTTAGAAGCGACGGAAACGTTGTATACCTTAAATGCAGATGAGCTGGTGCGCAGGCAGTGTGAGGCACGCGCAGATTACTATCGGCTGCATAATTCGATTAACCGGAGAATGGAAGAACTGCTTTTAGAGAAAGAAAATGCGGTTGAAGAAAATAAAAAATTGAATTTAAAAGTACAAGATCTTAGTATAGAAAATGACAGTCTAAAAACTGAAAATAATGAAAAAGATCTTCTTATCAAGCATCTAAAGGCACAACTAGAAGGCAAAGAGTAACGACTAAATGAAGAGAAAACGCATTTATGTAAAGCTTCCCACATATCTAATGAAAAAAAGCCAATAAAAAACACAGACCTGTGTAAAAATTTTGATAAAATTAAAAATTTAGGTTGCATTCATCTGGTACATATGCTACTATAATAGTGGACTAGATAAAGATTCATCCATGTCTATACATTACATGGCGGCAAACAGGAAACCCTCAGGGCAGATAGCCCTGAGGGTTTTCGTTTTAGGTGGTTTATGCAGATTGTGTAGAAAAAAGCAAATTTACAAAAGATTTATAATATTTCTCTGTGGAAGTGGTTTTGCAAACTGGAAAAGTATGTTAGAATAAATCGTTATAGATGGTGAAATAGATATCAGGCAATGTAAGTGGGTCACATTTTGATAAAGGAGAAAATATGGGAAAATCAAAAGTATACTATACATCGTTTAAGACGAGCGGGCATGAGAATTTGCTGCAAAAGCTTCGCAGGTTAATGATTACTGCGGGGATGAAGGAGATTGATTTTGCGGACAAATATGCGGCAATTAAGATTCATTTTGGAGAGTATGGCAATCTGGCGTTTTTGCGGCCGAATTATGCGAAGGTGATGGCGGATCTGGTGAAAGAATGCGGCGGTAAGCCGTTTTTGACGGACTGCAATACACTGTATGTGGGAAGTAGGAAAAATGCGCTGGATCATATAGAGACTGCGTATTTGAATGGGTTTACGCCTTATGCTACGGGCTGTCATGTGCTGATTGGCGACGGGCTTAAGGGGACGGATGAGACATTGGTGCCGATTGATGGGGAATATGTGAAGGAAGCAAGGATCGGATCGGCAATTATGGATGCGGATGTATTTTTGACGCTGACACATTTTAAGGGACATGAGATGGCAGGTTTTGGCGGCGCGCTTAAAAATATCGGAATGGGCTGCGGTTCACGTGCTGGCAAGATGGAGATGCATAATGATGGAAAGCCGTTTGTAAAAGATGTAGACGGGTGTATTGGATGTGGGAGCTGTCAGAGGATTTGTGCCCATAATGCGCCGATCATTGAAAACAGCAAGGCGCATATTGATCATGAGCGGTGTGTGGGGTGCGGCAGATGTCTGGCTGTCTGTCCAAAGGATGTGATACAGCCAAGTTCGTCTTCTTCGGTAAAGAGCTTAAATTGTAAGATGGCGGAATACAGCCTGGCAGTGTGCCAGGGACGGCAGCATTTTCACGTATCGTTAATCTGTGATGTGTCTCCAAACTGTGACTGTCATTCGGAAAACGACATTCCGATTATTCCAGATGTGGGCATGTTTGCTTCGTTTGATCCGGTTGCACTGGATGTGGCATGTGCGGATGCAGTTAACCGGATGCCTGTGATTGACGGGAGCGTGCTGAGTGACAATTTGAAACAAGACGTGCATCATGGAGAAGGGCATGACCATTTTTATATGACGCATCCTGATACAGAGTGGAAGTCTTGTATCGAACATGCGGTAAAGATCGGGCTTGGGAGTGACCAGTACGAATTGGTAGACATCGGTTAAGCGTGAGCCGTCTGCCCAGGCATTTGAATCCAGTACAAAAGATTGTGAAAATATGGGTGAGGATTGCAAATCTGTAATGAATGAAGAAAAAGGCAGGGCAGGAAGTTGAGAGAAAAATTTGGGTTAAAGAAGCTGGAAAACGAGATCGTACTTGACCGTTTCCGTACGATGAGCCAGCCGACATTGGTATCTAAGACAAACGGTGTGAGCGGAAAATTATTTATTGCATCGGAAATGGATAAAATGGACAAAATAGGATATGACTGTGTGGCGGCATGTGTCAATGATATGGCAGCAGTCGGAGCAGAACCGCTGTTTTTTTACGCGAATATTTCCTGTGTAAGGCCAAGGGCGGATAAAGTAAGGATTATCGAGGATGGAATTACACAAGGATGTGAAGAGGTAAAGATCCGGTTTGCGGGCAGTGAGATTGTAGAGCTGCCAGATAAATATGCGTTTGACCAGTATGAGCTTGCCGGGTTTATTGTCGGCATTTTAGATCAGAAGAAAAAGATTGGGAATGCGAGGCTTGCGGGCGGAGATGTGATTATCGGCCTTCCTTCGGATGGGCTGCATAATAACGGATATGTGCTGGCGAAAAAGCAGTTGTTTCTGACAAAAGGCACGATGGAAGTCTATTATGATATGCTGGGCAGTACGCTTGGAGACCAGCTTTTGCGGCCGACGAAAATGTACCAGGCATGTATGCAGCATTTGCTGGAGGAAGGGATTGAAGTGAAATCGTGTGTGCAGGTTGCGCATGGAGGGCTTGACCGGGCGCTTCGGCTGCTGCTTCATGAGCAGTACGGCGCGGTTGTTAAACGCAGGACGGATACGATACCGCCTTTGTATCAGATGCTGCATAAAGATGGAAATATAGATATCCAGCAGATGCGGCAGACTTTTAATATGGGGATCGGTATGCTGATGATCGTGGCTGAGGATGCTGCTGACAAAGCAGCCGAATATTTGGAAGAGGCAGGCGAAAGCCCGATTTTTCTCGGACTTGTAGAGGCGGAACAGGACTTGATTCGTTATCTGGAATAGAACGGAAAGGAGCGAAGGAATGAGCTCACAGGATAGACTCGAAAATGTATTAAGAGATATACATGTAATGATTTCCAAGAGCGAGGTGTATGATACTGACCGCATTATCGTCAGCAAACAGGATATGTTTAATTTAATAGACCGTCTGAATGCAAGTATCTATGAGATTATGGATGAATATGAGCTTACGCAGCAAAGCAGAGACCGGGCGCTGCGTGAGAAAAAAAAGGAAGGCGACAGGATTATTTGGGATGCAAGCCGCCAGGCGGAGGATATTTATGCGGCGTCTGTCTTGTATACAGAAGAAGCGCTGAATCATCTGAATGTAATGGTCGATGAGGCAGATGCTACGGTTGACCGGATGTACCGGGAATTTTGCAGAAATATTAAACAGCAGCAGGAGACGATTCGGGAAAACCAGCTTGAGCTAAAGAGCCAGCTACAGCTTTTAGCGGATACAGAAAAATATTTAAGGCTGATCGAAGAACGAAACCGGGAGATCGAACGTGAACGTGCCGAGAAAAAAGGCAGAAAGACGTTAGAAAACTTTGGTGAAAAACATACGGTAATAAAACCAGAGATCAAAATAAATGAAGAGTATTTTAGAAAAGCAGGCATACCGTTTGAAAAAGAAGAAGAAAAACAGCCGGATGAGGAGATGATGCAGCCGTTAGAAGATGAAGGCGTAATCGAATCCACGTTAAAGAAGGCAGCAGAGGATATTCAGCAGATTTTTGCAGAAGATAAAAATACAGAAAAAAACGGGCGCCGCGAAAATGAATCCGTACAGCATCCGAAAAAGTTTTTTGGAAAGAAATCCGCGGAAAGCGAGTCTGTAAAGCCGCAAAATAAAATATCAGAGCAAGAAGCAGGAACGGGTGCGCAAAAGGAAATCGTCTCAGAAAGAAATGCTGAATCGAATCGTCTGACAGGTATCGAATCCGCACAGAAGGAGGCGGCGCAAAAGCGCATGACAGAAGCCGGCTTGGATGAGCGCACAGCGTATGATAACAAAGATGAAAAAGAAAAATATACCGCAGAGGAAATCGAAGAAGCAAAGGGAGGATATACAGAGCAGGAAATTGCAGAGGCTAAAAATTACAAATCCGAAGCTGTGCAGGAAAGCACGGTTTTGGATGAAGTTGAGATTAAGGTCAATCTGGATGCGGAATATTTTAAGCAAAACGGCAGTGAAGAAGAAGGCACAAAACAGCATCGTGAAAGGATGTCGCTGCTGGATAAATTAATGGGAAAAAAGAAAACTTTATTATAGAAAAGCAGTGCAAGGAGGAATAAAAATGAAACTATACGACAAAGGCGTGTATCTGGTAAATGGTGCAGAGTTAGTAGAGGATACTGCGGACGCATCTGCTGTCTTAAAAGCAAAGACAGGTGCAGAAATAACGCCGGAGCAGGCAAAGACACAGACGATTGCGTATCATATTTTGCAGGAGCACAATACTTCCGGCAATATGGAAAAGTTGCAGATTAAATTTGATAAGCTGACCTCACATGACATAACGTTTGTAGGGATTATACAGACAGCGCGGGCATCCGGGCTGGAAAAATTTCCAATCCCGTATGTGCTGACAAACTGCCATAACAGTTTATGTGCGGTAGGCGGTACAATTAACGAGGATGACCATATGTTTGGGCTGTCCTGCGCGAAACGTTATGGTGGGATGTATGTGCCTCCTCATCAGGCTGTCATCCATCAGTTTGCAAGAGAGATGCTTGCCGGAGGCGGGAAGATGATCCTTGGTTCAGATTCCCATACACGCTATGGCGCTTTAGGCACAATGGCGATGGGAGAGGGCGGGCCGGAGCTTGTCAAACAGCTTTTGGATCAGACCTATGATATCAATATGCCGGAAGTAGTCGGCGTGTATCTGACGGGCAAGCCGCAAAAAGGCGTAGGACCGCAGGATATAGCGATTGCAATTATAAAAGAAGTGTTTGCAAACGGATATGTGAAAAATAAAGTGATGGAATTTGTAGGGCCTGGTGTTGCAAATCTGAGCGTAGATTTCAGGATCGGCGTTGACGTTATGACGACAGAAACAACGTGCCTGTCATCGATCTGGCAGACGGATGAGCAGGTGAAAGAGTTTTATGAGATACATGGGCGCAGCGAAGACTATGCACAGCTACAGCCGGGAAATACGGCTTATTATGACGGTATGATCGCTCTGGATCTTGATACAGTAAAGCCAATGATTGCAATGCCGTTCCATCCAAGCAATGCTTATACGATCGAAGAGCTGAACCACAATCTGGTGGATATCCTTGCCGATTGCGAAAAGAAGGCACAGGTAAGCTTTAACGGTGCAATCAGCCTGAATTTGCAGGAAAAGGTACGTAACGGCAGGCTGTATGTGGATCAGGGCATTATTGCAGGCTGTGCAGGCGGCGGATTTGAAAATATCTGTGACGCGGCGGATATTCTGGCTGGAACGAGCATTGGGTCGGATGAATTTACGCTCAGCGTCTATCCGGCAAGTATGCCTGTTTATATGGAGCTTGTGCGCAACGGTGCTGCGGCTAAGATTATGGCTGCGGGCGGCGTGATGAAAACAGCATTTTGCGGCCCATGCTTTGGCGCTGGAGATACGCCTGCGAATAATGGATTTTCTATCCGTCATTCTACACGTAATTTCCCGAACCGGGAAGGTTCTAAGGTGCAAAGCGGGCAGATTGCGTCTGTAGCATTGATGGATGCGCGTTCGATTGCGGCAACAGCGGCAAATAAAGGGTATCTGACCGCGGCGACAGATGTGGACGCAGACTTTACAAAGCCGAAATATTTCTTTGACAAAACGATCTATGAAAACCGTGTATTTGACAGTCATGGACAGGCAGACCCGTCTGTAGAAGTAAAAATGGGCCCGAATATTAAAGACTGGCCGAAAATGGCAGCGTTAACGGACAACTTGATTTTGAAAGTGGTATCGGAAATTCATGACCCGGTGACGACGACGGATGAACTGATTCCTTCAGGAGAGACTTCTTCTTATCGGTCAAATCCGCTGGGGCTTGCAGAATTTACCTTGTCCAGAAAAGATCCGGCATATGTAGGGCGTGCAAAAGAAGTGCAGAAGGCAGAAAAAGTAAGAGAAGAAGGCGGACATCCGTACGAAGTGCTGCCGGAATTAAAGGATGCTGTGGATGTGATTTTGCAGAAATTCCCGGATGCAAATGAGAGCAATACGGGGATCGGGAGCACGATCTTTGCAGTAAAGCCTGGCGATGGTTCTGCGCGTGAGCAGGCAGCTTCCTGTCAGAAAGTATTAGGCGGCTGGGCAAATATCGCACATGAATATGCGACAAAGAGATATCGCTCTAATCTGATTAACTGGGGAATGCTGCCGCTTCTTATTTCAGAAGGGGATCTTCCGTTTGCAAACGGCGACTATCTGTTTGTGCCAAATATCCGCAAGGCAGTTGAGGAGAAAGCTTCTGACATTACTGCATATGCAGTAAAGGACGGTTCTTTAAAGGAATTTCATGTGACGATGGGAGAACTGACTGACGATGAGCGTGAGATTATTTTAAAAGGATGTCTGATTAATTTTAACAGAAAGTAAGAAGACAGTTCATTTGACAAAGTGAGCAAAAAGTGGTGCAAAAAATGGAGAAAGATGAGAAAAAGCAGACAATAAGGCAGCAGTTAAAATCCGGTTCTGACTGGAATATCCGCCCTTATCTGGCGATGGGGCTGACGTTTTTTATCGTATTTTGCTGCTGTATCCTTGTAGTTTGTGTATTATTCCGGTTTCAGGATATAAAAGCGATGTCGAGTATGATGGTGGCAATCGCACAGCCGATTTTATACGGGCTTGCGATTGGCTATCTGATTAATCCGATTATGATGTTTTTTGAACGGCTGCTGTTAAAAGCAGCCGATGCAAGAGGCGTAAAGAAAAAGTGGAAAAGGCTGATACGGACAGTTTCGAGCATACTTGCCGTACTCGTATTTCTTTTGATTATTGTGATGCTGCTGTCTATGGTAATCCCGGAGGTATCCGCAAATATTTCCAATCTGGTAGATACGATGCCGGCACAGATCAATTCGTTTATTGTACATTTAAACGAATGGGAATACGGCAACCGTGAGATTACGGCAATGCTGGAAGAATATCTGGTGACAGCGGCTGACTGGATCGAAGACTGGCTGAAAAATTCCCTTCTTCCGCAGACGAAGGATTATGTGGCAACGGTTACAAGCGGTTTGATTAATGTGTTAAACGCATTTAAAAATATCGTCATTGGGCTGATCGTATCGATTTATGTAATGTGTGAAAAGGAAAATTTTGAAGGTCAGGCAAAAAAAATTATTTTTGCACTGTTTCCGGCGCGTGCAGCAAATCAGGTAATCCAGGTATTTCATACGACAAATGAGATCTTTGGCGGTTTTATCAAAGGGAAGCTGCTGGATTCTTTAATTATTGGAATCCTTTGTTATATTGTTTTATGTATTATTAGAATGCCGTATACGCTGCTGGTCAGCGTGATTGTCGGCGTGACAAATATTATTCCTTTTTTCGGGCCATTTATCGGAGCGATACCGAGTACATTTTTAATTTTACTCGTAGATCCTTTGTATGCAGTATATTTTGTGATCTTTGTCGTTATTTTGCAGCAGATTGACGGAAATATTATCGGGCCGAAGATCCTAGGAGATTCGACCGGGTTATCGTCTTTTTGGGTAATGTTTGCCATTTTAGTCGGAAGCGGGCTGTTTGGCGTGATGGGGATGCTGCTTGGATGCCCGGTATTTGCGGTAATTTATTATATTATTCAAAAGACGATCCATTTCTTTTTAGAAAAAAAGAAGCTTCCGGTAGATACAGCCGTTTATATAGAAGCTACAGGCGTAGAACCTGGCGCCAGGCGGCTTTGGTATGGAAAGTACGCAGATGAGAAGCACGAACCGGAAGAAAAAGAGGAAAGTTTTTTGACATGAGCGGTTACCTATGGTAAACTAACATTGGATTATTATACAATATTTGACAGGAACGAAGGTGGATTGTAATCCTTTGATAGATGGTGGCAGGCGTGGATAAATATGAGTTTAAGCTGAAAATAGATGAGATGAAGGCGCTGGTGAGTGCGCGCAATTATAATGCAGCGGCAGAGATTGCAGAAACGATTAGCTGGAGAAAGATCCGCAATCTGAACGCACTTGTGCTGGCTGGGGAAGTGTTTGAACAAGTAGGGCGTTACGATGAAAGCAAGGAAATACTGCTGATGGCATATGATAAATCTCCGATTGGGAGAAATATCATATACCGTCTGGCAGAAATTGCGATCAAGACACAAAGATTTGACGAAGCGCAGGAGTATTACGATGAATTTGTAGACATTGCTCCGCATGACAACTTGAAGTATGTGTTAAAGTATAAGATGACTGCGGCACAGGGGCTTCCTTATAAAGATCAGATCAGAATACTGGAAGAGCTAAAGGAACAGGAATATTCTGAAGAGTGGGCGTACGAGCTGGCGTATTTGTATCATAGGGATATGCAGCCGGAAAAGTGTGTGGAAGCATGTGATGAACTGATCCTGTGGTTTGGCGACGGCATCTATGTGGAAAAAGCACTGGAATTAAAGATGCATTACCAGCCTCTGTCAAAGCCGCAGGAGGAAAAGTACCGGATGTTCCGTCAAAAGCGGACTGGCGTTATCGAGGTAACACCGAACAAGGTGCCAAAATCAGAAGAAATGGCTCCTGTAGAATTGAGTGCAGAAAAGTATCGCACCCAAAATATACAGGAAGAGATTGCAAAAGGAATGCAGCAGATCTCCGAGGTAAAAATGCGCAGGCAGGATCAGAAAATGGCGAATCCTGCATATGTGCCGCCGCAGGCTGGAAATCTGGCTGGCGCACCGCAGGCGTTCCAAAATCCATATTTGACAGCAGCAAAAGCAGCACAAAACCAAATGGCAGCGCCGCAGGAATCGCCAAGTCCGTATGCACAGGCACAAGGATCTCAAAACGGATATGGGATGCCACAGAATCTGAATCAAACAGCTATGCCGCAGGATATGCAGAACCCGTATTCAGGAACACAGGAATCTCAAAACAGCTATGCGGCACAGGAGTATCAGAACCCGTATCCAGAAACACAGGAAGATCAAGACCAATATGCGGCACAGGAATACCAGAACCCGTATCCAGGAACACAGGAATCTCAAAACGGATATGCGGCACAAGAGTATCAGAATCCGTATATGGCATCGCAGGAATTTCAAAACGGATATGCAGCACAGGAGTATCAGAATCCGTATATGGCATCGCAGGAATCTCAGAATTTATATACCGCGCCGCAGGAACCGGCTCATGAGATGACATTTGAAGAAATCCAGGCGGAGTGGGAGAGGACAAAGCAGGCGATGCAGGATGCTTTGCAGGAAGCAGAAGCTCAGGAGCAGGAATCAGCAAAAGAACGATCACTGGATGAGGCGGAGCAGTTGATGCAGCGCCTGCTTAGTATTATACCGCTGCTGGAACAAGGAATGGCGTCAGCAGAAGCGGCGGAACAGGGAATAGAGCCACAGAACGGGCAGCCAATACAGATTCAGGAGGATCTCGAGCAGGCGGGCAGGATTGTAGCAGGTATGAATCAGATCTTGCAGGATCAGATTGACAGTTTAATTGCCGAGGAAAGACAGGAAGAACAGCACGAACAACAGCAGGAAGAAGAGCCAGTTTTACATACAGTATTAGATCCTACGCGAGAATTGCCGCATCTGCCTGAGGAATTGATCGAAGGTATAGAGAATGGAGCAATAGAGAAGATAGAAATGGGTGGGAATTCATTAGAAAAAGATTCGGTTGAGGTTGACAATCCGATTATGAGTGCATACAAGGAAGCTGTGCAGCCAGGGATTTCAGCAATCGACTTGTTACAAAGAGTACGAATGGAAAGAAACGGCGCAGATCCGGCGTCACAGGCACAAAAAATAAATGCAGCGGAACCGGGAAGCCAGTTTCAGGCAGAAGATGCTGTTTTGGAAGGTGTGCAGACAGGCGTAGCAGGGATGAATACGAGGCGTCCAGAAGAACCAGGAATAGATGCCGCAAGAAATATGCGGGCAGGCATAGCAGGAATGAATACGGTACACAGTATGCAGACAGAGGAAGCAGATGCCAATCAGGAAATGTGGCAAGATATGCCAGGAATGAACATGAATCAGCATATGCATTCGGGTATATCAGAAATGGGTACGAATCAGCATATGCAGCAAAGTGAACCAAGAATAAATACTATGCAAAATATGCAACAAAATATGCCAGGAATGAACGCTGTGCAAAATATGTATTCAGGCATACCAGAAATGGACACGAATCAAAATATGCAGCAAGGCATACCAGGAATGGAAGCCAATCAGGAGATGCATACAAATGTACCAGGAATGAATAAGATGCAGCATATGCAGACAGAAGTGCCAGTCAGGAATGCAGCGCAACAGATACAGACAGAAGCGCCAAACAGGAATGCGGCGCAACAGATAGATACAGAAGCGCCAAACAGGAATGCGGCGCAACAGATAGATACAGAAGCGCCAAATAGAAATACGGTACAACAGATAGATACAGAAGAACAAGAGAGATATACACAGACAAAAACGGCAGAGACGGATTTTATGCAAACGATGCCGTCAGAAGAAACCGTACAGGAATTAAAACAGAAGATGCAGGCTAGGATGCTGAGTGCCGCAGATGTGCAGCAGCCAAAAGTGCAGGCAGCAGAAATGGAAGATGTGCAGCCGGCGCAGGAATTTGAACCGCAGCAAGAGATGGAAGCACAGGGATTTGAAGCGCAGCAGCAAACAGCATTTTCAGCAGCGAGTGTTGAAAAAAATGTCCAGGCGCAAAGCCAGGAAAATCGTGAAGGCATGGAAACAGAATATATGCCGGAGCATAATTATATGCAGTTAGATACGTTTGAAAGTGAAAATATACAGATCCAACCGGAGGATTTGTTAGAAAATAAGGAGATGAATGCGGCACCGGAGTATGAGAATGGGCAGGAAAAGTTAGTTTTTGCAGCAAGGCCGAGATTTCTTACTCAGGCACAGCTTCAGGCAGAATCAGCTATGGATGTGAAAAAGGATGCACAGACAACAAAGGAATTTTCAAAGGAAGCTATGGCAGCGGCACGATCGGCAGGTATTTATGAAAATGCGGGGCAGGCGGAAGAATTGGATATGAGTGAAATGAAGACTCTGACGCCGGAGCAAAAACAGATTTTTTCTTACTTTGTACCGATTGCCGGGATGGAAGCACAGATTTATGATCTGATCAGCAATGTATCCGATCATTTGCAGTATGATAAACATGCATTGTCGGGGAATATTATAATCGAGGGGATCAGCGGCAGTGGGAAAACGGTGCTGATTATGGACATTATTAAGACATTGCAAAAAGAGATTAAGCGCCCAAGCGGCAAGACTGGAAAAATAGATGCAAATGTACTGAATCAAAAAGATCTGGATGTTCTGCTAAATAAAATAAGCGGCGGATGCCTGATTATAGAATCCGCAGGAAAGATTTCAAGAGAAACAGCAGTGAAACTGTCCAGATGTATGGAAAATGACCATACGGGCACACTGTATATATTAGAAGATACAGAAGAAGGCATACAAAAGGCATTGGAACGGGACAGTTCTTTTGCGGCGAAGTTTACAGAAAAGATATCCATACCATTGTTTTCGCTGGACGAATTGGTTGCGTTTGGCAAGGCTTATGCGAATGACCTGGATTATGAGATAGACGAAATGGGAGTGCTTGCTTTATATAAGCGGGTCGGCAATATTCAAAAGCTGGATCATGTGACAACATTGACAGAAGTGAAAGAGATTGTAGATCAGGCGATAGACAATGCGGAGAAAGGTGTCTTAAAGAAAGTATTTGGAATATTAACGGCAACCAGGGCAAATGATGACAATTACGTTATTTTAAGAGAGAAGGATTTTGAGGAATAAGTAGTTGATTCACATAAAACAGCAAAAAAGCTGTACCAAGTAACAGGAGGGTTATGATAATGAGAAACATGACAGAACTGGATATGTATTTATTCGGTCAAAGCACACATTATGACATTTACAAGAAAATGGGTGCACATTTAATGACAATGCATCAGAAAGAAGGTACTGTCTTTGACGTATGGGCACCACATGCGGAAAGAGTATGGGTCATTGGTTCCTTCAATAACTGGGATGAGACACGTCATGAAATGAAGCGCTTGGAGCCGCTGGAAATGGGTATTTATGAGCTGTTCATTCCTGGCGTGACAAATGGAGACATGTACAAATATCTGATAGAGACGCAGGATGGAAAGCGCCTTTATAAAGCAGATCCATATGCGACCTATGCAGAGTTAAGACCGGGCAGTGCATCTGTCGTTTTTGATGTTTCGCATTTAAAATGGTCGGATCAGACATGGATGGATACACGTGCGAAGACAGATCCTTATGAAAAGCCGATGGCAATCTATGAAGTGCATCCAGGTTCCTGGAAACGGCATCCAGGCAGAGAGGATGAAGGGTTTTATACATACCGTGAGTTTGCGAGAGCGCTTACCGAGTATGTAAAAGAAATGGGCTATACGCATGTGGAGCTGATGGGAATTTCAGAACATCCGTTTGAAGGTTCCTGGGGTTATCAGGTGACCGGCTATTATGCACCGACCTCCCGCTACGGTACGCCGGAAGATTTTGCTTATTTGATTAATTACCTGCACCGCAACAAAATCGGCGTTATTTTAGACTGGGTACCGGCACATTTCCCAAGGGATGCGCATGGGCTGGCTGATTTTGACGGATGCCCGCTATATGAGTATCCAGATCCAAGAATGGGAGAACACCCGGACTGGGGAACGAAAATTTTTAACTATGGCATGTCAGAAGTTAAGAACTTCCTGATCGGCAGTGCTTTAATGTGGATTGAAAACTACCATGTTGACGGGTTGCGCGTAGATGCGGTTGCTTCCATGCTGTATCTGGATTATGGAAAAAATGACGGGCAGTGGGTAGCGAATAAATATGGCGACAATAAGAACCTGGAAGCCATTGAGTTTTTTAAACATATCAATACATCGCTGACAGGCAGAAATCCGGGCGCGATTATGATCGCAGAAGAATCTACCGCATGGCCGAATGTGACAGGCAAGGCAGAAGAAGACGGGCTGAATTTTAACTTTAAGTGGAATATGGGCTGGATGCATGATTTCCTGGATTATATGAAGCTCGACCCGTATTTCAGAAAAGGCTGCCATAATAAAATGACGTTTGCGATGAGCTATAACGGCGCAGAAAAATATATTCTTGTGCTCTCGCATGATGAGGTCGTTCATCTGAAATGTTCGATGGTAAATAAAATGCCGGGGCTTGGAAAAGATAAATTCCGCAACCTGATGGCAGGTTATACATTTTTTATGGGACATCCTGGCAAAAAGCTGCTGTTTATGGGACAGGATTTTGCACAGCTTCGGGAATGGAGCGAAGAACGCGAGCTTGACTGGTTCTTATTGGCAGAAGACGACCACAGGCAGTTAAATGATTTCTTTAAGGCGCTGCTGCATATCTACCGTAAATATCCGTCTATGTATGAACTGGATCATTCCTGGGACGGATTTGAGTGGATCAATGCAAATGATGCCTCACGCAGTATTTTCAGCTTTGCGCGCAAGAGCAAAAATGGAAAGAAAAACCTGCTGTTTATCTGCAATTTCACGCCGATGGAGAGAGAAGATTACCGAGTAGGCGCTCCTACAAAGGGGACATACAAGCTGATCTTAAACAGCGATGACAGCCGTTTTGGCGGTTCCGGCAGGAGGCGCCCGGTCAGCTATAAGACGGTGAAGGCAGAATGTGACGGACGGGATTATTCCTTTGCATATCCGCTGCCGGCTTATGGAGTGGCTGTGTTTGAATATAATTACAGAGTTTAATACGAGTGTGTATGAAAGGGCATGTGCTGATATTGCATGTGCCTTTTTCAGGTGTATAAACTTAGTATGACAGCGAACAAGTTTAAATGGCTCTGTTAATTTTTACATAAAGGGACGCCAGGAGAGGGGATTGACACGCCCTGGCGGCGTCCGTTCCAGAATGCTAAGAAGCCCTAAGCATTCTGCTGCCACACTGCGGCTGTGCACGGTCGCGGCACCTAGTTCGCTTCCGCCGGAAGCTAAAGGTGCCGCTTGGCTGCGCCCCTGATTCTCCCGCAGAATGCAAAAGGCTTCTAATCATTCTTCCAAAGCCGCTGCCAGGGCGTGCCAATCCCCTCTCCTAGCTACTCTTCATAAATGTTACCAAAACAAATTCGATATGGTTTGTTCTGTAAAATATAGTTTGCTTTGTTCACACTTCGTATTTCTCAAGGAATTGTTTTAGACAGGTTTTCTATATAAAGCACCCCAAAGCCTAGAGCGAACAAAACAAACCATATCGAGCCTGTTTTAGTAACACTTACGAAGAGTAGCCGGGAGAGCGGATTGGCACACCCTGGCGGCGTCTTTGGAAGAATGGTTAGAAGCCCTTGGTATTCTGCAAAACAACCAGGGGCGTAGCCAAGCGGCACCTTTAGCTGCCAGCAGGCAGCGAACTAGGTGTCGCGACCGTGCACAGCCACAGCATACCAGCAGGATACCTAGGGCTTCTTAGCATTCTGGAACGGACGCCGCCAGGGTGTGCCAATCCGCTCTCTCGGCGTCCCTTCCTGTAAAAATTTACCGAAGCAATTCAAATTTGTTCGCTCTAGCGCCTGACAGAAGGCATTTTTATGGAGGGTTCCAGAGAATCTGCGGGATTTATAAAGTTTTTGTAAAAAACAGCCGACATATTGTATATGTTTAATTTGTGTAGATGAAGGTTAGATAGAAAGGCAGGATGTGCAGATGCAGGGAGTGCAGAATATACAGATCGATGGAGCAAAGCTTCTCGAAGGGACAGGCGGAAAGGCAAAGCAGGATTTTTCGGATATAGGGGCTGTTTCGACAGGGGTAAGCCGGTCAGAGGAGACAGAAAAGCTGACAAAAGGCGAGCGGACAGCCGAGGTGACTTATCAAAAGCCCCAGAAGGAAGAGCAGGGCGGAACTTCTGCGGACGTTATGGGACAGGCGGAAAATATGGATTCCGCTTTGATGAAAAAGAAGATGGTAGTAGCGGCGAATACAACAACGCCGACCGATTGTGCCAAAATGAAAGAAGAAGGATTTTCCTTACAGCAGACAGATGCAAAGACTATTGTGACTGTTACGGATAAAATAAAAATGGAGCTTGCAAAGGCGGGCGTGGATATCAGCTATTTTGGGGATGATTTAAGCGCGGAGCAGTTGGAATCTCTGGCAGGAAACGCTGCATTGGCGCAGGAGCTTTCTAACAGGATCCAGGAATTGCAGGCAGACCTGCCGCTTACGGCAGAAAACGTAGAGGATTGTAAAAAGGCGCTGGAAGAAGCAGGAGAATTACATAACCTGAGCGAAGGCGCGGTCAAATATATGCTGGATAATCAGTTGGAGCCTACGATTGCAAACCTGTATAAAGCGCAGTACAGCGGCAGTTCGGTATATGTTAACCAAGAGGAAGGGCAGCTTGCTTTAGACAGGATGAAAAACCAGATCTCCCGGATTATTGTACAGGCTGGCATGACTCCTGATGAACAGACATTTGCCAGCAGCCATTGGCTGATTCAAAACCAGATACCATTAACGTCAGACAATCTAAATGGCTATGCGCAGTTAAATGCGATGTCGTTTCCAATGGAGCGGGAAGCGCTGCTGGATGGGATGCTTACGGCGATCGCAGAAGGAAGGCGGCCGCAGGACGCCGTTTTGCAGCCGGAACATTCTTTGAATGCAAAAGCAGAGAATGCTGTAAACGTAATTCAGATGGCAGCAGATGAAGACCTGGCGTATTTGATCAGTCAGGGTGAACCTGTTACGATAAAAAACCTGGAGCAGGCGCATAACGAAAATATAGCAGGCGCATGGAGCGCGGAAGAAAAACTTGCTGTGGAGGAATTGCTGCAAAGTACAGCGACGGCAGAACAGGCGGCACAGGCAGAAGGGCACGGAAATGGAATGGTGCAAACGGCAGGCGCAGTGCAGGCAGAAGGCGCAGCACAAACGGCAGCTACGGCGCAGATACCGGGTACAGTACAAATGCCAGGCACGCAGCAGGCGCCGGATGCAGGCGCAGCACAAACAACAGGCACGCAGCAGGCGCCGGATGCAGGCGCAGCACAAACAACAGGCACGCAGCAGGCTCCAGGTGCAGCGCCACCAGCAAACAGTGTGCAGGCAGGCGCAGTGCACGCGGCGGTTGGAGTGAGTGCCAGTGTTTCGGAAACGCATTTTACGCAGGTGCAGATAATTTTAATCACAGCGCGCAGGCAGTTGGAAGAAGTGCGCTTGGTTATGACCGTAGAGTCCAGCTATAAAATGTACCAGCAGGGGATCTCGGTAGACACCAGTTCTATGGAGGATCTGATTCAGCAGTTAAAGGAGATTGAAAATAATTTCTATAAAAATTTGTTAACAGACGGCGGAGTAGAGGCAACACAGGCAAATGTCAGCCTGTTTGCAGAGACAGCGAGCAAGCTGGAAGAATTGAAGGAAATGCCGGCTTATGCGATTGGCGCACGCAACCTGACCGTGCACACACTGGAAGAGCTGCATCAGGAAGGCGGTGCAATGCAGCAGAATTTCCAGCAGGCAAACGAACGGTATGAGACAATGCAGACGCAGGTGCGCAAAGACCTGGGCGATTCGATCCAGAAAGCGTTTCACAATGTGGATGATATTTTAAAAGACCTTGGATGTGAAGTCAGTCCGGTCAATGAGCGTGCGGTGCGTATTCTCGGCTACAACCGGATTGAGATTACAGCAGAAAATATTACAAGGATGAAAGCGGCAGACCAGCAGGTACAGATGGCATTTCATAATCTGACGCCTTCTGTCATCCGGGAATTTATTAACCGGGGGATGAATCCGCTGGACCTGGATATTCAGGAGCTGAATGCGCAGGCAGAGCAGATAAAGGCAGAATTAAAGATCGATGCGCCGGAAGAAAAATACAGCGAGTATTTGTATAAGCTGGAGCAAAATCACAGCATTACACAGGAAGAGCGAAGCTCGTACATTGGTATTTACCGCCTGATGAACCATATTGTACAGTCTGATGGGGCAGCAGTCGGTGCGCTGGTCAACCAGGGAGCGCAGATTACGATGCGCAATCTTTTGGCAGCAGTGCGGACGCAGCATCGCGGGGAAATCGATATAACGGTCGATCATTCATTTGGAGAGCTGAAAAGCGGCGGATATTTGGATTCCATTACAGACCAGATCGAAGCCGGCTATCAGCATCAATGCGTAAAGCAGGCAATGGATGAGATTTCGCCGGAACGGCTGCGTATGCTCGCAGGAGGGGATGGCTGGGAAGACCTGACGCCGGAGCAGTTTTTGCAGCAGTTACAGGAAACGCCAGAAGATATGAATGCCCAGGAAGCTTACTATCGTTCACAGTTGCAGGATCTGGTGGAATGCGCAAACTCCTCAGAACAGGTCTATCAGGTACTTGAGCAGTATGAGCTGCCAAATACCGTGTTAAATGTGATGGCTGTATCCGATTATCTGAACGACCGCAACGGCGCCTTCCGCAGATTTTTCAGCTTAGGCAGCGGACGCACACCGGATGTATCGAAAAATACCGACGCTTATATGACCGAAAAAGAGGACGGCAGCGTGGATGTAGATTTTGATGCCATACAAGAAGAGCTGCTGAAACGGTTTGGTGAAGATGTAAAAAAACCGGAAGAGCTTGCAAAAGCAGTAGCAGAGCTTGCCGAGTGTGCAGAAAAATGCATGAGCACGATGATTATGGAACCGCATGTCACAAGCCTGGATATCCGTGGGTTAAAGCTAATGAATGCGCAGATGTCTATTCAGGCAAAGATGGCATCCTCAGAATGCTTTTCCATGCCGATTGTGATAGACGGTGAAGTAACGAATGTGACAATGAAAATCGTGCGTGACAAATCGCAAAGAGGGATTGTCAACGTTACATTGGATACCACACGTTTTGGAAAGATCGCCGCGGAGCTGCGTGCAAAGCAAAAAGGAGGGTTCAGCGGGTATGTCGTAGCCGGTACCAGTCAGACCAGAGACCTGTTAAAGTCTATGAATGATGAGATCCGCAGTGCCTTGCAGGAAGTAGAAGAAGGCTCTGTAGATATAAACTATATTTTAAACGGCAGCCTGGATTTGAATAAGTTTGAAGCAAACAGCGGAAAGAGCGAACAGTCAGAGTCCGAAGAAAAGCGCGAAGTACAGACGAAAACACTGTATGGAATGGCGGAAGCTTTTATACGTGTGATCAAACATCTGGAATAACAGAGTGAATTGTGAAATTTTCATGGTTTTCGTAATGGATTCCATGTATCTGTCCGAAATATGTAACAGGACACAAATAGCAGGATGCCACAGGCATAAATTGAAAAGATGAGGTATACAGAATGAAAATTAATCAGAACATATCAGCAGTGATTGTAAATGATCAGTTGCTTCGTAATGAAAACAGTTTATCAGCTTCCGTAAAAAAGCTGTCTTCTGGGTTTAAATTTAACGATCCAAAGGATAATCCGTCTGGCATGGCGATTTCCTTTAAAATGCAGGCGCAGATCCACGCATTAAACCGTGCTTCGTTAAACGCGACAGACGGTGTCAGCATGGTAGAGACGATCGACGGCGCAATGGGCGAGATGACAGAGATTTTGCAGCGTATCCGCGAGCTGTGCGTACAGGCAGGAAATGATACGAATACGATGGAAGACCGGGAAGCGATTCAGCAGGAGATCGATGCGCTTAAGGAAGAAGTGAACCGGATTTCTACAGCTACGGAGTTTAACGGCAAAAAGGTGCTGGACGGGTCGCTTGACCGCAGGACGTATGTGACGTCGGAAGAAGCGCTGCCGGGCGGCGGAACAAAAGAAGTAAGTATGTATGATAAGATCACGAATGTGATTATCTCGGATGAGGTGCAGGCTGGGGATTATCCTGTTACGATTGATAAAGCTGCGGAACATGCGACGATGATAGCACCTGCTCCGCCAGCCACAGCAATACCTGCTACAGGAAAAATTGAAGAATCTATGGAAGGCACGATCAGCATTAATGGATCGAAAGTAGAGATTAAGGCAGGGATGACCGCGGATGAGGTTTACGAGGCAATTCGCGATGCCGGTGAAATGGGCTGGGTGAATGTATTTGCGACCGATGGTACACAAACGCTTCCTTTGAACGTGGATAATTTGGATACGCAAGGATACAATAAAATGCCTGGTGGATATCAGTTTGGTGTGCAGTTAGGATTTGTTTCACAAAATTATGGATCCGATGAGAGTGTGACGATTACTTGTGATAACGACCAGTTAGCGGCGCTGCTTGGGATTGATGGGCTGCCTAATGCAACACGTACGGAAACGATTGAATATAACTGGCAGACGTTTGGCATAGAGGGAGATTCGAATAATGCGGCAAATCCACCGCAGCCTGCGCGAGGAACGACGGCAGGATATACTGGGACAGAAACAAAATTTACAAAAGAAGGAGAAGGGACGCTTTACATTAATGGCATTGCAGTTGCAATCAAAGAAGGAATGACAGCAGACCAGGCTTATCAGGCGATTGCAAAAGCTTTGGATAAGAGCGGGGTCACTGTAGCGATTGATGGAAAAGGACCGACAGATCCATTTAGTTTTAGTGATCATTTAGTATTTACGACAGATCAAAAAGGGATACGTGCGGAAATCAATATTAAATATGATAATGATCAGATTGGTACATTTTTAGGGCTGAATGGTTTAACGGGGTTGGCGCAAACACCGCCGCCTACAAGAGAAGTATTGTCCGTTGAGCATAAAGCCGTTCAAAAGGGCGAGGATGCACGAGTATCTATTAAAGACGGAACTGCAATCCGTGAGGAATATACTGGCCAGGCAGTAATAAGAGCCGACGGCAACCAGGTCGTGATTACGGATAAGAGCGGTTTTGAAATGAGCTTTGAGGTACGTGGTGATATTGAAAAAACAGAAATAAAAATCGAGGCAACTGATATCGGCACGTTGCAGCTTCAAATTGGTGCTAACGAAGGGCAGGAATTGGCAGTCAGAGTTCCGATTTTAAATACACAGAGCCTGTATATGGATGATCTGGATGTTCGTAAGGTCGGAGGGCCGGATCGGGGTATGAATACGATGGACGGAGCGATTGCGATCGTATCCGCAGCGCGTTCTCTGATGGGTGCTTATGAAAACCGTCTGGATTATATTCAGAGCAACCTGGACGAATCTGAGGAAAATATGACGAAGGCGGTTTCACGCCTTGGTGACGTAGATATGGCTGAGGAAATGACGGAGTATACCAACGCCAATGTGCTGACGCAGGCGTCTATTTCCGTACTGGCGCAGGCGAATGATCTTCCGCAGCAGGTATTGTCTCTGTTGCAGGGTTAAGAAAGATTAGGGGAGAAGTGCGTGTCATATGACGAATGAACGAATACAGGAGTTTACCCGCAGAATCACGCAGGCGAACCGCAGCGGGCTGACGCTGATAAAGTTTGAAATTTTATTTGCTTATTTTGATGATATCTGCAAGGCGTTTGAGAAGCATGACAGAGAGGGCATTTCAAAAGCGGTGCACTTGGCAGATGAGGTGTTAAAGAGCTTTCAGGAAACGCTGGATTTTAGTTATGAAATCTCGCCGCGCCTGTATGCGTTGTATGATTTTCACCGCAGGCAGTTGTCGAAAGTATTGATACGGGATTCGCTCGACGACTTGCAGCAGAGCAGAAAGATGCTGCAAAAAACGTATGAGGCGTTTGCAGAAGCAGCAAAACAGGATACGTCTGCGCCGTTGATGCGCAATGCGCAGCAAGTATATGCGGGCTATACGTATGGCAGAAATGATATCAACGAAAGTTATGATGTACAGTCATCCAGGGGTTTTCTGGCGTAATGCCAGAAAGCCCTTTATATTATGGCTCTGCAATTTCATAGGATTTCAGGCGGCAGAGCAGAAATTGATAACGCATTTGTATCGCATTTACTTCATAAATATAGCTGTCAATCAGTTCCGGGTCTGTGGCATTTTCAAAATTTTCGTAAGCCAGATGAAGGCTGTTCATCGTTTGCATCAGGTTATCCAGCAGGCTTTGGTAATTTGCATCCGTCTGCGGTTCTTGTTTAAATAATCGGAACAAAGGGTTACCTCGCTTTCTGTCTTCGAATTTCAGTGTACTGATATGATTTGAGCATTATAAGTATAATCAAATATCTGGAAAAATATGCATAAACGAAAAAAAGAAAAAAGCAGCATATTTTTATGGACAAACGCATAAATTAGGAGGAACATATATATGAGAGGCATCTATGAAGCAGGAAAATGTGTTTGTCATTATGGTGGGGATTTGTGTGCTTGTACTTTTAATCGGTGTACTGAAGCAGAAGGCAGCGATTGTGTTAAACCTGATTGTGCGCGTCGTTGTCGGCTGCGTGGGCATTATTTTATTAAATGATTTTTTGCAAAAACAGGGAATTCCGGTTGCGGCAGGACTGAACCCACTCAATCTTTTGACAATAGGAAGCCTTGGTACAAGCGGGTTTGCGTTGATTTATGGAATTTTGTTCTATACTTTATTGTGAGCATTTCACAAAGTTTTATGATTTGTCAAAAAAGGGTAGACAAATGGAAAAAAAGCTCGTATAATCCAACTTACAAAACACGTTTGACAAAACGAAGTCAGATGTATCAAAAGGGGGGATTCCATTGGGAGCTTTATAACAGTTTGTCTGCTCTGTCTGCTGACAATAGCAGTGTGGATGGACATACGGACAAGGAAGATCAGTAACCGGCTGATTTTATCGGGATTAGTATTAGGCTGTATTCGTAATCTTTCACAATACGGCTGGAAAGGCAGTATTTATTTTCTAATACTCATTTCTTTACCGGTTCTAGTATTTTATCTGTTGTTTCTAATGCGTGCACTTGGTGCAGGCGATATCAAATTGTTTTCCGTAATTTGCAGTTGTATCGGACTTAAGGGGTTCGTGGAAGTTGTAAAATTTTCTTTTCTTGCAGGAGCAGTCTGCTCGATTCTGGTGCTGATCCGCAATAAAAATCTGTTTTACCGCATGGTCTATTTCTCTGATTATGTCAGAACAGCTCTGTTCACAAAATCCATAGCAAAATACGATTATAAAAGTGACGGAAAGCAGAATTTTATCCATTTTTCAGTATCGATATTCGTAGGATACGTCGTGTATTTAGGGGGATTATAGTTGGAAAAAATAAGACTTGCCGTGGCGGGAGCTACACTTTATGCCGCAAGGCTGACAGAATGTATTCGTAAAAATGCACCGGATGACCTGGAGGTTTTTGGATGCCAGTGTTTGGAAGAGTTAACAGACTTTTTAACGAAAACGCAGCCTGATATATTGCTGTGTGAACCAGATGCCGTACAAAGTAATCCGGTAAAAGATCTAGTGCAGATTCAGCTTACCGATGAGTTTTCAAAAAAACAGGGAAAAGAACTGGACAAAGTGATTTTCCGCTACCAGAGAGGATCAGAGATTTTGCGGCAAATTTTTCAGATCTATGAAAAGCGGTCTAAAAAAAATCTGATCTGCCGGTGCAGGACTGCGGACATGGAGATTATTGCTTTTTATGCACCGGGCGGGCATGAGCTGCTGCTTCCATTTTCTATTTCGTATGCATCGATTTGTGGTGAAAACGCACGTGTCTTATACTTAAATTTTTGCGAATTTTCAGGAATGGTTTCGCTTTTCGGTGAAAAAGAAGGAAATACGTGCAGTGACCTGATCTACGGCATCCGTCAGAAGCAGGAACAGTTTTTGCTCTGCCTGCAAAGTGTGCTACACCATACAGAATATTTTGACTATATACTTCCGCCGGAAAATCCAGAGGATATCTATGAGATCCAGGAAGAAGACCTGGCGTTTCTGCTGAAAATGATTCAGGAGCAGACGGAATATACGCATGTGATCTTTAGCTGCGGAACGTTTCACCGGGCGGCGGAACAGGTGCTTGCGTGCTGTGGAAAAATATTTTGCATTGTGAAGGAAAACGCATTTGGAAAATATCGACAAGCAGAGTTTCGCGCGTTTCTGAAAAAAGACAGCAAGCAAAGGATAAGGGAGAAGGCAGAGTATATCAGTCCGCAGGCGGGATACGGTACGTTTGTGCAGGGAATGGATCTGCTGGCACAGATACAGGGCGGAGAATTTGCGCAGCAGGTGCGGGAGTTAACGAAGTATGGGGACAAAGAAGGAGATCATGCATAATATGACACAGGAAATGGAGCAGCTTCGACAGAATATTTTAACAAAGCTGGATCTGACGAGAGATACCGGAGACGAAGAGCTGGAGGAACTTATTTACAGTGAAGTCGGCAGCTACAGCAGGAGACAGGGGCTGTCACTAAGACAGAGAGAGCAGTTTCAGAGGGAAATCTATCATTCGCTGCGCAAACTGGATGCGTTGCAGGAGTTAATCGACGATCGTTCTGTAACCGAGATTATGGTAAATGGACCAGATGCTATTTTTTTTGAAAAGGCAGGGCGTGTGCACAAATGGGACAGAACATTTTATTCCAGAGAAAAGCTCGAAGATGTGATCCAGCAGATTGTAGCGGCGGGAAATAAGATTGTAAACGAAGCGAATCCGATTGTAGATACAAGGCTTAAGGACGGTTCCCGTGTCAATATTGTGCTTGCCCCGGTGGCGATTGACGGTTCTGCCATTACGATTCGAAAATTTCCAGAGCAGCCGATGCGGATGCAGCAGCTTGTACAGATTGGGGCGGTTTCCAGGGAAGCGGTGGATTTTCTAAAACAGCTTGTGCAGGCTGGCTACAATATCTTTATCTCTGGCGGAACAGGAGCCGGAAAGACGACGTTTTTAAACGCGTTGTCAGAGTTTATACCGGCAGGAGAGCGGCTGATTACCATTGAGGATTCGGCAGAATTGCAGATACAGACAGTTCCAAACCTAATTCGCCTAGAGACAAGAAGTGCAAATATGGAAGGAGTAAGGGAAATTACAATTCGGGATCTGATACGTACGTCATTGCGTATGCGGCCGGACAGAATTATTGTCGGAGAATGCAGGGGCGCAGAAACGCTGGACATGCTTCAGGCGATGAATACCGGGCACGACGGCAGTATCAGCACCGGGCACGCCAATTCCAGCCTGGACATGCTAAAGCGTCTGGAAACAATGGTACTTATGGGAATGGATCTTCCGATCCAGGCAATTCGCGGACAGATCGCATCGGGGATACAGATTTTAATTCATCTTGGAAGGCTGCGGGACTGTTCCAGAAAGGTATTGAATATCGATGAGATTGACGGCATCAAGGACGGCGAAATTATCACGCATTCAATTTATCGGTTTCGCGAAACGAGACAAACACAGGAGGAAGGAAAGGTAGCCGGGATATGGGAAAAAACGGGGATACTGCAAAACACGGACAAGCTCACAGAAGCGGGACTGTATTAAACGGCAATGCGCAGGAACATACCGGGATTGATTATCGCGATTACAGTTTTTCCTGGAAGGAACGGCTTCTTATGATGTCGCAGTATCTGCTGTTAAGCGGCGGATTTGCGTATTTATTTTATCGGTCATGGACAGTACTGGCAGTGTTTTGGTGTTTTTATCCGTTCTTCCGAAGGAGGAGGAAAATACAGCATATGAAAAAACGCCAGGACATTTTATGCAGCCAGTTTAAGGACAGCATTCAGTGTGCAGCTACCTCTATGGCGGCAGGCTATTCGATTGAAAACGCATTTCGGGAAGCTTACCAGGAGATGCGGATGCAGTATGGGCAACATGCCTTAATGACAAAAGAGCTGCGGTATATGACAACATGTATGTCGTTCAATATTCCTTTGGAGCAGCTTTTATATGATTTTGCAAACCGCAGCGGTCTGGAAGATGTAAGAAGTTTTTGTGAAGTATTTGTATTTGCAAAGCGCAGCGGCGGTGACTTTATTAAAATTATCCATATGACAGCCGCCAGGATTTCAGAGAAAAACGAGTTAATGGAGGCAATTCAGACGGAGATCTCCGGTAAGCGGATGGAACAAAAGCTGATGAATATGATGCCGCTGTTTATTCTGCTGTATGTGGACTTTAGCTTTGGAGGCTATTTAGACGGGCTGTATCATAATCCATTGGGAATCATTGTAATGACAATCTGCCTGGCTGTCTATACAGGGGCGTATTTGCTGTCGGAAAAAATTATGGCAATACAGATCTGAAAATCAATGACCATGCTGTAAATTAGGAGAAATGAACAATGGGAGAAATGCTATGTATAGTGATTACCACATCCAGTCTGCTTGTGCTGCTCTGGCTGTATGCCAAAAACAGAGAGAAAAACAAAAAAGACGCGGCAAAGGTAATGGTGCTGTCTGGATGTTTGGGATTTGTGATCTGTATGACACAGAGCAGCCGGCAGATGGTGCAGGATGGGAAACTGCAAAGAAATGAGGTGGGAGGAAGTACTAAGAGTCAGGAATTGCAGTTGGATGCAGAAGGAATACTAGAAGATTACAGCTATCTCGTAGAAGTGCAGGCACAGCGGATGCAGGGGGAAGCGCTGGAACAGTTATTCGATGATGCGGTAAAGGAAGCGGAAAACGTATTTCTGGGAGAAAACTTGTCTTTGGACTGCATTAACCGTGATGTTGTACTGCCAAAAAAATTGCAGGACGGACAGATTCGCGCAAAGTGGGAGTTTGATTCGAAAAATGCAATCAATGCGGACGGGGAGTTAAAGGATCAGATTGCAGAAGACGGTGAGCTTGTAATGGTATCGCTGACAATGCATTATGACGAGCAGGCAAGGGAGCATACGTTTGGGTGTTATGTATATCCGAAAAAACAAAAGCCAGTGGAACAGTTATTCGCAGATCTTAAGGAATATTTTGAGCAGGAGCAGGAAGAAAGCAAAAACAGTGAATACTTAAGGCTGCCGGCGCAGTTAAGCGGCAGACAGCTAAAATGGTCGCAGAAGGAAGATCACACCTATCAGATTATTTTAATGCTTGGGTTTGCGGCTGCTGCGGCAGTCTATATACAGGAAGTAATGAGGGAGCAGAGAAAAGAGCAGGCACGGAAAGAACAACTGCTTAAACAGTACCCGGATATGGTAAGCAAGATTTCCCTGCTGCTCGGTGCCGGGATGACGTTAAGCAGCGCATGGGAAAGGATTGTGCTGAATTATCAGCACAGGCTGGAGCAGAAGCATGGAGAGACACAGGAAGTGTATGAGCAGATGCTGGTTGCTTATCGGGAAATGCAGGATGGCATTGGAGAGTTAAAAGTATACGAACGCTTTGGAGACCGCTGCGGCACACCGCAGTATCGTAAGTTTTCCATGCTGGTAGTTCAGAACTTGCGCAAAGGATCGTCAGGATTGCGCCAGAGCCTGGAAAAAGAAGTAAGCGATGCATTTGCATTGCGGAAAAATCTTGCAAAAAAAGCAGGTGAAGAGGCGGGAACGAAAATTTTGATTCCTATGATGCTGATGCTTTGCATTGTTATGGTAATTATTTTAGTTCCGGCATTTTTAACATTTCAACTATAACAACAGGAAACAGTGTAAAAACAGAAAGGGGTTTTATTATGGCAAATTTCAGAGAATTTTTAACAGAAGAAGATGGCATCGGTGTAGTAGAGCTGATTTTAATACTGGTCGTACTGATTGGGTTAGTGCTGATTTTTAAGGACAGCCTGCGAAGCCTGGTGGAAGAAATTTTTGAAACGATTACACAGGGTGCTTCAGATGTATCCGCAATCGATTAAAGGCAGTATCACGATATTTATGAGTATGATGCTGATGCTCGTTGCATCCTTATTGTTTACGCTTCTGGAAGGATCAAGGTATCTGATGCTTGGAATGGAAGCGGTGCTCAACAGCCAGAGTGTTACACAATCCATGTTTGCAGAATATCACGTGCCTGCTTATGACAATTATCATTTGTTTTTGCTGGACAGCGGTTATGGTACGGGTGAGCTCAGGCTGTCAGAGCTTCATGCGCGGATGCAGCAGTTGGCGCAGGAAAATCTGAATCCCACAGTAAAAGGATGGGGCAGATACAGCCATTTTTTGCAGATGGATGCTGCACAGGCAAGCGTTGTACAGTATCAACTGGCTACTGACCAACATGCCGGCGCTTTGCTGGAGCAGATGACGCAGGTGATGAAAAAAGAACTGGCAACGGATCTTATCGACCAGACGGTTAAGAAACTAACAGGTGTACAGGAATCCAGTGAGCAGGGTAAGAAGGCAGACCATTATTTGGACGGGGCGCTTGATGCGATTGAACAGGCGAAAGAGGCGGAACAGCAAGATGCTTTAGCAGCAGAAAGGCTTTCTAAAATGCGTAGTCTTAAATTAAATAGTGTAAGTAATACGCGTATATTGCAGACGGATACGGCGGATGGGATTCAGGGGGAATGGACGGCAGAAGAAGTAGAAAATCCGATGGAGGATATTAAAAGTGCCAAAAGCTCTCCGCTGCTTATGCAGGTTCTTACGGATGAAAAAGGTATTTCGGCAAAACAGATTGCAAAGGAGGATGCGGTTGAAAAGCGAGCATTGAATACAGGAAATTATAAAAATGCTGGTTCGCATGGGCTCGCAGATAAGATGCTGATCGTTCAGTACTTGAAAAAGTACACATCTAATTATCTTGCCGAGATTTCTGTGCCACATGCGCTGCGTTATGAACAGGAATATATCTTATTTGGAAAATATACAGACGAAGATAATCTGAAAAAGATGGCGTCCAGGCTGTTATTAATCAGAGAAGGGATTAATTTTGCATATTTGATGACAGACAGTGCAAAAAAGGAGGAAGCACTTGCTATGGCGGCAGCGATTGCCGCGGCAACAGGAATCCCTGGCGCGGTAAAAGCGATTCAAATGGGGATTTTGGCTTCCTGGGCATATGCAGAGAGTATTGCAGAGCTTCGTACGTTATTTTTGGGAGGTAAAATCGCGGCAGTCAAATCAGCAGCAGACTGGAATGTCAGTCTGTCAGAAGCGGCAGCCGTTCCTTTTCAGACATCGATAAAGGCAAAAGAAGTGAAAAATGGATTAGATTATAATGACTATTTATTAGGTTTTTTAACAGTTGAAAGTCTGGAAAAGATCGGAGACCGGTTTTCTAATGTGCTGGAAAAAAATATGCGTTTGTATGCGGGGTATGAGCAGGGAAAACTGGACTGTATGATTACAGCGATGGAAGCGAATTATGTGTATCAGGCACAGCAGGTATTTTTAACATTTGTTACAATCGCAAGGCTGTCAAAAAAAGGTTATCAGTATGAGGAAACTTATCGGTTTTCCTATACGGATCAAGATGAACAAAAATAAGTGAAAAGGCAGGTGTATCGGGGTGTCCCTCAGTTTTATGGATTGGATGGAATTGCTCTCTATCAGGCAAAAAAGAGAAAAGTGTCGTAGGAATGTGGAAAATAAAAACAGGGGGATCGCCCGGTATGCCTGCCCGAAAGCGGTATTGACAGTAGAAGCGGCAGCAGTGCTTCCTTTTTTCGTATGCTTTATGGTGTTTGTGCTATATTTTTTTCGTGTGCTGCAAGTGCAGGCAGGTGTCTCACAGGCTTTGCAGTATGCAGGAAGACGGACAGCAGCAGAATACAGTATGCAGACGAGCAGTTCCGGGCAAGAGAAGGATGATTTTACAAAAGAAACCGGAGAAGAAGCAGGCGGGTCGGGTATTGGACTTTTGCAGGCAAGCGTATTTTTTCACAAACAGCTTAAAAAGCAGAACTGTCCGACACAGTATATTAGCAACGGGATCGCTGGAATCAGCCTGCTCCAGTCTGATTTTTCAGGAAATTATGTGGAGCTTAGAGCAGTGTATCGGATGAAGCTGCCAGTCACGCTGCCGGCTGCTGTGCAGTATCGGATTGTCCAGCAGGCAAAATGCAGAAAGTGGACAGGCTGCCAGCCAGGTCAGGATGGACAGGAGGATGATACGTGGCTGTATTATACAGAATATGGTACAGTTTATCATGCAAGCAGATCTTGTACGCATCTGGATTTGTCGATACGTGGAGTCACTTATGCACAGGCATTAAGCAGCAGGAATCAAAGCGGAGGAAAATATCACAAGTGTGAAAAATGCGGCAGCGGTGCGTCCAGCCGTTCGATGGTGTATGTGACAGACTATGGAGACCGCTATCACAGCAGCCTTACATGCAGCGGCCTGAAACGAAAGATTTATATGATACGAAAATCAAGAGCCACAGAGAAAAGAATGTGTAAAAAATGTGGGAAATAGCGATTGGAAATTAGAAAAGGAGAAAATATATGTTGCCTCAGTTATCAGTTTTGACAATGCTTGGAATATGCAGCTATGAGGATCTAAAGAACCGCAGAATCTGTGTGGGATGGCTTGCTGCCTTTGCAATAGAAGGGATTTTGTATGCTATTTTCTGCAAAGAAGGGCTGTCTGTAAAGATGTTAACAGCAATGCTGCCGGGACTGCTGCTGTTTTTGCTGTCTTTTGTATCAAAAGGCGGGATTGGCAGCGGAGACGGTTTGTTGTTTGTGGTCATTGGAATCTTTCTGGGAGGTGCGTGTGTGTTAACGATTCTTTTGTATGCGGTGATTTTAAGCGGAGGATATGCGTTGTATTTATTTGTTTTTAGGAAAAAGGGGAAAAAGTATGAAATTGCTTTTGTTCCGTTTGCAATGGTGTCGTTTATTTTTGCTGAAAGGTTTGGATGTTTATGAAGATGGAGAAGAGTGGTTTGTTAAGTGATTTGTTAAAAATATGGCGAAATGGGCAGGTGAAGGCAAGCCTGACAGTGGAAGCGTCTATTTTGATACCGTTTATTTTATTTATGATTACAGGAGGGATCAGGATTGGGTTTGGGATGTTTAAGGAGGCGAGGGAGGCGATAGAGATTCGGGAAGAATTGGTGAAATTAGATCCTGTGGAGATTGTTCGTAGGAATACTTGGATGAAGGGGGTAAAGGGGGAATGAGGGGGGAGGTGTAGATTTTTTTCACGAAGGGACGCTGGGAGAGGGGATTGGCACGCCCTGGCTGCGTCCGTTCCAGAATGCTGTACTAGGTATTCTGCTGGTACGTTGTGGCTGTGTCCGGTCGCGGCACTTTGGTTGTTTTGCAGAATATCAAGAGATTCTAACCATCCTTCCAAAGCCGCAGCCAGGGCGTGCCAATCTCCTCTCCCGGCTGTCTTTTGGAAATGTTAGTAATATGAGGTGGATATGGTTCGTTATACATTAAAACAACTGGATATGGTTTGGTTAGAAAAAGTAAGAAAATAGCATAAGGATTTTATGAAAAACAGAAGGAGAAAGGCAGTGAAAACAGAATATACGCGTACGATTAATAAAAGCAGCCTGATTATTACACCGGAAAAAGATTATGAGGAAGAAAAAGAAAGCATGGAAATGTTTCGATATAATCAAATTCCTTATTTTTTGAAAATGGAGGCGAAGAAAAGGAATATATCACTGCAATTTTGTTATGATATTACTGGCAGGAGATCGTTAGAGCAGTTATTAGAATATAAGCCGCTGGATTATTTTATGCTTTGCAGGATTTTGTATTCGCTGGATCAGGCTTGTATTCAGGCGGAAGATTTTATGATGACTGAAGATGATATTTTATTAGAGCCGGAATTTATATTTGCAGATAGTCATGAAGAACAGATGAGTTATTGTTATTTGCCGGGAAATCAAGTGGATATTTGTGGACAATTTAAAGAATTTATGGGATACCTGTTGAAAACTGTGGATCATAAGGATGAATTGGCGGTGCAGTTTGCTTATGGTGTTTATCAGCAGGTGGCAGAAGAGCGCACGGCGCTCCACAAGGTGCTGAAAGATTACAGGCAGAATAAATATGAAAACAATCATGTAATGTTTGAACAGAGTCCGGTTGTACAGTTTGTAAAAGAGGATACGCGGACACAGTTTTGTGCTGGTAGTCCATTGGTTAGGGAGAAACAGATACCAGAACGGAGTTTCGCAGGCAGCCCGGCAAATTCAGGAAAACAATTCAGTGAATCCCGTTTAACGGAACATTCCCATCCAGATAGTCGATCTATGCTTGGAGAGCATTTCAAAACGTCCAGCAGTCAATTCTCTCCAGCAGAATACTCTCACCCAGGCAGTCGATGGATGCCAGTAGGTCAGACCCATGCAGACACCCCATTAACAGCAGGCGGTCAGACCCAAGCAGTCGACCCATTGATAGCAGATCAATCTCACCCGGGTGATCAATTAACGTCAGCAGTTCAATTCCGTGCAGACGATCAGAATCATTCAGTCGAACCATCGATACAAGCAGCCCAGACCCAAACAGTCAAACCATTGATACAAACAGCCCAGACTCAAGCAGTCAAAGCATCGATAGCAGCAGCCCAATCCCAACCAGACAACCAATCTCATCCAGCAGAACATACCTGCCCAGATCCTAAGCCTCTGTCAGACAATCAGAGTTATTTACAGCATCATTCTGCAAATGTATGGAAACAGTTTGGGCAGAATCATACGGAACAGAAAAAATATTTTAAACGGCGTATTTCAAAAACGCAAGATTTGGAAGCGCAGGGTGAAGATCAGGTATTAAATGTACAACAAAAAGAAACACTAAGAAAACAGGCTGCGGAAAAGTTAAAAAATATGCTGCGAAGAAAGATCTATACAAACCGTTCCAAAGAAGAGGAAGAAGATGCGGTGTTTGAAGCGGATGAAGAGGAAGAAATTGTGAGCAGCAATCCAACGGTCTGCCTGATGCCGGAGACGGATGGGGTTCAGAACAGGTTTGTGTATCAGGGTGCTGACCGCAGCAGGGATTTTCATTGCATGAGTGGGAGGATGATTTTGGGCAGTGACAGGCAGGAAAGCGATATCTGCATTCCGCTGCCTATGGTGAGCAGGGTACATGCCAGAGTGTTGGTCGATGCGCAAGGTACTTTTTTGGAGGATTTGAATTCTACGAATGGGACGCATGTTAATGGGGAACTGCTGCAATATAAAGAGCGGCGTATGCTGGAAAAAGGGGATATTATCAGCCTGGCTGGAGAAAGTTACAGTTTTCATTGACAGTATTGGCAGTAAGTGTTATGTTTTTCTCATCGTTAGGAATAGCTGAGAAGTAAGAAGTAACAGTATTTAATGGAAGGATGATATCAGGATCTTGGAATATTCAAACTGGAAGGAAGCTACAGATCAGGAAAATGTGATATTAGACCAGTGGAACAGGCTGACAAAGCAGGAAAATATGATATCAGAGCGGTGGAAAAAATTGATGGAGCAGGAACAAAAGAAAAAAATGCCTGTTGTAAATATTGCTCTTGTTGCGGTAAATGTAATTGTATGGTGCATTATGGAACTGCTGGGGGATACGTTAGACGGCGCGTTTATTGCACAATACGGAGGGATGCATCCGAAATTGCTTGCCGGCGGCGAGTGGTATCGGCTGTTTACCGCAATGTTTGTGCATTTTGGAGCGGAACATTTGGCAAATAATATGATTCTTCTGGCGGCAGCCGGAGGAAAATTGGAGACAGAGATCGGGCACGTGCGGTATTTTCTTATTTATATCGGGTCGGGGCTGGCAGGCAATCTGCTGTCTTATGAGGTCATGATGCGTACAGGGGATTTCGCGGTCTGTGCAGGCGCGTCCGGTGCTGTTTTTGGCATGATTGGCGCACTGGTATGGGCGTCGATTCGTAATAAAGGAAAATTTCAGGGGCTTACGACAAGAGGGCTGCTGTTTATGATCGCTTTGTGCCTGTATTATGGGATTACAACTGCGGGCGTGGATAATTGGGCGCATATGGGAGGAGCTGCCTGCGGCTTTCTGCTTTGTTTATTTTTATGTAAAATCACAGAATGCTTGAAATTGTTAAAAAAAATCTATATACTATGTAAAAAGAAATGAAAATTAGAACATACAAATGAGAGGTAGGAGTATGAAGGTAAATATATATTATGGCGGCAGAGGTGTCTTGGATGATCCGTCTTTGTATGTGATTAATAAAATGCAGCAAGTATTAGAGGAATTGCGTGTTACGGTAGAGCGTTACAATATTTATGAACAGAAAAACAGTATTGCAACACTTCCGCAGACGATAAAAGAAGCAGATGGAATCATCCTTGCGACAACGGTAGAGTGGTTGGGGATCGGCGGGTATATGCAGCAGTTTTTAGATGCCTGCTGGTTATATGGAGATAAAGAAAAAATCAGCCAGACTTATATGCAGCCGGTAGTTATGTCTACGGCATATGGAGAACGAGAAGGAGAGCTTACGCTTGCGAATGCCTGGGAAATGCTAGGAGGGCTGCCATGTGCGGGGTTATGCGGCTATGTGGCAGATTTGCTGACGTTTGAGATGAACCAGGATTATTCGGTGATTATCGAAAAGAAAGCGGAAAACCTGTATCGTACGATCACGCAGAAAATGAAAAGCCTGCCAAACAGTAACCAGGCGGTGACAAAGACTGTGCTGCGGACACAGGATCTTGGACTGACGCCGCAGGAAAGCGAACAGCTATCCAAATATGTATCCGATGATACGTATGTAAAAAAGCAAAAGGAAGATATCGAAGAGCTGGCAAATAAATTTAAAGGACTCTTAGACAGGGATAAAGCAGAAGAAGAGGATGATGCAGTCGCATATATTGAAGATCTGGAAGCGCATTTTAAGCCACAGGCAGATTTTAAGGCGAAATACCTGTTTATTATCGACGGAAAGAAAAAGCCGTTAACGATCGATGTCGATCAGGAAGAGCTGCGGTGCAGTTATGGGAAACAGGACGGCGTTGATGTCTATGCAAAGATGACAACGGATGTTATGGAACGGATTATAGCCGGGAAGATGACGTTTCAGCGGGCATTTATGACAGGAGAGCTGACGGCAAAAGGCAATTTTAAGACGCTTCGTATGCTGGATGATATCTTTGACTTTGGATAAGCTGTAGCAGGAGCTTTGCCGATATAAGGCAAAGCACCGCATGGCTGTGTTACTGCTTGTCTGTCTGTGCTGCCAGCGGAAGGCATATCGTGAAAGTACAGCCTTCACCGTGGCGGTTGTCAAGAAGCAGCAAACCACCGTGAGATTCCACGATCTGTTTGGTAATCGCGAGTCCAAGTCCAGTACCTTCTTTTTTTGAAGTAGTAAACAGGTCAAAGACTTTTGCTTCCAATTCTTTTGGAATACCGCCTCCGCTGTCGGTGATTTTGATAAACGCATTTGTGGGATCTGTCTGTGTGGCAATCGTAATATATTCAGAATCAGCTTCCACGGAATTTTTCAAAAGATTTAAAATTGCCTGTCTTAGCTTGATTTGATCGGCATGAATGATGGGAATACCGCTGCATAGTTTAAGATCCCACTGTAAGTCCGAATAGGTGTCCTGCATAAGCTGACAGATATCTTGCAGCAGTGCATGTAGGTCAACGGATGCTGTCTGTAGCTGCTGTCCGCTGCCAGCCTTAGATATTTGCAAAACCATATTTTTCAGATATGTAATTTCCTGTCTGATATTGTTCCAGTAGGGCTGCGACTGTAATTGCGGGCATTTGCTGTCAAGGAGCTGCGCAGAGCTGTTTATGAGCGTGATTGTATTTTTAATTTCATGAAAAATGCGTTGATAATCCAGTGAATTCATAAATACCCCCTGTAGTTTTTTAAAATTCTAGCATTTTTGCCATTAGATTACAATAATACAAAGGAGTTTGGTAAGTATGGATCTAATTGGATGTTGCGGCAAACAGAAATTTGCGGGAAAATAAAGCTGGCACTCATATAAATGAAAACATAAATGATAAAAAGGAGACGGAAATGAGAGAAAAGAATTGTATTTTTTGTAAAATTATTGCAGGCGAAATTCCGGCAAGAACGATTTATGAGGATGAAGAGTTTAAAGTAATTTTGGATGCAAACCCGGCTGCAAAAGGCCATGCGCTGATTGTGCCGAAAGAGCATTGCGCCAATCTTTATGAAATCAGCGAAGAGCTGCTTGCAAAAGCTGCAAAGCTGGCGAAAAAGCTTGCCGTTCATATGACAGAGGTTTTAAAATGTGACGGCTTTAACTTGTTGCAGAATAATGGTGAAGTAGCCGGTCAGACGGTATTTCATTTTCATATGCACCTGATTCCGCGTTATGAAGGGATGAAGAACGATGACTTGTTAAATTGGACACATGAACAGTTCAGCGACCAGGAACAGGATGAAATCTGTCAGAAGCTGAAATTAGATTGATAGATTGGCGTTTTACAGTTCCTGTAAATGCTGCGGCATCAGGCAAACTTTTTGCGATACCGCAGCATTTACAGGCGGATGGTAGAAATTTATTAATTTTTCACAATGATTATTTTGCAGTTTCCTTAATTAAAGTAATAATTTTTTCTACAGAGTTCAATGTACTGCTTTGCTGCATGGCAGCTACATAACGGTCTTTGTTTTTATACGTTTCGTGTATGATATTCAAAAGCTTATCCGGCGTAATAATCTCTTCTTCAATTACAACGCTGAATCCTTGTTTTTCAAACGACTGTGCGTTTAAAATCTGGTCGCCCCTGCTGGCATTCGCGGATAAGGGGATCAGGATATTTGGTTTGTGCAGCGCAAGCAGTTCGCAGATCGAATTTGCGCCTGCACGGGAGATCACAAGGTCTGCGAGTGCAAATATATCGTTTAATTCTTTGCCGATATATTCAAATTGCTTGTAGCCTGCGGTTCGGTCAAGGGCAGCTTCGATATTGCCTTTTCCGCACATATGTATGACCTGATAAGTTTTCAATAGCTCCGGCAGCAGTCCGCGTATCGTATCGTTGATAAATTTGGAGCCGCTGCTTCCGCCTACAATAAATAAAACCGGTTTTTCCTTGGTAAAGCCGCACAGCCTGCGTGCGTTTTCTTTGTTTCCCGTTAATAATTCGCTTCGAATTGGCGAACCGGTAAGCACTGCTTTTTCTTCGGGCAGGTATTTTAAAGTTTCTGGAAAGTTGCAGCATACTTTTGCGGCATTCGGTATGGCGAGTTTATTTGCTAGTCCGGGTGTCAGGTCGGACTCATGAATAATAGACGGCACATGGCAAAATTTTGCAGCAAGAATGACTGGTACAGATACAAAGCCGCCTTTGGAAAATACGATGTCCGGCTTTAATTTACGCATGAGTCGAATGGATTGTCCAAAGCCTTTGACGACCTTTAATGGGTCGGAAAAGTTTTTGATATCAAAGTATCTGCGCAGTTTTCCAGAAGAAATGCCGTAATAAGGAATTTTTTGTTCCTTAAGCAGTTGTTTTTCAATACCGTTATATGAGCCAATATAAGTGATGTCAAAGTCAGCTTCCCTGAGGCCTGGAAGCAGAGCGATATTTGGTGTTACGTGTCCGGCTGTGCCTCCGCCAGTTAAAATAATCTTTTTCATTTGAACTTCCTTCCTCCAAAATATATCTTTATTATCAACCGAAAGATGGGAAATGTCAAATCCTTATTTTCCAAGTATATGAAAATTTGCGTATAAAAAGACTTGTAAATACAAAATAAAAGAATAGAATATAAAATAAGAATTGTAGTTAATAAGGTTTTTGTATCAAGTAATAAAGGAGAGGGGAATGGGTGTAAGATTATTTCGGTATTTGTTTGAAAATGCGGCAAATGCAATGATTATGTCGGGATGTATATGGGATAAGGGTGTGCAGGAACAAATGCGTTATGTATATACTTGCGAATCGAGCTATTTTCCTGCGGAACAAAAGAATCTGAGCGAGGATGGGCAGATGCTGTATCACGGCAGTCCGATTCATTTATTTGTTATGGGGAGTTTTTCGTATGAGGATGCCGTTCGATTGCTGCACGCAATACGTCATGATACTGTAGAGACGGTAGTTTTGCCTTATGTTGCGCCAGTTCAGCGGTTTTTGATTATGAGCAATATGATGGAACAGGGGATCAGAGACGCAGAATTGATCAAATTTATACAGGCGCCGTATTTATATTTGAAAAATACGGCGGTGAAGAAAATCTTTTTCCTTTACGGGAATGGCAAAGCGTATGAACAGACAGAGGATGAGATGTATCCGGGTATTTATTTTAAAATACAGGATCAGGAAATTCTGGATATGATCGAGGAAATGGAAGGCTATCCGATTCCGGTTATGAAGGCGGGGCATATGATTAATAACCGGATGCTGTTTTTGTTTGGCTATTTCGGTGTTGATTTGTACCGAATCCGACATTTTCTGTTTCATTATGCGAAAAACGTCAGGTTTGAAAAGATCGATGAAAGAGAAATTAAGAAGATGCTGCTTGCGTATCGGAAAGCATTCGGCGGCTTTGAGATGGATACACTGACGATGTTTTGCAGTCCGGTGGAAATTATAGCTACACAAACGGACTGCGTATTGAATACGATAGTGATCGATAAAGATGATTTTTGCCATGCGGATATTGAAGGAGACGACGGCAGATGTTCGGTAAGGTGTATGCTGTACAACGATTATGATGTGTGCCGCTGTCATCGGACGTCCCAAGCGGAGCTGCGTGCAGGCGTGCTGCTGCTTGGAAATATCTGCCTGAAAAAGCATTTCGAGGAGCTGAAACGGTATTATCGGACAGTATATGAGCAGATTCGTGCGATTACGATTCCAAACTGCGGAAATATTTTAAACTGGGACAGCAGCCTGCTGGATATGGATGTTGAGAAAAATGCGGTTTTTTGGATTTGTCCGTTTGGCACGCAGTTGCAAAACCAGGTACTGCGGGAAATTAAAGTTAAAAATGCACGAAACCGCATTATCGCTTTAAACGAAAAATATGGATGCTGTTTTAATGGGTTTCTCACAGAAAAGGAAGAATAAGCATATACATACAGCCTACAGCCTTCGACAGTATGTGCAAAGCAAGTCTACTAAAATGAAGCATATCTCAAAAATATAGCAGAAAGGAAGTTAAGGTATGTTAGATGAGATATTGACATTTGCAGTGTCACACATACAACTGATCACGGCTGGGCTGATGTTTGCAGCGGTGTTTTTAGAGCTTGTACATATTGGACAAACCCGCCGGATCAACAAGCGGCTGCACAGAGCTGGAAAGTGGCTGCAACGATACCTGAGTGTGGTGCTTAGCGAAGATACGTATGAAGAACCGGAACCAGCACAGGCAGCGGACGACCCGGAAGACGAAGCGGAGCTGTCCGCGGCAAATATGCTGCAAAGCCGGCAGGAAGAAAATATGCGTACCGTACTGGCACAGAAAAAGCAAAGAAGGAATGAAGAGCTGTTAGATACGGTGCTCCAGGAAATTTTTGATTAAGTACAAAAGTAAAAACCGCAGATACATAAGAGAATCCAGCACAGGGTCTGTCCTTTACGATTGGGCGCCTGCCTTTTGAGGGTGCTGGATTCTAAGTAAAAACGATTATTGTTAAAAAATGGCAGAATTGCTTGCAGATTTTTCTGAATTTTGTTAGAATAGATAACAGTTATGATAGAAAAGCAGTAAAAGTGTAATACTGTATACAACAATATAATAAGGAGAGGTTGAAATGAGCAAAATTACATTTGATTACTCAAAAGCGGCAGGATTTATCAGCGAAGAAGAGGTTGGCTACATGGCAAAGCTGACAAACGATGCAAAGGAGCTTCTTGTATCGAAGACCGGAGCAGGCAACGATTTCCTTGGATGGATTGATCTTCCGGTAGACTATGATAAGGAAGAGTTCGCAAGGATTCAAAAAGCCGCTGAAAAGATCCAGTCGGATTCGGAAGTACTTGTAGTAATCGGCATCGGCGGTTCTTATCTGGGAGCAAGAGCGGCGATTGAATTTTTAAGACATGGATTTTATAACAATATTCCAAAAGAAATGCGCAAGGCGCCGGAAATCTATTATGTAGGAAACAGTATCAGCGGTACTTATGTACAGGGCTTAATTGATGTGATCGGTGACAGGGACTTTTCCGTCAATGTAATTTCAAAATCAGGAACAACGACAGAACCTGCCATTGCATTCCGTATTTTTAAAGAAATGCTGGAGAAAAAATATGGCAAAGAAGAAGCCGCAAAGAGAATCTATGCAACGACGGACAAAGCACGCGGGGCGTTAAAGAGCCTGTCTGATGAAGAAGGATATGAGACATTTGTAGTGCCGGATGATGTAGGCGGACGCTTCTCGGTATTAACGGCGGTGGGCCTGCTTCCAATCGCAGTCAGCGGCGCAGATATCTTGAAGCTTATGGAAGGCGCGGCAGAAGGCAGAAAGCTTGCGCTGGAAAGCAGCTTTGAAGAGAATGCAGCGTTACAGTATGCGGCAATTCGTAATATTTTGCACAGAAAAGGAAAATCTGTGGAAGTATTGGCAAATTATGAGCCAAGCCTTCATTATGTGTCTGAATGGTGGAAACAGTTATACGGCGAGTCTGAAGGCAAAGACCAGAAAGGTATTTTCCCGGCTTCTGTGGATCTGACAACGGATCTGCATTCTATGGGACAGTTTATTCAGGACGGTTCCAGAATTATGTATGAGACCGTATTAAATGTAGAACAGTCCCGGTGCCGTGTGGAGCTTAAGGAAGAACCGGTAGATCTTGACGGCTTGAACTATCTTGCAGGAAAAGATATGGATTTTGTCAATAAGAGTGCGATGAACGGCACGATTTTGGCACATACCGACGGCAATGTACCGAACCTGATGGTATGCATTCCAGAGCAGAACGAGTTTTATCTGGGCGAGTTACTGTATTTCTTCGAGTTTGCCTGTGGTGTGAGCGGATATTTGCTTGGGGTAAATCCATTTAACCAGCCAGGAGTAGAGAGCTACAAGAAGAATATGTTTGCACTTTTAGGCAAACCAGGATACGAAGCAGAAAAAGAAGCGCTGCTTAAGAGATTATAAGGGAAAATTTTACAAAAATATGATATCAGTTTTTTTACAAAAAAGGATTGGCAGTAGTTTGCCAATCCTTTTTTGCTGTTTTTATTACAGTATTGTAAAATATTTGTTGAAAATATTTTTTTGGAATATGCTTATTTTACAAGGGTTTTGGCTGTTAGGGAAAAATAATTTGAAAAAAATCTCAAAAAAAATTTGACAAATCGATTACAAAGTGCTAGAATGCAATCGTAACAAAGTTGTAACAAATGTAATAAAGAATGAATAAAATAGCATAAAAACGTAATTAAGAAATAAAGTTTTATGCATGGAAAAAACGGAGGTTTATTATTATGCGAGGAAATAGAAGGCTGGTGCAAGGAATGGCGGTTGCGGGAGCGACAGGAGTACTTGTATGCACAGTTGCCTTTTCCCAACCACAGATAATGCAGACCGAAGAAACTATCCAGATCACAGAATATGGCACAGAACTTGCCAGAACAGCATTTGCACGGCTGGATGCCGAGGATGCGCTTGAACAGGAAGTGTCTGTGGAAAAGCATGATGTTGACATGGTATCGTCTGTGGTGCCTGTACCGGATCTGAATGACTGGACGCAAAAACAGGAACCGGAATTAAATGTGTGGACAGATCCAGAGACATCTGCTGACGGCAGTAATTTAGAAAACAAAGAAACAGAGTCGGACAAAAAAACAAAAACGGAAAAAAAGACTTCTAAGAAAAAGAAAGAAAAACAGGATAATCAACAGGCAGATGCAGCGAAAAAATGGAACAATAAGCTGATGGCAAAAGTTGATGACAGTTTAAATATACGGGAAGCTTCCAGCGAGGATTCTGCCGTAGTAGGCAAGCTTCGCAGAGGTGACGCGGCGAAAGTCGTAAAAAAAGGCAAGGCATGGACAAAGATCAAATCTGGTTCTGTGACAGGCTATGTGAAAAATGAATATTGTGTCTATGGGGCAAAAGCGTATAAATACGCGAAAAAAATTTGTAAGACCTATGCGACTGTCCAGGCTGACGGACTGCGCATCCGCCAGAAAGCAAATGAAAATGCAGTAGCTTTGGAAGCAGCTTTTAAAGGCGATAAGCTGGTTGTAAATAAAAATGCAAAGCAAAAAGACGGATGGGTTGTAGTTAAACTGAATGATTTGAAAGGCTATGTGTCAGAAGATTATGTAAAAGTAGGGCTTGGCGTCGGCGAGGCAATTTCCATTGAGGAAGAGCAGGCAATGATTGCGGCACAGCAAAAAGCAGAGCAGGCATCGCTGCGCAGCGTATCTTCTTCTGCAAGCACGCCTGCATCGAGTTCCTCTTCGGTGTCTTCAAATGACCTGACACTGCTTTCTGCGATTATCTTTTGCGAAGCAGGCGGAGAAAGCTATGCAGGGCAGGTAGCAGTAGGGGCAGTTGTATTAAATCGTGTAAAGAGTTCTTCTTTCCCAAACAGTATTTCAGGTGTTGTCTATCAGAGCGGACAGTTTTCACCGGTAGCAAACGGTGCACTGGCAAGGGCTTTATCGAATGGAAATTATAGACATTGTACTTCTGCGGCGCAGGCTGCTTTGGCAGGAAGTGATAACACTGGTGGTGCGAAGTTTTTCCACCGTGTAAACGGAGCTGCCGGTCTTGTAATCGGAAATCATGTATTTTATTAAGAAATAGAGTCAAAAAAGACCGCTGTATCGGATTGCAGCGGTCTTTTTTTGCGAATATTCAAAGGTTTAGCATATTTCACGGTTGTAAATCGTGTTTAATTATAGTATGATGAAAGAAAATTCAAACAGATTGAATGATGGAGGTATGCATATGGAAATGTTCATAGTTGCAGCGGTTCTTGTAGTATTGATACTATTGATCGCGGTTTCATGTATTAAAATAGTGCCGCAGGCACATGCAGCAGTAATTGAAAGGCTGGGCGGCTATCTTGTAACATGGGGCGTTGGCATCCATGTGAAAGCACCGTTTATTGACAGGGTGGCAAAGCGGGTACTGCTTAAGGAACAAGTGGTTGATTTTCCGCCGCAGCCTGTGATTACAAAGGATAATGTGACCATGCAGATCGATACGGTTGTATATTTTCAGATTACTGATCCAAAGCTGTTTGCATACGGTGTGGAAAATCCAATTATGGCGATAGAAAATCTTACAGCAACGACTTTGCGTAATATTATCGGTGATCTGGAGCTGGATGAGACATTGACGTCCAGGGAGACGATCAATACAAAGATGCGTGCCTCACTGGATGTGGCAACAGATCCCTGGGGAATCAAAGTCAATCGTGTAGAGCTGAAAAATATTATTCCGCCGCAGGCAATCCAGGATGCGATGGAAAAGCAGATGAAAGCAGAACGCGAACGGCGTGAAGCAATTTTGAAAGCAGAAGGTGAAAAGAAATCTACGATACTTGTTGCAGAAGGCAAAAAGGAATCTGCGATCTTAGATGCAGAGGCAGAAAAGCAGGCAGCGATCCTTCGCGCAGAAGCGCATAAGGAGGCTACTGTCCGAGAGGCAGAGGGCCAGGCTGAGGCGATTCTTAAAATTCAGCAGGCAAATGCAGACGGTTTGCGTTTCTTAAAGGAGGCAGCTCCAGACGCGGCTGTGCTGCAGCTTAAGAGCCTGGAAGCATTTGCAAAAGCTGCGGATGGAAAGGCGACAAAGATTATTATTCCATCAGAGATCCAGGGAGTAGCTGGTTTAGCAAAATCCATTATTGAAGTTGGGACAGAGAAAAATGAAGTTACAAACAGATGACTGATTTCAATGGTGGCAGGAGTAGGAGAGTCCTATTCCTGCCTTTCCCCGTTTACTCAATATTTGGGGACGAATGATTTTTATCTGCGCGGACAAAGGCTTTTTTCGATTTTTCCATGCAGATGAACATAAATGAATGATCTATGAAAGAAAGGTGGGAATGAAAATGAACTTACAAGGCAGACATTTCCTAAAGCTGCTTGATTTTACGCCGGAAGAGATCCTGTATCTGGTTGACCTTTCGGCGCAGCTTAAGGAAAAGAAGAAGAAAGGGATTGCACATCAAGAGCTGTCTGGTAAAAACATTGCATTGATTTTTGAAAAAACAAGCACAAGGACGCGCTGCTCTTTTGAGGTGGCGGCACATGACCTTGGTATGCATGTTACATATCTGGACCCGACTGGGTCACAGATAGGAAAAAAAGAAAGTATCGCTGATACAGCGAGAGTGTTGGGCAGAATGTATGATGGCATCGAGTACAGAGGCTATGGCCAGGAAATTGTAGAAGAACTAGCAAAGTATGCAGGAGTCCCGGTATGGAACGGGCTGACAAATGAATTTCATCCGACGCAGATGATTGCCGACCTGCTTACGGTCAAAGAGCATCTGGGCAGATTAAAAGGGGTGAAGCTCGTATATATGGGAGATGCCAGATACAATATGGGAAATTCTCTTATGGTGGCTTGCGCAAAGCTCGGTATGGACTTTACGGCATGTACAAATAAAAAATATTTCCCGGATGAAAAGCTGACGGGTATTTGCAAAGACCTGGCAGCCCAGACAGGTGCAAAGCTTGTATTTACAGAAGATGAAAAAGAAGCGGCTGCAAACGCAGACGTTATATATACAGATGTATGGGTATCTATGGGAGAGCCTGAGGAGGTGTGGGAAGAAAGAATTCATGAGCTGAGACGATACCAGGTAAATGAGGATATTATGGAAAGAGCAAAAGACAGCGCGATTTTCATGCATTGCCTGCCTGCTTTCCATGATTTGAAAACAACGATAGGCCAGAAGGTATATGAGAAATTCGGATTACAAGAGTTAGAAGTTACAGATGCGGTATTTGAAAGTGCACAGTCCGTTGTATTTGATGAAGCGGAAAACCGTATGCACAGCATTAAGGCAATTATGTATGCAACGATGCCACGTTGAAGAGCACCGCAGGATGTAACTGCTTTTGGGGACCGTGTATTCTGTGATATCAGATACAGCGGCGATATTTTGAATATGCGACCCCTCATAGAAATGGGGTAGAGCGATATGAAAGCAAAAATATTGGCGGCACTTAGAGCATCAGATGGCTATGTGTCTGGACAAGACCTGTGCGGTCAGTTTGGAGTTTCACGCACAGCGATCTGGAAGGCAATCAACCAGCTTAAACAGTCAGGATATGAAATTGAAGCAGTACAAAACCGGGGATACCACATTGTATCTATCCCGGACATCCTGAGTGAGAATGAATTAAGAAGTATACGTAAAACAAAGTGGCTTGGAGACAAAATCTATTACGAACCGGTTTCGGAGTCAACAAATACAAAAGCGATGCAGCTTGCAGAACAGGGAGCACCACATGGTACGATCGTTGTTACAGATCACCAGATCAATGGCCGCGGGCGCAGAGGAAGGATATGGGAAACAGAAGAGGGGGCTGGTATTGCCATGACATTCCTGCTCAGGCCAAAAATTGATCCGAACAATGCCTCCATGCTTACGCTGATTGCAGCGATGGCAGTCGCAAGAGGTATAGAAGATGAGACCGGGCTGAAAGTAGGCATTAAATGGCCAAATGATATTATCATAAACCGGAAAAAAGTCAGCGGAATATTGACAGAAATGAGCGCACAGGCAGATTATGTCAATCATATAGTGGTCGGCATCGGGATCAATGTGCATATGGAAGAATTTCCAGAGGAGCTTCAAAATATCGCGACATCGATTTTTTTAGAGCTTGGCGTTAAAATTAACAGAGCCGCGTTAATAGAGCGGATTTGTGAGTATTTTGAGGCATATTTTGATGTGTTTTTGCGGACAGAAGACCTGTCTGCAATCGCAAAGCAGTATGATGCTTATATGGTAAACCGGAATCAGCCTGTAAAGGTGTTAGACCCAAAGGATACGTATGAGGGCACGGCACGCGGGATTACAACCAGAGGGGAGCTTCTGGTAGATACCTGGGAGTGCAGGAGGCTGGTTTCGTCAGGAGAGGTATCTGTGCGCGGGTTATACGGTTATGTGTAAGGAGTAAACATGTATCAGGACGAAGTTGTATTATGCGGTTCCAGTGCGTACACAAGAAAATTTTATCTAAACAGCGATTTTGAGCATCTGCCCGCGCAGGTAAAGGATGAACTGAAAATTCTGTGCGTATTGTATACAGAAGATGTGGGTGGTACTTTGCAGCTTGTATTTGACGCAGAAGGAAGCCTGACGTTTCGCACGGAATGTGAAGAGAATGATTTTATGTATGACGAAATAGGAAGCGTATTAAAGGTAAAGCAGCTTCAGCAGACGAAGAAGGATCTATTAGAAGCATTGGAAATGTTTTATAAAGTATTTTTTCTGGGAGCGGAGCTTGAGGAGGACCAGGGATGTTATTAGTAACGGATGTAGGAAATTCAAATATTACGTTAGGTGTATTTGATGGAAAAAAACTGGAGGCTACGTTTCGGTTAACGACGAAAATACCACGTACTTCAGACGAGTATGGGATTGTATTACGCAACCTCTTGCAGCACAGCCAGATTGATGTGGCAGATATTCATGCTGTTGTCATATCATCGGTTGTACCAAATGTCATGCATTCGCTGACAAGTGCTATTATCAAATATATCCATGTCACTCCGCTTATTGTGGCGCCAGGCATAAAGACCGGGATTCGGATTGCAACGGAAAATCCGAGACAGATCGGTGCGGATCGTATTGTGGATGCAGTAGGGGCTTATGGATTGTATGGAGGACCGGTCATTGTCATTGACTATGGGACGGCTACGACATTTGATCTGGTAGACGCGTCTGGTGCATTTTTGGCGGGTGTCATTGCGCCCGGGATTCGTACATCTGCAAAGGCATTATGGGAAGAGGCCGCAAAATTACCAGAAATAGAGATCTGTAAGCCAAAAAGTATTCTGGCACAGGAAACGATCAGCAGTATGCAGGCTGGGCTTGTATACGGACAGATCGGACAGACGGAATATATTATCAGGCATATAAAAGAAGAATTTGCTGTCAGCGGCGTCAAAGTCGTTGCAACAGGAGGGCTTGGCAAGACGATCGCATCTGAGACAAAATATATTGATATTTATGATCCCAATTTGACCTTGCATGGAATGCGGCTTATTTATGAGAAGCAGAAGTAACAGGGCTGGATCGTCTGTTTGACAGGCAGGAAGAAATAAAGGTATAAGGAATACAGAATGGTACAATTAAAAATAGGAAATACAGTTTTAAAGAACAATTTGATTCTAGGTCCAATGGCAGGTGTAACAGACCTGCCATTTCGTCTGCTTTGCGCGCAGCAGGGCGCCGGCATGGTATGCATGGAAATGGTCAGTGCCAAAGGTATTTACTACCACAATAAAAATACCGAAGCGCTGCTTGCCGTCGATGACAGGGAACACCCGGTTGCATTGCAGTTTTTTGGCGCTGACCCTGTGATTATGTCGGAGATGGCAAAAAAAATTGAAGACCGCCCATTCGATATTTTGGATATCAATATGGGATGCCCTGTACCAAAAGTCGTCAATAACGGCGAAGGCTCGGCACTTATGAAACAACCGGTACTGGCTGGCAAAATTATAGAAGCAATGGCAAAAGCCATCAAAAAGCCGGTGACCGTCAAGATCCGCAAAGGCTTTGACGACGCGCATATCAATGCGCCAGAGCTGGCACATGTAGCGCAGGAATCAGGCGCTGCCGCAGTCGCAGTGCATGGCAGGACAAGAGAGCAGTATTATTCTGGACGCGCGGACTGGGACATTATACGGCAGGTAAAAGAAGCCGTGTCCATTCCTGTGATTGGAAACGGAGACCTGCATACAGCAGAAGATGTGCTGAAAATGAAAGAACAGACGAACTGTGACGGGTTTATGATCGCAAGAGGCGCACAGGGCAATCCGTGGATATTTGCACAGATCCTGCAAGCGCTTGAAACAGGGAAATATCCAGATAAACCGACCGCAGAGGAAGTGGCGCACATGGTACTGCGCCATGCCAAAATGCAGTTGGAATGGAAAGGAGAATTTACAGGCATTCGGGAAATGCGCAAACACGCCGCATGGTATACAAGCGGCTATAAACATGCGTCCAAGCTGCGCTGTGAGCTCAATACGATAGAAAATTACGGGCAGTTAGAAGAGTTAATGCTGCGTTTTGCACAGGAATACGCACAGGCATAATTTTGGAATGTTTTTTGCTGTGCGGCATATAATGAAGGAAAAGACAAGTCGGACAGGATGTTTTGGGATTTGAGATATTTCGCAAGTGGCTCAAAAAGCGGCGCAGCAAAAAATACAGTGAAACGAACGAACAGACGCAGATCACCGGAAAGGACGGCGCCAGGCAGGCATTTTCACCGATTACTTATTACAATCCGTATATCCGGTATATGCACAAAATAATAGAGCACCTGATCAAACAAAGGGGAATTGCCTATCAGAAGCTGGAGCTTATCGTTATTGACGCTGGACAAGACAGGGATCAGGATGAGCAGGATATATGGACGGTGCTGGATGAGATCGCTTACAAACTGAATTATCTGCTTGTTGTAACGGATACGCCGGACAGATATGAGGCATTTAACGATGAAATGTATGAAGAAAACGGACTGATCGTGCAGTGCATGCCAAAATCTGCGCACAGTAAGGCGCGCGGAAACCTGGTTCTGGATTTTGAGCGGGAGGGCGGTATTTTTCAAGAAAACAGTATATTTAGTAAAAACGAGGCGATTTATCTGCCAATTTATAAAAGACCGTGGGAAATCAGTGAAAACCTTGACATTCTCGTGCCTGTTGGGTATAATACTTTGGTTGTGGATGGCATTTTGCCAGCAGATTTTTTAGAATGCAGCTCCATAAATGATAGATTCAGGAAAGATAAGATGACAGATCGATTGGATCGGGAATTCAGGAAAGGTTGAAAAAGGCTATGGAAAAGAAAAATATTTTGACTTACGAAGGCTTGCAGAAACTGGAAAATGAATTACAGGATTTAAAACTGGTAAAACGAAAAGAAATCGCTCAGAAAATAAAAGAAGCCAGAGAGCAGGGCGACTTGTCCGAGAATGCCGAATATGATGCGGCAAAAGATGAGCAGCGTGACATTGAAGCACGTATTGAGGAACTGGAAAAAATTCTGAAAAATGCGGAAGTCGTTGTAGAAGAAGAAGTAGACCTGGATAAGATCAATGTAGGCTGCCTTGTCAGAATCCTGGATTGTGAATTTGATGAAGAACTGGAATATAAAATTGTAGGGTCTACCGAAGCAAACAGCTTAAAAGGAAAAATCTCAAATGAATCTCCGGTAGGACGTGCACTGCTCGGACGTCAGATTGGCGATGTAGTAGATGTCGAAACGCAGGCAGGCATCTTGCAGTATAAAGTATTAGAAATTCAAAGATCAAATGTATAAAGACAGCGGAGGAAAGAAAATGGCCGGACAGCAGAATCAGGACGTCAACCAGTTATTAAAGGTTCGGCGTGAAAAATTACAGGAATTACAGCAAAATGGAAAAGATCCATTTCGCATTACAAAATATGATGTCACACATCACAGCCAGGAAATCAAAGACCAGTTTGACGCACTCGAAAATACGGAAGTAACGATTGCAGGACGCATGATGTTTAAACGTGTCATGGGAAAAGCTTCTTTTTGCAATATCCAGGATCTTTTAGGCAATATCCAGGCATATGTGGCAAGAGACGACATCGGGGAAGACAGCTACAAGGATTTTAAAAAATATGACGTCGGCGATCTGTTAGGAATCAAAGGAAAAGTATTTAAGACAAAAACCGGAGAAATATCCGTACATGCAAGTGAAGTAACCTTGCTGTCAAAAAGCCTGCAAATCCTGCCTGAAAAATATCACGGGCTGACAGATACCGATCTGCGTTACCGTCAGCGTTACGTAGACCTGATTATGAATGCAGACGTAAAAAATACATTTATCAAGCGTTCCAAAGTGATCAGTGCCATCCGCCACTACTTAGACGGCGAGGGATTTATGGAGGTGGAGACGCCAATGCTTGTGTCAAATGCGGGCGGCGCGGCGGCAAGGCCGTTTGAAACACACTTTAACGCACTGAACGAAGACTTAAAGCTGCGTATATCTTTGGAGCTTTATTTAAAAAGGCTGATTGTAGGCGGCATGGAACGCGTCTACGAGATCGGGCGTGTATTCCGCAACGAAGGGCTTGACACAAGGCACAATCCAGAATTTACCTTAATGGAGCTCTACCAGGCATACACCGATTACAACGGCATGATGGATCTGACAGAAAACCTCTACCGCTACGTGGCAAAAAAAGTAACAGGCTCCGAAATACTCACTTACGGAGAGCATACAATCGACCTGTCCAAGCCTTTTGCGCGCATCACAATGGTAGAAGCTGTCAAAAAGTATGCAGGCGTAGACTTTAATGAAGTCCACACAACCGAAGACGCCAGAAAACTTGCCAGAGAACATCACGTAGAATACGAAGACAGACACCAAAAGGGAGACATCCTCAGCCTGTTCTTCGAACAGTTTGCCGAAGAACACCTGATCCAGCCGACATTCGTTATGGATCATCCAATCGAGATCTCTCCGCTGACCAAGAAAAAGCCAGACAACCCAGAGTATGTAGAGCGGTTTGAATTTTTCTTAAACGGCTGGGAGATGGCAAATGCTTATTCAGAGCTGAATGATCCAATCGACCAGCGGGAACGCTTTGAAGCGCAGGAGCAGGCATTTGCAGCCGGCGATGAGGAAGCAAACCATACAGACGAGGACTTTTTGAATGCGCTGAGCATCGGAATGCCGCCGACTGGCGGAATTGGATTCGGAATTGACCGGATGGTGATGATTATGACGGATTCTATGGCGATTCGGGATGTTTTATTGTTCCCGACAATGAAGTCATTGGATAAGTAAAAGCCTGTATTTATGCGGGTTTCAGAATGATTTTTGTACCAAATATTTAGGTTTTGTACCAATCTTGTACCATCTGGAAACAGAAATATACAGGGTTATGCAGAGTTGTTGGTAAAAGGCAGCTTATAGAAACTAAAAAGAGTTAAGAAAAGGGGAATATCCTACACAACTGCAGGATATTCCCTTTTCGTGCATTTATTGTAAAAATGCATGGTTTGATGAAGCTTTTAAAAATATAATAGGAATTAAAAACTTATATCAGGTTTTGCAGCTATGTGATATAATACATAGAAAAAGTGCAGCTTTGCGATATAGAAAACAGAAAAAGAAAGGCAGGACGATATGCCAAAAAAGACACCGGACTACGATAACGTTTTCAAGACAATGAAAATGAAGCACAAGCGGCTGTTTGTTTCTGTGATCAATGACGTTTTTGGAAAAGATTATCCATTGGACGTTAAAGTAGATGTACTGCCATCCGAGGGTTATCTGACAGAAAATGAAACAGCAGACGGGAGTAAGGAAATTGAAGAGCAGATTTCGGATTTCCTGATAAAGATCAGGGATGAAGTATATTTGTTGGAATGCCAGAGCTATGATGACGGTTCTATGGCTATCAGGATTGCGGAGTATGCTTTTATTGCTGCGAGGCAGTTTGCAGTGTGGGATATTGGTAAGGCAACAATACCAATGCCCAGATTTACGGTTATTTATGTGAAACGTACCGAAAAGACACCAAAGGTAACAACGATTACATTTGCATTCCCAGATGGACAGAGTGTAGATTATAAGTCCGACAATGTGATTCTGGAAGAATTAACGAGAGAGTATATTATTGAAAAGAAGCTGTTTCCATATATTCCATTTTATATCGCAAGGTATGAAAAGGATATTGTAACAGGAGATGATATAGATGCAGCTGTAGATGATCTGGTATATTTTAAAAATGAAATTATCCGGCTTCATAATGAAAGTGGATTGTCAGATTTGGAAATGACAGATCTTATAGGTTTTATAAAAACGATAATCACACATATTACAAATGGAAACAAAAATGAAGAAAGGCTGGTAAATATCATGGGTGGAGTAATAATTGAAACGGAATCAGAAAAACTTCTGAAACAAGGAAAAGTTCAGATGATTATTGAACTAGGTCAGGAGGATGGACTTAGTGATGAAGTTATTCTTAACAGACTCCAGAAAAAAATTGGAATATCACCTGAAAGGGCAAAAGAATATTTGTATGAGTATGGAAAGCAGCTTGTATAAATGAAGAAAGGCTAGTAAATGTCATAGGTGGAAGTATCATTGAAACTCAGACGGAAATATGGATGAAAGATGTGTCGCAAAAAATTATCTATTTCATGATTAAGGAGCTTGCAGATTCTGTACTTGAAGTAAGCATCAGGGCAGACTGGGAAATAATAAAAGAATTGAGGAGGAATGAGAATATGTGCCAGGCATTACTTGAAATCATGGAACCGGAAATTGATAAAATCAAAAATGAAACAAAAATCAGAATGATCATTGAACTGGGACAGGAAGATGGACTTTCTGACGCTGCTATTATTGAAAGAATAGAGAAAAAAACTGGTGTGTCATATGAAAAGGCAGAAGCATATATAGAAGAATATGGCAAACAGCCTGTGTAGATTTATAAGTCTGGCGGAAGCAGGATGGAAATTGTATATGGGTAAAAGAGGAATGTTTTGCTGATGGGCAAGGCATTCCTCTTTTTCTGTGTTAAGCAGAAATAATAATTCTCCCTATGTCATGGTGGTATGGGGAGTTATCATTTATTCAGGAGGTAATTAGAATGATTAATGAAAATGAATATATCGAAAGTGAAAACAGCAGCAGATCAAAGGAAAGTTTTATGGTTCAGATTACAAATCCCATGTTGTATGACAGGTTACATACACTTTCAGTTGAATATTCGGTATCTGTTGAGCTGCTTGTCAATGCGGCTGTAAAACGTTTCATTGAAGATGTTGATTTTGTGAGGGGGCTCCGTACCGGAAAAATAGATTTCGAATGAACGGCTACTCGTTTTCTGTTTCAAAGTAAGAAAAAATGGTACGGAGTACATGAATTGCCATCTGTTTCCGTTCCATCGGCTGACTGTCAACAATCTGTCTGAACTGTTCCATGATATTGGAATCGTTATCTGCTACAGAATCAGAAAGAAGATAATCAACCGTTACTCCAAGCCTGTTAACGAGCCTCACGAGTGTATCTAATGTGAGGCTCCGTTCCCCGCGTTCAATAGCTCCCATGTATGTATCGGATATGTCTATTGCTTCTGCAAGCTGGGCCTGTGTCAGATTTAGTTTCAGACGTGCTTCACGTATTTTTCTTCCTAATTTTTTATAGTCCATGTTATCACCCCATTTTTATTTTATATATTATGGTATAAAAATCGAAATATCTGTATGTGGTTTTTATGTTGACTAAAAGTGGTAAATATGATAAAATGTATTTGGAACGTAAGAAAAAATTTGTATAATAGAAAGGAAATAATTGAAATGGGTTTTTTAGATGCGTTATTTTCGTCTTCATCAGGGAAAGGCGGGGTTCCCGATTATTTAAAGCGAGAATATGAAAAATTTGGTCTTGATCCAGATAATGAAATTAGTGATGCAAATGAACATAAAAAAATGTATTGTACCAGATGCCGCAGAATTTACAATGGAGGAGCAAGGTGCCGGGATTGTGGCAATATATTAGTTGAATGGCATTAGCTTCTTTGAACAAAAATATCAAAATTTCTGTTTGATAATGCTTTTGAAATACTAAAGGAAGTTAATGGCTGCAGGGAAGGTTTATATAGCCTTCCCTCTTTTGAGAAAGAGTGATTAGAGTGATAATATTTATTATATTAATAATTTTTGCTATTGTTTATGCAGCACTTCCTTTGTGGGCAAAATTAATTGTTTTTGCTATCAATTCCTTTTTTCCAGACCCCATTCCAGTTATAGACGAAATATTAATGATTGTGGCTGTAATCAATGATATCAGTAAAATTTATAAGGCAACGAAAATAGCAGAATGGATACGGGCACATAAGTTGCTATCGTTTTTTATTTGCATCATGCTCATCGTTTTTCTATCATCTGTTATTTCAATGATATCTCGCTAATTTACTATATTATGGCAGATGCTATATAACTGTTTTTTAGAAATTTTATCAGTAAGTGGGAGAAGTCCATGTATAAGAAGCTAAAAAGAATTCCATATGATTTAGAGCCATATATTCAAATCGAGATGTAGACAATTAAAGATGCTGACGATAATGTGATGATTTCGTCATATTGTTTGAAATATATAAAAGATGTTGAATGGTATATTGAATTTCTACGAGCAGGAAGCAATTACAATAGAGGGATATTTGAAAAATAAAGTTATTCGTATTAAAGTTACTGGAAAAAATGCGCGGGGTATATGCTGTATCATTAAAGGCAGCAGGAGGTATTGGAACTTTAAATACATTGAGATAGATATAAAATTATTGGAAAAGGTAAATACCATATAAAACTGCAAAGAAAATAAATAATTTTAATACAATAAAGGAGATAAATATATGGGTGATTTTAAAAGTAATTATAATGGAAATGATGGAGGGGGACTTGGAACAATTATGGAAGCAATTGCTGATACGCCTGCTCTTATAAACCGCATTTTGGATTCTGAAATCTCGATAAGTAATATTCCATTGAAAATTTCTAATTGGGATAGAAAATTATGGGATACACTTGAAGAATGTAAAGGCTGGCGTTTACAGCAAAATGAGTTTACAAAACATTGCCGCTTAGTAGATCCTGACGATATACGACGTGCATGGGGAACAAAAAATGGGATGTATAAGGCGTTGAAATCCCTGAAAAATTCAATCAGATAGGTATAGTTGAAAAAAGGATGCAGAATTATTACAGAAACAAGTTATAGAAGGATATTCGAGCGTAAGCAACACTTCATTGTTTAATTTGATCAAATCAGAAAGGTAACGGTATCAAGCAATGAAAATTCCATTTGGCCGGCTCATGTTATTTGCTTTAATAACATCCTTTTTATTTGGATTATGTGAGCCTTTTCTAAAATTACCTCTTTTTATTATGGTCTACCATTTTATTATATCTTTTTCACAACTTGCTGCAGCTATATGTTTCCTCCTATGGCTTGCTATAACATTGTTTTGTCCATCTTCATTGTTTGAACCTGGTCAAAGTATTAGCGGTAATACTTATTGGCTTGATGATTTATTTTACGGGATTCCTTGGTTCAGAATTTCAGTGCTCACTTTTTTCATCTCCTTAATACTGGGCGGGCTTTCCGTATGGATATTTTCGCTTGCAATTACAATTTCTCTTGTATCACTTGAGATGTACATAGCCCGGTTCTTATTTTTCATTTATGGTTCAGCGGGTAGATAAATGGAAAGATAACAACTTTCAAGGATTGTTCCACACAGGGCGTAAATACCAAAAGGAGTATGAGGAATGAAAAAACTCGAAACTGTATAAAATCATATGCCATAATCTACATAGTTGAAAATTATATTTTTAGTCCAGATGCGAAAAATCAGATGCAATATGATTTGCTTTGTGTTGTGAGGTGATGTAAATGAAATTAAAAAAAGCTCTATATCGTTTAAAACCACCATGTGCCAAATGTCCATATACACTTAACCTGATATATACATTCAGAAATCCTTGCCCACAGTGTCGGGAAACAAATTATCAGGCATTTGAACAGTATAAAAAAATGTCACAGGGCAGCCAGCGAATTCTGTGACTATCGAATTTCACCTTATTTCAATGATATATTATAAAGTTATAATATTATAGGAAATGGGGTGATAAAAAATGTCTAATAAAAAAGTGTTTGACACAGTTCTGATCTTATTATCGGCACTTCTTATAGCGGCGAAGACTATAAATGATAACATGAATATATTAGAACTGGATAACGAAACGAAATAGCAAGTCTAAATAAAGGGTTCCTGTGATGGGGAACCCTTTATTTGTTTCCCGCGAATTTAATCAAACGCAGAATAACAAAAGGAGATATTTAAGATGGCAGCTTTAATTGAAACAATGTTTTCCGTAAGGGAAAAACCGTGGCACGGGCTTGGTACAATTGTTATGGAAGCCCCGGCATCAGCAGAAGCCCTCCGCCTTGCCGGGCTTGACTGGAATGTAGTACAGGAACCGATTTATACAGGCTTCAAAGAACAAGTTGAGGGATACAAAGCAAATGTAAGGGATACAGACAGAAAAGTCCTTGGCGTGGTATCAGACCGTTACAAAGTGGTACAGAATGTGGACGCTTTCAGCTTTACGGATGAACTTCTTGGAAAAGGCGTACGTTATGAAACTGCCGGGTCATTACAAGATGGCAGAAAGGTGTGGCTGCTGGCAAGGCTTCCGAGGGAATACATCATTGCCGGGGAACGTATCAGCCCGTACCTGGTATTTTCAAATACACATGATGGTTCGGGTTCCGTAAAGGTTGCAGTTACGCCTGTGAGGGTTGTATGCAATAATACACTGAACCTGGCTCTGAATACGGCAAGAAGAAGTTTCAGCATAATCCATACAGGAAATATACAGGACAAGATACAGGAGGCAAAGGATACACTTTTCATGGCAGAAGAATACATGGACTGCCTGGGTGTGGAATTTGAACAGCTCCGCAGACAGAAAATAACTGATCAACAGATAAAAGAATATATAGAAATTCTTTTACCAATGGAAAAAGAACCTACGGCAGTACAGAGCAAGAATATCATTCGTCTTCGTGAAGATATGATGAAACGATATTATGATGCGCCGGACCTGAAAAAATTGGGAAACAATGCATACCGTTTTATCAATGCGGTATCAGATTTTGCCACACATGGCAGCCCGCTCCGAAAAACTGCAAATTACAAAGAAAATCTGTTTTCACGTACTGTTGATGGAAATCCTGTCATTGATAAGGCATATCAACTTGTGAAGTCAGCTTAATGATCAATCCATCAGGGACAGCCGGGGTCAATAACTATGATGCTCTGTATCATTACAATGTTATTTCATTCTGGCTGTTTTCTTTATTGTGGGAATAGATTTGAATATTTTATTTATTCTATAACAGCGAAAGAGCAATTTGGTGAAATGTCAAGAGGAAAATAAAAAAGATTTTCTGGAAGAAGGGTAACTTTAACAGACCTA
>Ga0137308_100565_pt1 | contig 56578 bp, 63 predicted proteins | sample Inofrocosms_June_FD_97181 | JGI IMG/M metagenome (GOLD analysis project Ga0137308, IMG submission 97181) | Mouse cecal microbial communities from Vienna, Austria - N-Acetylneuraminic and N-Acetylglucosamine D2O microcosms_June | ecosystem: Host-associated > Mammals > Digestive system > Large... | reverse complement strand
GATACAGAGCATAACACTGACAAAACAGTGCCCGTTCAGATAATTGGATCCATTATGCGCCGCATGGTCGAACAGTTTGGAGATATCCTCGAACTTCTTTCCGAATTTCGAGACCATGGTATCATCTATGCAGAGGAATACCGGCTGGGACTTCAGGTTGTCGGGAACCAGGCCAAGAGCCAGTTTTGCCGTAGCATTCATAAAACCCGAAAAGTCAACTTTGGCATAGGAGCAGGCATAATAGAATGCATTCAGGGATTTTGATGTTATGCCCGCCAGAAAATGCCGGTACAGGGATCGGATGGAACCTGCAGATTCCATCGCCAGCATGGACAGCACGAGCAGGAACAGCGTTTCAGCCGTAGGCGCTGACAATATAGAAAAATAAATATAAAAATATCGATAAAGCCTACCGATTATGTATTTTTCGTTGTATAATAAGTTTGCCGTATGAGGTCACTCACTTTCGTGTTTATTGTTAGCAAACTTATTATACACCAAAGTGCTTCATACGGCACTTTTTGTTAAAAACTTGTAAAGTAGTGTAAGTAAAGATAATTCAGAAATAATGACTGTATCGCTCCACCTACTCTTCCTTGGCATATAAGGGCATATATAAAGGCTTGCATCTGTATCTTCCTTCTCATTACAAGCAAAGAATAAAGCTACATTAATATCTGTAGAAAAATCAAGAAATCTTGTTTTCTTACCATAATGTTGACATTTTGCAATATATTCGAATAGATTATCACTACTGGCATTATATCCCTCTAATATTTCCCACTCACTAAGGTCTTCCTCTCCCCTTGTATTATGATTATCTTCTCTCTTTATACCTGGTATCAATATCCATGAATAATCTGATTGCCCTCTGAAAAATAAAACACTTCTTTTATATGGATCTATTTCTTGACTTTTAAAATATTCTCTCTTTTCTCTCTCAATTTCATATAGCTCTTTTAAATTGCTGATCTCTATTTCTACTGTCTTGCCCAATGCCATACTTAGTCCCCTTTTGTAAACTATACTTTTAGTAATTGTATCATACTCCATGGATATGCAAAATCAAAATATTTGTTTTGAATATCTAACAATTATTCCAAAATTCCTCCGAACATAACAAAACCACCACAAAACAACAATATTTCCCAATAAATCAGCATTTATCACACTTACCCTCATTTCAAATACACCATATAAAAATCTTTATAAAACGTCCATTTTTCAACATAATCTCGAACTTTCTTTAAAATTCCAAAAATCAAACCTTATTTTTCTCTGATTTATCCCTCTCACATCATCCTAAACTCAAAAATCCCTTGAAAATCAAAGACTTCTGGCCTTCACAGCCTATATCAGCATTACTCTTACCGAATACTATTTTATTAAATCTACTTTTAATTTATTACTTTCCTCATCACTTCATCCAAAATCCTTTGTTTTCTTACACTTGTAATATTTACTCCTTCAAATCATCACTTTTTCACCCCAGCTTCCGAACCTATCACCGATATTCCTAAATCATATATACACAAGAGAAAAAGCCATACTCATTTCTGAATACAGCTTTCATCTTCAATCAATCCCCCTATTAAATTTTCCTTGGCACATTCAACTTTTCTCTTTCAACATCACACCTTTAAAGACCTTATCCATAGCAGAATCAAATGTCTCGTCAAACTTTTCTTTCTGTTCATCTGACAAAATATCCCTCATTGCGGCTTTCACTTCCTCGCATTTTTCCTTTTTTAACTGGCTACTCTTTCGGATTTCTTCTATATTATTAATAGTGCTCATATCCTATTCTCCATTTCACTTTACGCAATCTTACTGGCTTTTCTTAATTTGGTAACTATCTTTTTACATTCTGTTGGATTGGCTGACAAATACTGCTTTGTATTTTCCCGTCCCTGTCCAATCTTATTTCCATCATACAAATACCATGATGAGCACTTGGTAATGACTCCTTTTTCCACCGCCTGATCCAGAATGTCACCTTCTACGGATATTCCCTTCCCAAACATGATATCAAATTCAACATTCTTAAGTGGTGGTGCTATCTTGTTTTTGATAACTGCTACACGGGTATGAAAGCCAACTATATCCCCCATACTTTTTATAGATTCTATCCTGCGCACATCCAAACGTACAGAAGAATAAAATTTCAATGCTCTTCCACCTGTTGTCTTCTCTGGATTTCCAAACATCACGCCTACTTTCTCACGTAACTGATTTATTACGATAAGCGTACAGCCGCTATTATCAAGTATTGGCGTTAATACAGACAGCGCATCCGACATAATCCGGGAAAACAAGCCTGCATGTGAATCACCAATGTCTCCATCTATCTGTGCTTTTGGTGCAAGTCCAGCCAATGAATCAATTACAATAGCACTGAAAGTTCCCGCCTGTGCAACTGTTTTGCATGTTTCAAGTGCCTGTTCCAAATTATTCACATGCATAAGGTAGAAGTTCTTTTCCTTTATTCCCATGCTTTCAATCGTTTCCTTTGTTAATGTCCGTTCTGTATCTATGTATAATACAGGCTTGTCCAACTTCTGGTACTGTTTGCATAGCTGCAATGCGAGAGTTGTTTTTCCGCCGCTTTCGGGGCCGTAAATTTCAACAATGCTTCCCTTCTTGATCCCGCCAACACCAAGAGCAATGTCAAGTCCCATGATGCCAGTAGATACAATATCATCCTTTAGTGGTGACAGTTCGCCTAATTGCTTTATGTTCAAAACACCGAACTGCTTGCTTAAATATGAAAATGTTTCCTGTACCGTCATTGGTTCACCCATGATAATCTTCCTCCGTTTTCTTTGACAAAATTTTATTGTTGCATTTCACGCAACTTTTTCTTCCTTTGCATCTCTGATCATGCCGATTTCCAACAACAGCGATACACAGTCCCTGAATCCCTGTTGGTAAGTTATCTTCCCATAATGGGCACCACTCTCATTATAAGAAGTAAGCAACCTATCAACTACTAAACGTTGCTCCTTCGGCAAATAAAGTGCATCAAATTCACTTGTTGTATCACTTATTTTATTCTGTATCTTCCTGTATTCATCGTCTTGCTTTATAACACTGCTTAAACCTTCATTAATTGCATAATCTGTGATCACTTCAAAAATACTTTTTTTCATGTCTGCTGCCTCCTTATCGACAAATTTTATCAAACATTTCCTGCAACCGTTCCCGTCCATCTTGAAGATAATATAGTGTATTACCAATCTTCAAATACTCCCTGCGCTCATGAGCTGCAATGACTTTTTGTTGGTGAAGGCTGATTCCCACAGCTACACCATGAACAAATGCTTCATTTTCTGCCAAATCATTCAATACCCATTCCTCCAATCATTTTAAATTTTTATCCACACTTTGTACTTCTCCACATTTCTGCAGAATCTCTATGAAATATCAAAGTTGCTTACAATAATTTATCCAGTTTTCAAAATACCTGCATATTTATAGAAGGTACTCACTGCTATACCCTGCAGTTTTGCAAACTGTACAACTGAAATACTTCCATATTCTCCCGATCGAAATTTATTATATTCCTTAACAAATTCCTTCGGCACTCCCGTAGCTGGTCTGCCTAATTTTTTACCCTTCGCCTTGGCTACATCAAGTCCCTGCATCACTCTGGCATGTATCTTTTCCTTTTCCTGTTGTGCAATATGGGCTTTTAATGTGACAAAAATATCAATGATCATCTTTGACAGGCTATCATCATTCATCTTTTCCCAATCATTCAGAAACGGTACATCTAAAGCTACAACCCTGATCCCTCTGAATTGTAAATCTTTTATTTCCACAATCACATCATCCGCATTCCTTCCCAGACGGTCTATGTCAGATACAACTAAAACGTCACCACTTCTAAGATGTTCCTTCATGGTATGATAGTTTGGTCTATGATCTGCTTTCGTGCCACCTGTGATAGTATCAGAAACAAATTCATCAATAAGAAATCCATTTCTTTCCGAATACTCAACGATGGTCTGTTTCTGCCTGTCTGTCTTTTGATGATTGGTTGATATCCGCATATAAGCAAAAATTTTATTTTCCACCTGTAACCCCTCCACGAAATCCATAACTTTTTTCATATAGGATTTTCCTGCCATATTTGTATTGAAATTTGCCTGATTTTTCATTACATGAAATCGAATGTTTTCATATAATGTCAAGTCAATAAGTTTCATTGCCTTATTCTCCACTTTGCCTTATACTATTAATGAAAACATGCTGATTTTTCCATAGCACACAATTTTTTAAGTGAGTTGATTCAGATAGATATAGAAATTAAAGACCATAACAAGATCAAAGAATTTTTCCATAGGCTCCATAGCCGATTAGAAGATATAATGTTTTCCATCATCCAAAAGTTACCAGAAAGATTCATTCCGCATTGGCTCATGAATTGGTTAGACCGGTACACTACTAAACGTATATCCCGGTTACAGCAACAGATCATTAAGCAGCGTTGGCAACAGAACACATTGGAAAAAACCATTTCCAATATTCGTTCTATAAATCAGGACACGAAAAAAGCACCTTCAGATGATTAATTCATCCGTTGGTGCTTTGTGTTTATCTCACAGAATCATAATGTGACCACATACGGGCAACTTTTATTGTTCCCTCATATTCTTTTCCATCAATGACAACTGGTTCGGTATATACCTGATAAACTAACCTATGCTGTATATTGATCCTTCTGGAATAGTAGCCATTTAGGTTTCCTACCAACCCCTCATATGGCGGTGGATTCCGAAAAGGATTTTCCGCTATAATATTTAATAGATTCTTTGCTTTTGAATCAAGCCCTGCCCCTTTTAACAACTTTTTGTCTTTGTCTGCTTGTTTGCTAAACCTGATTATATACATTTACCATTCCTCACCCGGATTATATATGGAGCAGTCTTCTAAAGGCTCTCTTCCTGCCTCGATAATGCTTTCTGCCATACCCTGTATAGAATTTAAGTATAACGTTTCCTGAATGGCGTTCCAATCTTCTTCTGAAATAAGAACACCATTTTTCCCTCGGTTATTTGTAATTGTGATTGGCTGACTACTATCATTGACATCTGACAGTATTTGATATATATTTTCTCTCGCTTTTGTTACACTGATTGCGGTCATAGCGTCATCTCCTTTCTATTATATTCTACCGTACGTTTTTGCGTACGTCAACATCTTTCTTCTATTATTATCTTATAGTACAAACATTCCAAGCCGTCTGCTACAATCGGTACTGGCGGAAAGTTTCCACCACATAACATTATAAAGACTGCTATATTTCAAGCAGTCCCTGAAAGTCTAACCTCGCTTTCCGTCCCAATTCATCAAATATCGCAAGCTGTATTTCCATCTCTATGTATTCCACCATCTGAAACGGTGTTAGCTGATGACAGAACGTCTTCTGCCGCCTGTCTATGATCTCCGTTCCGTCAGCGCATACAATAATCCCAAAGTCAAAACACATGACCACAACCTCCTATCTCACCGCATATCTTCCATATCCAGCAATTCCGTTCCTACCTTTATATTCTCCATTTATCTGCTTGAAATATCCATCTAAACTAAATGAATATGACCTGCTCTGTAAGCATACAGATTTTCCATTCTTCAAGACCGTTGTTTCCGCTATCACAAGATTATTGGTTACTGAAAGATTATTTCTGATAATATTTTCCAGTGATCTCCGCAATCCATCATATGGCGTATCTATATAATATTTAGAACTGTGATCTCCTTCATTTACGAAAAAGATAATCCTATATCGAAACATATCTTCAACCATGTTATTGGCGATGCAACCTCTATTTATGTCCGCTATGATGTCTGATATTGTATACATGATCTGCCCTCACTTCCTATGTTAATAATGGATAGGGGAGTCGCCTCCCCATTTCCACTATGCCGCCTTACTGACTTCCTTGAAATACTGCCCCATCAATGCCACAAGATAATCAACTTTAGTATGTACGACACCTGCATCTCTCGTAGAGCGGTCTACACCCAGAATGTCCCATACTTTCCCGTCAATCTCTGTCTCGCTTCCACCACTTACAAACCATTCAAGAAATCTTCCAAACTCTGTGTCATTCCTTCCTGATTCTGTAAATGCCTTGAATGCCGCTACAAAGATATGCGCGTGTTTGCTGTTAAATAACTTCCGAATTTCTGGCGTTGCATCTACAGAAACCATCAATCTTGTCAGCAGATTATTTGTATCTTCAAAATCGCTGATAGTACCATTCTCATTCAGCCACTTAAAGCCCTGTTTCGTATCCTTTTTATACTGGTCAGGATAATTACACAAAAGCACCATATCCCCCACTATCCGCTCTAATGTTCCATTCTTCCGATCATTACGGTTGCATGTGTACATATCCAGAAAGAAGCGATTATCTATAATCCTTCTTATTTCTCCTGCAAAAGCATCAACATAAGTGAATGCTCTTTGTGCCTGATTCATTGCCGTATGGTTATTGTACTTGCGGACTAACTTAGAGATTTCTGTTATATCACATTCCTGATGAACTGCCGTTTCCAGCTGATAACCATTGAATCTGTCTTTCAATTCTTCTGGAAGCTGTTCATATGTCTTATTGCGGATATCATATTCTACAGATTCCCAGATAATCTCGCCCTGTTCGTCTCTCTTAGGTTTTCCATCTTCATCTAAAATTTTCCGCTGATACGTTATCATACACTCATCAAGATTCTTTGTGATCTTGGTATTCCCGTAACGGAACATTGAAAGAGAACTTGAACGCTGTAATCCATCAATGATCCACTGTCTGGTGATTCCGTTTACGGTTTCCTCTCCGAGAATGATCGGTGGGATGTAACCATCATTTAAAACTGTAGCGATCAATTCATTGACCATGTTAGCATTCCACTGGCCGCTCATCCGCTGGCATTCCTGGTCACTTCTGATCGTCTCCGCTTTCATTAATTTAAGGTACTGGTCAAGGCTAAATGTCTGTTTTCTGATCTTCATAGTGATTCCCTCCTAGAATAATATTTTCACGTTCTCATAACTTCTCAAGAACTGCATGTTGTCCGCATATTCCGTCGCGGAAATTTCCAATATCTTCTGTATCTCGTTAGGCGTATAGCCATCTACCAAAAGATTTAGGATGCTTACCTGAATATTGGATAACTTTGAGATATACTGCTGAATCTTATCCTGATACTGTCCATTTTCCTGTCTCTTTGCCACTTCCTCAAATGTATCAAAATCCGATGCTATGAAGTCCAGTAGGTTGCATTCCTCTTCTTTATCATTGACCGCATCCAGTGAAACGGCAAATTGATTCAGAATCCGTTTCTGTCTGTGTCTGCTGGTCAATTCTGTCCTGAACTTTTTCTGTAAGCAAGTATGGAGAAAACCGTCAAAACTGATTCCATTATCAGGATCGTATGCGTTGTATGCCTTCCATAACGTTATGTTTGCTATGGAATAGAAATCATCGTGGTCAGCTTTCGTCAACGGTTCATTAAATCTCATAAAAATCGACCGTGATATCTTCTTTAACAGCTGCATGTCGTTTTCACAATATGGCTGTAATAATGTTAAATCTTTACCTGCCATTACGTTTTCAGCCCCTTTCTTTGATATGATTGTTTGTATGAATATCTGTGTTGCTTTCTTCAATGGCCTATTGAAAAGGGACGTACAGAGAATCGAACTCTGTATAGTTAGAACCATCCGCCCGCTGTCTGGTGAGATTACTTATTCTTCTGCTTTGACTTACCCTCATACCATTTAACACTACCACCCTTAAAATTAGTCTTTGGCTGAGGAATACTTGCCCTGCCTACTCTGGTGATCCTGCCTTTATTGCGCGTGACTGCAAATTCTACTGTCTGTACCTGCATTGTTTTTACCTCCTTACACATGAAATCTGTTTTCAGCTAACCTTGTAGCATAATTACTCTCAGGATACTTCTTTAACTGATCCGTCCAGTCTGTACGTCCTTTATATCCTGCCTGTTTTGCTACCATCGCGGATAGTAAACGGATTGTATAGTCAACTGGATAATTTGCAGGATCTTCTGCCGCTTTCTGTCTGATCTCTTCCATCCGATCAAGTAATGCCAAGTCTTTATTCATAAATGTATACCTCCTTATTTTGACTACCTCCCACCGTTACCAGTGGGAACGCTCACGGCCTAAAGTCCTGTTTATAGTGGCCGTGACCACTTTATACCTGTGCTTTTGCAATTCTGACAGTAACACGCTCCATCGGAATATTTTTCAGATATTTCTGATAGGTTGCTTCCCCATCCTCTTCACCTGCAATGAATGCATCCTTATCAAATCTTGGCTGTGTGAATGCTGAAAAGAGAACTTCTAATCCAGCAACTGTAAGTATGTTCTTTTGCCGTTTCTTCATATAAGAAGATGTTTCACTTTTAAGCTGCTTGATCTCTTTGTCTAAAGCATCCATCTCTTTTTTCTTTTTTGCTTTCTTCTGCTCCAACTCGAAAATCCTTTCTGATACTGTCTGGAATTCTTTCATATTTGCGCACATTTCAATCTCCTTTTCATTATTTAGTTGGCAGCAACCCTTAAAGAATCTTCCTGACTATTACCTTCACTGTCGCTATTGGTTCACAGGTATATTGCTTTAAGTTTATGAGTGCTTTTCGGGCTACTCGGTTGCTTGTGTGCTGGGTTGTTTGATGTTGAGATTATTGTACACTTTAATGTACTTATTTTCTACTGGTAAAGTACACAAAAATATACTTAATAAATTGTGAACAGTATACAATAGTGTACAATATTTATTATTGACTTGTGGAACACAATAGTGTACAATATTTATGCGGAGGTATACATTATGGGAGAAAGGGAAAAGCAATATTCTGGAACTATTAGCTATAGAAAATTATTTGAGTTAATGGAAAAAAAAGAAATAAAAAAGAGAGACTTGCGCGAAAAATATAACATTTCGCCAACTATTGTAAACAGACTTAATAATAATTCTAATGTCGCAGTAGATACAATAATGTATTTATGTGAAATATTAGACTGTCAGCCAAGTGATATTGTAGAATATATTAAAGATAATCCTTGAAATAAACTTAAACACATGCTATAGTAAAAACATAAAAGAGAAAGCCAGAGAAGCGGCTACCCTCAATTAATGATCAAGTTAATGCTTATAGCATCAGCCGTCACTAGTGCGAATAGTGGCGGCTGTTATCGTTTTCCCTTGAATATCTGATAACACAGACTTACAAGGGCAACAATGAATATACAAAACTGAATCAGATCAGAATATGTAATCATTAGCAACGCCCTCCTTTCTTTCGTCTGGAGGGTTAGCCCTCCGACAATAAGAGGGTAAGCCGCCTTGGCTCTCTGGTTTCCCATAACAATAACATATCATATATTAACAAAGGTATCAATAACGTTTAATCATCAAGTACACTTTTATATACTTTTTTCATAATTATGATTGTATATTTTTGTGTACTTTTATCATTGACCATTAAGTATACTATAGTGTACAATAATCTTATCAAATCAAACAACCCACAACACAAAGCACCTTGATAATTGAATAGACTTTACACTTCTTTATAAAACCGCTATAATTATTTCAGTAGCACATGATCGTTACTTATTAAAAGGCGGTGATAATATGGAGGTATTCGAAATGACCGAAAAAGAAATGATGCAAAAGAATGTTGAAGAATTTGCAAGATTACAGCGTTACATGCGATTGTCTGATAAAAACTCTGAAGCATATGCTGAAATGAAAGACCGATATATAGAATTAAAAGTTATCTTGACAGCTTCAGGTATTAATCTTACAGAACTTGACAAGATAAAAGAGTAATTACAACCACATAACCGCAACAAACAAGAAGTGTAAAGTCTATTGAGTTATTAAGGGCTTTGCACTTTTTTATTTAGGAGGTTATGCACATGACAAAATACTTTAAAGACGTAAACACACTGGAAGAGCTAAGAAGACAGTACAGAGATTTATTAAAGAAGTTTCACCCAGACAACGCAAACGGAAGCACACAAGCAACACAGGAAATCAATGCTGAATATGACAGACTTTTCAAGTTATTAAAGGACAGGCATGAAAGCAAGTCAGCAAACAGCAAAGAAGAAAACGCAAAGACAGACTTTAATAATATGAAGTATGACTTCACGGAAGATCAGAAGTTAAGGGAAGTATTACAGCAGATCATCACTTTTGAAGGTATAAATATTGAGGTGTGCGGCTCTTGGATCTGGGCGTTTAACTCATATAACTACAGAAAAGAATTAAAAGAACTTGGTTTCAAATATGCATCTAAGAAACAGGCATGGTATTGGCATAGTGACGCATTCAGGAAAAAAGGACGCAAAGCGTTAAGCATGGAAGACATACGCAACTACTACGGCAGTACAGAGGTAGAGACAGACGGAACAAAGAGACTTAAACAAGCATACGCATAAGCGTAATTACAAGTAAGAATAGGGTGTAACCAATAGAAACGGTTACACCCTAACATATAGAAGAAAAGGAAGGTATGAGGATATGACGAAAGAACACTTTGAAAACAATACAAACTGGAAAATGACCTATGAAGAATATCAGAAATGCGACTGTACACATTGCGGCAAGAAAGATTGTATACACCGTGAAGCATATAGACGGATACCGCGCATTGATGGCGGTTTAGGCTTATGCCCGAACTTGAAAGAATCATAAATATAGAACGGCAAACAGATAAACAATGATACATAATAAAGGCTATGCGCTTTAATGCTCATAGTCTTTTTTGTGATGGTTGTTTGCTTATATTTGTATGGTTATCATGCGATTTTAGGCTTATTTTCGGCTTGAAATGGCTTCATTGATACCGTTTCAGGATCATGGCTGAAAAGTGGCTATAATCGGCTTGTAACGTGGTTATTTTAGGTGATTTATTGCTTGTTTGCTGTCTGTATGATGGTATAGGGGTGGTGGGTGTAAGGGTGTACCCAGGTAGGTTTACATTATATTTTTCTGACTTTAACGTGAGAAAGCGCCTAGCTGTTCTATCCACACGTCAACTTAATTTTTCAACCCCGAATCGAACTATCCCACGCAAAATCGCTTTTACCTTTATTATGATAAGATATATCACATCAGAATGTGATATACTTGAAGAAAAAATGGTAAAGTATATCACACTACAGTGTGCAGAATCAGCCATCTTTTTATAAATAAAGACTGTAATAATAAATAAAGCCTACTATCGTAATGAATTATTCGCATACACTCATAATTCATTACTCTCTTAAAAACTTTTTGATTGTTGATGGTTATGGTATCTTTGCATCCCCATAGGGGGGTAGGTTTCAATCTGAAAATATTTAAGTACCTACCATATATACCCCTGCCTATATAATATTGAGGAAAATATCCTGCGCATCATATATTAGGCACACAATATTTTTGCCAGCAACAGTATTACAAAACATATCCCCTATCGACAATAATCAAATATACATCTTAAAATTTCAGACGTAACGTCATTTACCCTATCAGCTTATCACCAATAATCATTCCGTCCAGAATTTAAAGATATACCATTGATTATAGAGCAAGGATGGTTGTCCCCACTAAGGACGCCCCATACAGTGGGGGGGGTATGTTTCCGTTCAAAATATAAAATCGCATATATACGGTATACCCCTATATAAATATGCCCTCTCCTAACCACCCTTACATCTCTAAAAATCTAATGTATACGTTAGAATTTCAGACACAACGCCACTCCACTATCAACTTATCACCTCTGGCTATTCCGTCTGAAATTTAAAGATACACATTTAATTATAGATCATGAATGCGGTATCTGCATAAGCTGACTGTATACAGGGGAGTGGTTTCCATCTGAAAAATTATAAGTACATGCCATATGACCATGTCCTTAAATCGTAAAAAAATAAGGCATACCAGATAAGTTTCCCTATCCGATATGCCTTACAATCAATCATCCAATAAACTATCCCTTACGCTCCTGTCGCCTGTACCACTCCATCTTTTCTTCATGTGCTTTCCTGCGTTCTTCATCTCTCTTTAACATCGCATTTGTTCTGGCAATCATTTCAGATGCCTCATCCCTAGCATTGATCATTCTCTGGATACTATTAAGGAAACTCTGTTCTCTTTCAGCTTCTTTACGCTTTTCCTCTGCCGCTTTCCGTTCCGCTTCTTTCTTTTCAAGATAAGAATTCACAAAAGCATTGTTCTTGTCAGTGCGCTCCTGTTGCTCCCTCTTCTCACGCTCAATGCGCTCCTGTCTCCGAATATTAGCCTGTTCATAGTCTTCTGCCCTCTGTTGTCTTACCCTTCTGCACGCATCATCCATCCCAAGGATATCTTCATAAATTTTATTGTTTGGTTTTGCATAGTCAAGTAAGTGCCCATATCTGCTTCTGGCTTCTTCTTCCCGTTCCTGTTTTGTCCGGTAATCAGCATGTGCATCATCTACATACTTATCTAATAAATGTTCATATTTGTTTTGTGATCCGTTATTCCTTTTTGTATTCATATTTTTAAATCCTCCTAAAATTTTAATCTTCTATATATGGTTTTACTTCTACTCTCAGCAGCGCATCATATACCTTCTTTGGCACCTTATTTTTATACTTATCTGCCATGATCAATATATCAGCCTGTTTATGCCTTTTATATTCTGCAAACGCTTCTTCAGGTGTATTCCAATAAGATAACCGGATCACTTCATCATGACCACATGGTCTGAACTCACCATAATACATCTTCATGCTGCTGTCATATCTCACTCCTAAAGGCAGATCCATTCCTGCTGTCTTCCATTTAGGTAACCTGTGCTTTTTACAATTAGACAACATAGTATTCAATGTCTGAGGGATAATACAGCATTTATCAGGAGCATATTCTTTATTACCAGGAAACAGCAAGTCTTTATCCACCGCCATGGATTCACCGTCACACTCATAATACTCCGCACTCCACCACTCAGCAAAAGAATCCTTATCATATCTCCATAAATCACACATGAATGCACCTTCATATACATCATTCTGTTTATAGCAACGCATATAGATACCATTCCAGATTGAATATGCAGCATTAGACTTCAACGCAATATACGGTATGTATTCCTGTTGTCTGCCTAATTCCTCTACAAGTACAATCTCACGCTGTAAGTCGATGTATTCTTCATTATTTACCCAGATAAGGTTCCTGTAATAGCAATTATTCTTATCCCTGTCAATATGCCATATCTTGTTACATTTATCAGGCTTTTCAAGAAAATGTTCTGCTACTAACTTATCTGTATAGGTTTCGATCTTTTTCTCTATTCCGCTGAGAGTATAGTGCGCATATCCATCCTTATGCATACGAAAACCATTTCGCAGATTATTGACCATTCTTCCATGGTTGCTGATCCAATAATTATTTGTACCATTTACTAATACAAACACTTCATCATCAGCAATCAATTCTATTCCTGATTTCTTGACATCCAATACCCTTTTATCTGCTATGGACAGATATTCTTTAAATTCTTTTCTCTGTTCTAATTTCTTTTTACTGCTCATTATTACTTATGATAATTCCTTTCGATATGATAATAGATGCACTCCCACAATTGGGAACGCTAAAAAGAGCGTCCAAAAATGGACACCCTGATATTTTTATATATGAAATTGTATGTTTACGCCAAAATTGGCGGTAACTCAAATTTGTGTAATCGTGATAACCTCTCGTAACTTTAGTACGACTGGTTCAAAGGATGAGGTTACCAGATTTGGAAACACTGACTTTCCCCCACTTATGGGGGAATGCTATGATATTTTCTAAGACATTTGTAACGACTTAATATTTGTTCAAATTAGAAATCGCTTGCGAATATGATTAGACCATCATGGACTAATTCATAAATGTACATTAATTTACAGTTGTACCACCATGGGGCAACCTTTTACACACTTCTGCGGAAAACTCGTCTCTTTACAGGTGTTGAGTTTAAACCGATACCATCAGTGATTCCCATTTGGTCTAATCGTTGAAAGCTCAAACGATACAAGCATTTCACTTTGCAAAATATCTTTGCTCGCCAAAACGGGTGAGCAAACCTTTTAATGTGTTCGCTTGTATAATAACCCAAATACACACCAGTTCCTCGCGGGGAACCACCATCCCACGGGACTACGGTAAAATACTACCTATAATCTGCTCCGTCAATTATGTCGAAGCCATCAATACAAATCCTCTATATCAATATAACCTGAATCTTTCCTAGTAACGCAAAATAACTCACAAGGGATTTTTCCGCCGTGAGATTCATTTTTGCAAAGGTCATTTTGACCCACGCAATCAGTATTTGTTAGGTTCATTTGAACCTCACTCATTACTGGCATATCCAATATTTCCTCTACAGAGAAATCATATTCCATGGAAACAGGCTCTCCCCAGTTATCATTATCAAATTATTTTGGAATATCACATAATTTACATTTCTCCAATCTGGAAAACATTTTTTCTAAGGTATGGTGAACTTCACCACCCCTATAAACTTCTATGAACCAATAACTTAACGAAAATCCAATATATGACTTTTGCATTTTGTTACATTCTCTGACCAGAAATGTTAACTTTTTGCATGGTAAAAAGGACTAAACATTTCATTCAGTCCTTTTCATTAGTAGGTCTTAATTCTTTTAAGGCCCTTGTTGATTTGCATTTTCAAATATTCAGTTTTCATATAATGGAATTATTGTGTAGAATTACACAATCGACATTGTTGATAGTTGTTAGATATTCTTGAATTTCGGTTTTACAGCTTATTTTGATTGCTCTGTAAGAGCAATTATATTTCACGGTCGAATTTTCGACCATAAGGCAATCCTCTAATAACAATCATCTGCTACCAAAAAATCAACCGCTTTCTTGATCCGTGTCATCTCATTGCTATATATCCTGTGTGCCATATTTTTAGCCAATTCCACAGAATCATATCTTTCAGGCTCTGACCTCCTGATACTTCCTTTGCCAAAAGAATACAGATAATATTTATTTTCTTTTGGTTCATGGTTTATACGGAATTCTATTTTTATCCATCCACATAAATTGATTTCACAATGGCTGCATACAATTATGTTATCTGATACGACATCTTTCCATTCTAATTCTTTGAACTGCATATAATGTCTCCTATACTATTTCTCTCTTAACGGACACCATTCAGAGCTTCCTTCCGGCAAGTCCCCTACACTCAATTTCCCCATATCGTCAATCCTGTCTGTATGGTCACAATAATAAATTTTCTTACCGTAATTATACTTTTTCATATACTCACATTCAGCGCAATTTGGTTCCTTATTCATCAATTTCATATGTATCATTCTCCTCCAGAATTTCATCTATTTTATCAGCCAACGTATCACTTGCATAAAACTTCATCTTCTTATGTTCGGGCACAATACATTCCTCCCCGCTTAAAGGCACTCTACCTTTTCTCTCTTTAGTGGTTTTCATCTCAAACCTGCCAAATCCTGAAAACATTACTTTTTCATCTTTACTCATATAGTCCATAAGCGTTTCAATAAATAATTCCAAACCTCTTTTTGCATCTTTCTTTGTAATACCGCCAATTTCTGCCATCCTGTCTGTAAACTCTTTCTTCAATACTGCCATTGTATTTCTCCTTTCGTTTTATGTTCTTACTGAAAATCCTTTGCTCTTTAGATAATCTAATGCCAATCTTAAAAGTTCTCCATTATCCAGCGTCTCACGCATAGTATCATCCCATACATGCGGCTTGTGATCTACTTCCAGACCGCCATGTTTACCTTCGTTACTCCACTTTGCCACTTGATAGCCGCTAACATTTCTATAGCTGTTTAAAGAATCATAATCAATGTATACGCTTGCTTTCACACCGCCTTTATATGGCTGTGCATCTACTTTTACCGCTGAATAAAGAAAATCTTTCGTCCTCTGGTAACTTGATGGATCATATCCTGCATAATAGTCTAGCAGGAAATAATTTAATGCTTCATATACCCTGTCTGCCAACTGGTCAGTCATTTTCAATAGTGTTGGTTGTAGTGCTTTTGCAAGTTCTTTCATGTTTTTTACGTGTACTGCCATTATTTTTCTTCCTTTCCGGTGCTTCAATCACCATAAGATTTCTTGCGTTGTAATCACTTCTGTCATTTTGGAATGGTTTGAAGAATACATAATAACCAGAGTCTATATACTCACCGTTCAGTTTTGAATGATGAATAAAATACGTATTACCATCTTCACCTCGGATAAATCCAAACTTTCTGTCATGGAAATATTTTGTTACATGTCCATACAATATGATCCTTCCTCCTCTATGGCTTGGTATTTACAGCTGCTATGAAATTGTTATTTTAAGTTACATGGGATTAATTGATATAGGGTGTCCTTCTGACGCTCTATTAGGCTCATACAGGCATTTTAGAATTACTTGTGCAGATTTATGTGATTATTGCTAAACCACATAAATAAGCCCTCTAGCAATCATGTAATAATACGACTGACAGAGGACTTATTTACATGTCCTAACAACGTATTTACTTGACACGATGTACAGAATTTCTCCTTTCTTATTTCCTGTGCAAATTATCTGGTTCAAAACTCATAATGATTACCAAGTAATCAAAAGTAATCAAACTCAAATCGCTGAAACCATTGATTTTACTAGGATTTTGATACTTTACTGGCGAGTTCGAGTCTCGCTATCTCCATATAAGAAGTGCCGGAAACGCTTGCTTTAGCGAATTGCCGGCACTTCTTTTTTGTGCAGTGATTTTCATTTCATTACGATCGGAAGCCTGGTGCCCAGTCTGCACAGCAGTTCATTGCTGATACTGTCCGCTCTTTGCGCAACAACAGGCGCCGCTACATTCTGCTCCGCCTCTGTCCCTATCAGCGTCACGACATCCCCGACTTTCACATTTTCCGCATCTGTTATATCTACGGTAAGCTGGTCCATACAGATGCGGCCGACAACAGGCACAGACTGTCGGTTGATCAGCACAGAGACATTTTTACCGGACAGGCTTCCCGGAAAGCCATCTCCATATCCAACCGGTATGACCGCGATCCGGCTGTCACGTCCGGCCACAAAAGTTCTGCCATATCCAACGCTGTCTCCTTTGCCGATAAAACGGATCAGGACAACCCTGCTTTTCAGGGCAAGCACCGGGCGCAGGGCCGGCTGCAGCACCGTCTCATTGTCCGGGACGCTTGAAACGCCATATAACGCAATCCCCACTCTTACGTAATCACAGACAAGGTCAGGATAGTTCAGGAAACCGCAGCTGCTTTGTATATGCAGTTTCGGCAGCTGTATCCCGTTATTCTTTAAGGCATCCGTCAACCGATAAAAGCTGTCGATCTGCCGTCTCGTAAATGCAATGTCCTCCGGCAGCCTGCTGTCCGCACAGCACAAATGCGTATATATCCCACATATTTTCAGGTTTTTCATCTCAAAAACCTTTCTGACAGCCGAAATCTCTTCGCTGGATATTCCGAGCCTGTGCATACCCGTATCAATCTTAATATGAGTCTTTACGGCAGCGTTCCGGCTGTTTAAAGCCTGTGCATACGCAAAGTCCAGCAGGGTCTGTGTCAGATCATATTTTTGCAGATCCTGTACGCGTTTCACATCTGTATAGCCGAGAATAAGGATTTCTCCGCGGATGCCATGTTTTCTGAGCTGTATGCCTTCTTCAACGGTGGCAACTGCAAATGCCGTGATCTCCATCTGGTTCAGAACCGCAGCTGTTGCGCAGGCTCCATGACCGTATGCATCCGCTTTGACGACAGCCATCAATTCGCAGGCCGGCGGTATCGCTTCTCTCAGTATCCGCACATTATGCTTCAAATTCTCTATATTCAGCTCAATCCAGGATCGTTCTGTTGCTGTTTCCATGCCTCCCTCACTTTCTCAGCCTGTTTATCTGCATCTGTCAGGATGCGCATCGGCTGTGAAACAACCGTACAGCCATCGGGAACATCCGTAATGACTACTGCACCGGCGCCAATCTTTACATCATTTCCTATTTTTATATCGCCGATCAGCACAGCCCCTGCACCGATCAGGCAGCGGTCCCCGATCACGGGCGCTTTCCTGTCCGCTTCTCCAATCGTTACGTTTTGATAAACGCGGCATCCTTCTCCTATCCGGGCATAGCGCGAGATAAAAATCCCATGCAGGCCGTGGGGAAGCGACAACTCACTCTTTATGACCGTATCCGGCCCGATATAACCGCCATGCCGGTGTGCACATCTGCTCAACAAAAATGTCAGGATATCATGCACGATGCCATCCCGCCCCGCCATTTTCTGCAACCGGTAGAGTCGCCAGAAATAATGCAGATCGTCTCCTCTTGCAAAATCAATGATCCTTCTTCTGATCCTCATAATGACCTCCCTCTCTACAATCTTCCCCTCTTTTCATACCGTATCAACTCATCACAAATACAGACTCAACAATTTATCCAACACTTCTGTAAAAGACAGCCCGATGCCTTTCATCATATTGGGATAGCGGCTATGAGAAGTAAATCCGGGAATTGTATTTACTTCATTAAATACAATCTCACCGGAGGATGTATAGAACATATCCACTCTTGCAAAGCCTGAACATCCCAAAGTTCTGTAGATGGCCATGGCGGTTTCCTGTATCCTTTCTTCTGTTTTCCGCTCCACTCTGGCAGGCATATAGATTCTGGAAGACTGCAGTGTATACTTCTCTGTATAGTCGAAAAAACTGCCGGACAGTGCAACCTCATCGACTCTCCCCACAGTCAGTACCTCATCGCCGAGTATGGCGCATCCCACTTCCGATCCATCGACTTCCTCCTCCACGATAACTTCCGTATCATAGGTAAAGGCAAATTCCACAGCCGAAAAAAGCTCCTGCATTTTCGTTATTCTTGTGATGCCCAGAGACGATCCCGCCCGCAGGGGTTTTACAAAAAGCGGACAGGATAAGGATTCCTTCACTTTCCTGCAGGCAGCCTCCTGATCAGCCTGCCGGAAAGCTACCGCTTTCGGAACTGCTATGCCTGCAAGGCCAACCAGTTTATGCGCCCTGTCCTTATCCATGCAGAGCGCCGACGAGAGTGTGCCGCAGCCGGCAACCGGAATCCCCGCCAATTCAAACAGACCCTGTAAGGTGCCGTCTTCACCGTTTCTGCCATGCAGAACCGGCAATACCAGATCGACCGGTATCCTCCTGCACCCGTCCCCGTCAAACACCAGAAACCCCGGCGCCTGGCGGCTCTGGGAAACTGCCACCGAATGCAGGTTTTCTTTCTCCTCACCCCAACTGTTGTCCATGATCTGTTCCAGTCCGCCCGTATAATGATACCATTCTCCCTCCCTTGTAATGCCGACAGGAAAAACCTCAAATTTATTCTCATTTATATTTTGCAGGACAGAAAATGCCGACTGTAAAGACACCTCATATTCTGACGAATGACCGCCGAAAATAACTGCTATTCTTTTTCTCATCTTTTATCTTCCTCCTCTTCGATCATTATGGTATCGGGGAGCCGATACGCTATCTGACAACGATTGCTGTACAACTCCCTCTCAATCCTCCTGCCGGAATTCCGGTCTGTTTCCACGCGGCAGACAGACGCGGTCTGATAAACCTTTCCTCCCTGTCTCCTGTAAGACACAGACGAATTGAACACCGAATATTCAATGTGAAGTGCATTTTGTGCACCAATACGGCCATAGATTCTGTTTTCATCAAACCAGAGTGTGATCTGAAAAGCATGGTCCGTTTCATTGCAGACTTTTAAGTCCAGCCAGCCTTCATTGACCGTCGCATCCACACCCTGCGGCAGTGTTTCCGTTGTTGACGGAAAAGACAGCGCGGCATGGCCGTGCCGTTCGACGATCGTTAACGGTGTATGCAGAAACATCCAGAACAGCAGATCGCTCAACATACATAACCCGCCTCCATAAGCGGGGATTGTCTGCCCATCGATCACATGCAGCCCTTCCTTATATTTTTGACAGCGGTCCGCCCGCCGGACAAGCTGCCAGAACGAAAAAGTTTCCCCCGGTTCAAGCACGATCCCGTCGATCGTCCCGGCCGCCAGTCTTAAATTGTGTACCTTGTTGAATTGATATTTCATGGCAAATCCGCTGTTTGTGTTTATCATCGGGATTGAGGTTTCAAACACCAGCACGGGGAATGTCTTTTCCGATTTCTTTCCCGCATACCTGCGCCCGTCCAACCGCATTTTTGCATAAAAAAATTTTTTTCTCTGCCATTTGCGGAGCGGAAGCAGGAATGGAAATATCTGCGTCACTCTTTTTCTTGCCGTAAGAATCACCCCTTCCTTTTCATCAAAAAAAAAACACTCTTGCCCCGGCACTGTCATTGTACCCAAAACAAGAGTGTGATTTATTCGTTTACACACAAACTATTCAACTGATTTCCTGCGGACTTTCTTACGATTTACTTACGAGACCGGCAGGATGACACGAAAAGTGATCGTCTCGTCCCTGCTTTCCGCCTGGATCGTCCCTTGATGAAGCTCGACGATCTGTTTTGCGATGGCCAGTCCCAGGCCTGCCCCGCCGCTGCGTGTGCTGCGCGACACATCCAGTCTGTAGAACTGTTCAAAGATCCGTTCCAGCTTCTCCTGCGGGATCGTATCGCCGTGGTTGTCAAACTGAATGCACACGGTCCCGTCCTGCTGTGTGGCCGTAATGTCAATATCCGTATCCTCAAAACTGTAAAGGATCGCATTTCTCAGAAGATTGTCAAAGACGCGCTGGATTTTATCTGCATCGCATTTCATCATGATCTGTTCTTCGACATGCAGCGTGCAGTGCAGTTTTTTCTCCTGCAGCATTGGCCGGAATTCATACAGCAGCATTTCCAGCAGCCGTTTCAGATTGATCGTGCTGTATTGAAGAGAGATCGTAGTCAGATTATACTTTGATATTTCAAAGAATTCATTGATCAGATCTTCCAGCCGTTCCGCCTTATCCAAAGAGATCGAAAGATATTTTTCTCTCAGCGTATCCGCTATCTGTCCTTCGTCACGCAGTAAATTCAGATAGCCTATGACTGAGGCCAGAGGCGTTTTCAGATCATGGGCGAGATACATGATCAGGTCGTTTTTTCTCTGCTCCGCGGCAAGCATATCATTCTTTTGCTGCTCGATCATATGCTTTATCGTGTTCAACTTGCGCTCCATCGGAAAAAGTTCCGGCGATAAAGATATTTCCGCTGCGCCTTCTTCGATCAGGCTGTCCATTCCCCTGCCGATTTCCTCAAAATACTTCGTAAACCAGTTTAGATAGATGCGAAAGATAAGAAGGAATGCTGCCACCAGCGCAATGATCAGGATCATGTCCATACGATTACGGAATGCCTGCTGATAGAGACTGTACGCCGCATCGTATTCCATCAGGAAAACATTTTGCAGAATGTCTATGATCGTATCACCGACACGCCTGTGCAAAACCGTGGTACGCAGAAAATAGACAAGCAGCATTGCCACCAGGAACATTACGGCCAGCCGTCTAAAAACTTTTGCATGGAATATCTGAAATTCTTTATTTTGTCTCGATTTTTTATGATTCAATGATATACCCGACTCCCCATCTGTTTACGATAAATTTTGCCTTTTTGGCCGAATCGTTCATCTTTTCCCGTAAACGGCCTATATGCGCCATCACCGTATTATTGTTATGCAGATATTTCTCCCCCCACACTGCCTCAAACAGCTCCTCCGACGGAACTACTGTTCCCTGATGCTCGCATAAATACCAGAGGATCGAAAATTCTGTCGGCGTCAATGATAATTCTTTTCCATACAAAAAACATTTATGGGTATGCCTGTTGATGCACAGTCCCCTGATATCATACTCCTCCGTCCCGGCCGGCTTTTTTTCAGCAAGCATATTATAATTCCTGTAACGCCTTAATTGTGTTTTCACTCTGGCAACAACTTCCAGCGGGTTGAAGGGCTTTGTAATATAGTCGTCCGCTCCTATGGTCAATCCCATGATCTTATCGCCGTCCCCGTTTCTGGCCGTCAGCATGATCACAGGATAATAATGCTTTTCCCTGATCTTACGGCATATGTGGAAACCGTTGATATCAGGCAGCATAATGTCCAGAATCGCCAGATCCGGCTCCATTTCTTCCATACACTTGAGCGCATCCGTACCATTCGTGAACTTATGCACGATATAACCGTCATTTTCCAGATAAACCTCAAGCAGATCGGCAATCTCTTCCTCATCCTCTGCTATTAAAATGTGTTCCCTCATTTCCCTGCTCTCCTGTCCCCTTCCCAAAACCGTACACCTCTCCCGATGCATTCGCCGTTCGTTATCTATCATTATACCCATTCGCTTTTCTGTCAAGAGGCTTTCCACAAAAAATTGACATCTCCCCGGTTTCCCCTTATACTGTTAATATACCTATTACAGTCGTAAGAATTAAGGAGCACACAGCAGTGAAAAAACTACCACAGATTTCAGAAGCAGAATATGAAGTGATGAAGATCGTATGGAAGCACGCGCCGATCAATACCAATCAGATCACCGAGATGCTGACCCAGACTACCGCCTGGAGTCCGAAGACGATCCAGACCCTGATCAAGCGGCTTGTGACCAAGGGCGTTCTTTCCTATGAAAAGCAAAGCCGGGTATTCGTCTACACCCCGCTGGTCGCAGAAAAGGAATACATCGGACAGGAAAGCCGTTCCTTTCTCGCCCGGTACTATGACGGAGATATTACGGCAATGCTCTCCGCTTACATCGAAGACGACCAGCTTTCCGCATCGGAAATTGATGCCCTGCGCTCCCTTCTCGCAAAGGGCAGGGCGGACAGGAGGCAGTAATATGGCAGATTTCGGAATCCGGTTTTTCCTGTGCAATCTTATCATCTGTATGATCACAGCTGCACTTCTTGCGGCAAAACGGATATGCCGGCATATCCTCACCAGCCGGATGCAGTTTCATCTGTGGTATCTGCTGCTCGCTCTTCTCACCGTTCCCTTCCTGCCTGTCCACCCGGCCGGTATCCTGCAGATCCTCTCGTGGTTTGCCGCAGTACGGCATTCCGGAGAAGCAGGCACGGATCCGGTCCAGGGAACTGCTGCCGGCATCCATCTTCCCGGCACGCTCCGGCAGATGGACGATTTCACCCTGTCTGTCAGCAATGCGGCGCCCTCCATTGCCGGCTTTATCCTGTGTTCCATCTGGCTTACGGGCGTCATCGCAATGCTCTTGATCGTGATGCGCTCCAGCGTCCGTTTAACCGCCCTGCGAAGATCTGCGCTTCCCCTGCAGAGCAGAACGGTCCGCACACTATACGACGACTGTCTGCGTGAGCTGCGCATAAAGCGGCCTGTTCCAGTCTACAGCGCCGCTTACCTGAAATCCCCGCTTATCATGGGCATATGCAGGCCGTGTATCTATCTGCCGATTCATCTGATCTCGGATTTTGATGCCAAAGAGATGCGCTATATACTGCTGCACGAATTACAGCACTACCGACACAAAGACACGCTGGCCGGTCTTTTTATGACCCTGACCGGCATACTCTACTGGTGCAATCCGCTGGTACGGTATGCCCTGAAAGAAATGCGCAGCGACCGGGAGATCGCCTGCGACGCCGCCGTCCTGAAAAGGCTTCCCGAAAGCGACTACGAAGCGTACGGCGCAGCTCTGATCAATTTTACCGAAAAGGTTTCACATATGCCCTTTCTCTTTGCTGCCGGCATGAGCGGGAGCATGAAGCAGATGCGGCAGCGGATCGCCGCCATCTCCACCTATGAAAAGCCTGACGCTTTCAGGAAAGCAAAAGGATGCACCGCTTTCGTTCTGATCGGCGCTTTACTCCTCACACCTGCCCCACTGCTCTCCACCCAGGCCGCCGGGCAGGAACAATACCGGTGGAATCCGTCCCTCGACAGGATTTCTACACTCGACCTGTCCTCATACTTCGACGGTTATGAAGGCAGCTTCGTCCTCTATGACCTCAAAAACGACCACTGGCACATTTATGACATGGAACACGCTCTTTTGCGGACGTCCCCGGACTCCACCTACAAGATCTATGACGCGCTGTTTGCACTGGAGGAAGGCGTGATCACGCCTGCGGATTCATCCATGGCATGGGACGGGACCGCGTATCCTTTTGCGGCATGGAATAAGGACCAGAATCTGGACACCGCCATGCGCGCCTCCGTCAACTGGTATTTCGAAAAGATAGATCGGCAGCTCGGTTCCCCCGTCATCCGGGACTATCTTCACAGGATCGGATACGGCAACGAAACCATACCGGCATACATCACCACCGGCAGTTCCCCTTACTGGCTGCAGTCCTCCCTGAAGATCTCGCCGGTAGAGCAGGTGCAGCTGCTGGCGGCGCTTTACGACAATCGTCCCGGCTTTGCCCCGGAACATGTAAATGCCGTAAAAGATTCCATCCGCCTGTATTCCGCCGGGAATACAGCCTTTTACGGCAAAACCGGCACCGGGCGCGTGGACGGTCAGGACAGAAACGGCTGGTTTATCGGCTTCTTTGAAGTGCCCGACAACACCTGTTTCTTTGCCGTCAACATCCAGGGCAGTTCCGGCGCTGCCGGAAGCAAAGCGGCCGGGATAGCGAAAGCCGTCCTGTCTGCCCTTGCCGGCAGCGACAGCTCCTTCTCCTCCACCGAGTTGGACAGGTATCTGAATGTGCCGTCCGCAAACGGCTGAACCACGATCTGATCTGTAAAGGCCTGATCCGAATTGCGGTCGATCCAGACCACATCCACAGTAAGTATCAGTGTTCCGTCTTCCTGCTCCCTGTAATCCACCACTTCCCCGAAAGGCGGGAACTGTCTTGAAAAGATCATCTCATACTCATAACTGTCCGTTTCCCCGTCGTAACCGCAGTGCTCCCGCAGCTGTTCGACGGTCACCGGCAGGCATGTCGTCATGACCTGCTCGTAGGTTTGTGCCGGTATCCTGCCATTTTCCGGCACAAATGGCTCTCTGGTGAATGCCCGGCAGAGATCCTCGAACATACAGGGCTCCAAAACAGCTTCCACCGTATCGGCGTCCCAGTCTGCTGCCAGCAGGCTGTAATTGACGAAGCTCAGCCCGTACAGATAACGATCGGTCAGCTGCCGGCATGATTCGGACAACGGCTTTACCCTGTAATAATCCCGCAGACTGCCATGCATGACCGTCACCGTATTTGTATAGATGAAATATCCTTTTTCCGTCAACCGCATTTCTTCCAGATCACGGGTGCCGTCTCCTTTTATCCTCGGTACGCCCCCTTCGCGCCAGCCGACCAGAACATAGTAAGATTGTGTCTTCCCGTCCCTGCTTATAAATGTTTTCGCACACAGATCCCCCTCCCTATATACTTCAAACACGGTAACCATCGCATCCCCGCCGGAGGCATAGATATCATAAAACGCTTCCACCTGCTGGCCGTTTTCCATATTGATGTCGTCTGAGACACTTACAAGCCCCTGTCCGCCAAGACAGTGCACCACCGCTTTCCTCTGCTCTGCAGAAAAATTGTCGATCCGGGAACAGCCCGTCTCCGCATCAATAATGCTGCTGTCCCGGTAGTATTCCGCACACCGTTCTGCCGCTGCCATCGCCTCCTTCTGCAGACGCATTTCTTCCGCCGCCGTCAGAATATTGTCCGGCTTCGCATTCTTCTCTGCACTCTCCCCCGCAGGCTCTTTCGCAACGTCTTTTGCGGCGGCTTTTGCATTTTCATCTTCTGTCTCTGTTCCCGCCTTTTTCTCATAGTATTCCGCCCACTGTTCCTCCGTCAGCCTATCCGTATACCATGTGATCTCCACATCGTTTTCCGAGTGGAGCACCCGGTTGGAAACATACTGGAAGCTCCCGTCTTCCAATGGCCTGACGGTCACTTCATGGCAAAATGCCTGCTCCAGACACTTCTCCGCCCAGACAGCATTGACGGTAAGCCGCAATGTTCCGTCCGGGTTCTTTTCATAAGCGACCACTTCCGGTTCGGGAATATTCGGTGTCGGAGCGAAATCAAACATGCCCCGCGTCCTGTACCGGTAGGTATCCGTACTCTCATGGTATATCGTATATTGTCGTAACGTACCCGCATCTATCCGAAAAAAGCTCTGAAAAACAGCCTCAAATTCTGCCGCCGGTATCTCATAGCTTCTGCCTTCCTCAAACAATGCTCCCGTCTGCTGCGCATTCCGGATCCGCAGGAACGCCTCATAAAAATCGTAAAAGTTAAGATCCCGATAATCCGACTCGCTCCAGTCCGCAGTAAACAGGTTGTTCAACTCGTAGCCGATACGCCGCACATAGTTCCGGTTCAGCTGCCGGCACTCTTCCTCCAGCGGTTCCACCCTGACTGCCGTCTGGCCGGAAGGACCGTCATAACCGGGCATATTGTACTCCCCGAAAAATAACCAGGCCCCGGAATACACCCATGTACAGGCCGGATAACTCTGACTGCTCACCATTTCCCACTCCCCCTGCCGCAGAAAAAAGCTGCGCCGCACCGTCACCGTCCCCTCCGCCGTCGTAAACTCATATCTTACAAAACTGATCGCGGACACTACGACCACAAGCTCTGCTTCCGCTTCTTCCCGGGCTTCCACCTGCCTGCCAAAACTCCTGATCTGTTCCGGGCAGACCATATTGATCTGGTTCTCCCCGTCAACCGCCGCATATCCTTTCGCTCCCAATCCTTCTACGATGCCGCGTATCTCTTCCAGACTGCCCGGTATCGTTTCTGCCCGGCCGCAGATCTCCTCATAAACCGCTTCTATGATTTTCGTATCATCCGGATCCGTTTCCTTTTGTACGATACCTTCTGAATCTTTTCCTGCCGAACCTGTGCCTGCTGAATCTGCTGCTTCCGGCTCTGCATTGCCCTGTCCTGTATCATCTACCACTATAGAATCCCCCTCCTTTTCTGCAAAAGAATCCGCCCTGTTATCTTCTAATGTTATCCCGGGATCAATTCTTCCCGAAAGGTTGTCTCTGCATCCGGTTATCAGAAACACCATGCTGCCAAGCAGGACCGTCATGCAAATCTTCCTGCGGTCTGCGATCCGGCTCCCTCTCCCCGTCCATGATCTGTCTGCCTTTTTCTTCCATGCGCTCATACTTTATCTGCCTTTCTTATCTTAATCTTATCCTGTCTTAATCTTATCCTGTCCTTTTCTCTCCTCTTTCTCACATAATGCTCCTTTAATTTTTTAAACTCTTTGAAATCTTATTAACATTACCATCCTTACTGTTCTTATTAATCTTACCAGTGTAAGATTTCATATCAAATATTACATTGGTAAGATTTAAAAGTCAAGCAGACTTTTCCTTCAGCACAAGTCAAATACTCATGCAAGCATGGCTGCCTGACTCGTTGCTTCACGGGAATAAAAAAGGTGCATGGACATCTGATCATACATTCCATACACCTTTCAGAAAATATACAATTATCGGCGCAGCTTTCCTTTTGCTGCTGTGCCATTTTGAAACAATACTTCTTCCTTCCCCTGCATTATCATATCCATTACTTTCCCTGTGGTACATCTTACATCAGCCGCAGCGCTTCAAACGCTTTGTACAGGCCGTCTTCCATCACAGGCGGGCACACCAGGTCGGCGATCTTCTGCAGGGAGGGGCTTCCGTTGGCCATACAGACGCCGGTCTCCGCAGCCTGCAGCATCTCCAGATCGTTCATACTGTCTCCCACCGCAATGGTATCTGTCCGGGCAACACCCAGATATTCGCATAACCGTTCCACGGCCTTTCCTTTATTGAAGGCTTTGCTGGCCAGTTCCCCATTGACAATGCCGCAGGCGTCTTCGTCCTGAATACAGAAGTCGAATTCATCCTGCAATGCCTGCATGGGTTTCTCCAGACGCTCCGCCCCCCTGCTCATAAATGCCATCCCGTAGATGGGTTCTCCATCATATTCTGCCATCGGATGAATGTCCAGCTCACTTTCAATCTGGATCCGCCACCGCAGCAGCTCACTGTTCGCCTCAGACTGCGCATTCTCTGCCAGAAACTCCTTGAATCCTTCGTCCGTATAGCTGTTGTTCCTGCCTCCTATGGTACGGAAAATGCCGCTCTCCTTAAAAATATCCAGCACCCTTTGCTGCTGCTCGGGCGTCATCGGGCAGTCGTAGACCACCTCACCGCCATATTCAATATAGCCGCCGGCACTGGAGATCAGCCCGTCGAAGCCATATTGCAATACAGGATAGAGCATCCCGTAATTCCGGCCGGAACATAATACTACTTTGTGCCCTTTCTCCCGTGCCCGCCGCACCGCTTCCACCGCAGACGGAGGCGGAACATTCTTCCCCGGTTCCGTCAATGTACCGTCGATATCCAAAAAAATCAATTTCTGATTCATGATTTGCTCCATGATAATCTGCTGACCTCCATCCTAACCAACTAACCAAATATCTGAACACGTTTTCATTTTGTTCATTATAATGAGCCTGCACACCGCTGTCAATCCACCACGTTTCTTTTTCTGTTTTTCACAAAACACCATTGTCTATTTTGTATAAATTGCTGATTTTATGTTTTTTCAGGTGCTGATATTGACTTTTTATCCTCTGCAATGCTATTCTCGCCTTAAGATGAACGCGAGTACATTATGCACATCGACATGGTACATCAAAACGAAATTTTTAAGGAGGAAACTATGAACTACGATTATGCAAAGATAGCAAAAGAAGTCATTGAGGCTGTCGGCGGTTCACAGAACATCAAGTCTGCCGCCCACTGCGCCACCAGACTGCGCCTCATTGTGGCAGACCGCTCTCTGGCTGACGACGAAAAGGTCGGCGAGATCGATGCCGTGAAAGGCACTTTCTTCACGGCCGGACAATACCAGATCATCTTCGGCACCGGTCATGTCAACCGGGTCTATGAGCAGATCATCCAGCTCGGGATTGCCGAAACCACCGCCAGCGAGGCGAAAGAAGCAAAAATGGACGGTAAGAATCAGGTGCAGAAAGCCATCCGAACCTTTGGAGACGTATTTGTACCCGTCATCCCTGCCCTGGTGGCCACCGGTCTTTTTCTCGGTTTAAAGGGCGCCCTGCTCAACAATAACTTTCTGGCGCTGTTCGGTATGACCAATGCCGATATCCCCCAGACCTTCCAGGTTCTGGTAGATGTACTTTCCGGCACCACTTTCGCGTTTCTGCCTGCGATCGTGTGCTGGTCCACTTTCCGCGTATTCGGCGGCTCTCCGGTGCTCGGCCTGATCCTCGGGCTGATGCTGGTAAACGGCTCCCTGCCCAACGCTTACTCTGTGGCAGACCCTTCCAGCGGCGTGACGCCCCTTATGCTCTTCGGCTTTATTCCGATCGTCGGGTATCAGGGCAGCATCCTGCCGGCCTTTGTCGCCGGCGTGATCGGCAGCAAACTGGAAAAGAAGCTGCGCAAGACAGTGCCTGCCGTTTTTGACTTTATGATCACACCTTTTCTGGTGCTGTTCGTAATGCTGATCCTTTCCCTGCTGGTGATCGGACCCCTTCTGCACGCACTGGAAAATGTCCTGTTAGTGATCGTAGAGTACGCACTGCAGCTTCCGCTCGGCATCGGCGGTCTGGTAGTGGGCTTCTTCTGGTCCATCATCACCCTGACCGGTGTCCACCACATATTCAATATGCTGGAGATCAGCCTGCTGGCAAGCACCGGTTTTAACCCTTTCAACGCGATTTTGTGTATGTGCGGCTTTTCCTCCGCAGGCGTGTGTCTGGCCATCTCCATCAAGGCCCGGAAAAAGGAAATCCGCGCCATCGGCCCCAGTGCCACCGTATCCGCCCTGCTGGGTATCGGTGAACCCGCCCTGTTCGGTGTCATCCTGCGTTATGGCATGAAGCCGTTTCTTCTCAGCTGCTCCATCAACGGCGTAGCCGGCATGATCGCCATGCTGCTGGGCATGAAGGGTACCGGCAACGGTATCACGACGATTCCGGGACTGCTGCTGTACATATACGCACCTTCCCAGCTGATGATGTATGTGACGCTGGCTATCGCTACCTTTGCCGTTGCCTTCGGTCTGTGCTGGTTCTTCGCAGTGCCGCCGGAAGCCATGGAAGCCGACGTTCCCAAAGGAAGCAAAAAAGAAGCTCCGGCCTCTGCACAGCCCGCCTTTCCGGATGTACTGGGCGCTGTGGCACAGGGTGTCTTCGTTCCCATGGAAGAGATTCCCGACCCCACATTCTCCCAGGGTGTCCTTGGCGTATGCTGCGGTATCGATCCCCAGACGGGGAAAGTTTTCTCCCCCATGGACGGTAAGATCAGTCAGCTGGCCGACACCTTACATGCGGTAGGCATCGAAGCAGAAGGCGTAGAACTGCTCATCCATGTAGGTATCGACACCGTGGAAATGAAAGGCGACGGCTTCAAGAGCCACGTTAAGGAAGGACAGACCATAAAGAAGGGCGACCTTCTGCTGACTATGGATCTGGCAAAGATCAAGGCGGCCGGCCACCCCGCTACCATCATGGTAGCCGTCACCAATTCCGACGATCTGGCCTCTGTCGAAGCAGTGGCTTCCGGACAGCTTAAACCCGGCGACAACCTGATGCGCCTGAAAGCATAATACCATAAGAGCCGTCTCTCGTGAGGCGGCTCTTCCATTCTTGACAACAACGACAGTCCGGCATAAAATATTGCTATATCAGATCATGCATTTGACAAAACCCGATCACCATTATGAGAGGATCACCCATGATTCCACAGGAAAGGAGGGATTGCCGTGGTCAGTATGCAGGATATCGCCGACAAGGCAGGCGTCTCGAGAGTCACAGTCTCCAGAGTGCTCTCCAATCATCCTTCCGTCAAGGCAGAGACACGTCAGAAGGTGCTCTACTGGGTCAAAGAACTGGATTATGAGCCGAATCTCATCGCCCAGAGTCTGGCCGGCAACCGGACGAATATCATCGGCCTGCTGGTGCCGGAAATAGCCTACCCTTTTTTCAGTGAAATCATAGAATCCATCGAAAACCAGGCCTTTTATGAAGGCTACAGTGTTATCATCTGCAACACACACCGCAGTCTGGACAAGGAGAAAAACATTCTCGCCCGGCTGCGCCAGCGAAAAGTAGACGGTGTGATCGCTGTCCCGGTCTCTGCCAGCCAGAGCCTGTCCGCCTATCAGCGCCTGCAGGTTCCGGCCGTAATGATCACCAAGAAGATGGAAGGGTTCAGCAGCGTATATATCTCCCACTATGAGGGCGGCCAACAGATCGCCCGACATTTTCTGAACATGGGTTTTCAGAAAATCGGTTATATTGGACCCACCAGAGAATCTACTTCCGCCTTGAAATACGCGGGCTTTCAACACTATCTGTCTGCCAACCAGATACAGCTGACCGACGTGATCGAATGTCCTGCTCCAGAGAATATGAACGCCAGTCTGGTCTATAAGCTGGTAAAGCAATATGCGGCAACTGACGGGCTGCACTGCGAGGCATATCTGGCCAACGATGATATCACTGCCTGTGAAGCCATCACTGCCTTTCGAGAACTGGGCTATGCGATTCCGCAGGATATCGCCATCGCCGGCTTTGACAATTCCCTGCTGGCAAAAGAGATCAGCCCAAAGCTCACCGCCCTGGCCCAGCCTTTGGATGAGATCGGAAAGAAATCTGTGGAAATCCTGCTGGATCAGATCAACAACAACGCGGAACCCCGTATGTACGAACTGGAATCCCGTGTCATTGCCAGAGAATCTACGATCCGCTTTGTCTCCGATCCGCAGTAGCTCGCTACGCGGTTTTCCGCTGCTGCCCGCATGATTTTACTGCCGGACTAAAAAGGTGTATGGATTTCAGATATCTTCCTCAGAGGTAAAGGATTCGGCATCCATATATTCCACATAAATATTCTGACTGTCCAGTCCCAGTTCTTTTGCTGCAAGAGATTTGACTCCACTCTGCATCCCGGAACCGGGATTTTTTTCCCGGCATATGATCATGATATGGGCATCCGTGATCTCACCATCCAAATCAGTTAAAAATACATGCGCTTCCTCAATATTCTTTTCATCATAATCGCGCAGAACCTCTTTCAGTTCGATCTCTTTCCTGTGCTTCTGATCTTCTGCCCGGGAAACACTGTCCGCGTACCCGTCACCGTTATGTCCGCCCTCTATGCCGCGCATTGCACTGACCCCCAGAACGGCACAGACCATCGTGACCAGAATAACGCCCGCTGCAGTAACTGTTCTCCTGGAATACTTTCTGTGTTTCATAATCGCACCCAACCTTTCTTTCAGATTCTTTTTGTCTTCAAACATCGCGATGGAAAGAGGCGTTTTCCTGATCGAATCGGCGGCAACTTCTATTAAAGTATCACCGTACTGCTGCATTTCACTGACAGTAAACCCCTTTATGACCGCTTCATCACAGGCCAGTTCACATGCCTTATTCATCTCTCTGCGCACAAAATAAACAAGTGGATTAAACCAGTGCACCGTTCCCACCAAAATCAGCAGCCACTTAACGAAAATATCCTGTCTCTTCCTGTGTGTCATCTCATGCAGAAGAATATGCCGCAGCTTCACATCCCCATATGCTTTGTCCGGTAACATAACAGCTGGACGAAAGAAACCAGTCAAAACCGGCGTTTCCACCATGGTGTTCCTATAGAGCCGCAGCCCTTTGTCTCCTTCTGACAGATTCTGCAGCAGCTCTACTTCCTGCCGGTCTGCCCTTATGTTGTGCCTGGCAAGCCTTTTGACATAAATCAAATAGCATATAAGATGAAAACCAAGAACCATCAACATGCCCGCCTGCCAAATGGCAAATAACATAACCGCGACGCTGGGAAAACAGGTGATTTGCCGGATGTTCTGCCCGCTCTCATTCTGTGCTGTCAGTACAGGATTCACAGACACTGCGGAAGCCGTGTCCGCAATCCACCGAGCAAGATCACCGGTCGACCACACTGCCATTTCCGAATGGCCCGATACGGGAATCACCATAATTTTTGATACAGGCACAAGCAGAGCCGTCACGACCGGGAACCACATATAATACTGGAATGTCTCAGACAGCTTCTCTTTTATGACCGGTTTTAAGATAAACAATAACCCTGACAGGATACTGCCGGTAAAGGTCATCGAAAGAATGAGCCTGACCATCTCTGCAGAATACGCTTCAACCACCATCATTTGTTCTCGTCCCCCATTCGGAAGTACATCTTGAGTTCATCAATGTCCTCTTCTGTCAGTTCCCCGCTCCGGCAGAGAGCCGCAACAAAATTCTTCACACTGCCGTCATAAAGTTTGTTGATCAAACTTCTTTTCCTGTGCATACTGTACTCTTCTTTTGTTATATTCGGTGTATAATAATGGACCTCTTTCTCCTGAATCGAAACAACGCCCTTTTTCAGCAGTCTCCTTAAAAGTGTTGCGATGGTAGACTTCTCCCAGCCCATTTTACCGCTCAGTTCTGTACGAATATCGCTGAACGATACAGCCTGTTCCTCCCGCCAGAGTATTCTCATGACCTCCAGTTCTGCGTCAGAGATTTTGTAACGTTCCGTACTCACCAGTATCTTCCCTCTTTTCCGTGTTACGTTTGTAACACGATTAAATTATACTTTTCCTTCTCCATTCTGTCAACAGGAATAAAATGGTGGTTCCTAAATAAATTTCTTCTCAAACTTTCGCATCATGGTTTCAAACGGTCCATTTTTGAATCTCAGAAAAATACAGCTCAGGAGAATCACAAAGACCGCAACCATGACATCCCCGCATGGAATTGCCCCAATATCTATGGAAGACCTGTCTATACCGGCTACCTGCAATCCCCATCCGGCTGCAATTTGAATTACATACAATGTAAGTGACAGCTTTCCCACGCTGCAAAACGGCTTCAGAAACATTCCATATGCCTTTTCGACCAGACAGAAAATTCCCAGCAAAATAAGCGAACCACCTGTACCGGCCAACAATTCACAGGCAGAACCGCCCTGCGGCATAGAAATAAAAAGCATCTGCCACATGACCGGCTGCGTGTTATATGGCCACATAGCAAAAGCATCAATCTCTGCATTCACAATCGCCGGATTCTGCAAAGCCCATTCCATATACGACTGATAAATTCCCGGCAGCACAAAAAATTCCACCAGTTTCACCGGTATCAAAATGACGATGCCCGCCGCAATAAATCTTATTACAGTGCCCGTTTTATGCAAATCCAGGCGCCCAATCGCCATCCCTGCAAGAAAAACAGGTGCCCATGCCAAAGCCGATCCGGGCCCGCCGGCAATATCACGCAAAAGCGCGGCGCCTTCAAGCAGGCTCATACCAATCAGCATCAACGGCGGGCATATTACAAATGCAACCCCGGATAAAATAAACAGCTTTGTTGTTGAGAAGTGTATAAACGGGAGCATCAGCAGATACAGCATGGCATAGGCTGTTAAAACTACTGCAAACGGCCCGTTCAGCAAAATCAGCAAATACCCCGCCAAATCAATAAACACAGAGCGAACCAGAATACGTGTATTCAAAAATTTTCTTTCGGCATTTCCTTCTAATATCCTCTGTGTCATGATCGTATAGGAAATACCGGAACACAACATGAATAAAATCATCGTATTTCCGGACACAAAACTATTCCACTGATTTAATGCAAAATGCTGAATATACATTCCCATAACCGCCAGTCCCCGAACTGCGTCCAAAGCCAGAAGCCTTTTGGATTCTTTTACTGCGGGCAGTTTCTTTCCCGCTGTTACTCTTTCATTCATCTAAAACATCCTCCTTCATAAAAGTGTCAGGCAGCATTTATTGCTGTTGATCACCTTATCACAAAAATATTCTTTTATCTCTTTTATGTCCTCTTTCCGCCGGTTCTGTCCCGAATCTTCTACACAGATCTCATTTCAGGACAGTTTCCCTTTATTCAGGACATCATCTTCTCAGAAAGCACTTTTTTTGATATACTGGTGCAATACATATTTGTCAAAACGTCAGTATAACTGTTAAATCTCATACCGGCTTTCATATTGGGAAATAAGGAAAGGTATCATTATGTTAAAAATCATACTTTGCGATGATGATGATTTTACACTCAAATTGATTCAGGAACTGTTGGAAAAAGCAATCGAGATCAGTAAAACAGAAGCACAGATTGTATGTAAAGCTTCTTCCGGCATGGATATTCTGAATTTTATTCAAAAAAACACCGGCCCATATCTTTATTTTCTTGATTTTGATTTTGGCACAAAGGAATTAAACGGAATCGACCTTGCCCGGAAAATTTATCAGTATGACACCGATGGCAAAATAGTCTTTGTGACAAGTCATGGCGAAAAAGGAATGGCTATTCTGCAAAGCGGCGTACAGGCGTTCGGATTTATTGAAAAAGATCCCAGTCAGCAATCTATGATCGCCTCCTTCGTCAGGTATCTGAAAATGACAGTTCCTGCCCTGTGCCGGATGCCTGAACCCCCTGTGCTGGAACTGCCGATCGGGATTGATGAAACAATCTGCCTGGCTTTATCTGATATTATTTATGTGGATTCTGTCAAAACTGTTGCCCACTCCATTTGCTATCATACTTTCAACGGATCTGAAATTACAGTCAGGGATACCATCGAACACGCCCTGAACCTTTTGGGCTCGGGGTTTATCCGATGTCACCGCTCCATAATTGTAAACAAAGAACAGGTAGTTTCTGTAAAAAACGGTCTGGTCAAACTCTCCAACGGTGTCATGGTATGCTGTGCCATCGGAAAACGGAAAGAACTTATGGAGCTTTGCCTGGAAAAATAAAAAGCTGATTTCAAGGAGCGAATATGATTAATATTTACGGTTATGGTCCCTATATAAGCATCACCTCATTACTGTCAGGAAGCATTCTGGAGATTGCCCAATACGCGGCTTCCTTCCTCATCTGCTCTCTTTACTTCCGGGCTGTAAAACGATTCCTGAACGGCTCTTTGAAAAAAGCGGCTGTCGTTATCCTTCCGGCTCTTCATATTTTTTATGTTTATTCTGCAGGCATCAAAAGAGAATTCATCTTTTCCCTGTCGCTCGCCTTACTGATCACTTTACAGCTCAGAATCCTTCAGCTTTTACCCTTTCAGGCGGAAGACTATATGCTGCTGCTATGCCTCACGCTTTTCCCGAACCGTTTATTCAACAACACCTCTGCGCTGATCGGATACCTGTGGCTCTTTGGCATTTTGTTCTTTTCCCTTTATATTACTGCCAAAATAAGTATGAAACATTTGAAAGGCAACCATTTTGCCTGTTACTTCCTTTTTATTGTGCTGTCACTTTCTGCCTATATGTTTCACCTGGCATGCCTTTTTGTACCATCCGTCTTTCCAAACAGCAACAGTGCAGCTTTGCTTATGATCACCATCATGACTGCCGTACTGATCCTGTCTTCAGCGACGTTTTTTATACGGTACGGATTCCATGACCAGCTTCTGCGCCTGAATCATCTTGGAAAAAAATATCAAAACATTGAAAAATATTTTCCTTGTTTTTCTGCCCTGATTCTGTTTTTATTTATGCTGATACTGGTTCCCTTTACGGTATTGCAGCTTCACAATTCACTGATTATGTTGCTTCTTCCCTGCCTGTGTCTTGCTATTTTATATGCACAGCTCCCTTTTATTGTATTACTTTTCAAGGCAGCCTTTTATAAAGATGCGGCAACCTACCAGCAATGGGAAAAGGAAGAAATTTCCTCTTATTATCAGACTCTCTCCTCCAGTCTTTCCGATATGCAGGCAATGCGTCACGATATTAAGAACATTTTCTTCACAATGGGGAATTTTGTAAACGAAAGCGATAATCAGGCTATGAAAAATTTCTTTTGGGAAAAAATATATCCTTATTCCCAAAGAACAATTTCACAAAGTGAGCTGTTATCCAGACTTTATCAGATTCCTTCTGAATCGTTGCGTGCATTTTTAAACCTGAAAATCGCACAGGCCATGGAACATGGCATTACAGTTCATTTAGATGTCTGTATTTCACCGGAAAATTTTAAAACTGCGATTGATATCATTGACCTCACCAGGATTCTCGGCATTCTTCTCGACAATACGATTGAAGAAACAGCAAAAATCCCAGATGGCATCATTGAAATAGGAATCCGGAACAATCAAACTACATGTTCCTATATCATTAAAAATCCCCTCACTTTGCAGACACAGCAGACAGGGATTCATGCGGGACAAACCACAAAAGGTAACGGCAGGGGCAATGGGCTTCTCATCGTGCAGCAACTTATATCTCAATATCCAAATACTGTTTTAAACACATCCATTCACGATTCTACATATATACAATGTCTGAATATTTCTTAAAAACTTTGTATCTCTTTTCCCTGCATGGCAAATGTGGCTGTGCCTGCAATTTCCATACCTGGATAAAGTATTTCAGGATCTTTTGAAAGCAGTTTTTTCCTTTCAGGTATCCCATAAATGACGATACACTGATCTGGTGCAGAAATTCCGATAGATTCTGATAGAAATGTGTGTATGAACGTGGTATTCTGTTAGAGGTACGGATTGAAATGGATATGGCGGGGGATATATTATGATTAACAGTAAACAGGTCAAAGAAATTCTATTTGGATTAGGAGCTGATTTATGTGGAATAGCGGGTATAGACAGATTTGATGAAGCTCCTAAAGGGTATCATCCTACAGATGTTTTACCGACCTGCAGATCGGTTATTTCTTTTGGATGTAGATTTCCGGCAGGGACTTTAAGCTGTAATTCTCCTGTACCTTATACACGGGTGAGAAATTCTATTACACCAAAAATGGACGCAATGGCTCTCAATTTTTGCATTGAAATGGAAAAATATCAAATCGCTTGTGTACCGATCCCAACAAACGAAAGCCAATGGGACGAAAATACTAAAAGATGGCGCTCTGTTATTTCCCTAAAGCACGCCGCACAGGCCGCTGGATTAGGCACGATAGGGAGACATTCTCTGCTTATTACCCCAGAGTTTGGAAGTATGGTTTGGCTGGGTGCAATATTGTGCGAACAGGAATTAGACTGTGACGAGCTAAAAGATAATATTTGTAATAACTGTAACGCCTGCGTAAACATATGTCCAGTAAATGCATTAGAGCATTCAGAGTTGGCGCAGCAGGCGTGTTGGGATTATGCCTTTGGTGATGATCAAACAATACGCAGCTGGGTAATAAGCTGTCATAAATGCAGAGATATTTGCCCTTATAATTTAGGGACCGAAAATTCGTTTATAAAGAAGCAGCCCAATTCTGGTTCGTTTGATCAATAACCGTGGAAAACCGTTGCAAATTTATAATTTCTTTTTCTCAAGACTCTTTAAAAAAGTTTTTTAAGCTCCTGCGGCTGGGCTTTCCTGAATTCAACATTTGAGAACCAGATAGAAAAAACTGCATTTAAAATGGCACTGAGTTCACTCTGCCCATTATCATAATAAACGGTGATCTGTTCAAAACCGGCAGCCTTTACGCTCTCTTCCAGTTTTAAGACCTGCTTATCTATATTTTTATTCTGGTCATGGAAAACAAACGTTACCAGATAGTAGGCAGGGCGTTCCTTTATCTCCCCGAAATCTCCTGATTCATCAATAAAAACACTCAGTTTCCCCATTTGTTTTTCCCCTGTATAATTAGAAATGGCGGGAAATTCTTCCCGCCTACGGTGGTCCAAAGAGCTTCCGCCCAGACCAAAACTGTGTAATGCATCACAGTCTTATTCTATTCACATCATACCAGATTTATACTGGCAACGCAAGTTATAAAGACGGATTTAGACCAAATCTAATTTCTTTACAAAAATCTCCGTGACCAGTCACTCCACATGGATCTCTCTGGCGATAATGGCCTTATCGGCAACACTGCTGTTCATGCCTTCCTGCTCCATCTGTATCCAGTCGTCAAAATTGTCAAAAATGAAGATATGCAGCGTTTCTATCTCTTTTCCCTGCACGGCAAATGTGGCTGCTCCCGCTATTTCCATCCCTGGATAAAGCATTTCTCCATCCTGATCAAAGCAAATCGTCTGACAGGGTTCATAAGACCATCCAAGAAGTTCAAACATTTCTGCATCCGTCATATCGGGATTCATTGAAAGCAGTTTTTCCCTCCTGTCGTCCGTCAGTTCTCTCTGCTCTCCCGGTGTTGTCGCATGGACGATTACCTGATACGGAGATACCACGACATCTTCAAGTGTAATATTCCCCTTTTTTTCACCCACTTCAATTATCTTTACATCTGACTCGTTTACCTCAAACGGGACGACGATATTCCAGCTGCCATCCGTCCAGTGGGATGCCGATATGTCCTCCGCGTCAAGCATCCTGTCATCATCATGGCCAAGACCGCTTACATCCAGGTTAAGCTCGCCGCTGCCTGCATGTTTCTTTGCAAGATCTATCTTCAACATGCCTGCAAAGGTATGGCTGTCGATCACATCTCCCTCAAACCTGTTTTCCAGCCAGACGGGCGTGCTTCCATCCACACTCCACGTTCCGTCTATATAAAATCCTGCGGCTGTCCGCTCATCTGCAGCATTCATACCGGTATAATGTCTGGGAATGTGCGTAAAATCTGCATCTTCCGATTCAATATTTACCGTAAGGAATACGGAATATCCATCACAGTAGACTTCTGATGCAGTCAGTGTGATTCCTTGATCAGACACGGTAAAGTCCGCTGTATCCAAACTGCCCGCATGATCCTCATTTGTCAGGACCGTTCCCTTTTCCGAGTAATCTCCGGAATAGGTGACATCATCCTCAATCTTTTCAAAAATTTTTCCGACCAGCGGAATTTTTGCTGCAAATGCCGGATTAAAATATCCCAATCCACCAATCCCGATAACGGCAGCCGTCACTGCTGCAGCCAAAACATTCCCTGTTTTACCAGATTTCTTCACTTTACCCTTCCTCCTTCTATGTATCTGTATATCTTTGTCACTTATTTCAGGAGCAAGGGCCTGCTTTAAGATTTGATCCAATCTTTCATCTGTCATATCCTATTGCCTCCAATTTTTCCTTTAACTGCTGCTTTGCTCTCCGTATCCGGCTCTTAACAGTTCCTTCCGGCAGTCCGAGAATTTCAGACACCTCATTGATCTGCATACCCGCCGAGTAATACAAATAGATTGGTATTCTGTACTTCTCAGGCAGAGAGGCAACTAATCTCTGTATCATGTCCACCTCATTTTTCTGCAATACAATGTATTCTGGTGAAACTTCATTGCCATGGTCCGAAACTTCATATCCCTCATCGGCCATCTCATCCATACTGTTCATCGGAACCAGCCTCATCCGGTTTGCATATTTTTTCTTTTTGTTTTTCCAAAGATAAATAGAAGTGGATAAAGCATAACTCTTTGTATTCTGCGCAGAGTCCAGTCTTTTCTTTTTCTCCAGCAGTTTGAGCATCGTGTCCTGATACAGTTCGTCCCCGTCTTCCGCATCCCCGGCTGTCATCCGGCAAAAACGCAGAATATCTTTTCCAAACTTCAAGACAAACCGCTCGAATTCATCATGATTCATAGCAGCCATCCTCCTCCTTCTTCTTCCAGGTCGACCCGCAAAGAATTGCCCTTGCATGTATATATTGTCATGACACTGGAAAAAGGTTTCAACTTCTCAGAGAATTTTATCATTTTAAGAAGAAAACGCAAATATTCAGCGTTTACAGCCACTATAAAAGGCACCAACGAATATTTCCGCTAATGCCTTCTAACTGGTTATAAACTATTTGGTTTATCTAAAAATTTCGTTGTACATTAAGTACCTTCATTAATGCTTCTTGCAACACTCTTGATACATTGATTCCAGCATGTTCAGCTTCATAATTGAGCCAACCAGGGATTGTGACATTTTTTCTTACCGTTTTTGTGTCAATTTTCCTTCTATATTCTCCTGAATCAATATCCACAAATGATATAACTGTGGCACCCTCTTCTGCAAAAATTCCATTATTTACATCTAAATCATTTATTTCAGATGGTAAGGGAATTTCTGTTCCATCATCTTCCATAGATACACATTTTAATTCAATTGCATCTCTGGCCATTTCCATAGCATCTGACATGTCCGTTCCCTCTGTTAAAATTTCCAGATCAGGAACCTCCACCAGTACAACTGTATCTGTTTTTGTAAAAAATACAGGATACACATTCTTCATCTTATATTCTCCGTATTGTATATATATTCATAATAGATAAATTGTAATTAGATTATCTATTAGTATATCAAAGTCTTCTTCTTTTTATAAGAGCTGGCAGAATTTTTGTCCGCGGACATCGGGGTAAAAGATGTAGAAGGCGGCGGCGTTTTTTTCTTACGCTTCCGTTGAAAAACACGCCTCCAGTTTCGCCGGGATCATCTCTCCTGTTTTTGTATAGGTTACAGGCTCTCTTACAGCGTCCATCTTGATCTCCTCAGGACCCGTACTGTCAGAATCTGCGTGATCCTTCAGCAATACCTTGCCTTCCTCACTGATCTCCACAAGATATGCGCCTGTCTCTTTCGTATCCGTACCGGCAGCCGCATTCCTGCTTTCCTCAATTCTCTCTTCCAGCTCTTCACGCTCTTCCCTGCGCTTCCGGATAGCCTCCTCGCACTGTTCCTCCGCGATCCTGCGGGTCTCTTCCGCATCCTCCTTCATGCCCTCGTCAGCCTGCTCTTTGTATTCACAGGCAGCTTCATGACAGGCACTCATGTAACCCATGGCCTGCTCCATCTTTCCGGTATCGCCCTTCAGTCTCGCCTCCTTATAAACCCGAAACGGGGTATTGAGCAGTCTCATATTTGTCCTTGCACCTACAAGACCTTCCATTGTCTTCGTGTTCATAGTACTGCCTCCTAATCATCGTTTTTAAGAGCAGCAAAAGCCCTCATTTATCTTTTCGGCGGCGTGAAAATACGATATTAGGTTTCTGCTTCAAACAGCCGTTTTGATGTCATGTGCGGCATCCGGAAACAGCATCAGAATAGAAATTACGAAAATCCCATTCTTTGCCTCAACATTCATCACTCCATGATAACCATGCACGACATCACCCACATTCAGCAGGCCGATCCCATGTTCCTGCGAATCCCCTTTCCTCGTGAAGCCTTTTGCAAACATTTCCGTCCTGTCCATACTGTTTTTTACTTCGATCAGAAAACATTTCTTTACCGCTTTTGCCTGAATCTTGATAAAGCGGCATTCCTCCTGCTGCATCCTTCCACACGCTTCCAGTGCATTATCCAGTATGTTTCCCAACAGTACACACAGGTCAAATTCATTGATGCAGCATGTCTTTGGCATCTGCACATCACATTCCCATTTGATCTTCTCTTCTTCCGCCTGTTTCCGCTTCTGATACAGGAGCGCGTCCACCGTCTTATTCCCTGTCAGATCGCCCCCGGTATCCAGAACAATGCCCTCCATTTTTTTCAGGTAGTCATCTATCTTCTCCCATTTCTTATGCCGGGACAGCGCCGATAAGGCAATGATATGGTTTTTCATGTCGTGCCGCAGCCGTTCCGACTGTCTGTACTGCTCCGCCATCATTTTATAGACTGCAATCTGCGCATGGTACCGGCCGCTCTTTTCCTGCTCCAGATAAATCCGGTTCATTCCAAATACATAAAATCCAGCCGCTGCCATAGACAAAAAGTCCAAAACCCAAAATCCAACATAACTGAAAATCTGATCATAATACAATCCCATGTTGCCCCCGCTCCTGACCATAATGCCATTGCTCGCACCCAGACTCGCCATATCGTACACGGCAATGATCACAAGCAAAGGGACTGCCACTATGACATACCAGTTCCCACGCCTGCCGCAAAAAACAGGCTCAAGATGCTTTGACAGCCAGTGCACAGCCAATATGGCAAAACAATAACCAATACCACTGATCAGCCCAATCGCCCATTCTTCTGAAAATGGTTCCGGGATCTTTTTCACTATGTGCAGGAAAACCAGTTCCAGACACGACAAAAAAGAGGCCGAGAAATCTGCTGCCAGCCTGACCGCCACCAGCACAGATGCAGCCAGAATCCTTTTTCCCCTGTCTGATCGGAACAGCGCCACCACCAATCCTATGAATGAGTTTTAATAGGAACACTGTAATATCAAGGCTTTTCGGAGCCAGCAACCACAAAAAAATATTATTTGAGCTATCACATTACGCAGAAAGCCGTCCGGCATGGATAAGGCGGGAAAGGAGGCCGCGCAGAAAAATGCCGCCCGCTCCGCCCCGGCAAAGGGATACGTTTTTCAGTTTCCTGTCCTCCACAGGTTTCAGCAGATACTGGAACGCCTCCACGTCATACGCTTCAAACACATACTCCCTGCTGGATGATACAAAAATGAGTATTTTGGCAGACACCTTTTTGCGGAAAAGCTGCGCTGTTTTCATCCTGTCCATGCCATGAACGGATATTTTGATGTCATAACCGTACTTCTTCCATAAAGCTCCATGCGTCTGCGCTTTTCTGTTCCGCATTTTTTACGGCTTTTGCAACTGCCGCTTTCAGAACGGTATCAAAGCTGTCTTTCCCACTTTCTTTCAGATTGGCAGTGTATGCATACATCTCAGCCGTTTCACAGTTTTCCGAATCTACCTTTGACACATACCTTGTCTTGTCAATCTTCTGTTGCAAACAGAAAGTTAATCGCCCTGCTTTTCTCTCTGCGCTAAATATTCCCTTAAAACATTCCTATTGTTTTGTATCGTCCTGCACTTTAACACCTCGATTTCTTAAAATCCGTGACATAAGATACAATATAATCTACTCCTGCCACACTTCAATTATACAAAAAAGTCCTGTATTTACAATGAAATTCATATGAATTTTTCATATACTAAATTGCTTGTCAACCGCCTGCAAATTTATCATAGCAATTATTTGGTTCTGCATATCCTCAACAATTTCTATCCTGATTCTGCTTATATTTTTTCTTTCCATTTCAAAATCTATATCGGGCAACAATCTTTCACAAAAACTATTTGTTTTGCTTCATTTTTGTTTATAATGAATGTTCATATTCATCTACTTGATACAGTTCGTTTAAACGGCTATACTATATACAGTACGCAATAGGGAGCAAAAATGTTTGAATATATGACAGCGCAGGAAGCCGCAGAAAAATGGAACGTATCGCTTAGGTGGGTGCAGCGGTTATGCAAAGAAAAAGCTAAGCATAGAGGGAGGTAACATCTATGAATAAAATATATTGGGACAGAGATAAAATCTCAATCATAACAGACCAAATTGAATCTGTCCCACATAAGCATTGGACAATGCAGTTATTTTTAAGCATAGAAAAAAATTTGGAGATAGGTGTAGAAGATCATAAAATTTCATGTAGATGTATTGTTATAAACCGCGACATATTACATAGTTTTTCAACAGGCAACAACCTGTATTTTACCATGATAATTGAGCCTATTTCAAGTTTAGCCATTCAATTGGAGGAACGAATGGGAGGAATGAAGTATTATATTTTTAATAATCAAGATATTGAATACATCCAAAAGTTATTATTTTGCCTTATTGACAGCGATGGACTGAGAGAATATAGAGAGTTTATGATACAACTATATAAGTTCTTAGGGGTAAAGGAGCAGGCTAGAATATATGATGACAGGGTTAAGGAGCAGGCTGAAATATATGATGACAGGGTTAAGGATTTGTTATACGAAATAGAACGGTGCAATTGGGATACATATTCGATTGCTTCTTTTGCTGATAAAGTGGCGTTGTCACCAAGCCGACTGTCGCACTTATTTAAGGAACAGGTCGGAATGCCCTTAAAAAGCTATATTCAGTTTCATCAAATGCAAAGAGCCTTTTTAGCATTATTGAATGGTAAAAGTATTACGGAATCGGCAATGACAGCTGGTTTTGATACACCATCACATTTTGCAACGGTTACAAAAAAGATGATGGGAATGTCTGCGAGTATTTCTGTGAAGAATAGCGTTTTTTTGAAAGTTACAGAAGAAGTGAACTGATATAATTAAACCAAACAAACAAGTGGTTTCATTATAGATATGCAATTTCTTGAAAAATCGGAATTTCATAAGGAGAGGATCATGGTTAAAGAAATAAAATGGACAAAATATTTATGGCTGAGTTTACTTTCATTTGGAGCATTTATGCTTGAATTACTGTCAATATTTGCAATCGAAGTTATATTTCTGCATGTAGACATACAGAATTATACAATGCAGCAAAGAAGTATTCATTGTATCATAATGGTTTTTATGTGGGCGCTTTTCATTGGTGTTCTCCTGCTTTTTTCAAGGAAGCATTATCATTTTCCAGAAATGGAAAGCAAAAGGGATCAGATTTCCTCGAAAAGCTGGATCGTAACGCTTGCCTGTTTCACTGGCTGCAAAATTATGACTTTCATTGATTGGCATACATTAAAGATTGTCGGAGAAGCACAAAATAAAACTGTATTCCAATTTTGCGCGCAGTATTTGTACTATATATTTGAGGTAATGCTTGTTCTTCTAATCATAATATATGGACAAAAAGCGATTGAAACCTTGTTGAAAAAAGAAAGCTCAATTCCTTTTGGCGGTATTATATTGGCTATGACATGGGGAGCGTTTCATTTTGTGTCAAGAGGGGTAGGTCTTGAAATATGGAACGGAATTTCTACTATGATATTTTCTGTTCTCAGCGGTATAATGTATTTAAGATTAAACAGGAAATACTTGTATAGCTATCTTTTTATCGCTATGGGTTATTTACTGTAATTTCCCGTTTGTCTTGTTTATCTTTTGCTGAAAAAAGTAACCGCATCCTGGCCGAAGGCGGTTACTTTGACATTTTCTTACGGTCAATAACTTACTGATCCAGAAAATCCCAAAACTGCTTATAATCCAGATAGCCTTGCAGATTCCCGGCATCATACTGCGTCTGCATAGCGTCTTTTAAAACGCTGATCCAGTCTTTCATTCCAAACAGGTCATCATGTGTCCTGTTGTCCGAACCGTGCTGATCTGCACCTGCCCTTATAAAAGCAGACTGTGCGCCCGGGCATTTCCCGCTTGCCGACAAATGACTGGAATATGCAAACATATCAATATAGTCACTATTTGTTGTATCAACTTTCGACACATCTACCATACGTTCTGTCACATTTCCGTCTTTATCCCATGCCTTTACTTTATATACCGGATTTGCAGGGTCAAAGTCTTTCGGCTGGTAGACCGTAAGGGAATAATCCGCCCCGCACATTGAACCGATTGCCTTTCCGTCCTTATCATTTGAAATATGTAACTCAAATGTGCCGCCGGATGCCTGCGTTGTCGGACTCATGTTACCCATCTGATCAGCATTATTTCGTCCTGCCCTTCTCGTCTCATACCCTGCTGCCGGGTATCCTGCGGCTCCTATTCCATTAACGTTCATTTTTCAGATCCTCCATCATCATCAATTATTTTAATGGTCGTTTCTCTGCCATCCACTCATAATACGAACCAGCCCTCAAAAAAGTTTCATTCCTCTCCCATTCAAAGGCACCGTTTTTCCTTCCAGACATATCCTCAAATCAGAAGATTAACAATTTTTCTTTATCTTTTCGGGCAATCCGCCACACGGCAAACTTTCCTGCCGTTACCGCTACCGGCAGTCCTCCCGGCGCCATAATCCACTGACTGGCAATATACAGATTTTTTACCCCCTTCAATACTCCTTTTACACGGAAAGACTTCACCCCTTTTCTCGTAATGAAGCCCATATATGCTCCATGGTATGCGTTACAGTACCGTTCGTAAGTAAGCGGTGTCCAGCAGTCAAGAAATTCCATATGTCCCTGAAGACCGGGGAACTGCGTCAGCAATCGTTCCTCTATCGCCTTTACCGCCGCCTTTTTCCGGCTCTCATATTCTTCCCTTGTCAGCCCTTTCCAGTATAAATATTCCTTATCGAATTGCGGGACATTTACTTGAAGTACCATTTTCCCTGCCGGCGCAAATCCAGGTTCATACTCATAACTTTTCACGGAAATTCTCTCCACGCTCTTTCCTCCTGTTTCAAAAGGAAGACAGTCGAAGAAAACAGTTCCTTTCCCATGATATGCTTCCCGATCTGCCACAAATGCTGCCTGAACAGCGCTGAAAAGAGGATATTTTTCATTATCCGCATAACAGGACTGCCATTTAGCGTCCATGTACTTTTTACCGATTAATTTACCAAACATCTCCATCGTATCCACTGATGAAATTACATAATCCGCCAACACTGTCTTTTTATCTGCTGTTTCAATTCCTGTTGCTTTCCTGTTCTCTATCAAAATCCGGAAAACCGGCGCATTGCAGTATAAATTGCCGCCCAACTGCTGGAATCGCTTCACCATACGGTTCACCATTGCCAGTGAACCGCCTGTTGGAATCTCTCCATTACCAGATACAATGCTGGCATAAGAAACAAGATAGGAACTTGCAGCATATTCTTTTGGCAGATAATCGGTAAACAGTGCCTGTAGTGCAGGATGTTTAAACCTGGCGGACAGATCCGCTAAATCAATGGCGCCGTATTCTTTCATCACCTTTGGCATATCCGCCATGGAAGCCCCCATATGGATATAATCAATGATTCCCATAGCATCCACAGGTTTTTCAGCCGGTATTTCACATTTCGTTGCGTATTTCACATGCTCTACGAATTTTTTTATTTCCGTTTCATCTTCAGGGGACAATGCGAGAAGTTCTGCCTCCGTCCTCTCCAAATCCTTCCACAATGTTACCTGCCAATCCCCCTTGATGCTTGTATAAAAGCTGTCACTCTCTGCAAACTCTGTATGTTCATCCAATGCCCCGACTGTTTCCCATACTTTGCGCAGCGCTGTCCCTTTCTTCGTTCCGGTCAGCCAATGAATGCAGTTGTCAATATGGCAGCCTTTCCTGTTCCATCCCATACACTGCCCGCCGGCAACGGGATTTTTTTCATAGATATCCACGTCATAACCTGCCAGCTTTCCATAGATTCCGGCTGACAGTCCGGCGATGCCGCCGCCTACGATTACGATTTTCTTTTTATTTTTCTCCATACATGTTTTCCTCCACAAATAAATGCTTTCTACTGAACCGGTTCTTTGTCATTTTGCAGCATACCTATCATCCATACCGGTTCCGGCAGCGGAATTTCCGGACGCAGAGCATACTGTCCCATAATTCCATGTATTGCACACCAGTACATATTTGACAGTGCCATAACATCTCCCTTACGAATGCTTCCGTCTTTCTGCCCTGCTTCCACCCAGTTTTGACAAAATGCAATCGTGTCTACCGAAGCTGCCAGCTTACGAAGTTTCTCCGGTATGTCCTCAGCCTGCACCACATTCCCCATAAATACAAACATTTTTGCAATAAAAATATTTTTTTCCACCTGTGAAAACAACATTTTTGTAAATTGATAAAAAAAATCCAAACCATTCTCTGCGTTGATCTGCATTGGTGTACGCATGCCTTCCAGACCGATCTTGACCAGTTCTTCTAACAGAAGTTCCTTCGTCGGAAAATAATGGAACAGCAGCCCTTCGCTGATTCCTGCCCGCCTGGATATCTGGCTTGTTTTGGTTCCGTAGTATCCCCGTTCTACGAACAGATCCAATGTAGCCTGAATAATTTGTATTTTTCTGGCTTCCTTTTGCTCTTTCCTTGTCATACAGCGTCTCCTTCAATGGATAAATACAACTTAACAGTAGCACAGTCTCTGAAAAATTTATAGAGCAATTTACTCAACGAAATAAGTTTGACATCCGCAAAATTATGTTACAAAAAAAGTAACCGCATTCTGGTTTGAGGCGGTTACTTTTATAACTTTTCAGATATCTCATTCATGTCATCAGGTTGGACGCACTTATATATGGGCTTACTCTACTTTTCCATTCCCTCGATACTCCCTTTGGCACGATCCGGACAAAAAGGCGCCCTTTCAAAGCGATTCTTACAAAGATCTGCCGGGATTTTGGTCGGATATTTCCCATGAAAGCAGGCGGCGCAATACGCCTCGCTGCCTGTCAGCTTATCCAGCTTTTCTATTGGCAGATATCCCAAAGAATCCGCGCCGATGATCCGCGCGGTCTCTTCCACACTATGATGACTTGCGATCAGGTTCTCTTCGGAGTCAATATCCGTACCATAATAGCAGGGATGCAGAAACGGAGGCGCAGAAATTCTCATATGGATCTCTTTCGCTCCTGCATCACGCAGGAGCTTTACAATACACTGGCTGGTTGTACCTCTGACAATGGAATCGTCTATCAGTACGACCCTTTTTCCATCTATTACTTTCCTGACCGGACTCAGCTTAATCCTGACCTTATCAAGACGTTCGTTTTGCTCCGGAGAAATGAACGTTCTGCCGATATATTTGTTTTTTATCAGTCCGACCCCGTAAGGAATTCCGGATTTCCGCGCGTATCCCAACGCCGCATCCAGTCCGCTGTCGGGAACACCGATCACAATATCCGCAGCTTGAGGATAACTCTCCGCCAGTAATTCTCCAGCCCTTATGCGGGATTCATACACGGATATCCCGTCTATTACAGAGTCCGGCCTTGCAAAATAGATATATTCAAAAATACACGTTCTCCGTTTCTGTTTCTCACAGTGTTCTTTCCTTGATACCACGCCGTTTTCCGTAAATACCAGAATCTCCCCCGGCAGTACATCACGGACAAATTCTGCGCCTACTGCCGAGAGGGCACAGCTTTCGGATGCCGCCACATATGCCCCGTCCGGCATCCGACCGTAACAAAGCGGTCTGAATCCGTACGGATCCCTTGCCGCAATCATCTTTGTCTCAGAAAGCAACACCAGCGAATAAGCGCCTTCCAGTAAATTCATGGCATTGCTTACTGCTTCTTCAATGCTGGGCGTCATAAGTCTTTCTCTCGTGATCACATAAGCGATGGTTTCCGTATCACTGGTTGTATGGAAAATTGCTCCCGATAATTCCAGTTTATCGCGAAGTTCCAGCGCATTGCTCAGATTCCCATTGTGCGCCAGCGCCATCTTTCCTTTCTGGTGGTTAACTTCAACGGGTTGACAGTTACTTCTCGTATTTCCGCCGGTGGTGCCATATCTTACATGGCCCACCGCCATTTTTCCCACCGGAAAACGAGTTAATATATCTTTAGAAAAAACTTCACTGACAAGCCCCAGATCTTTGCAGGAAGAAAATACACCGTCATCATTTACAACAATTCCGCAGCTCTCCTGTCCTCTGTGCTGCAGGGCATACAGCCCGTAATAAACAATTCCTGCCACATTTTCTTTTTCCGTCCCCATCACTCCGAACACGCCGCATTCCTCATGAACACCCATAGCTTCATCCTTTCCTGCACTTTTTGCCTTCCGACTTTTATTCCACGTCCTGAAGAGCATCAAATCCTTCTTCTCCGGTCCTTACTTTTACAACATTTTCCACATCGTATACGAAAATCTTTCCGTCTCCGATATGCCCTGTATAAAGTACCTTCTTCGCTGTTTCGATCACTTTGCGAACCGGAACCGCACTGACTACAATATCTACCTGTACTTTCGGAAACAGATTCGCTTCCACCTGCACGCCACGATAATATTCCGGCTTACCCTTCTGAATCCCGCATCCCAGAACGTGGGATACTGTCATGCCGGTGATTCCGATCTTCATCATCGCATTCTTTAACGCTTCAAATTTTGACTCCCTGCAGACGATCTCGATCTTTGTAAACTTCGCAGCTCCTTCCTCAAACGCAGGAACTTTCTTCACCGGGATTGCTTCGGCAACCGGCGTATCGCCGGATACCACCACCGGATCACTTCCCTCTTCGATATACTCCGGAAGCATCGCAAAACCTGCATACGCGGAAGGGAGCCCATGTTCTGTCGCATCCAGACCGGCCATCTCTTCTTCTCTCTCGACGCGAAGGCCTACGATTGCTCTGATCACAAGAAAGGTAACGGTAATCGTAACAGCCGTCCACGCCGCAACACTGACAAAACCGATCATCTGTAGTTTCAAGAGTTCAAGACCGCCGCCGTAAAACAGCCCCGTCAATGTTTCTCCCGAAGCATTTGCAATACTGTATCCGGGAGCCGTCTTTGTAGCAAAGAGACCGACTGACAGCGTACCCCATATCCCATTCATGCAATGCACGGCGACCGCTCCCACCGGATCATCAATGCGAAGTACATGATCCAGAAGCCATACACCGAACACGACCAGAAGGCCTGCAACCGTTCCTATCGCGACCGCGCCAAAGGCATCCGTCACATCACACGGCGCCGTAATTGCCACAAGCCCTGCCAAAGATGCGTTCAGGCACATGGAAACATCCGGTTTTCCATATTTGATCCATGTAAAGATCATACAGACAACAGTTGCAACCGCCGGCGCTACCGTTGTCGTCAGGAAAATGGAACCGAGCTGTGCAATAGAAGTTGCCGCCGCACCGTTAAATCCATACCAGCCAAGCCAGAGGATAAATACCCCGAGCGCACCAAGCGCAATACTGTGTCCCGGAAATACATTTACCTTCACGATCTTTCCACTTTCATCCCTGGTGAACTTTCCGATACGGGAACCAAGAATTTTGGCTCCGATCAATGCGGAAATACCACCAACCATGTGGATCGCACAGGAGCCTGCGAAGTCGTGGAAACCAATCTGTGCCAGCCATCCGCCTCCCCATATCCAGTGCGCCTCGATCGGATAGATCAGCGCTGAGATCACACCGGAATAAATACAATACGAAAGGAATTTTGTACGTTCTGCCATCGCACCGGACACAATAGTCGCCGTTGTCGCACAGAACACAAGATTAAATACAAAACTCGAAAAATCAAACTCCGCATAATCGGTAAACAGATCAAATCCCGGTCTGCCGATAAATCCAAACAGATCTTCTCCCATCAGCAGGCCAAAACCGATCAGTATAAATACCACAGTTCCAATACAAAAATCCATCAGGTTCTTCATAATGATATTTCCTGTATTTTTCGCTCTGGTAAAGCCAGCCTCCACCATTGCAAAACCGGCCTGCATCCAGAATACCAATGCGGCTCCGATCAAAAACCAGACGCCGAACACTTCGCCGCTTACTACTTCCTGCACAAGTTCTTTTACAGCACCATCCATCTCCTATTCCTCCCTTTTGTTTTTTACGCGCAACAAAAATACATGTATTTTTTTGCAAAGAAAAAGACGTCTCTGAGAACTTCATCTCAAAGACGCCCTTGTCTTTACGTGTTGGATATTACACCCGCAAAAATCATTTGTCAATCTGTTTTTTGTTTTTTTATCGCTTTTCCTTCCGTGCAAAAAAAGATTGACAAAATTCGCCACCCGCTGTATAAATATAAAGTATGAGCAAAGGCGTTCATTTTTAAAGCAGATATTATCTGTCTTTAAATGGAATGTCTTTGCTCTTTTTTGAATGAATCTGAAAGAAAGGTGCAAGATCTATGAAAATTGAAGGTCAGGTAAGAATCCCTTCCGGATGCGCTGTCTCCGCCGTAATTTCCAAAGACGGAAATAAGATGTCCGGTGAAATGATCACAAATTCCATGAAACCCATGCATGACCGTTCCAACGGATTAGGCGGCGGCTTTGCCGGCTATGGCATTTATCCTGCCTATAAAGAGTTCTATGCATTCCATATGTTTTTTGATTCCCGCGACAGGCGTAAGGAATGTGAGGCTTACTTAAAGGAGCGGTTTGAAATTGTCCAGTCGGAAATCATGCCAACCCGGAAGATTCCGGCTATCACAGACGAACCGATCATATGGAGATATTTTGCATCGCCGTTGAAATCTGTTCTTGTATCTTTGCAGATAGATGAAAAAGAGTTTGTCGCCAGAACCGTTATGAAGATCAACACCGAAATGGACGGTGTCTACGTCTTTTCCAGCGGTAAGAACATGGGTGCATTCAAAGCGGTCGGCTTCCCGGAAGATGTGGGTGTCTTCTATAAATTAGAAGAATATGAAGGATACTCCTGGACTGCCCACGGACGTTATCCGACAAATACGCCCGGCTGGTGGGGAGGAGCACACCCCTTTACACTGCTTGACTATTCCGTTGTACATAACGGAGAAATTTCTTCCTATGACGCGAACCGCCGCTTTATCGAAATGTTTGGCTATAAATGTACCCTCCAGACCGATACGGAAGTCATTACCTATACCATGGATTATCTGCTCCGCGTACAGGGGCTTACGCTCGGTGAAGCTGCCAGTGTAATTGCCGCTCCGTTCTGGAGTACCATTGCCGCAAAAAAAGATTCCGCGGACAAGAGGAAGCATACTTACCTCAGAACCATGTTCGCAAACCTTCTTATTACCGGTCCTTTCTCCATTGTTTTAGGATTTGAGGGCGGATTGATGGCCCTCAATGACCGCCTGAAACTTCGTTCAATGGTCGTCGGCGAAAAAGACGACAGAGTATTCATTGCCAGTGAAGAAGCCGCCGTCCGTACCATGGAGCCGAATGTTGAAACTGTATGGTCGCCCGCCGGCGGGGAACCCGTGATCATAAAAGTAAAGGAAGGTGCGTTTTAATGAGTGTAGAATTTATTTATCCGGAATTTGAAGTGGTCAGAAATGAAAAAAGATGCACTTCCTGTCGGATCTGTGAACATCAATGTGCGAATGCAGTACACAGCTTCGACGAAGAACACAAAACGATGCTGTGCGATGACGCAAAATGTGTCAACTGTCAGCGGTGTGTCTCCTTCTGTCCTGCAGGAGCCTTAAAGATCGTCAAGAGTGACTGCAGCCTGCGCGAAAACGCCAACTGGTCAAACGAAACCGTGAAAGAGATCTACAAGCAGGCAAACAGCGGCGGTGTCCTTTTGTCCTCCATGGGGAATCCAAAACCGCTCCCGGTTTATTGGGACAAAATTCTGATCAATGCGTCACAGGTAACGAACCCCTCCATAGATCCTCTGCGCGAACCGATGGAAACAAGAGTCTACCTCGGAAAGAAACCTTCAAAAATACAGCGCAGGAAAGATGGAAGCCTGGACTGCACGCTGCCTCCGCAGCTGGAATTGTCCATGCCGGTCATGTTTTCCGCCATGAGCTATGGCTCCATCAGTTACAACGCACATAAGTCTCTCGCACTGGCGGCAACGGAACTGGGGATTTTTTATAACACCGGAGAAGGCGGTCTGCATGAAGATTTTTACTGCTATGGGGAGAATACCATTGTGCAGGTGGCTTCCGGCCGTTTTGGCGTCCATGCCGACTATCTGAAAGCAGGTGCCGCCATTGAAATCAAAATGGGGCAGGGTGCAAAACCCGGTATCGGCGGCCATCTGCCCGGCACAAAAATTGTCGGGGATGTCGCCCGTACCCGGATGATTCCGGAAGGATCCGATGCCATCTCCCCGGCCCCGCACCATGATATTTATTCTATAGAAGATTTACGCCAGCTTGTCTTTTCTCTAAAAGAGGCTACCGCATACGAAAAACCCGTTATCGTAAAGGTAGCCGCTGTACATAACATTGCTGCCATTGCAAGCGGGATTGCCCGAAGCGGCGCCGATATCATCGCCATTGACGGATTCCGCGGCGGCACCGGAGCCGCCCCTTCCAGAATCAGGGATCATGTCGGTATCCCGATCGAACTGGCGCTGGCAGCCGTTGACCAACGACTCAGGGATGAAGGAATCCGCAACAGGGTATCTCTCATAGCCGGCGGCAGCATCCGCAATGCGGCCGATGTCGTAAAGGCGATTGCGCTCGGCGCCGACGCCTGTTACGTGGCCACTGCTGCCCTGCTCGCCCTGGGCTGCCATCTTTGCCGTACCTGCCAAAGCGGTAAATGCAACTGGGGAATCGCGACCCAGCGCCCGGATCTGGTACAAAGGCTTGATCCGGCAGTGGGCAGCAGGCGCCTGATCAATCTGATGTCCGCATGGAAGCACGAAATCAAGGAACTGATGGGCGGCATGGGCATCAATTCCATTGAGGCTTTACGCGGAAACCGGCTGATGCTGCGCGGCATTGGCCTGACGGAAAAAGAGCTTGAGATACTCGGTATCTCCCATGCGGGAGAATGACAGGAATAAGGCTGTTTTAAACATTTTGGGGAGGTAACAGGATATGCAAATTATTGATGCTGCGAACCTGGATTATAGAGCGGTAAATGAAGCGCTGCGCAGTGCAGAGACGGACTGTACGATCAAAGGCTGCTGTGGGCAGCGGTTTATCGCTGCCGGTATGTCCGACAGGAATCTGACAATCGAAGGGATACCGGGTAATGCACTGGGCGCCTATTTAAACAATGCCAATATTACCGTAAAAGCAAATGCACAGGACGCCGTAGGCGATACCATGAATGAAGGAAAAATTCTGATCCACGGCAATATCGGTGATGCTGCCGGTTATGCCATGCGCGGCGGCAAAATCTATGTACAGGGCAATGCCGGATACCGCGCCGGAATCCATATGAAGGCCTACAGAGAAAAATTTCCGGTTATGATCATCGGCGGATGCGCGGGCAGCTTCCTCGGAGAATACCAGGCCGGAGGGCTGATCATCGTCCTGGGCCTTCATAAAGGCCACAAACGTATCGTCGGCAACTTCCCCTGTACCGGTATGCATGGCGGTAAGATGTTCCTGCGCGGCAGCTGTGAGGATATTGCTTTTCCCGGTCAAGTTACCGCAAGATGTGCTGCCACAGAGGATTTGGAACAAATCCGGGAATACCTGTCTGAGTACTGCGCAGACTTCGGCTATTCTGCGGATACACTCTTATCCGATCCTTTTACCGTCATCACACCAGACAGTAAAAATCCGTATAAACAGATGTATGTGGCAAACTAAAAAGAAAACATGAATGAACTGCGGCGACAGAGAATATTCATTATCATGCACCTTAAATTCCATAATAACAACATCCTCCGATGCATTTTTCGGCTCTCCTCCTGTATCAAAAAGGCTGAACATCTTGGCTGTCACTTTATTCATATGTATCCTGAAGTTATTCTACTGGACGCATATAATTATACTGATAGAAGTTAGAGAATGGGGGAATACGGCGTTGACAGTGAGTAATTTAAAAAGTTCAAGCAGCCGCATTCCCTCTGGCATATTCCAGATTATACAACTCGCCGTTTTCTCTTGTCCTCACATTCCTCTCTTTTGGGCAAAGCGGATGCATGGGCGCCGCCAGAGTACAGTTCGGACCAAACATTACATTATCACCAATCTTAACAGGAGCACAGTCGAGTACCGTAAAATTGAAGTTCGCCCCACAATTTTTCCCGAATGTGGTAAAGCAGCCATAGTCAAAATAGACCGGTGCCTGAAAGAAAGTACCCTCGCCTCTGTTCGGCACCAGTTCTTTCAAAATCTCATTCAGAGTCTCCCAGTTATCCTCATCCGTACTGTTATACCTGCGGGCAAGCTTCCTTGCCTTAATCCTTAATGCGGACAGTTCCTCGTCAGACGGGTCATAGTGTATGACTACTCTGCAAAAGGCGTTAAATGTGTACTCGATATGCTCCTTGTATGCT